>Ga0233438_10000196_pt1 | contig 83466 bp, 76 predicted proteins | sample SI_123_September_FD_182720 | JGI IMG/M metagenome (GOLD analysis project Ga0233438, IMG submission 182720) | Seawater microbial communities from Saanich Inlet, British Columbia, Canada - SI_123_September2016_10_MG | ecosystem: Environmental > Aquatic > Marine > Inlet | place: Canada: British... | reverse complement strand
ATATTTAAGTTTTCGTCTGGTGTTAAAACAAGATTGTCATATTTAAAGTCGTTGTGAATTAAACTAGCACCACTGGTAGGAGGTATGTTTTCTTGTAACCATAAAGCTGTTTTTTCCATGGTTTCAACATTTGATGTTTTAGATTTCTGGTAACGTTTACCCCAACCCTCTACTTGTCTGGTTGTGTATCCCTCTGGATTTCCAAGTGTTTCTAGTCCAATTGCTTTATAATCCAATTGATGAAGCTCAACTAGGGTGTCAACAAAATTATTTGAAAGAGATTTGAATTGTTTAGGTGTGGGTAGGTTTTCTTCTTTTATACCAGCTCGTAAAATAGTCCCTTGTACACGTTCCATTAAGTAAAAAGGAGCGTCTAAAACACCAACTTTTTCTTCAAATAGAATGGGATGTGGTGCCTTGTCATATGAACCTTTTAGTGCACTAAGTATTTTAAACTCTCTAGACATATCATGTCCAGATTTTATATTTGCTCCAAAAGGGGGTCTTCTTAGTACATATTCTTTGTCTGCGAAGCTAATTAAATAAGTAAGATTTGAAAAACCTGAAGGGAATTGACTAACATGCAAGGTTCCATTGGATTCCTTTAATTTTTCTGATAGATACTTTTTTAGCGCATCTTCATCTAATCCTTCTCCCTTTCTTATTTTTTTAGCTTTATCTAGAGCTACTGCCATTTTTAAAATTTAAAAATTGAATTATTCTTAATCAAGAAATTATTTTCCTATAAAGTTAGGTTTTCTTTTTTCAACAAAAGCAGCAACTCCTTCTGCCAAATCATAGCTTTCAAAAGCCGCAATTTGTTTTTCTGCTTCAAAAGCAATTGAGTCATTTAAGCTGTTTTCCATTGCGTGTAATAAATCTTCTTTAGTAATTCCGACAGCTAGTGTTGGTTTTGAAGCTAGTGTTTTTGCCCATTCAATCGCCGAATCTAATAGTTTATCTTCTTCTACTATTTTATTTGTTAATCCAAGTTCTAAACATTCTTCTGCTTTTACTTTTCTCCCTTCAGCAGCAATTTCAAATGCTTTCGAATATCCAACTTGTCTTGTTAGTAACCAACTCGCCCCTCCATCTGGACCAAGGCCAATGTTTATAAAAGCGTAAAGAATACTACTTTTTGAGGTCATAACACGTAAATCACAAGCTAAAGCTATAGAAGCTCCAACCCCCGCAGCAGTTCCATTTATAGCACCAATAATAGGCTTTTTTAAAGTTTGAAAGTTTCTAAGCAATCCCTGATATACGGTTGTGATGTATTCACGAGAGTCTTCTGGAGATGCAATTCCAAAAGTATCCATATCTGCTCCGGCACTAAATCCTTTTCCTGCTCCTGTTAGAACTACTGCGCGAATTTGATTGTCGTTTCGAAGATCTGCTATAATTTGGTTGAGTCTTTTTATGAGCTCATCGGTAACGGCATTGTAGCGTTCAGGACGGTTAAGGGTTACAATTGCAATTGACCCTTGTTTTTCAAGTAAAACAGTTTCTGATGGTTTTTGTTTTTCAGTTGCTTTTAATATTTTGTCCTGTGCTTTTTTACCAGGTCCAGCATAAGCTATTGCAATAAATTCTGCAACGCAAGCGGGTTTTTCTTCTCCTTTTAATTCAAAGACAATTCCCATTTTATATTTCACTCCACCAGGAATCTCATCACACTCTAGCAATGAAACACGTCCTCTAAAAAATGTTCCAGATTTAGTCGCATTTGGAAAACGAACTTTGTCCAATCCATAATTAACTCCCATGGCTACGTTTTCTATAGAAAAGGTATCATAGGTTATTTTAGAAGCCATTGAAAGAACTAAAAATCCGTGAGCGACTGTTTTTTTGTAAGGAGAAAGAGTCGCACTTCGCTCGACATCCAGATGAATCCACTGAAAGTCTTCCGTAGCATCAGCAAATGTATTGATGCGCTGTTGAGTCATAGGCATCCATTGTGTAAGACCTAATTCTTTTCCTAGGTAGTTTTTTAATTCACTTAAATCTTTTAAACGGGTTGAATAGGCTGTGTTTGTTGGTTGTTCCATTATATTTTTTTAAGTTAACATATGACCCCCATCTGCATTCAATACAGCTCCTGTGGTATAAGAAGATGCATTTGATGCTAAATAAACTGCTAGTCCTGCTATTTCATTAGGTTCTGCAGCCCTTTGAAGTGGCAGATGATGTTCCACTTGTTTCATTATATGTTCGTTGCTCCAGAGCGCTTGACTGAATTTTGTTTTAATTAAACCAGGACAAATTGCATTTGATCGAATGCCATATTTTCCCCATTCACTTGCCTGTGATTGTGTTAGCATTATTAAAGCTGATTTGCTTACACCATACAATCCAAGTCCCATACTAGGTTTCATACCTTCAACTGAAGCAATATTTATAATACTCCCGCATTTTTTTTCTTTCATGTAAGGAAAACACAATTTTGCAAAAGAGAAACATGCCTTTACATTCACATCCATTATTTTATCAAAAACATTGTTTTCAACCCCTTCTAAAGGAGAAAACACAGGGTTGGTAGCTGCGTTGTTTACTAGTATATCCACACTTCCATAAAGCGATACTGTTTTTTCAATTAGTTTTTGTCTTTGGTCTTCGTCTCCAACATGACAAGCAATTCCAGTCGCTTCATATCCTTTATCCTTAAATTCTTGAGCAACGGCATCAACTGCTTCTTGAGAGCGACTACTTACAACTACTTTAGCGCCAAATTCTGCGAGAGCTTCGGCTATGGCTTTTCCAATTCCTTTACTTGATCCAGTTACAACCGCAACTTTATCTTTTAATTCAAATAATTTTTTTACACTCATAATTACATTGGCATTGCACCACCATTAGAATGGAGGGTTACTCCGTTAATAAAACCTGCTTGTTTAGAAGCTAAAAATAAGTAAGCATAACCCATATCTTCAGGGGTTCCGATTCTAGCTACTGGAATCATCGCAATCCCAGCTTTTACTATCTCTTCAGGCATGGAAGCGGTCATTTCTGTTTCTATAAATCCTGGGGCAACTGCATTTGCTGTTATACCGTAACGTCCAACTTCACGACAGAGCGCTCTGGTAAAGCCAGCAACACCTGCTTTTGTTGCGGAATAGTTTGTTTGCCCAAACGCTCCTGCAAAACCATTAATAGAGGAAGCTGAGATTATTCTTCCATATCTAGCTTCTCGCATATAGGGAAGAACTGCTTGTGTTGTTGTGAATAAAGAACTAAGATTTACATTGATAACTGCATCCCATTCAGCTTGTGACATTTTCATAAATGATTTGTCTCTTAATATTCCTGCGTTATTTATGAGAATATCTATTTTTTTGTGTTCTGACATTATTTCTGAGACAGCTTTGTCAACTGCTTCTCGATCGGTGACATCGACTTTTTGAAAGAAAACATTTCCACCATTTGCTTTTATTTTTTCTGCTGTTTCAGCTCCGGAATCACGAACATCCCAAAGTGCAACAGTAGCTCCTGCCTCGCAAAACACTTTACAGACTCCTTCTCCAATTCCTTGAGCACCACCGGTTATAATGGCTACTTGTCCTTCTAAACTAATCATTTGTTTTTTATTTTAAATTGAAAATTCCTATTCCAGGCTCCTTTAAGCTTCCTAGATATAGTTTGTCTCCTATTTGGAGAACACTTGTTATGTAATGAAACCCACCATCAGGGTCTTGTAGATTGTATTTTATATTTCCATTTATATCAAACCCTAAGACCATAGAATAAGGTTTTGGTACGGCTTCATCTAATAAAAATCTAGGTAATCGTAAAAGTATCGACCTAATGAATGGATAACTAGTTAAGGGTTCCACCTCAACAGCTCTTTGACTTGGAATTGCCACCCAAAAAGTATCATTAGAAAAGGTTATATTATCTGGATACCCTGGGATTGCGTTATTGAAAATTTCAGTTGTTCCACTTTTTTCTCCTTTAATCCAATGTTTTATTATTTGAGCTCCAAAAGTTTCTGTTACAATAAGGAACTGTTCTTTGGAATCTAAAGCAACTCCATTAGCAAAAAATAAATCATTTAATACAACTTTCGATTCTCCAGAATTTAAGTCATATGAAATAATTCTGCCTGAGGGTTGTTGTTCCCAGAATTCATTTTCGATTTCAATTGGGTTTCTTTGAGTGGCATCAGAAAAATAAACAACACCTTCTTTAGTAATCGCTAAGTCATCTGCAAATAAAATAGGGGTGCCGTCAATTTCATTGATTAGTGTATCTATATTACCAAGAGAATCAAGACTTATAAGACCTTTAAATTGATCCGCTATTACAAGAGTACCCTTAGGTGCAATTTTCATTCCTAAAGGTCTACCTCCTGTATTTGCAATTATTGATTGTTTACTTAGATCCGGATTTATTTTTAAAATATTGCCATTTTCAATACCCGTATAAAAATTCCCTAAACTATCATAAGCAATAGCCTCTGGACCAATACCATTAACCTCTAGAAATTCGATTTGAGTAAGAAGATTATTTATTTCAAAATCTCCAGCTGTTCCTGGGTAGGGAGGAGCATCTCTAGCAATAGGATCTAAATCAATAGGGTAGAAGCAAAAATAAAGTATGCTAATCATTAAAATAGTTTCGAAAAACTTTAAATACAGTTTCATTTTGTAGGTTTTACTTCATTAATGCCATTATGGACTTGTATAATTCCATGCGATCTCCTGCCAGATGTTCAAGTCCGTCAACAGGAAGTGTAACACCACTTATATAGCTAGAAAGTGGACTTGCCAAAAATAAAACAGCGTTAGCGATATCTTTAATAGTCCCAAACCGTTTCATTAGATTTTTATTTTCACTTTCTTTTAAAAAGGATTGCATTTGGTCCGGATAATTTTCTAATCCCGATGTGGCAACTGTACCAGGTGCTACAGCATTAACTCTTATATTGTACTCCGCCCATTCTTGACCTAAAGATTTGGTGAGATTTTCTACACCTGCTCTTGCTGCTCCTGTGTGAGCCATACCTGGAAACCCTCGCATTACATTTGCAGTTATGTTAATTATGATTCCTTCGTTTTGGGGAATAAAAAAACTAGTAGCCATTTGTTGGCTCATGTAAAAGGTTCCATTTAAGTTGTTGTTTACAACTGCTGCCCATCCTTTTTTGCTGATAATATGAGAGGGCGCAGGAAACTGACCGCCTGCATTATTGATTAAAACATCTAGTCGACCAAAACGTTTCTCTATCATTTTGGAAAGTTGTTCTATTTGATCTGGTTCTCTTATATCACAAACTTGTGACTCACAGGTACCAAAAGAACTTAGTTCTGAAGCCGCTTTTAATAAAGGTTCTCTTTTTCTGGAAGCAATTATTACATCAGCACCTAATTCTAGAAAAGATTGTGCAATTCCATAACCAATACCACTTCTTCCCCCGGTGACAAGCACTACTTTACCTTTAAATAAATCCGATGCGTACATAGTAATTTTAGTAGGTTATTTTATATACAAATATTGGGTATAACAATATATTCTCCTTACAATATATAAAGAAGATTTGATTTGAAGTAAAATATGATAGATAGAATTCTTTCTATATACACCTATCCAGCGTCCATTCCTCCGTCTAGAACTAAAGAATGTCCGTTCATGTATGAGGAGTCATCGGAGAGCATGAATTTTATAGCATTTGCAACTTCTTCAGGTCTTCCTAATCTTTTAAGAGGAACTCTGTAAGTCTTCACAAAATCTAAAATTGGAGGGGGAACAGTGTTAATAATATCCGTTTCAATAAAGGAAGGACATACAGCATTAACTCGAATATTGCGAGAGCCATATTCTACAGCTGCAGTTTTAGTAAGTCCAATTACTCCATGCTTTGAAGCAGAATAATGACTTCCTAGGGTAACTCCTTTTTTACCAGCAAGGGAGGCAACATTAACAATGTTTCCACCGCCTTGTTTGAGTAATATTTGTAGTTGAAATTTTAAGCAATAGAAAACACTACTAAGGTTTACCGCTATAACGCGGTCCCAATCTTCGTCTTTCATTTCATGGAAAGGAGCCATTTTACCACCTATTCCAGCATTATTAACGAAGGCATCAATTTTTTTTTCGTCTTTGATGGCTTGCATCAAGACAGATTCAATTTGTTTTTTGTCTGAAACGTCCAGAATATAGGTAACAGCAGTGCCGCCATTATCTTCTATGAATTGTTTTGTTTCAGCTAATGCTTCTGCATTTATATCTGTAAGGATAACTTCATAACCAGAGGTTGAAAGAGCAACCGCAGTTGCTCTTCCTAATCCTTTGGCAGCACCAGTAATTAATGCTTTTTTATTATTTTCAATCATTCAAATTAGAAGCTTACAGTAGCCTTTAAGATTACTCTTCTTCCAATAACTGGCATAGAAGGGAATGCAACATATTTTTGATCGAATAAGTTGGTTGCAGATAAGTCTAATGCTAATCCATTTCCAAAGTCATATCCTAGGTTAGTGTCAACAAGATTTTTTTCTTGAACTGTACCTGCAAATACTCCTTGGTCAGATTCAAATTCATCATCATGTTGAAAAGAAACACTGAAACGTACTCCTTGTTCTTCAGCATACTTTAAACCTGCTCTGTATTTAACTTGAGGAGAATTTAAGAATGAAGAGAATGGAAGCCCATCATCATCAGCTTGACCAGGAATCCATACATTTTGACTAATGTAAGAACCATTACCCCAGACAGACATTTTGTCGTTCACAAAGTATTCTAGAGATAAATCAGCACCCCAGTGACTTCTTGTAGCATCATCATACTGTCTATAACCTGCAGGGATATGCGCAAGACCATCACCTTGAGGGACTTGATCAGTTTCTACAGTTCCAATAACTCCATAAAGAGGACTTGCCAGTGCGTCAAATGCTTGACCACCCGCAGCGAATCCACCAGCAACTGCATTTGCAATTGCTGTTGCTCCTGGAAGATTTTGAGCTAATGCACCTGCTAAAGCTTGTGCTTGAGTAGGAATACCCATATTAGTTGCGATAGCATCCGTAACTCCTACGTATCCTGCGGCTACTTGTTGTGTTACTACGTTAGTAATTACACCTTCTAGGTAAGGTAAAATATCTCCTCTTACTGTTGAGCTTAAATCACCAGCAACATCTGCACCAGTTAAAGAGTATGTTGGGCCAATTGCAGTAAACTGAGTAAACCCTTTGTTTTCATAAGTGTATACATCAAGACCTACTTTAAGTTTATCAGCAATTAAACCTGAATAACCAACCTCCCAAGAGGTTACGGTACCAACTTTACCTTTACCAGTTCCAACAAGAGTGTTCATTGGTTGACGGTTAAACAAGTTAAATCCATTAAACTGACCAGTTATACCACCTGGTACGTATGGAGTTCCACCAGCACCTCCAGATGCGAAGAATGCTTGCACAGCTGGTAAAAGAGTAGGAGCGAGGGAACCAACTCCTGCGTATACTTGAGGTAAAACTTGTCCTGCTGTTGCACCGTATGGCACTGCAAGAGGTAAACCGGGAGTTCCATAAGGAAGATCTGGCACGCCTGGAATCGTAATATCGATTACTGGGTTTGCTGAGAAATTTTGATTATTAGCCTGTCCGCTCAACCATACATCAAAAATTCCTGGAGCTAATATGCTTACTGGAAAATCTATATTTTGTTGAAGGGCAGAAGGCGCGTAGGATGCAATATTGAAGGATGCTCTAAACGTGTGCTTTGGAGATGCTTTATAAACTAAAGCAACTCTTGGAGCGAATATTCCATCCTCAATGAAGTTCATTTTATCATAACGTCCTGCATAGGTTAGTTCAAGTTGTTCTGTTAAGGGTGTAGTACCCTGTATATATACACCTGCAATTTTGTAGGCATCATTATCATCATTTCTTCCATAAAGTGTTCCTTGAGAGTCAGACATGATATCTCTATAATCTGCTCCTACAGTAAAGTTTGTATTCATGAAACTTGGAACATCAAAATTATATTGTATTTGACCTTCCAAAGCAGCACGTTTAGCAACTTGTCTAAACCCAGAAGCATAAAGGAATGTTGGGTTTGAAGCTCCACCACCATCATTATAGTTGTAAGAAACTTGAGCAAATAATCCACCGGATTGAATTCTTGCTTGGGTCCACCAGTCTGTACCATTAGCATATCCAGCTCCTTGAGAGTTAAAGAATAAACCACCACCATTAGCTACACCCATTGAAAGGAATGCACTTGTTTGATCGTTTGGTCTTAACTCTAAGTGAGCGTTCATCGACATGTTTTTGTATTCTGTAGCTAAAGGATTTCCATCGCCATTATCATCTAGGTCATCAAGACCAAGTAAAAGTGTTCCAGGATTGTTAGGGTCAACTTTTCCGCCAGATAAAGCAGGTTGGAAAATAGAAGTTCTTTGTCCTAATATGAATTCAGTGTCATTAGGATCTACTTCAAAATCATCACCTTGTTGAATTTTAGCATTAATTTTAAATCCTAAAGTTTTACTTTCGTTGGCGTATGCATGACGAATATTAGCACCTAAAGTTTTCATTGTTCCTGCTAAAAGCTCTACAGTTGTACCAGGATAATCAATTGGATTTTTAGACATAAAGTGTACAACCCCCGACGTAACTCCTGGTCCGTATAAAGCAGAAGCTGCTCCACGAACTACCTCTACCTTTGCAATATCAATATTAGAAAGACCAGTTTGGTACGATAAAAATTGACCTGCAGATGGAGTTACTAGATAACGATAATCTAAAATTGGGAATGTAGAAGTTCCGAAAACCCCAGAACCAGCTCTCATTTCAATATTTAGAGTATTTGCTGATTGTTGTTGTATTTGAACACCTGGAATATTTACTAATGAACGGGTTGGATCAATAGCATCAGCAGAATTTTCTAAATCTTTTGCTGTGATAATTGAAACTGATGCCGGTGCATCTTGTACTTTCTGTGGTCTTCTGGATGCAGATACTATTATTTCATCAAGGTTTTCACCGGAAGAAAGTGATATAGTAATTGTTTGATCGCTAGAAGTTACTTCTGCAGTTTTAGTTCCAAATCCAACAGAGCTAATTTCTAAAGTAAATGGTGCGGCCATTGAAGTTTTTAACACAAAATTTCCGTCAAAATCAGAAACTGTTCCCTCGGAAGTTCCCTGAATAACAACGTTTACACCTGGAATAGGTTCGTTGGTTTCTTGATCAGTAACAACACCGCTAACGGTTGTTTGCCCCTGAAGGAAATTAACAAACAGAAGCATAGCAATTGCTAATGTCTGGGTTACAAATTTTGTTTTCATAATAGTTTTGTTTTTAATTATTACTGGTTTAATGTACATGAATAGGTTCGTTTGTTAATATAAAATTCAGGGATATATTCATCATTTAAATTTGATGAATTAGTCTAGGGTGTTTATTTGCATATGTCTGATAATGGGGGTTTGAATGGATTCAATTTTAAACATAAATCAAAATAAACAGTTAGTTGTATAAGTAAACTTGATATCATTATTAGTGATAAAGATAATGGAACTTTTGGAAAATACAGTAATATTTTGCCATCAATCATTTTAAATAGTAAAGATTGTCGTGATTTTTATACTTAATTAGTTAATAATGTATTCATTAACAAAAACAATTTTAGTAACTTTTAGTGTTTATTCAAACAATAAGTCCAGTCTCAATAAGTTTACTTCATAAAAAAAAGTATATTTAGTTTGTAAACTGATTTAAATTAAATTTCATGAGAGAAGCTCTAATCGTATCCACAGCACGGACTCCAATTGGTAAAGCATATAAAGGAGCCTATAACAATACAAATGCTCCAACCCTTGCAGCTATCGCAATAGAAGAAGCCGTGAAGCGTTCAGGAGCCTCAAAGGATCAAATTGATGACGTTATTATGGGTGCAGCCCTCCAGCAGGGTACTACTGGAGGAAACATTGGGAGGTTATCCGCAATGGCAGCTGGACTGCCGTCTACTGTAAGCGGTATGAGTATTGATAGACAATGTTCCTCCGGAATGATGGCTATTGCAACAGCAGCAAAGCAAATTATTTGTGATGGAATGGAGATTACAGTTGGAGGGGGTGTGGAATCAATTAGTTTGGTACAAAATGACAAAATGAATGTACATCGAATGATCGACAAAGCACTAATTGCAATACAACCTAATATCTATATGCCTATGCTTAAAACGGCTGAGGTTGTTGCAAAGCGATACAATATAAGCAGAGAAGCTCAAGATGAATATGCACTTCAAAGTCAACAAAGAACTTCTGCTGCCCAAGAAGCAGGGAAGTTTTCAGATGAAATTTTAGAAACAACTTCCTCAATGGGGGTTTTGAATAAAGAAACTAAAGAAATTAGTTTTCAGAAAATTACACTTAATAAAGATCAAGGAAATAGGCCCAGTACTGTAATTGAGGGGTTGTCAGGTTTAAATCCTGTAGTTGAAAATGGTGTAATTACAGCTGGAAATGCAAGTCAGCTATAAGATGGGGCATCTGCTTGTGTTTTAATGGAAGCGGCAACAGCAGCAAAACATGATGTAACGCCTTTAGGGATTTATAGAGGAATAGCAGTTGCTGGTTGCGAGCCAGACGAAATGGGAATTGGACCAATCTATGCGATTCCAAAATTACTTAAACAACATGGTCTTAAAATGTCTGATATTGGATTGTGGGAACTCAACGAAGCCTTTGCTGTTCAAGTTCTCTATTGCCAAGAACATTTGGGGATACCTAATGAAATATTAAATGTAAATGGTGGGGCAATTTCTATAGGACATCCATACGGTATGTCTGGTTCTAGAATGGTGGCCCATGCACTAATAGAAGGTAAGCGAAGAGGAGCTAAATACGTAGTTTCAACTATGTGTGTAGGTGGAGGAATGGGTGCTGCTGGACTGTTTGAAGTGATATGATTTTTTTGAAAAATATAAAAAAGCGGACTGATTAAGTCCGCTTTTTTGTTTTGTAGAATAGAGCATTATTCTATTTTTAAGAAATCTCGTTGTTCTTTTTTAAACGCCTTATTGAAGGAAGTAACATCTTCATCGATCAATTTCTGATAGTTCTTCATTGCAACTTCGACTTCTGCAGAAAGAACCTCTTTTACTTCAATGTCTTGTGCAGTAGGAGGAAAGTCGTCCATAGTAATCAATCTGTTTAAATGCCCTAGTTTGTTAGTCAATCGTATAGGAAAGTTCAAAGGATCTTGATTACTTTTGTTTTGAGTTTGGTAAAGAGTTTTTTCTACTTCATGTAATTCAATTTGAATTTTTTTCGCTTGTTTTACAAGTGCCAAAGCAGTAGAGTCTGACTTGTTTTGTTTCTCAAATTCTAATAATTTACTTCTTATGTTCCTGATGTTTTTAATTGCTTTATGAGCCTTATCAACTGTTTTATTTACGTCATTAACAAAATCAAATTGTTTTTGCATGTCTGAAACTGATGATTCAGATCTAGGATCTGGAAGAATTTCAAAACTTTGACTGAGTTCCTTTCCATTGACGATTAAGCTCACAGAGTATTCTCCAGGAACTGCTTTAGCACCAGAAAATGAAGCACTCCAGAAAATCATTCCTTTGAGTTTTTCAGCTCCATCATACCTGGTGTCCCACACAAAACTATTCCCTCCAGCTTTTATTTTTAAGTTGTCTTTCTTATTCTTATTTGAATAGGTTTTAATTAAATCTCCCGAACTGGACTTAAATTGTAATTCTACTACATCACCTTTTTGATCATAATTTTTTAAATAAAAATGAACTATAACACCATTTGGAAGGTTTGTTCCAGTTGTTAAAGAGCTTTTACCCCCTCGTCCCTTAGTTCGATAACTATTTTTTGGTTTAAAAAGAATTTCTTCTTTTTTAGTATTCAATTTTAATTGATGGAGAACAGTAAGATCATCTATCATCCAGAGACTCCTTCCTTGAGTAGCGACAATTAAGCTATTGTTTTTTACTGTTAAATCTGTTATTGGAACTATTGGGAGATTTTTTTGGAAAGAAGTCCAGGAGTCACCATCATTGTAAGAAATATAAATTCCATTTTCTGTTCCCGCGTAAAGGATTCCTTCATGTCCTGGATCTGCTCGAATTACTCTAGTGAAATCTTCTTCTGAAATGCCCTTTGTTATATTTTTCCAAGTCACTCCATAGTCTGTTGTCTTATATAGATAAGGTTTATAATCCCCCAGTTTGTAGCGGGTACCTGCCACATAACAAGTTCCTGGATCAAATGGAGAAGGATCGATACTATTAATCATAGTCCATTCTGGCATTTGTTTAGGCGTTATGTTCGTCCAAGTTTCTCCACCGTTTTGAGTAACATGAATTAATCCATCATCACTTCCAACCCAAAGAAGACCTTCTTTCAAAGGGGATTCATCTGCTGCAAATAGGGTACAATAATACTCTACACTTGTATTGTCTTGAGTTATTGGACCACCTGAGGTTTTAAGTTTTGAAGGATCGTTTCTAGTTAAATCAGGGCTAATTATATCCCACTTTTGACCTTCGTTTTCAGTTACATGAACTTGATTAGAAAAGGTATACAATCGTTTCGGGTTATGTTTGCTAAAAAGTATAGGGAAGTTCCACTGGAAACGGTATTTCATTCCCTCAGCTCCATGACCCATTGGATTATCAGGCCAAACATTTATCCCTCGCGTCGATTTTTTGTTGTGGTCAACACGAGTTAAAAATCCATCATAGCTTCCGCCATAAACTATATCATTATTTGTTGGATCAATTGCAATGTGAGCCGATTCTCCTCCAGCAGTGGATTCCCAATCAGACTCCCCAATATATCTTCCAGAACTTCTGTGGTTGATTCTTATGGTTGAGTTATCCTGTTGTGCAGCATATATTCTATAAGGAAAAGAGCTGTCTGTGGTAACTCTGTAAAATTGTGCTGTAGGTTGATTCATATAGGTACTCCATGAATCTCCACCATCATATGAAACCTGAGCACCACCATCGTCAGCAATAATCATTCTTTTGTTGTCTTCTGGAGCAATCCATAAATCATGATGATCTCCATGAGGTGCTCTGTGGCTACTAAATGTTTTTCCTCCATCGGTCGATTTATGGTAGGCTACATTCATGACATAGACCATGTTTTCATCTTGTGAGTCAGCATAAATTTTAGTGTAGTACCAGGCTCGTTGCCTTAAAGATCTACTATCATTTATATGTTTCCAACTTTGTCCACCATCATCCGAACGATAAACACCTCCTTTTTCTTTGTTTTCAACTATAGACCAAACTCTATTCGAGTTTACAGGGGATACAGTAACTCCGATGATACCCAGTGTTCCTTCAGCAAACCCTTTATTTTCACTTATTTCTTGCCAAGTAGCTCCACTATCTGTACTTTTCCAAAGCGCGGAACCTGTGCCACCACTACTAAGACTGTATGGCGTTCTTTGGATTTTCCAGGTTGCAGCATACAAATGTCTGGGATTAGAAGGGTCCATAATTAGCTCAACGGCACCGGCTTGTTCAGTAGAAAAAAGAATTTTTTCCCAACTTTTTCCACCATCAATAGTTTTATAAACTCCTCGATCTTGAGTAGGTTTATAGATATCTCCAAGAACTGCAGCGTAAACGATATCGGGATTTTGTGGATGTACAACCAATCTTGGAATATGTCTTGAGTTGGGAAGCCCTATGTACTTCCATGTAGTTCCAGCATCTACACTTTTCCAAACCCCTTTTCCGGATGAAACATTACCCCGAACCGTTACTTCTCCTCCGCCAATATACAATACGTTTGGATCACTTGGAGCAACTGCAACAGATCCTATACTTCCTCCAAAATATCCATCAGATATGTTTTTATAGGTTTTCCCACCATCAATGGTTTTCCACACTCCACCACCTGTTGCTCCAAAATAAAATACTTTAGGTTGATTAGAAACTCCTACTACAGCTGCTGAACGTCCCCCTCTAAATGGGCCTAAGGATCTATATTGAACAGATTGATGAAGATCAGCATTAATGTGAGGAGCGTTTTTTTTAAATCTTCTAGATTGTGCACTTGACTCTTGAATTGTGAAAAGTAAAAAGCAAATTGCTAGAATAGATTTTAATAACAGGATATAGGTTCGCATCATTTGAATTTTAATAGTGTTTTTAAAGTTACAAAACTTGTAACAATAAAGTTGTAACTTTAATTTCGAAAATAAATAATATCATGAAACAGTTTGCCAAAATTATTTTTTATTCTTCCCTGTTTATTGGGATACAAATAATTCAGGCTCAGACTAAAACAACAATTAAAAAAGAAATCACAAAATCAATTGATAAACATCAGGATGCAATGATTGCAGTTAGTGATCAAATTTGGGAAGCAGCTGAAACATCGCTTGAAGAATATAAGTCCTCTGATTATCTGATTCAATTTGCCGAACAAAATGGATTTAAAGTTGAAAAAGGAGTTGCAGGAATTCCAACTGCGTTCATGGCAACTTATGGAACTGGTAAACCTGTTATAGGGATTCTAGGGGAGTTTGATGCCAATGCAGGAATTTCTCAAAAAAGACAACCTACTCGAGAAGCTAGAATTCCTGAAGGTGCTGGACATGGCTGCGGACATAACCTTTTTGGAACAGCAAGTTTAGGTGCTGCAATAGCAATTAAAGAGCAAATTGAAGAAGGAACTTTAAAGGGTACAGTTGTTTTTTACGGAACACCGGCAGAAGAAACTATTTTTGCGAAAGTATGGATGGTTCGTGAAGGATTATTCGATGATTTAGATGTGTGTATGGATTGGCATCCTGGTGATGGAATTGAAGCTGTAACTCAAAGCAGTAAAGCGCTCGTAGATTTCAGAGTTAAATTTTACGGTAGTTCCTCTCATGCTTCGTCTGATCCATGGAATGGTAAGAGTGCTGTGGATGCTATGGAATTATATACTACAGGTTTAAATTATTACAGGGAACATATAAAGCCTACCGCAAGAATACATTATCACATTGAAAAAGCAGGTGATGTTGTAAATGTGGTTCCTGATTTTGCTCAAATTTGGACTCGTCTAAGAGAAAACGATCGTCCAAACGTTGATGTATTATATGAGCGTGCTAAAAAAATAGCAGAAGGAGCGGCACTAATGGCTGGAGTTCGTTATGAGATTCAGTTAATTTCTGGTATTTATGAAATCCAAGTTAATCGAACCGGAGCTGAGGTTATGCAAAATAATATTGAAACTTTGGGTCCAATAACGTACACTGATTCTGAAGTTGCTTATGCCAATACAATTCTTAAAGAAACAAATAAACCTCTGGAAGGCTTAGATGGGGAGATATATCCTTTACGTCCGTCATTACCAGCTCAAGGAGGTTCCACAGATGTTGGGGACGTTAGTCAACTGGTTCCAACGATAAGAATGACTGCAACGGTCGCTTCAAAAGGAGGGCCATGGCATTCATGGGCAGTTGTTGCTTGTACAGGAATGTCAATTGGTCATAAAGGAATGTTGTATGCTTCTAAAGCGCTTGGAATGACAATGGTAGATTTATTTAAAGATCCTGCATTAGTAAAACGAATTAAGGAAGATTTTAAAAACAACAAAACAAATTCATCATACGATCCACGTATTCCTGCAAGTCCACCTTCTCTAAATTAAAAATGATTATGAATAAATTTTGGACATTATTTTTGTTTTTAATCCCTTCTCTGGGCTTTAGTCAGCAAATACTTCCTTTAAAGGATCGTGCTGCTATTATCGATGAAATTCAAAAAGATCGACTTGAAAATTTATTACCTAGACTAATGGAGGAAACAGATCTTGATATGTGGGTACTCATAACACGGGAATACAATGAAGACCCGATTATTAAAACACTCCTACCTCCAACATGGTTAAATGCAAGAAGGCAAACTATATTAGTTTTTTCAAGAGATAAGATTTCAGGCGAAATGAGCTCTGCTGCTATTACGAGATACCCTTTTGGAAAACACATCCCTTCCATTTGGAATAAAGAAAAACAACCTAACCAGTGGCAGGCTCTCGCCGATTACATTGTTTCTATCAACCCTAAAAATATTGGGGTTAACATTTCTAAATCCTATGCTTTAGCAGACGGGCTTGTTAAAACAGATTACGATGAATTAATACAAGTTTTACCTGATGCCTATAAAAGGAAGGTAGTTTCTGCAGAAAAATTAGCTGTCGGTTGGATCGAAACGAGAACTCCCAAAGAAATGATAATCTTTGAAGATCTCGTTAGAATAACACACCAGATTATTGCAGAAGCCTTTTCAAATAAAGTTATTACTCCAGGCGAAACCACAACAGATGATGTAGTTTGGTGGTTTAGAGAAAAAGTTTTAGATCTTGGTTTGACTACATGGTTTCATCCAACGGTTGATGTGCAACGGGCCGACAAAAGTGACTTGTATGCCTTTGATAATAAGTCTAAATTTGATGTCATTCAGCCTGGTGATCTAGTCCATTGTGATTTTGGAATTAGTTATTTAACCCTGAATACAGACTGTCAAGAATTAGCATATGTGCTCCGTCCGGATGAAGATAGAGCTCCAGAATTTTTGGTCCAAGCTTTAGCAGACGGGAATCGAATTCAAGATGTTTTCACAAATAACTTTAAAGAAGGTTTGACCGGTAATGAAATTCTAAAAAAATCATTAAAAGAGGGAAGGAGTGAAGGCCTTAGACCCCAAATTTACACGCATCCGTTAGGGACTTATGGTCATTCTGCTGGAACAACCTTAGGCATGTGGGATTCTCAAAATGGAGTTGCCGGAACAGGAGATTATCCACTTCATTTTGATACTACTTATGCAATAGAATTAAATACTAAAGTTTTTATTTCTCAGTGGAATAAAGATATTAGGGTAATGTTGGAAGAAGCAGGTTTTTTTGGCGAAAACGGATTTCGTTATGTTAATAAACGGCAGGAAGAATTATTATTGATCGCTTCTTTTGAAAAATAATAACTTTCAATAACTTGAAGTATAATAAGTATGAAATTAATGCTTACTTTTGTGCGGCAGGGCCTCACACCCTGGCTTCATTAAAAGGGTAGTTGGGCTATGGTTGGCTTTTTCTATCCTTTTTCTTATTGAATTAATACTGTTTATTGTCATGAATAAATTACACTTAAAGATAGCTTTACTTTTTGAATCTCAGCAGAAAGGAAAAAAGCTGAATTTAGATCAAGAATTTTTAATTTCTGCAGTGCTTGAAAATCAACATGAAAAGTTTGCTGAGGTGAGCGATAAAGCCTATGCTTTAGGTGAAGGATTTACTTATAAAATGTTAACCTATGTCTGGGATTATATGAGAAATTCATTTGGACAAGGTTATGAAACTGCTTTTTCTATTCGAGTTGAAGATATGATTATTGATCGATTTGATGGCGATTATGAAATGGCTTATCATGCAGAAGAAGAAGTTGAGGATGAAATGGATAAACAGATAAAAAATAGTTCAGGAGTTTTGTACGAAGGGTACAAGAAAGAATTAGTTAAAATTTTAACTCATTATTTCAATCAACCAGCATAATCAATCAAGACGATGAATAAGCAAATTGGAATAACAGGAAAAACTGTTAAACGTATTTTACAATTAGATGAATTTATAATAAATGAACTTCCTATTGCTGTATTCGAAAGAGATGAATTTGGATCAATTCTTCGTGGGATGAATTTAAAAACCAACGAGCCTGATCACGTTTTTCTAGAACTACCTGCTCCAGAGGAAAAAGTTTTATCTTTTTTGAGAAGCCATTACGAAAACCAGAGAACCGACCTTTCTAATAAGAAAAAAAACAAATCAACCTCCAAAAAGTTAAAACCACAGGAACGTAGAGCAATTGAAGCAGAAAGGCTTAAGGAAGAGCGGCATAAGAATAAACACCACAGCAAGAAAGTACGAAGAAAGAACTAATTTTAGAGTATTTGCTCTATTGTGCTAGTTGTATTGTTAAATACAATTAAATCACCCATTGTTTTCCCTACAAGTAATTTTCCTATGGGACTTAATGAAGAAACACAATAATATTTTTTCGAGTCTAGAATAAATTCTGGAGATGAAACTGCGAGATAGTAATTTAAATTATCGGTAATAACGACTGAACCTAGTCCGACTTTTTTAGAATTATCAATATTTTTAAGGGGGAGTAAAAGTTTTAAATTATGTTCTGCTTGCTTTAATTGTTCTCCAAGCTTTTCTCTTTCAAGATGAATCATTGCACGTCCAGTTTCGTGTTTATCACCAGCACTACTTTTACTTTCGGATTCTAGGTCGAGTAATATTTCAGAATCCCTTTCTTTAAAAAAAAGAAGATTCTTAGAATGATGGTCCAGACAATGTTGATATAATTTTTGTTTTAGCATAAATTCAAACTACACTAAATTAAATCATTTCACCTTCACCTTTTAATATCCACCTAAAAGATAATTCAGGAAATTTTTTATTAATCAGGTATGCTACCTTAGCTTTTATATTACTCTGACCATTTAAAATTGAATTTATTTTATTAGAATTAGTTAATCCAATTGATTTACTAAATTCTAATTTAGACATTCCGGATCGTTCAATAATTATTTTTAATCGATCAGATCCTTTGGAGTCAATTGTTTTTTTGGAGTCTTTATCAAGTTTATGAAAAAAGTTTATAATTGAAATTTCGTGGATGTCCAACACCCGATTTAAACTTTTCAAAGTGAAATTAGTTCCTTTTTCCATTTTGAAATACTGTATGCGACTTAGTTCATTTTTGTCAGCAAATACTTCATAGCTTGAAAAGCCTGCTTCTAACCTTAGCTTTTTTATTTCTGCACCAATTTTTTTTTGAAGAACATCAAGTTTATTTTCCATCAATTTTCTGGTATATATAGTAAGTATTTATACGGTCACATAATTTAAAAAATTAAAGATACAAATATTTTAATCCTTTAAAAGAGTGTTATTTGAACTTAAAAAATTCAATCAAATATTTTATTTAATTCAAATTAATAGAACTATTATTTAACTTCTTAGCAATTTCTTTTATTTGAATTATTATTTTTAATTTGAATTTTTATTTCATGAGGCGTATTTGTTTTTTTGTTTCTTTTGGATGGATGCTCTTCATTTAATTTTAATTTAATTTTCTTTAAAAGAAAAGAGTTGAAGTAAGAAGAATTATTCCACCATATTAAATCTTCGATATATTCAAATTTTATATTACCATTCGAATTTTTGAAAGCATCAATATGAATGTAATTTTCATCTTCATAATATGTAAAAGTTATATTTTCGAATATTCCATGTTTTGAAAATAAAGATTTTATAAGTTCGTGCTTTTCATTATTGGTCTGAACAATCACAGTTTTATTATGAGTTTTTCCCTCGTTTTTTTGTTCTTTGAAGCAAGAAGTTATGACAATAGATAATATTAAAATCTTTATATACGACATGCTGCAAATTATAAATAATTCTGTTTTCAGATGATATTTTATCTTTTAATTTAATGTGCTTTTTTATAAAACATTTCAAACTAATTAATAAGTGTCTATGTTTGATTATAATCGTGTTGATTTTATTACAGGATTAAAAAGAGATTTACATACTGATTTAGCTGTTGATGTTCTTGATTTTAAACCCAGAAAAAACATAAAAACTTCTTATTCAAAAAAGTTAAATGAAGTAAACTCGATTATCCAAACTCCCTTTTTTTCTACCAACTATATTTCTCTAGATGACAGTTTAAAAAAAAGTTACGATACCCTAGAGTCTTTTATAGTTTTGATGTGTGTGAAAGGAAATCTCAAAATTTGTTTCGAGAACAAAGAATATAATTTCCCTTTTGGACAGACTGTTTATATTCCAGCTGCAATAAGCGAAATTGAAATTAAAGGTACGGGATCTTTTTTAGAAGTTTACATTTAATTTTCATTACATTTGTAGTGTAAATATGGTGCCAAACCACTTTACAATACCAAAAGCAGAACTTTTTCCGGAGTTCTGCTTTTTAATTTCTTAAATTTTATTTTCTAGAATTTAGTTTAGCAAGTAGTCGAAGAATCTCTAGATAGAGCCAAATAAGAGTAACTAGAAGTCCAAATGCACCATACCATTCCATGAATTTGGGAGCTCCTTTTTCAGCACCTTCTTCGATAAAGTCAAAGTCAAGAACTAAGTTTAGCGCTGCAATAACTACAACTAAAAGGCTAAATCCGATACTCATTAAAGAAGCATTTTGAATATTCATTATTCCCATTCCTGGGCCAAAGAAACTAATTATGAAATTAATTAAGTAAACAATGGCAATCCCACCTGTGGCAGCTGCAATACCTAATTTAAAGTTTTCTGTTGGTTTAATTAATCCAGATCTGTAGGCCATTAGTAACGATAATAATATTCCAACGGTCAAATAGATTGCATTCGTTACGATACCATCATACAAGGTATTGTATAAAAATGAAACTCCTCCAAGGAGTCCCCCTTCCAGAATTGCATAAATAGGAACTGTTATTGGAGCCCATTCCTTTTTGAAAATCGTAATCAATGCAATTATAAAACCTCCGATCCCACAAGAAATCATGAATACTGGATTCATTGATTCAAAAGTTAAATAACCCGTTCCGACCATGAGTAATAAACTGATTGCAGTTTTGTTAACGGTTCCTTCAATTGTCATTTTTTCAGAAGCATCAGATGCTCTGTTAAAAGTGCTTTTCGATAAAACAGGATTCCCTGATCTGTATGATAAATGTCTATTCATTTGGGTGTTTTTTATTAGTAACGAATATAAGTTTTTGATTTTAAATTATAAAGTATTACGATTCAGATTGTTTATTCAATATTGCATCTACACAGTTTATACCGTCAATTGCTGCAGACATTATTCCCCCTGCATATCCAGCTCCTTCTCCACAAGGGTAAAGCCCGTTGATGTCGGGATGAGCAAGTGATATAGGGTCTCTAGGGATCAAGACCGTAGAAGAAGTTCTCGATTCTGGCGCGTGAATAACAGCTTCGTTAGTGTAGTAACCCTTCATTTTTTTTCCAAAAGCTAAAAACGCTTTTTTTAATCTTTCAGAAAGCATTTTTGGTAAAACAGTGTTTAAGTCTACGCTAGTTACTCCCGGATGGTAGGATGTTTTTGGGAAGTTTTTAGAAATTTCACCAGAGATAAAATCCATCATTCGCTGTGCGGGTACTTTTTGAGTTTTTCCAGCTGCCTCCCAACATTTTTGTTCAACAGATTTCTGGAAATTTAAACTAACAAAGGGATCCTCTTTTCTGTAATTAGGTAAGTCTTTAGGTTCAACACTTACAACAATTCCTGAATTTGAGTAAGGGTTATTCCGTTTGCTAGGACTCCAGCCGTTTGTCACTACTTCATTGGGTTCTGTAGCGCATGGAGCAATAATTCCTCCGGGGCACATACAAAATGAATATACTCCCATCCCATCAACCTGCTCGACTAAGCTATAAGAAGCAGGGGGTAAATACGGATTATTATCGTCTCCATGATATTGAATGCTGTCTATTAATATTTGTTGATGTTCAATTCGAACACCTATTGCAAATGGCTTTGCTTCAATTTTAATTTTTTTCTTATGAAGAAGATAATAAATGTCTCTAGCTGAATGTCCAGTTGCTAGGACAATATTATCGAATTCAATCCAGTTTTTATTATTGATTTCAATTGAATTGATTTGACTGTTTTTTATTTTAATATCAGTCAGTTTTGAATTGAAATGAACTTCCCCACCAGCTTTAATTATTGCCTCGCGCATTGAACTGATTATTTTGGGGAGTTTGTTTGTTCCTATATGTGGATGTGCATCTACTAGAATATTTTCGTCTGCTCCAAAATGAACGAGCCATTCCATTGCTTTCAATACATTTCCTCTTTTTTTAGATCGGGTATACAATTTTCCATCAGAATAGGTTCCTGCTCCTCCTTCTCCAAAACAATAATTGGATTCAGGATTAACAGTTTGTTCTTTAGTTATTTTCGCTAAATCTCTTCTTCTGGAACGAACGTCTTTTCCTCGTTCAAAAACTATTGGTTTCATGCCACCTTCTATGGCTCTGAGCGCTGCGTATATTCCTGCTGGACCTAAGCCAATGATCGCAATTTTTTTATTTTCAGAAACTTGTTTTGGACGGAAAGAAAAATCAGTTTCTCTTTTTTCTTCTTTCTGCCAAATCTCAATTTGTAGGTTTATTTTTACTGGGGCTCTACGAGCATCAATTGACCTTTTTCTAATTCTCCATTCACGAACCTTTTTTTCTTGGATTTTAGATTTTTGTAGAGCTAATTTTAAAATTAAATCTTTCTCCTCTTGTTGGTGAGGCAATACAGATATTTGTGCAAGTGTGCTCATGTTACAAATTTAACGAAGAACCATTAAAAAGTCTCTTAATTATTCGGAAATAAAGTATTTACTTCTTCTATAAAATTCTACCTTTATAAAGGAATCCTTATTTTTGTTTTTATGCAGCTACTTATTGTTCCTGATTCCTTTAAAGAAAGTCTTTCAGCTACTGATGTGGCAGATGCTATTTCAAAAGGAATAGAGTCTGTTGATTCTAATGTAGTTATAAAAAGTATTCCTTTTTCCGATGGAGGGGAAGGTGCACTTACCGTTTTAGATAATCATGCGAAAGGCTCAAGAGTTTCTTGTGATACAGTAAATCCTTTGGGTAAAAAAATCAATGCTGATTATTTTTTATTTGATAATAAAACTACTGCGTGGATCGAGTTATCTCAAGCATCTGGTATTACTATTCTTAAAAAAGAGGAACTTAATCCTTCTCTTACATCTACCTTTGGCACAGGTTTACAGATAAATCACGCTATAAATAATGGTTGTACTAAAATCATTTTAGGGATTGGCGGTAGTGCAACAAATGATGGGGGTGCTGGAATTTTTCAAGCTCTGGGAGGTAAATTAATTGATTCAAATGGTGAAGAGTTAAAAAAAGGGGGAGCAGCATTAATCAATCTAAAAAACATTGTTCTTCCAATGGGCTTAGATCATATTGAATGGGTAGTTGCCTGTGATGTTCAAAATATGCTACTCGGACCAGAAGGTGCCAGCAGCGTTTATGGACCACAAAAAGGAGCTTCTGAAGAAGATGTGATGATTTTAGATGAAAGTTTAACTCAGTTTGCAAAAATCATAAAAAAAGAACTTGGGAATAGTATAGATGAATTATCGGGTGGGGGAGCAGCTGGAGGTACTGCAGCTGGAATGCATGGCTTTTTTAGAGCAGAGTTGAGTTCAGGATTTGATCTCCTAGCGAAGATGATTAATTTGGAAGAAAGGATTAGAAAAACAGACATGATTTTTACAGCAGAAGGAAAAATCGATCAGCAGTCTCTAAAAGGTAAAGTTCCAATAGGAGTAGCTCGATTAGCCAAAAAGTACAACAAGCCCTGTGTAGGTTTAGCAGGTATAATTGAAGATCCATTAGAGCCGCTTTATAAAGAAGGGTTTAGTGGATTGTTTAATATTCAGAACAGTCCAATGTCTCATGAGCAATCAAAATTAAAGACCAAATCTTTATTGCAAAAAACAGCAAGTAGGGTTTTTACTTTTTATAAAAACATACACTAATAATGACCCTTTCTTTACTCGCATTGTCACTTGCAATTATTTGGATCGTATTTGGAACGACTCGATTTAAACTACACCCTTTTTTAGTTTTATTAAGTTCAAGTATTTTCTTAGCAATAGCAACCGGTATACCATTACCTGAATTGCCTTCTATTTTAGGAAAAGGCTTTGGAAAAACTATTCAAAGTATAGGTCTCTTGATTATTTTCGGGACTATTATCGGAGTAATTTTAGAAGTTTCTCTTGCAACACAAACTCTAGCTCTTGTTCTTCTAAAAGGATTGCAACGTTTACCCTTACCATATGCTGTAAGTTGTATTGGATACCTAGTTTCAATTCCTGTTTTTTGCGATTCAGCTTTTGTGATTTTATCCTCCTTAAATAAATCTTTATCTAAAAGAACAAAAACACCCTTGGTAGCTCTTACCGTTGCATTATCTACCGGATTGTTTGCTCCTCATGTATTGGTTCCTCCAACTCCCGGACCTTTGGCAGCTGCTGCAAATTTAGAATTGGAAAATTTATTTTCACTTATTGTTTACGGTGGAATTTTAGCTTTCATTCTCATTATTATTGGCGCTTCTTATGCTTATTTTTTAGCGAAACGATTACCTTACGAAGAAACTAAAATTCCTATAAAAAAAGAAGAATCTGAATTATCGAATTTACCCTCTTTTAAAAAATCAATAGCTCCGATTGTTGTTCCTATTGTTCTGATGGCATTTGGTACTTTTATTTCGTTCATAGAGTTTTACTCAAATCTAAAATGGCTTCATCAACTACTGAAAACTCTTTGTTCTCCAGTTTTTGCATTAGGGATAGGGATGCTATTTTCTTTTAGGTTATTAGAAAAAAGTACTGGCAAGATTAGTGATTTGGTTCAAAAAGGCATCTTAGTCGCTGCTCCTATTCTTGTAATTACCGGTATGGGAGGTACTTTAGGATTAATTATTCAGCAGCTTCCTTTAACAGAATTTGTTGAGCAGAGTTTAACCGATACAGGTTGGGGCTTACTCATTCCTTTTTTAATTGCTGCAATACTTAAAACCTCTCAAGGGTCTTCTACTGTTGCTATAATTACGGCAAGTTCCATTGCCTTTCCCTTGCTTGGAGTTTTGGGGCTAGATTACGAAATTGGAAAAATATGGGTTATTTTATCTATTGGAGTTGGTTCAATGACAGTTTCCCACGCAAATGATTCTTACTTTTGGATTGTTTCTCAAATGGGTGGATTAGACATAAAAACTGCTTATAAACATCATACTTTTGGAACTTTCATTCAAGGAGTCTTAGGGATCTTAATTATATTACTAGGGCATTGGCTGAGTGTTCATTTTTTTTAATTAAGTTTAACTTTGAAAAGTTCCAACACTAAAATTTTTATTTTTTGAAAAAAATCATTTTATATTTCCTTTTAGCTCTAACCTCCTGTTCTAAGGATTCAAAGTCTGATCTGCCAACTATAGAGCCCTTATATCCGCTTCAAGGGTGATGGGGGGTGAGGTTGTATGTTCGGGGTGGAGAAACCTTAGATGATTATGTAGGTCTAGAATCTGCAGGAGGAAGAGGGTATGATTATGTTGCTGGAGCCCAAGAAATTTTAGCTAGTTATCCAACCATTGGACATGTACTTACAAATGCTACAAATAATGCTAAATCTCATTTTTGGACGTTGCGTACAAACGAAAATGTTGCTGCTGTTTTAGGTTCAGCGAATGCAATTATTGACGAAGAGTTTGTTCCTAGTTTAGAAAATGAACAGGTGATTATTGAAGTGATTAGAACGTTTAAGAATGCAAATAAAAAAGTGATTTTATATTTAAACGGTCTAAGTCCAGCAGAACGATCGTCTTCTGGGGGAGCAGCAGCTTGGAATCAATATGTAACGACTTATTTTGATGGCAATGAACATAGAGCTTGGATGGATTTTTGTGAAGGTTACATCAAACGTTTTGCCGAAATGGGAGTAGACGGTTATTGGATTGATGCCTTTGCTAGTTATCCTGGGAATGATTCAGAACGGGCAGAGTTTGTTCAAATGATGCGAACTGTTGACCCGGAAAAATTGAAGTTCAAGAGCAGCAAGAACTTGAGATTTTATATTAGAGAAGTCCTTATATTTAAATGTTTAGCTATTAGTTTTTTTAAATTTATAACTTTAGATAAACTATAGTCATGAAAAAAATCAGTTTTACATTAAAAGTTTTAGGGTTTATATTTCTTGCTTTTTTATTTACTATTTTTATTAGTTATAATTATTTCAACTCTACTTTTTTAACTTTTGAAAATGATTACCCCGAAAAATTAGAATTTAATAAACTAGAAGAGGATGGTTATACTTTTCTTGACAGAAATTCTAATGGAAAATTAGACCCTTATGAAAACACCCGACTTTCTCTTGATGTTAGAGTCGAAGATGTTTTGTCACAAATGACACTTCAAGAAAAAATTCATTTACTCAAGGGTTCAGGTATTTCCTCAGCTATAGGTATAACTAATCCGGAAGGTGTAAAGGGCGCTGTAGGTACTATAGTAGCGACACCACGCTTAGGTTTACCTACACTTTACTTATCTGATGGGCCAGCTGGACTTAGAATAGACCCTGAAAGAGAAGATGAAAATAGAAAATATTACAGTACTGCTTTTCCAATTGCAACGCAATTAGCTTCTACATGGAATGAAAATTTACTTTATCAAATAGGAGATGCTATGGGGGAAGAAGCAATTGATTATGGTGTAGATTTAATTTTAGGCCCCGGTGTTAATATACACCGCCATCCTCTGTGTGGAAGAAACTTTGAATATTATTCCGAGGATCCTTTGCTCTCGGGTTATATTGGAGCAGCTTTTATTAACGGAATAGAGAGTAACGGAGTTGGTGCCACTTTGAAACATTTTGTTGCAAATAATCAAGAAACTAATAGGAAATTTAATGATGTAATTGTTTCTGAAAGAGCTCTAAGAGAGATTTATTTGAAAGGGTTTGAGTACATTATAAAACGATCTCAGCCATGGGCTGTAATGTCATCTTACAATAAGATAGGAGGAACCTATACTTCGGAGAGTAAAAAATTACTTCATGATATTCTTCGAGAAGATTGGCGTTTTCAGGGTATGGTCATGACCGATTGGTTTGGAGGCGAAAATCCGGCGAAGCAAATTATGTCGGGTAATGATCTAATAGAACCTGGAACAAAAATTCAATGGGAAGAATTGATTAGTGCTCACGCTTCGGGGTTGTTAGATAAATATAGTATTAATCTTGCTGCTAGTCGAATTCTAACAGTGATTTTTAAATCTAAAAAAATGCAGAGTTATAAAAGATCTAATAACCCCGATCTTAAAAATCATGCTGAGTTAGCAAGATATGGCGCTTCTGAAGGAATAGTACTACTTAAAAACGATATGGCTTTACCCTTGTCAGACAAACAAAATATAGCTTTATTAGGAGTTCCTTCTTATGATTTAATTTCTGGTGGTACAGGATCAGGTGATGTTAATGAAGCTTATACAGTTTCAATTGAAGAAGGTTTAATTAATGCAGGATATAAGATAAACAAAACAGCTTCAGAAATTTTTAAAGAACATAAAAAAAACAATCTTGAAAGCTTTATAAGGCCTGTAGGAATGGAATCAATATTTACAGATTATTCACCCCCAGAAATAAATTATACAAAAAAGCAATTACAAGAAATTGTTAAAACTGCAGATATAGGGCTTTTTACTTTGAGCAGGAATTCCGGTGAATTTACAGACCGTTATTTCGAGGGAGGTTTTTTGCTAACTCAAGAAGAGTTACAAAGGATATCTTTGATTTCTGAAGTGTTTAATTCTGTAAATAAAAAAGTGATAATTGTACTTAACATTGGTGGGGTTATTGAAACAAAAAGCTGGAAATCCTATCCTGATGCTATACTTTTATCTTGGCAGGGAGGTCAAGAGGGTGGTAATGCAATTACAGATGTGTTAAGTGGTAAAATAAATCCCAGTGGGAAATTACCTATGACTTTTCCAAATAAACTTTCCGATCATGCATCAGACGCAAATTTCCCAGATAATAGAATTGAAATTGAGCTTCAAGATATGTTTTTCGGTATGATGTTTCCGCCAGAGGAACGATCAGAAGAAGACAAAATTAGAGATGAAGACTACACATACTATGAGGAAGGTGTTTATATAGGTTATCGACATTTTGACAAAAGGTCTTTTGATGTTTCTTACCCTTTTGGATATGGATTAAGTTATACTAATTTTCAATTTGAAAATGGTAAAGTATTGGTTGAAAATGATTCTATAAAAGTTTCTACTTCTGTCATAAATACAGGGGGTGTTCCAGGAAAAGAAGTAATTCAGGTTTATACCCAGAAGAAAAATTCTTCTATTGATAGACCAATAAGAGAGTTAAAAGGATTTGCTAAAACAAAACTTTTAGAAGTCAATGAGAAAGAAGATATTGTTATTTCTATTGCGATTAAAGACTTAAGATACTGGAACGAATCTATTGAACAATGGACTCTTGAACAGGGTAGTTACATTATAAATGTCGGAAATTCTTCTAGAGATATTTTACAGGAAATTGAAATAAAGTTATAATTGTTTTAATAATAAATGCACCATTTAATTTTTCTAATAAAGAACTCGATTTTTATAATGTTAAAGTACTTCAGAAGACTGAATTTATAGTAACCTACGGATTTAATGAAATAAAAGCACTTTATTATTGTAAGGAAAATCGGTTTACCCATAGATATGTTATTTGTTGGGGCAACTTTTACTTTTTGATTGTTTTTCTTTAAATAGTATGTTTTAAAGATTTTTTGTTTAATATATTAGGATTCAAAGAGTACTGTTGCGCTGTCGTGGAACCATCCAGTATAATTTTCTTTATATTTTTTAGCAACATTATTTCTTTTGATCTTAAGGGTAGGAGTTGTAAGTCCATTCTCTACATTCCATTCTTCTTTTACTATAATAATAGTCGAAATCTTCTTGTACCCATCCAGATTATCATTTTCTTGTTCTAAACGTTTTTCTAAAAATAAAGTAAGCTCTTCTTTAGATTTTGCTTTTCCAATATCCGACAGAACAGCCAATAAAATAGGTTGCGGTAGACCCAAACCTGCAACGCAAATTTGTTCAAAATCAACTATATCTGCAAAGTAACTCTCTAGGACAAGAGGTTCAATGTATTTCCCTTTAGAGGTTTTAAACATATCTTTAACACGTCCGGTAATGTATAAGAATCCATCATCATCTAAATATCCTTGATCACCTGTATGTAACCAACCCTCTTTCAGAACTTCTGCAGTTAATTCTGGTTGTTTATAATAACCTTTCATTACAAAAGGTCCACGCATAAGAATTTCTGAAGTTTCATGATCAATTTTGATATCAACTTCAGGCTGAGCGAGTCCAACAGACCCTGGACGGTCAATAATTTTAGAATCTAATTGAGAGGTAATAGCACTATTTTCGGTCATTCCGTATCCATTAGTAATTGGAATTCCAATTTCTCTAAACCAAGTCCTTTGTATTTCTAGCATTGGTGCTGCCCCTGATATAATCGCTCTTGCTCGCGATAATCCAAGAGTTTTTTTGAATTTTCTTTTTAGTATTCCAGAGAGTATTGGAATCCGGAGTAGGGTAGTTAATTTTTTTTGTGGAATTTTTGAAAGAATCCCCATTTGGAATTTCGTCCATATTCGAGGGACAGCAAAAAAGACTGTCGGCTGAACTTCACACAGATTTTTGGCAAAAAACTCTAGGCCTTCTGTAAACGAAATGGTTCCTCCGAATCGGAATGAAGCAAATTCAACCACAATTCTCTCAGCAATATGATTTAACGGGAGGTAGGAGAAGAAATCATTATTACCACTAAAATCGATTTTCATAGGGTTGGACTCAAGAGTCAAAGCTTCTGTTTTTTTATTTGCTAAATAATCTAAAACAACTCCTTTTGGAGTACCCGTAGTACCCGAGGTGAATATGATAGTCCAAGTGTCAGATAATTTAGGGATGTGTGGATCCTTTAGTGGTTCAAATTTATTTATAAAATCATGCCATTGATGACCCTCCGTAATTTTGGAGTGATTGCTGTAAGAAGGGAACGCTATCATAGGAAGCCCCTTAGGGACCCCTTCTTTTTGTTCGTCCCAATGTTCTACTTTACCTACAAATAAAAGGTCTACATCTCCAAAGGTGAGTAGGGTGTTTATTTCTTTAGAATTAAGCGTAGGAAAGAAAGGTACACTTATATACCCAGCCATCATAATTGCTAAATCAGCAATAATCCATTCCCGACAGTTTTTAGATATTAAACCAATATGTGCATTTTCTCTTAAACCCAAGGAACGTAAACCAGTAGCAAGTTTACGTGCATATTGTCCAACCTCTCCCCAGCTATACTCCTCCCAGTTGTCACCAAAAGGTTGGCGAAGAAATGGTTTGTCTTTTAATTTTTTTTCCCAATCATAAAATTTAAAATCAAATAAGGCATTTTTTTCTGAATTACTCATAATGGTTTGTTTTAGTTTAATCATGCTAATCGATTTTATATAGCCACATAATTTTAAAAAAAGTCCCATCTGATTTTTTAAAAAAAGGACCTAAAGTTGGTTTAAGCGTATATAATTTTCACTTGGTATGAAAGGTAGAATTTCTAATTCTGATCCATTCCACACTTTAATAGTGGTTTCAAAAGGCTCTTCAATTTAAAGGATGCTTTCGAATCTTCCCAATTTTTTCTAAAATATTTACAAATATGTGTTAAATAAATCTCTCTTGATCTTCAACTTTTAAATGTATTTGACCTCTATTTTGAGTTTAAAAATAATAGAGTTGGAGGTGATGTAAATTTTACGGTACATTAATTATCAATGCATTGAGGATTGATAAACACTTTTTGTAAATATCGATCTTAGGGTTAAAGAATCAACTTCCTAATAATCACAAAAACAATAATTAGAGCTGAATATCCAATAAAAAAAGGGATGATGAAGTAAGTGAGATTTAGTGTCAACATAATCGACATAATAAGGAGTTGAAAGCCAAGACCATACAAGGATATTAGTGTCATAAACCACTTTGGGAATGGCTTGCTAGAGCTTGCATTACGGTCCATATAATACATGACTTTATCAAAACAGATGTATAGGACATTATAGATATTGTAAAATAAATCTACTTTAGACTGACTTTCTCCTTTTAGGGCTTTTGGTTTAGAATTTTCAAAAATCCGACTGGTTGAATCCCCTTGTACTGAATTTCGTAAAATCACATAGTAATAATTGTAAAGGGTTCCTTGAAGTTGAATTCCTAAAAATGCAAGAATCATATGTAGAAAAGAAATCTCGGTGATGTACCAAAGTGTTAATAGGAAACAAAAATTAAGAAGTAAGTCTGCAATCGAGTCATAATAACGTCCAACATACGATGGTGTTTTTTTAAGTCTTGATAATTCCCCGTCTGCTGCGTCTATAATAGATTTTAATATTATAAAAAAAGCAGCGGTAATTAAGTATCCATTCAACATAAATCCAATTGCGATTAATCCAGCAATGATAAACATGGTAGTTACATGAATGGGAGTAAAAGCTGTGTTTTGAAGTTTACTGGCTATCCATGATCCTGGAGAGCGACCGTAATCGGATAGGTCTAAAAATTTATATTCTTCGGGTAATTTTGACATTCGTAATCCTCAGCGGATAATTAATTTGTTTAAAAGTACGATGATTTTTTGAGTTTGGTTAATTTTAATGAATTACACTTGAATAATTTATGAGCATTATAATTGAAGAACAGTTTTATCAAGCAACCCGAGCAGGATGTGGTAAATGATCTATGGAACACCCTACAGAATCTATTAAAGAACTCATTAAATTAAGTCTAATGATCTGTAGACACTTAGTTTGGGAGTTGTTTGATAGGAAGAAAAAACACCGAGGATAGTGCCAAATTAATGGACTAAATCCTCAGTGTTTGTGGGTAAATTGTGGAGTCGGAGGGAATCGAACCCTCGTCCATACAAGCAATAGAAGAGCTTTCTACATGTTTAGTTTTCATTTAGTTTTCGAAAATGTACTGACTGGAAACCGCCCACACATTCCTTAGTTCCTTTATTGAAAAATTTGACCGGAACCTCCAAATTTCGATGTTGACCTTTATGGTGCCTCTGGTTTGAACGCCGTCAACAAGGGCTTTCAAGAGACATCCGGCTTCTCAACCTAGTTGAGACTTGGCATTAACTTACTATGATTCGGTTAATTATGCAGCTAGAGCGTAGTTATTTTCGCCTATTAAAGGTTGAATACAAGTTTAACGAGCTGTTATTCATTGCTCGACATGCTTACTGTTCGATTGATCTCGCTGTCAAAACCAGTCGACCCCATTATTTCAAAGAAATTGCTTTTTCAAAAGCAATGTAAAAGTATATCTTTTATTTAAAACTGATTGATAGTTTTTCGAATCTCTGTTAGTCTACCCAACATTCCTTCTAATAAATCCAATGACAACATGTTTGCGCCGTCACTTTTCGCTATCGAAGGTTTTGGATGTGTTTCAATGAATAAGCCATCCATGTGGTTTACAATTCCAGCACGAGCTATCGTTTCAATAAGTTCTGGTCTTCCTCCGGTTACTCCAGAAGCTTGATTGGGTTGTTGTAAAGAATGTGTAACATCCAGTACAGTAGGAGCAAGGGAACGCATTGCAGGAACCCCTCTAAAATCTACGATCAAGTCGGTATATCCAAATTGAGTTCCACGATCTGTAATCCAAGCAGCTTCATTTCCACTATCTTTAACTTTCTGAACCGCAAATTGCATGCTCTCAGGACTCATAAATTGACCTTTTTTCAAATTCACAACCTTCCCTGTTTTTGCAGCAGCAACAACAAGATCCGTCTGGCGAACCAAGAATGCAGGGATTTGTAAAACATCGACATAAGCAGCTGCTTTTTGTGCATCTGCAACTTCATGAATGTCGGTTACAGTCGGAATATTGAATGTTTTTCCGATTTTCTGAAGAATTTCAAGTGCAGTTTCATTACCTATTCCTGTAAAACTGTCAATTCTGCTTCTATTGGCCTTTTTAAAACTCCCTTTAAAAATAAAAGGAATGTTCAAACGATCTGTAATTTCCAATACTTTTTCCGCAATTTCAAATGCCATTTCTTCCCCTTCAATAGCGCAGGGTCCGGCTAATAGAAAGAATTGGTCACTTTTAGGATGGTTTATATTTGGCAGTTTTGAAAAGTCCATAAAATGTTTTTTGCAAAAGTAAAGTTTTAAGTTGAATACCCAAGTTATTCGAAACCTTAAACTTTTAGCAGAAAGCTGGATATATAAAGTTATATTTGCGCGATTAAAAAAACAAATACAGATGTCCAAAATTAAAAACATTGCAATTATTGCGCACGTAGACCACGGTAAAACTACCTTGGTAGATAAGATTATGCACCATTGCGAGCTTTTCAGAACCAATCAAAATACCGGGGATTTAATTCTGGATAATAATGATTTAGAAAGAGAACGTGGGATTACCATTCTTTCTAAAAACATTTCTGTGATGTATAAAGACACTAAAATTAATATTATCGATACCCCTGGTCACGCCGATTTTGGCGGCGAGGTTGAGCGTGTATTGAATATGGCTGATGGTGTTTTGCTATTGGTTGATGCGTTCGAAGGACCGATGCCTCAAACGCGTTTTGTACTTCAAAAAGCAATTGATCTAAAGTTAAAACCAATTGTAGTAGTTAATAAAGTAGATAAAGAAAACTGTACTCCAGAGGAAGTTCATGAATCTGTTTTTGATTTAATGTTCGAATTAGGAGCAGAAGAATGGCAGTTAGATTTCCCTACAGTTTATGGTTCAGCAAAGAACAATTGGATGAGTGAAGATTGGAATGTTCAAACTGAAAATGTTGAGCCTCTTTTGGATATGGTTTTAGAACACGTTCCCGCTCCAAAAATAGAAGAAGGAACTCCACAGCTTTTAATTACTTCATTAGACTTTTCGGCCTATACAGGACGTATTGCAATTGGTCGTTTACAAAGAGGAATATTAACGGCTAATATGCCTGTTAGTCTCGTAAATAGAGAAGGTACAATAACAAAATCACGTATCAAAGAACTTAATTTATTCGATGGGTTGGGAAGAAAGCAGGTTGAAGAAGTTCAAGCAGGGGATATTTGTGCAATCATTGGATTAGAGGATTTTGAAATTGGTGATACGGTTGCAGATGCTCTCGAGCCAGAAGCACTTCCTACTATTGCAATTGACGAGCCTACAATGAGTATGATGTTTACGATTAACGATTCTCCATTTTTTGGAAAAGATGGAAAATTTGTAACCTCAAGACACATTAAAGATCGTTTAGAAAAAGAATTAGAAAGAAACCTCGCAATGCGCCTGGAAAGTACAGATTCTGCAGATAAATTTTTGGTGTTTGGAAGAGGAGTTCTTCACTTATCTGTGTTGATTGAAACAATGAGAAGAGAGGGTTATGAGCTTCAAATCGGTCAGCCGCAAGTTATCATCAAAGAAATAGAGGGTAAGAAGCATGAACCAATTGAAGAACTTACGATTGATCTTCCTGAAAATGTTTCGGGTAAAGCAATTGAAATGGTGACCCTAAGAAAAGGAGAAATGCTAAGCATGACTCCAAAAGGAGAACGTATGGTGTGTGAGTTTTTAATGCCTTCTAGAGGGATTATTGGACTCAGAAATCAACTGCTTACAGCTACTGCTGGAGAGGCGATAATGAATCATAGGTTCAAAGAATTTCAGCCGTTTAAAGGAGAAATTCCTGGACGTAACAATGGATCTCTTATTTCAATGGAAAAAGGAAATGCAATTCCTTATTCACTAGATAAGCTTCAAGAACGTGGTAAATTCTTCGTTGCTCCAAACGAAGAAATTTATACCGGTCAAGTTATTGGAGAAAATTCTCGTGCTGATGATATGGTTGTTAATGTAACTAAAACCAAGAAGTTATCGAATGTACGTTCCTCTGGAACAGACGACAAAGTTCGTTTAGCACCGCCAATTAAGTTTTCTTTGGAGGAAGCATTAGAATACATTCAAGGAGATGAATATGTAGAAGTAACTCCTAAGAGTTTAAGACTTCGTAAGGTTTATCTTGATGAAAATGAAAGAAAACGTAGGGCAGGTAATTAATACTCCCTTTGTTTTAAATAGCTAAAAAGCCTATTGAGAAATCTTTAGGCTTCGTTTTTTTGGACTACTTCGTAAATCTTACCTGCATCACAGCGTAATATTTTTCCTGGAAACTTTACAATCATATTATAATCGTGTGTAGCCATGATTATGGTCATTCCTTTTTGATGGAGACTTCTAAAAACTTCCATAATTTCTAGGCTTGTTTGTGGGTCCAAATTACCTGTTGGCTCATCAGCAATAATAAGTTCTGGGTCATTGAGTAACGCACGTGCTATGGCAACTCTCTGTTGTTCTCCACCCGATAACTCAAAGGAATATTTTTTTAAAACCCCCTCCAAACCTAGTGAGCTAAGAACTTCTTCTATCCGGTCTTTAATTTCTTCTTTATCTCTCCATCCAGTTGCTTTAAGAACAAAAGATAAGTTGTCGAATACGGAACGATCAGGAAGTAATTTAAAATCTTGGAAAACCACGCCAAGTTTACGTCTCAGAAAAGGAATGTCTTTCTGTTTTATTTTACTCAAGTTGAAATCAGATATTTTAGCAGTTCCCTGTTGCAACGGAAGATCTGCGTATAGGGTTTTAATTAAACTACTTTTTCCAGTTCCAGTTTTTCCTATTAAAAAAACAAAATCCCCCTGCTGAACTTCAATATTTACATCATTTAAAATGGTTTGTTTATTTTGAATGATGGCAGCATTTTTGAATTGAACTAAAGGAAGTTTCATAGGTGTTTTTGATGAATCAATTTATAAACAAATTTTTTTTTATTACTAGAGATGTAAAAATAGAAACAAATTAGGGCTTTAGGAATTAATTGTTAATAATTTATACTTTATAGAGAATTAGAACGTTTTAATTTTAGGAACTTAAGTTTAACTTTGATCTATGCCAAGAATCAATCCCAATTATATTTTTGTTATAACATTTTCGCTCATAACAAGCTCTTTTAAAGTTACTTGGTCACAAATTAACACGAGTAAAATTCCACATACACAGGCTGCTTATTTTTATGCTTCTGAGAACTTTAGTCAAGCGAGCCAGTATTTTAATTTATTTGATTTTTATCCTTCCCTTGAGTCTGAAGTTACCGTTGCAGACTTTTATAAAATATCAACAGATTTAAAGCTCAATAAGCAAGGGGCAGAAAAGAAGTTAGCTGCTTTTATGATAGATAATCCTACAAGTTATCTTACAGAAACTGCTTATTACGATTTGGCGAGTTATTATTTCCAAAATGGGAAGTATAATTATGCGTTAAAATGGTTTAATAAAATTAAGGCAACGGATGTAACCTCTTCTAGAAGAAACACCTATTTTTTTAATAAAGGATATGCTTTGTTTGCTTCAAAGCGCTTTAAACAAGCCGCTGAATATTTCGAAAAAGTAGAAGATGTTCCTGCATATCAAGCAGATGCTAGTTATTATCTCGGTTATATTGCATATCAGTTAGATGATTTTGATGCTGCTGCAGAAAATTTCAATAAAGTTTCTGCTGCTCAAGACGAAACAACGGTTGGTTATTTTCAGGCAGATATGAATTTTAAATTGGGTAGATTCGAAAAAGCAATTGCATTAGCTAGAGAAAGTCTAAAAACCGCAAATGAGAATCAGACCTCAGAACTTTCTAAGATAATAGGTGAAAGTTATTTTAATTTAAACGATTATAATTCTGCGCTTCCTTATTTAGAAGTTTATGAAGGTAAGAAGGGGAAATGGTCCAATACAGATTTTTATCAACTAGGATACACTTACTATAGGCTTGGCGAGTATGACAATGCGATTAATCAGTTTAATAAAATCATATCTAGCAACAACGCAGTTGCTCAGAATGCTTATTATCATCTTGCAGATTGTTATTTAAAAACGAATAAAAAGACGCAAGCATTAAATGCTTTTAAGAGAGCGTCTTCGATGAATTTCGATTCCTTGATTTCTGAAGATGCTCTGTTAAACTATGCTCGATTGAGTTATGAGATTGGGAATGCTTATCAGAACACTTCTTTACTTTTAGCTTCTTTTATAGACCAGTATCCTAAGAACGAAGCAGTCGAAGAAATAGAACAATTATTAATTGATTCTTATGTTAATTCTAGAAATTACAATGCTGCTTTAAAGATTTTAAAGAAAAAGTCAGGGAGTCAGTACAGTACCGCTTTGCAAAAGGTTAATTATTTAAAGGCGATTGCTTTATATAAAAGTGGTTTGTTTGAAGATTCGATTGAATATTTTAATGAATCATTAAAATCAAAGAAAGACCGAAATATTGCAGCGAACTGCTTGTTTTGGAAGGCTCAAGCTGCTTATGAATTGAATGATTACAGTGCAGTGATTGCTGGTTTAAGTGAATTTGAAAAACACCCATTTGCTTCAAAAGTTTCTGGTTTTGAACACTTGTCTTATCATTTGGGATATGCCAATTTTAAACTAAAAAACTATGAAGCCTCTAAGGTTTTATTTGAGCAGTATTTTAATCAAAAAAACATTTCAAGTTCCTACCAAAGAGATGCTTTACTTAGACTTGGGGACAGTCACTTTGTATTAGGAAAGTATTGGCCGGCGATGGAAGCTTATGAAAAATCAATCCAACTTGATTTCAGCAAAGGAGTCTATGCACTTTATCAAAAAGCACTGAGTTATGGTTTTGTAGATCGAAACTTAAAGAAAATAGAATCATTAATTCAAATTGTAAACGACTATCCAAAGTCTTCTTTATTAGATGATGTTTATTTCGAATTGGGACTTGCATATACAAGAGAGAAGAGCGATTCAAGTGCAATTGATGCTTACAACAAACTTGCTGCTGATTATCCAAAAAGTCCCTACCGTTCCCGTTCTTTACTCAATAAAGGATTGATTTTATATAATGCAGAGTCTTTAAATGATGCTTTAACGGTGCTCAAGCAATTGGTTCAAGAATATCCAAACGAAGAAATTGCACAGCAAGCCTTAAAAACTGCTAAGGAGATTTCAATTGACTTGGCTGAGGTTGATGTTTTTTCTGATTGGGTAAAACAGCTCAAAGGAGTTACACTTGAAGATAATGAATTGGAACGTGCTTCTTTTACATCAGCCGAAAGACTTTTTAATGAGAACAAGAAAAGTTCGGCTCAAAAAGCTTTTTCTAGTTACTTAAAAAACTATCCACAAGGAGCAAATCAATTGCAGGTTAAATTTTTATCGGCAGAATTATACTTTCAAGACGAAGATTGGGAATCAGCTGTTGAACGCTATCAGGCGGTTCTAGATCAGTCTGTCAGTGAGTATACGGAGCAGTCTTTAGTTCGAATAACCCAATCATATGTTAATGGTAATCAAAAGATAAAAGCATTACCTTTTTGGAAAACATTAGATGAACTTGCTCAATTTCAGGAAAACAAACGCTATGCTTTGTTTAATTTAATGCAGCTTTATTTTGAAGAGGAGAATTTTAAAGAGGCAATATTTTATGCTGATAGAGTAATTGAGTTGAAGCAATTGGGACAGAAAATAAAATGGGATGCATATAAAGTATTGGCGCGTTCATCTATTGTAATCAAAGATAAACCACGAGCAGCAAAAGCATATCAAGTTCTGGAAGATGCCCCCGATTCTGAACTAGCAGTAGAGGCTCTTTTTTTTGATGCTCAAGAGAAACATATGAATCATGAATACGCAGCCTCAAATGAAGTAATTGAAAAGATAGCACAAGATTTTGGGAATTATCCAGAATGGGCATCTAAAAGTCTTTTATTAATGTCTCAAAATTTTTATCAATTAGATGATGCCTTTCAAGCCTCTTATATTCTTGAGTCTATTTTAACTAATTTCACTCAATTTCCAGAAATAATAAAACAAGCAACGCTTGATTTAGAAAACATCAAAACAATCGAAGCGAAAAATAATTCATCTATTAAATTAAAATCAGAAAATGAAAACTAATAAAACACATTTCAAGGTAAGCCTTTTAATGGGGTTGCTTTTTAGTTTCTTTACTGTTTTTGGTCAAGAAGAAGAACGAGAAATAGAGGTCCAAGAGGTTACTGTGATTAAGTCCTATACACCTAGTTTGTCGGAAGTATTTAAAATTAGGGATCAACCAGTGGTAATCGATTCGATTGGCCAGGAAAAGAGAAATGTTAATTACTCAATTTTTTCAGTACCCGTTGTGTCTACTTTTATTCCGTCCAAAGGAACAGCAAAAGTCCTTCAGAAAAAGAAAGTAAGTCCAAAGTATAATGCAACAGCAAGTTCTGGATTTGGTATGTTTAATGTTCTAAATCTGGATCATTCTGCACAAATAAACTTAGATCGGAGGCAGCAATTGAGTTGGTTGGTTCAGTTTAATGGAATTTTAAAAGATATACCAAAAACAATCCTTTCTACTAAGCAAAATTCAACCTTACTTCATCTAGGATATAGTCATGGTACAAATTCCATTGCTTCTTTGTCGCAGATTTCCTTTAGATCCAATGGTATTAACTTTCATGGACTGCGGGAACCAATAACTGACGATTTAATCCTTAATAATATAGATCCAAAGCAGCAGTTGAATTATCTTTCGATGCAGTCCGACTGGCAATGGCACAGTACTATTCTTCGGGAGGCATCTTTGATAACCCACCTTACAACCGATCGATACAGTACAAATGAACTTCAGCTTAAACTGAAATCAAAATTCCAACTCATGCTAGGTCCTATTGCTATAAATGCAGAACCAAGTGTGGACTATATCAATAACAAATTCAAAGCAGATTTTTACACGAATGAGGCCAGTTCTTTTACTTCAGGAGTTTCAAATTTAGCTTTAACAGTTAGTTCTGGAGCAAACCGTTTTAAATACAAGGTTGGTGCTGTGGGTGTGTTTGGTTTTGGTGATGATTTCGAAGATAATAATCTATTTTTTTTGCCTTTTCTAGATGTTTCCTACAAACCTAAAAAAGGTAATTTCACTCCTTTTATAAAGTTATCCGGAGCTATAAATCAAAATAGCTTTAGATCTTTTTCTGATAGAAATCCTTTTGTTGCTCCTGCTTTAACTATAAAGAATACTGAAATCCCTTATAATCTAGAGATTGGAACACGAACAAAATTAGTTTCTGGATGGGAATTCAAGATGAATGCATTTTACCAGAAGGCAAATAATGCTCCCGTTTTTAGAAGTTTCGGATACGATAACACAAACGATGATCTTGTGTCTTTTCGATACGCCAATTCATTTGAGGTTATTTACAAAGAGATTGAACAAATTGGTTTTGATGCATCTGTTTTAGCTGCTTTTAAAAATGGTGGCTCCCTAGCGTTTAGAGCTCATTGGAGAGATTATACCGTTGCAGACGGCAGTGAGGCATGGAATATGCCTGAATTACAGTTTGATTTTAATGCAAACATTAAAATGTTTAATAAGATCTTTTTACAAACAAATGTTATATACCTAGGAGAACGTAAAAACTCTTACAGAGATCGTTTTCTTGTTCAGACCCCAGAAGATGCGCCATTTCTCGTAGAAGATCTTCCTTCGTTTTACGATGTAGAAGTTAAAATAAGTTATCAGTTAAATGATCGATGGGATTTTTATTTAAAAGGAGACAATCTTTTAAATGCTCCAAATTTTCATTGGGCACGATACAAGGTTTACGGTGCACGATTCTTGACAGGTATTCGATATAATTTCGATTTAAACTTTTAATCTTTTATATTCACAAATACTTAAACAGTAGTTTATTAAATTTTTTTCCAAAAATTAATTGGATATAAGATTTAATAAACAAAAATGTTGTGCACATTATATAAACTTTAATATATATTGGCAATGTAATTGATTCACTGTGTATAATTATGATGACGATATGCCTCAAAAAATAGTAGGTAAACAAATTCGTTTACTTCGTAAGAGGTTTAAAATTACTCGATCTGTATTGGCATCCAAAGCAAATATGGAGGAGAGTGCGCTTCAGAGAATAGAAGCCGGAAGAACAAATCCGACCATCAAGACCTTGTTTAAAATATCAAATGCATTAAATGTTGAATTAAAAGTTTTGTTTTAAACTTTATAAACCTTCTTATTTCTCTTAATATTGTTTTAGCTTAAATTTGTTTTCTTAATAACTATTTAAATGAAAAAAGCTACCCTTTTAAGTTTTTGTTTCCTCTTTTTGATTGGATGTACCTCTAATGATGCTGATTTAATTATCCATAACGCAGACATTTATACTGTTAATAAAGAATTTGATAAAGTAACTGCATTGGTTGTAAAAAACGGAAAATTTATTGCTGTAGGGGGGGAGGATCTTCTAGATTTGTACGATGCTAAAAGTGTAGTTGATTTAAATGGTTTTCCTGTCTATCCTGGATTTATAGATGCACATTGTCATTTTTATAATTTTGGTTTATTACAAAAACAATTAGACTTAAGTGGAACCAAAAGCTTTGATGAAGTAGTAGAAAAAATAAGTGAATATATAGCAGCTCATCCTGGAGTTCCGGTTTTAGGACAGGGTTGGGATCAGAATACTTGGGAGGTAAAAGAATATCCAACAAAAGAAATTTTAGATCAAAAATTCCCTACAGAGCTGATTGCAATTAAAAGGGTTGACGGACATGCGCTTTTGGTAAATCAAAAGGTACTTGATTTAGCTGGAATCGATGATAAAACTGAAATTGAAGGAGGCGTTGTGGTTCGAGTTAAGGGTGCTTTAACGGGTGTTTTAATCGATAATGCAATGGATCCTGTGTATGCTGCTTTGCCAAAACCAACGGTCAAACAACAGGAGAAAGCTTTGTTAGCTGCTCAAGAAATATGTTTCCAAAACGGTTTAACTACAGTAGATGATGCAGGATTAGATAAAGAACAACTTGAATTGATTGAGCGCTTACACGAAGAAAATATTTTAAATATTAGAGTGTATGGAATGATCAGTAATACTCCTCAGAATCTGGAGTATTATTTAATGAAGGGTAAGGTTCAAACCGAACGTTTGAATATTCGTTCTGTTAAAGTATATGCTGATGGTGCTCTAGGTAGTAGAGGTGCAGCATTGAAAGAAGATTATTCGGATGACCATGGAAATCGTGGTTCCTATGTAACTCCAGTTGATGAAATTATTTCCTTAGCCGATGTTTTAGCTAAAAATGGATTTCAAATGAATACCCATGCAATTGGGGATGCGGCTAACTATGAAGTTTTAAAAGCATACAAAAAGGCACTAGCAACGGATGAAGATCCGCGATGGAGAATAGAACACGCTCAGGTGGTTACTAAAGAAGACAGGCAGTTTTTTGAGAGTAAAATAATCCCCTCTATTCAACCTACGCATGCAACTAGCGATATGTTTTGGGCTGATGAACGTTTGGGTAAAGAACGAATTCAAGGTGCTTATGCATACAAGAGTTTATTAGATTGGTCTGGAAAAGTAGCTTTAGGGACAGATTTCCCTGTTGAGCATGTAAGTCCTTTAAAAACATTTTTTGCTGCTGTAGCTAGAACTACAGAAAATCAACTTCCGGAAGGAGGTTTTCAAATGGAAGATGCCTTAACAAGACCTGAAGCACTCAAAGGAATGACTATCTGGGCCGCTCATGCTAATTTTGAGGAAGAAATAAAAGGAAGTATTGAAATAGGAAAAGTAGCAGATCTAGTTATTCTTAAAAAAGACATCATGAAAATTGATGTTAATGAAATCACGGATGTTGAAGTTTTAGCTACAATCTTAAACGGAGATATGGTCTATAGAGCTCCTAAATAAATCGTCTGTTGATTTTTTTTTGAAATCGGGGTATTTTTAAACCTACAACTTTATTTTTTATTTAAAATAATGTATTTATATTAATTTTATTAACTAAAAGTCTTTTTCCGATTTAATTAAGTTAATTTATGAGTACATTTGGTTAAAATTAATAATTATGTGTGGTATAGTTTGTGCCTTTGAATTAAAGCAATCATCAAGTGAATTACGTCCTCAAGTACTCGGGATGTCTAAAAACATAAGACATCGTGGTCCAGACTGGAGTGGGATTTTCTCTAATGAAAAAGCTGTTATGGCGCATGAGCGTCTTGCAATTGTAGATCCAACCTCTGGAAATCAACCTCTTTTTAGTGAGGATGGAAGATATATTCTAGCGGCAAATGGTGAAATTTATAACCACAAAGAGTTACGTGCTCAGTTTGAAGGGAAATATAATTTCCAAACAGAATCTGACTGTGAAGTTATTTTAGCACTTTACCAAGAAAAAGGTCCTTCTTTCGTAGATGAAATGAATGGTATTTTTGGTTTTGCTTTATATGACACTCTAACGGATGAATATTTTATTGCCCGAGATCATATGGGAATAATTCCTTTATATATGGGATGGGATCAAAACGGGACTTTTTATGTTGCTTCCGAACTTAAAGCGCTGGAAGGAGTGTGTTCTAAAATAGAATTATTTCCTCCTGGTCATTATTTGGTTAGCGGATCTGATGCTCCAGTTCAGTGGTATTCTAGAGATTGGATGGAATATGATGCTGTAAAAGATAACCAAACAAGTATAGAGGATCTACATGACGCTTTGGCTTCTTCAGTTCGTCGTCAGTTAATGAGTGATGTTCCTTATGGTGTATTGCTTTCTGGGGGACTAGATTCGTCTGTTACTTCTGCATTAGCAAAAGTGTATGCGGCTAAACGAATCGAGTCTGAGGGAGATCAGGACGCATGGTGGCCCCAGTTGCACTCTTTTGCAGTTGGATTAGAAGGTTCTCCTGATCTAGCAGCAGCAGCTAAGGTTGCTAAACATATAGATACAGTACACCACGAAATAAAATTCACAATCCAAGAAGGCTTGGATGCGATAAGAGATGTTGTATATCACTTAGAAACATATGATATTACAACAATTAGAGCTTCCACTCCAATGTATCTTATGGCAAGAGCTATAAAGGCATTGGGTATAAAAATGGTTCTTTCTGGAGAAGGTGCAGATGAATTATTTGGAGGTTATTTATATTTTCATAAAGCTCCAACACCAAAAGATTTTCATGAAGAAACAGTACGTAAATTAGATAAACTTCACCAGTACGACTGTTTGCGAGCTAACAAGTCTTTAGCTGCATGGGGTATTGAAGGTCGAGTTCCTTTTTTAGATAAAGAATTTATGGATGTAGCAATGCGCATTAATCCATCGGATAAAATGATTACTTCAGACCGTATGGAGAAATGGGTAATTCGTAAGGCATTCGAAAAATATTTACCGGAGAGTGTTGCATGGAGACAAAAAGAGCAATTTTCAGATGGAGTTGGGTACGACTGGATCGATACCCTTAAGGAAGTTGTCGAGCAAAATGTGTCAGATGAACAAATTAAGAATGCTCATCACAGATTCCCAGTACAAACTCCCCAAAATAAAGAAGAGTTTTATTACCGCTCCATATTCGAAGAGCATTTCCCAAGCGAAACAGCTGCTTTGTGTGTGCCTTCTGTGCCGTCTGTGGCTTGTAGTACCCCAATTGCTTTAGAGTGGGATGAAGCATTCAAAAACATGAATGATCCAAGCGGTCGAGCAGTTGCTAAAGTACACGAGGACGCTTATTAAATATTCAAATTATAAACTTTTTAAAACCTCAATTTGTTTGAGGTTTTTTTAGGTAACTTCACTAGCAATTTTTTTCATAAAATGTTAATAACTTCGATGGTTTAGAATGGTATTTACCCAACAAAACAGAAGCTGTTTTCGTATATTTGGAAGTACTCAGAATTTTCAAATTCTTAATTAATTTAAGCAATGAGCGAAGAAGAAAAAAAACAACAATATTCAGCAGATAGTATTCAGGCCTTAGAGGGAATGGAACACGTTAGAATGCGACCTTCAATGTATATTGGAGATGTCGGTGTTCGAGGTTTACATCATTTGGTTTATGAGGTAGTCGATAACTCCATTGATGAAGCTTTAGCTGGGCATTGTAATCAAATATCAGTGACCATAAATGAAGATAATTCGGTTACAACCGAAGATAATGGTCGAGGTATTCCTATTGGAATGCACAAAAAAGAAGGTGTTTCTGCCCTTGAGGTTGTAATGACTAAGATTGGAGCAGGTGGTAAATTCGATAAAGATTCTTATAAAGTTTCTGGTGGTTTGCACGGAGTAGGAGTTTCTTGTGTCAATGCTTTATCTGAAATTTTAACAGCTACAGTTTATCTAGAAGGTAAAATATACGAGCAAGTTTACGAAAGAGGAAAGCCTCAAGCACCTGTACAAGAAATAGGTACGGCCGACAAAAGAGGAACTTCAGTTACTTTTAAGCCTGATCCAGAGATTTTCCAACAAGTATTAGAATACAATTATGAGACCCTTGCAAATAGAATGCGTGAGCTTTCATATTTGAATAAAGGGATCACAATCATACTAGAGGATCGTCGTAATAAAGATGAGAAAGGAGCTTTTATTAAAGATGTTTTTAATTCGGAAGAAGGTTTAAAAGAATTCATACGTTTCTTAGATTCTTCTCGTGAATCAATCATAAAAGAAGTAATTTCGATTGAAGGTGAAAAAAATGGAATTCCTGTTGAGGTTGCAATGATTTACAATACCTCCTATTCAGAGAATTTACATTCTTATGTAAACAATATCAATACCCACGAAGGAGGAACACATTTAGCTGGTTTTAGAAGAGGATTGACTTCAACTTTGAAAAAGTATGCTGATGGTTCCGGATTGTTAGAAAAATTAAAATTTGATATTAGTGGTGATGACTTTCGCGAGGGATTAACAGCCATCATTTCAGTAAAAGTTGGCGAACCTCAATTCGAAGGACAGACTAAAACAAAATTAGGTAACCGAGAAGTTACTTCAGCTGTTTCACAAGCGGTCTCTGAGATGCTTGAAAACTATTTGGAGGAGCATCCGAACGATGCTAAGATAATCGTTCAAAAAGTAATTTTAGCTGCTCAAGCTCGCCACGCTGCGCGTAAAGCCCGTGAAATGGTTCAACGTAAAACAGTAATGAGTGGAGGAGGCTTACCGGGTAAACTTTCTGATTGTTCCGAACAAGATCCTACAGCATGTGAAGTGTTCTTAGTCGAGGGAGATTCGGCAGGAGGAACTGCCAAGCAAGGACGAGATCGAAATTTCCAAGCTATTTTACCCTTGCGAGGTAAGATTTTAAACGTTGAAAAGGCCATGCAACACAAGGTTTTTGAGAACGAAGAAATTAGAAATATATATACTGCTCTCGGAGTTACTATTGGTACAGAAGAAGACAGTAAAGCTTTGAATTTATCTAAACTTCGTTATCATAAAGTAGTCATCATGTGTGATGCCGATGTAGATGGGAGTCACATTTCAACTCTTATTTTGACCTTCTTTTTCCGTTATATGCGTGAATTGGTAGAGTCTGGATATGTATATATTGCAACCCCACCTTTATTCTTAGTGAAAAAAGGAGCCAAAAAACAATATGCTTGGAGTGATCAAGAGCGTGAAACATTAATGGAGTCTTTCGGACAAGGAGCATCGGTTCAGCGATACAAAGGTCTTGGAGAGATGAATGCAGAACAATTGTGGGATACAACAATGAATCCAGAATTTAGAACATTACGACAAGTAACTATAGATAATGGTGGAGAAGCAGATCGAGTATTCTCAATGCTAATGGGTGATGAAGTTCCGCCGAGAAGAGAATTTATAGAGAAAAACGCTATTTATGCAAATATAGACGCCTAAGAGAGGGAGTCATAAAATTTTATTAATATTTAAATTAGATTATGAAAGTAACCATAGTAGGAGCCGGAAATGTTGGATCTTCATGTGCTGAATACATTGCAATTAAAAGAATTGCGAGTGAGGTTGTATTATTAGATATCAAAGAAGGTTTTGCCGAAGGTAAAGCACTTGATCTTACTCAAACTGCAACAACTTTAGGTTTCAATACCAAAATAACAGGTGTAACAAACGATTACAGTCAAACAGCTGGTAGTGATGTTGTTGTAATTACTTCTGGGATCCCTAGAAAACCAGGAATGACTCGTGAGGAATTAATTGGAATCAATGCTGGAATTGTAAAATCTGTTGCAGAAAGTGTATTGGCTCATTCTCCAGATACAATCATCGTTGTTGTTTCTAATCCAATGGATACGATGACTTATTTAGCTTTAAAAGCTACTGGTTTGCCAAAAAATAGAATAATTGGTATGGGTGGTGCGCTTGACAGTTCAAGATTTAAAACCTATTTATCAAAAGCTTTAGACAAACCTGCGAACGATATTCAAGGGATGGTTATTGGAGGACATGGAGATACAACCATGATCCCTTTAACGCGTTTAGCTAGTTATAATGGAACTCCAGTTAGTCAACACTTGTCTTCTTCAGAATTAGAGGAAGTTGCTGCAGCTACTATGGTTGGTGGTGCAACATTAACTAAGTTATTAGGAACTTCTGCTTGGTATGCGCCAGGGGCTTCTGTAGCTTATTTAGTTGATAGTATCGTTAATGATCAAAAAAGAATGATTCCTTGTTCTGTTCTATTAGAGGGTGAATATGGAGAAAATGATATTTGTATCGGAGTTCCTTGTATTCTAGGTAAGAATGGAGTAGAAGAAATTTTAGACATTCATTTAGATGAATCTGAACAAGAGAAATTCAAAAAAAGTGCTCAAGCTGTTCGTGCCATGAACGACGCTTTAGCGAGTAATTTGTAAAAAAACACTCTAAATTATAAAAAACCGCCTGTTTGGCGGTTTTTTTCTATACAAAACAATCCCATAAAGTTGTTAAATCTTGGCTTATATTTTATATTTGCTCGCCTTTAACACGCTTAAAAATCAAACTAATGCAGAATAACGGACTAATAAAAGTTTTTGGAATCCTTTTTGGAATCGTAAGTATCTATCAACTTTCGTTTACTTTCATATCAAGTGAGCAAGAAGATAAAGCTGCTTCATACTCGATCAATAGAATTTCTGAAGATCAAGCGGACTATGTTACGCTAAGAGAACAAATCGAAACTAACTATCTAGATTCAATCGGAAATCTTCCTCTTTATGGATTTACTTCATACAATGATGCCAAAGGGAAAGAGTTGAACAAAGGTCTTGACTTGAAAGGAGGGATTAATGTAATTCTTCAGATTTCAGTAAAAGATATTTTAAAAGGATTAACGGATTACACTAAAAATCCAACGTTCAATAAAGCTCTTGACGATGCTGATATTCTTCAAAAGAGCACAGATGTTCCATATGTTGAATCTTTTTTCACTGCTTTTGATGCAATCAAGGGTGAAGTAACCCTTGCTAATACTGATATTTTCGCAAACAGAACTTTAAGTGATGTTATAAATTTTGAGATGACCGATGAGCAAGTTCAACCTATTATTCGTCGTAAAATTGATGAATCTATTGTTTCTGCCTTTGAAGTTTTAAGAAAGCGTATTGATAAATTTGGTGTGACGCAACCAAACATCCAACGTCTTGGGACTTCAGGAAGAATCTTAGTTGAGCTTCCAGGTGCTAGAGATGTTGAACGTGTTAAGAAATTATTACAAAGTACAGCTCAATTAGAATTTTGGGAAACGTATAAAAATGAACAGTTTACTAACTTCCTTTATGCAGCAAATAATTTATTAATTGAAAAAGGAGTTCAAAACGACAAAAAGGAAACAGAATCCTCTGCAATTGATGATTTATTAGCAGACGTTGAAGCGAAAGATTCTGCTTCTGTAGCAGTTGGTAATCCTCTTTTAGATCTTGTTAAAGGTTACGGATATCAAGGAGGGCCAATTTTAGCTCAATTCGCCAAAAAGGATATGCAAACTGTTATGGGTTACATAGACCTTCCTGAGGTTAGAAGATTATTACCACAACAGTATCGTTATATTAAATTTGCTTGGGGAATTGAACAAGAGAACTCAGAAATTGTAGATCTATATATTTTAAAATCAAATAGAGAAGGACTTCCTCCTCTAAGTGGGGGTGTAATTGTTGACGCATTCAATACTTACGACCAATTAGGTCAGCCTGCAGTCTCTATGCAAATGGATACTAAAGGAGCTCGTATCTGGGAAAATATGACAGGAAAAGCTTCAAGAGAGGGTAGTAACATTGCTGTCGTTTTAGATAACATTGTTTATTCTGCTCCCGGAGTTTCTAAAGGAGCTATCTCTGGAGGTCGTTCAGAAATTTCTGGAAACTTTTCTATTAACGAAGCAATCGACTTAGCCAATGTTTTACGTGCAGGTAAATTACCAGCTTCTGCTGATATTATTCAATCAGAGATTGTAGGACCGTCTTTAGGGAAAGAAGCTATTCAAAGCGGAATATATTCTTTCGGTATAGCTTTATTAATAGTTTTACTTTGGATGATTTTCTATTATGGATCATCGGGTATTTATGCGGATGTTGCATTGGTATTGAATATTTTATTGATTTTCGGAATTCTTGCTGGTCTTGGAGCTGTATTAACACTTCCTGGAATTGCAGGGATTGTTTTAACAATAGGTATATCTGTTGATGCTAACGTACTAATTTTTGAAAGAATTAGAGAAGAATTGAAGAAAGGTAAAGGACAACTTAAAGCGGTTGCTGACGGTTTTGACAACGCTTTATCTTCAATTTTAGATGCAAACATTACAACAGGTTTAACAGCATTAATCTTATTTGTGTTTGGAACGGGACCAATTAAAGGTTTCGCAACTACTTTATTAATTGGTATTGCAACTTCTTTATTTACCGCAATTTTCATTACAAGATTATTAATTGACGGTCGATCTGTTAAAGGAAAGGTAGTTTCATTTGCTACTTCTGCAACAAAAGGACTTTTCCAAAGCATGAGTATTTCTTTTCTTGAAAAAAGGAAAACAGCTTATATCGTATCGGGTATTTTAATCATTTCAAGTCTTATTTCACTTTCAATTAATGGTTTAAACCAAGGGGTTGATTTTGTTGGAGGACGTTCATATACGGTCCGATTTGATAAGATTGTTAATCCTACTGAAATAGAAAATGTTCTTACAGATGCTTTTGGTAGTATCGAAGCAAAAACTTTTGGTGAGGATAATCAATTGAAAATCACAACCAAGTTTAAAGTAGATGAAGAAGGTTCAGAAGTTGACGTAGAAATTTATGAAAAATTATACGCAGGTTTACAAGCTTATTTACCCGCTGGAATAACTTATGATCAATTTGTTAATGGCGCTGAAGATAAAACAGTTGGTATTATGTCTTCTATTAAAGTAGGGCCAACAATTGCAGATGATATCAAGAAGAATTCATACTTAGCAGTTATAGGGTCTTTAATTGTTGTGTTTTTATATATACTATTGCGTTTCCGTAAATGGCAATTCTCTCTAGGTGCAGTAGCAGCTGTATTCCATGATGTATTAATTGTATTAGGGATATTTTCTCTTACTTATTCTATAATGCCTTTTAGTATGGAAATTAATCAAGCATTTATTGCTGCAATACTAACTGTAATAGGATATTCATTGAATGATACAGTTGTTGTATTTGACCGTATTCGTGAATTTACTAATGACCACCCAAAATGGAAATTAAACACTACAGTTAATTCTGCATTAAACAGTACACTTAGTAGAACGTTAAATACATCTTTAACAACCTTATTGGTATTACTTGCAATCTTCATCTTTGGAGGAGAGTCTATCCGAGGGTTTATGTTTGCATTAATCGTGGGAGTTATTGTTGGTACATATAGTTCTGTGTTCATTGCAACTCCTGTAATGTATGACACACAAAACGATAAGACAGAGGAATAAAAAACTTTATTTCAAGTTTTAATAAAAAAAATCACGGTGTAAGCCGTGATTTTTTTTTATGATATTCCTAACGCTTTTAAAAATAATATTCAATAAAAGAAAATTAAAGGTTACCAGCCTTTTTTATTTTTTAAGACACGAATATGTTCTAGATGGTGGAGGCTGTGCCAAGTATATAGCTCCATAACAACATAAATCGGATATTTTTTAGAACGCTCTGGATGCAGATATTCACGTTTAAATTGTTCTCCTGTGAGAGAATTAAAAAATGTAATCCAGCGGTTATGAATCCCTTCAAGGATTAATAAACTAGAGGAAAGGTCTATCTCACGAGCATCTTCTAAGTTAGCCCAGTCTACTTCTGCATAATCTTTTATGCTTGGAGTATTTTCGAGTAATGCATGCTTACATCTTAGGTAGGCATGAGTATGACTATCTGCAAGATGATGAACTACTTGAGCTATTGTCCATCCGTCTTTTCGGTAGGGTGTCTGTAATTGCTCGAAAGTTAAGTCTTTAGTTTCCTCTCTCAATAAGTTAGGAATCTCTTTTAGGGTCGCTAAAAGTTTGATTTTTTTATCTTCAGATGGTGGTTCAGTCGACCATTCGTATTTACCAATAGGAAAACGTAGTTTTTCGAGTGTATCCATGGAAAATCCTTTATTTTAATTCAGTTTTTCTAAACACAAAGAACAATCCAAAAAGAATCATAGGAATACTCAACCATTGACCCGTAGAAAGAATAGGAGCGAATATTTCAAAACCTCCTTGACTAACTTTTACAAATTCCACCAAAAATCGAACACTGAAAAGCACAGCAAAGAATACACCAAATAAATAACCATTATGGCGGTTAATTTTGTTTTTATACAAATATCTAAGTAAAAAGAATAATGCGATATATCCAATAGCTTCATACAATTGAGCCGGATGCCTTGGGGCTATTTCTCTTCTGTTATCGAACACAACTCCAAAGTTATTTCCAGTATATTTTCCTACAATCTCTGAATTAAAAAAGTTTCCTACACGAACAAATGCTGCTCCTATACTAACAGGAATAACCAAACGATCTAATATCCATATCAGAGGTTTGTAGTTGTATTTTCTCTGATATAAGTATAAACCGATTAAAATCCCAATTGCGGCTCCATGACTAGCTAATCCTCTGAAACCTGTAAATTTATAATCCCCATTATCAAGTTCTTTTATAGGTAATAAAATTTCTATAACATGATTTTGATAGTACCCCCAATTGTAAAAAAAGACCTCCCCCAAACGAGCTCCTAACAAAGTAGCAATCACTACATAAAAAAGTAGAGGCTCTACATATTCCGTAGACACTTTTTCTTTTTCATATATTTTTTTCATGAGATAAAGTCCAAATGAAAACGCTATAACAAACATCAGGCTGTAATAGTGTATCCCGAAAGACCCAATTTTAAATAAAGTTTCTGTTGGCGCCCAATGTATTTTTAAAAAAAACATATTATTAATTTTGATGGTTAAAAGTACCTAAAATTTATTACTTAATATTAATTTATGGAACCGGATCAAATCCGCCTTTACTCCAAGGATGACAACTCAAAATTCTTTTAATAGTTAAATAAAACCCTTTGAAAAGGCCGTGTTTTTCAAAAGCTTCTAATCCATATTGAGAACAGGTGGGACTATAACGGCAAGTTGCGGGAGTAAAAGGAGATATAAAAGACCGGTAAAATTTTATCAACAAAACAAAGGGTAGAATTAATATTCTTTTCATGGCCTTTCTTTTAAATACTAAAGCCAGTTCCGTCTTTTCCGTCTTTTAATTGAACTCCAAGAGCTAGAAGTTCATCCCGTATTCTGTCAGATGTTGCAAAGTCTTTATTGTCTCGAGCAGTTTTTCGGATATCAATTAACATTGAAATTGTACCCTCTAAAGCTGCTGTAATAGAAGACTTATTTTCATTTTCATTAAGAGTAATACCCATTACCTCTTCAACAAAAATTAATATTGTATCTAATAATTTCTCTTGATCTACAGCAGATAACGAAGCTGCTCCGTTACCAACAGCATTTATAAATTTAATTGCATCAAAAAGTTGTGCTATGAGTATTGGGCTGTTAAAGTCATCGTTCATTGCAGCATAACATTTGGTTTCCCAAAGTTCATAGTCAAATCCTTCTGTTTTGTTAGAGGGAGTTATTTTTTTTAGGGTTTGAATTCCCTCTTGAAGTCTATTAAATCCTTTTTCGGAAGCAAGAAGTGCATCCTCACTTAGATCTACAATACTTCTGTAATGAGCTTGCAATAAGAAAAATCGAACAACAGCAGGAGAAAAAGCTTTACTGAAAATTTCGTTTTCACCGGAAAACATTTCTTCGGGTAAAATATTATTGCCAGTTGACTTTGCCATTTTTTGTCCATTAAGCGTTAACATGTTGGCATGAAGCCAGTAGTTTACTGGAGCTTCATTAGTCATAGATTCTGCCTGAGCAATTTCACATTCGTGGTGTGGAAATTTAAGATCCATTCCACCTCCATGAATATCAAATTGATTTCCGAGATATTTTGTACTCATTGCGGTACACTCTAGGTGCCAGCCTGGAAATCCATCACTCCATGGCGATGGCCATCTCATGATGTGTTTTGGTTCCGCTTTTTTCCATAAGGCAAAATCTTGTGGACTTTTTTTATCAGTTTGTCCCTCAAGACTTCTAGTGTTGTGAATTAGATCTTCTATTTTGCGACCACTGAGTTTTCCGTAGTTATGTGATTCATTGTATTTCAGAACATCAAAATATACTGAACCGTTGATCTCGTAAGCAAATCCTTTGTCCAGTATGGACTTTATTATTTCTATTTGTTCAATAATATGACCAGTAGCAGTTGGCTCTATACTCGGAGGGAGGTTGTTAAATTTGGCTAATGTTTCATGGAAGTCAACTGTATATCGTTGAACTACTTCCATGGGTTCAATAGACTCTAAACGTGCTTTTTTTGCGATTCGATCTTCACCTTCATCTGCATCATTTTCTAAGTGACCTGCGTCTGTTATGTTCCTTACGTATCTTACTTTATAACCTAAGTGCTTAAGGTATCTAAAGATTAAATCAAAAGACATAAAAGTTCGGCAATTACCTAAATGAACGTTGCTGTAAACAGTAGGTCCACAAACATACATTCCAACATAATTAGATGTAATTGGTTTAAAAACTTCTTTTTTTCCACTTAAGGAATTGTATACAGAAAGTTGCTGCATTAGAATTCTGTGTCGAGTTGGATATAATCCAAAAATTCGCGCTTTGTTTCTTTAGTTTTAAATGCTCCTCCAAATTCGGAAGTGATTGTGCTACTGCTTATATCTTTTATTCCTCTTGAATTAACACACAAATGTTTAGCATCAATTACACAGGCTACGTCTTCAGTACCAAGTACTTTTTTCAATTCGTCAACAATTTGTATCGTTAAACGTTCTTGAACCTGTGGGCGTTGAGAATAGTATTGAACGATTCTATTCATTTTAGACAAACCAACAACAGTGCCTTTAGAAATATAGGCTACATGTGCTTTTCCCACTATTGGAAGTAAATGATGCTCGCAAGTAGAGTAAACAGTTATGTTCTTTTCTACAAGGATTTCCCCGTATTTGTAATTGTTATTAAAAGTCGATGCTTTTGGTTTGTTGTCTGGATGAAGTCCGCTAAAAATTTCGTTGACATACATTTTAGCAACTCTTTTTGGAGTTCCTTTAATACTGTCATCTGTCAAATCCATACCTAAGATTTCTAGAATTTCACCAACCTTTTCTTCAATCATTTCGATTTTTTTAGGGTTGCTAAGTTCAAAAGCATCAGGTCTTAACGGAGTTATTGCACTACTACCAACATGATCGTCACCATAGATGTCGATCTTTTCTTCAAGGGAATTATTAACTTTCATAGATTATTTAAGTAAAGCAAAGATAAACATTTATGCCACATTTTTTAAGGCAACTTGTTATTTAGACAACAGGTTTTATCTAGAACTTTAAGGAATAGGTTAATCCAATCGTTAAAACTTCTTTCTTTAAGTCAATTTTGTCTATTAAGCCAGTTGAAAATAACTGCTGTTGGTTTATTCGCTCACTGCTTACAACACTTAAATCTAATGTACTTCCTCCAAAATTAATTCCAGCGCCTATACTCTTAGAAGTTCGGCTGTTGTCAAATGTTTTCAATGATGCTCCTTCTTCTATAAAACCTCCTCTTATGCTATAATTTCCAAAACGATATTCTCCTCCAATTTTTAAAATCCCAGAGGAGTCTAAATTACTGGTAATTAGTGAATTTTGATTATTCAAATAAGTGTCATTTGGCTCGTTAAATTTTGATTTGTCATAATTTACTTGGGTGTAATCTAAACTTAGAAGCCCTTTCTTTCCAAAAACATATGCAATACTACCATTGTATTTAGAAGGTGTATTGAATCTGTATGCTGGATACTCATTTATTACATTCGGTTCTATAGTTATGTTCCTGTCTGTATTAGTAACAATGAATTGTCTAGTTTCTTCTAATAAACTAAAGAAAGTTGGGCTTTCATAACTTAATCCAAGACGTATATTGTTGTTTAATTTTGAAATAACCCCTAACTGAAAAGAAACCCCTTTACCAAAAGTGTACAACTCATTGTTAAACCTCAGAGCACTGATACTAGAATCATCAGAGTAGTTGCTTTCATAGAAGTTGGTAGATTCTCTATATTCTAAATTATGTGAATTAATATTCAATCCAAAATGGTGTTTGTTATTAAGCACAGCACCTGCATTAAAGGTGTATTTTTTTATTCCTCCAGTTCTATTCGTAACATATTCATGAAAAAATCCACCTGCTTCTTGGGCTACATTGCTATAATAGGAAGTGTTAATCGGCGTATCCTCATCAGCTTCAATCACATAAGATTGATACCCTAAAAATCCCTGCTGGGCACTGTAACCGAATTCACTCGCCAGAAATCCATACAAATCGGAATCATTTTCATCATCCATCAATTGAAAATTTTCAAGAGCAAAACCTTGAGCATTATTTAGAAAATATTCATCAATTCCATTTGTATTATAACCTTCGGCTTCAAAATTGTTGTTGAAGTTTGCTGTTTTTTGAAAATTAAAAGCAAAACTTATTTTTGACCAAGGGCTGTCATCTGTATTTTTCAATACCAAAACAAACCCCATTTGATCAAAATCTAAATCACGATTATCGGTAAAATAATTAGTGTTCAAATAATCTGTATTATTTATATTTTTAATGGAACTTGCAGTTATTCCAAACTCAGTTATTTCAAAAACAGCACTGGCTGCAGGGTTGTTTGCAATCGCTCCAAAATCCCCTCCAAGGGCTCCAAAAGCACCTCCCATAGCGTTGTAACGGGCAGTTCCATTCTGATTTGTAGTGCTATATCTTAGAACGTCTTGTAGGGTTTGACCGCTGACAGAGGTGGTGAAAAAAAGCAAAACTATGGCTCTATATAAATGATTCATATTAAATTCTTAAGTATGTTTAAATTAATTAATTCCTTCTATTTGAACTAACAGATCTTGAGCTCGATCTCGAAGAAGAACTACTACTTCTTGAGCTAGAGTTTGAACTAGATGATCTTGAACTGTTAAAAGAAGGTGCAGAACTCCTAGTTGTACTTCTAGAAGAGCTTGAGCTAGGTCGAATTCTTTTGTTCGATTCATTTGTGTTAGCTCTACTGTTGAGATTCGAACGTATTTCTCTAGGAGGCGTAGCGTTGTTACTTTGTCTAGAAGTTATATATCTTCTTGCATATTCGCGGAGACGTTCTTCCTTATTCGCCTCAGGATTTGTAGTATTTCTTCCAGAACTGATAACTGTTGGTAAATCAACCTTATTGCTTCTAGAATTTATATTTCCTCTTCTTGTAGATGTTGCAGAAGTTCTAGTCCCTCTAACATTATTGCTATTGGTTTCGTCTTTGCCTCTTCTAGATTTAGATTGAGCTCTTCTTACAGGAAGGATACGATTATTAACGATTCTATTTCCGTTTCTGTTGAACTGATTAAATCCATTGAAGCGATTAAAACCATTAAATCCGTAATAATTTCCAAAATATGGGTTAAAGTACGCGTATGGAAAAGAGGAGAAGTGTGGATTATAAAATCCCCATCGATACGGGTTATATAAACTCGCATTATTACCAAAGAATCCTCTGTTAAAATTTCCAAAAATAAAGCCGTTATTGAAATATGGATCAAATCTTAAATACCCTAGATTATAGTCAACCGGGCTTCCTAAGTAGTAAATATTAGTGTTTTGCGGATTACTTCCCCATTGACCTAAAGTTCCTTGAGTGGTGTTTAATGCGCCTCCAACATAACTGTTTGTGTCCGTGAAATACAATCCGTCTAAATTATCATCCCAGTTGTATTGATTTGAATCCTGGTCTATGAATTGAGTGTTTGCAGAATTACTAGAAACAACTTCCGATGGTGAGGCTTTTACAGAATTTTGATCACTCCCATATATCCCATCGGTTGCGTATTGCGATGTCGGCTGAAAGCTACCGCACGAATGAAGAATCAATACAATAGAAAGAAGTAATGTTACTCTTAAAGTAGAAAGTGATACATGATTTTTCATAAGGATTAGCTTTAGTTGTTATACAAAAGTAATTTAAAATAATTTCTTTTAGAAATTGTTTATATTAATGTTTATTTCAAATTCTGTGCCACAAAAATTATTGCTTAAAAAGCACCCTATTCCCACTACTCAATTCCTATTGATTTAATCTTTTAATTAAAAAATGTTAAAGTATACTTGAAGTTATGTTTCAATATTTTCTATAAACATACTAGGTCCTTGAATATAGGAAGGAATTTATTTCGGATAACATTCAGATATTAATAGCATAATCAGAACTAAAATAATTAGTTTTGTACTTTAATTCTCTAGTGAAATTTCTAGTTTAACACGATTATAAAAAATGTCAAAAAAACTAACTAAACGCTCGGAAGATTATTCTAAGTGGTATAACGAATTAGTGAATAAAGCTGATTTAGCTGAAAACTCTGCAGTACGAGGATGTATGGTAATTAAACCCTATGGTTTTGCTATATGGGAAAAGATGCAAGCTGAGTTGGACAAAAAATTTAAGGAAACAGGTCATCAAAATGCTTATTTTCCTCTTTTTGTTCCCAAGAGTCTTTTTGAAGCAGAGGAAAAAAATGCTGAGGGTTTTGCGAAAGAGTGTGCAGTGGTGACTCATTATCGACTTAAGAACAATCCAGATGCAGAAGGAAAGTTGATGGTTGATCCTGAAGCTAAGCTTGAGGAAGAACTTGTAGTTCGTCCGACCAGTGAAGCAATCATATGGAATACCTATAAAAACTGGATTCAATCCTATAGAGACTTACCAATTAAAATAAACCAATGGGCAAATGTAGTTCGTTGGGAAATGCGCACCCGTTTATTTTTAAGAACGGCTGAGTTTTTATGGCAAGAAGGTCACACGGCTCATGCAACTAGGGAAGAAGCATTAGAAGAAACACTTTTAATTAATGATGTTTATGCAAATTTTGCGGAGAACTTCATGGCAATTCCTGTTATAAAAGGGGTAAAGTCAGAAAGTGAACGTTTTGCAGGAGCAGAGGAGACGTATTGCATTGAAGCATTAATGCAAGACGGTAAAGCTTTGCAGGCTGGAACCTCACATTTTCTAGGACAGAATTTCGCAAAAGCATTTGATGTGAAGTACGCAACCAAAGAAGGTGGTTTAGAGTATGTTTGGGCCTCTTCTTGGGGAGTTTCAACTCGTTTAATGGGAGCATTAATAATGACTCATTCTGACGATAATGGATTAGTTTTACCTCCAAACTTAGCACCAATACAAGTTGTTATTGTGCCTATTTACAAGGGGGAGGAGCAATTGGCGGAAATTTCGGTAGTTGCAAATAGAATAAAACAAGAATTAGAACAGGTTGGAGTAAGTGTAAAATTTGATGATCGTGATAATGTTAAACCTGGTTTTAAATTTAATGATTACGAGTTAAAAGGAGTGCCTCTGAGAATCGCTATTGGGCCCAAAGATTTAGATAAGAAATCGGTTGAATTAGCTAGAAGAGACACCTTATCAAAAACATTTGTTCCTCAAGATGAACTCGCAACATTAATCCCTGAATTACTTAAAGAAATTCAAGAAACACTCTTTACAAAAGCTAAAGACTTTAGGAATGATCATGTTACTGAAGTAAATGATTTTGATGAGTTTAAAGAGGTTTTAAAGACTAAAGGAGGGTTTATTTCTGCACATTGGGATGGGACATCAGAAACAGAAGATCAAATAAAAAAGCTTACAAAAGCAACTATTCGATGTATTCCTTATGATTCTGAACTACAAAATGGATCTTGTGTATTTAGTGGGAATCGGTCATCACAAAGGGTTTTGTTTGCTAAAGCCTATTAATCAACGAAATGAGAACACTCTGTTTTTTACAGAAATAATATTTTAAAAAAATCAATAAAAATTAATCGAAAAGGGTTGCGAGATATATTTATTCGTTTTAAATTTGCAACCATAAAAAATGGCCCGTTCGTCTATCGGTTAGGACGTTAGGTTTTCATCCTAGAAAGAGGGGTTCGACTCCCCTACGGGCTACACATAAAAAAACAACATTTAGATGGCAAATCATAAATCTGCATTAAAAAGAATTAGATCAAACGACAAGAAGCGTTTACGTAACCGTTTTCAACACAAAACAACACGTAATGCTATCAAAAAGTTAAAAGAATTAACTGATCGTAAAGAGGCTGATGTTTTATTAAAAAGTGTTATTTCTATGGTAGATAAACTTTCTAAAAGAAACATCATTCATGCTAACAAAGCTGCAAACCTTAAGTCTAAATTGACTAAGCACGTTTCTGCTATCTAGTAGTTGAAAATTTTAATTTAAAGCACTATCATTAGATAGTGCTTTTTTTTGGTCTAAACTCAAGATATTTTTAATGTAAATTGGCTCAAAAAAAAAGCGCTGTTATCAAACAGCGCTTTTTTATATTTATAATTTATCAAAAACTACGCATTCATAGAAATAAGGAACTCTTCATTGTTTTTAGTTCTCTTAAATCTATCATTTATGAATTCCATAGCTTCCACAGGGTTCATATCCGCAAGATACTTACGCATAATCCACATACGCTGTACTGTATTTTCGTCTAATAAGATATCATCACGTCTTGTACTAGAAGAAATAAGATCTATTGCAGGGAAAATACGTCTATTAGAAATCTTACGATCTAATTGTAACTCCATGTTTCCAGTACCTTTAAATTCTTCAAAGATTACTTCATCCATTTTAGAGCCGGTTTCAGTTAAAGCGGTTGCAATGATTGAAAGAGAACCTCCTTTTTCAATATTTCTAGCTGCACCAAAGAATCTTTTTGGTTTATGTAATGCATTCGCATCAACCCCACCACTTAAGATTTTTCCAGATGCAGGTTGAACGGTGTTATAAGCTCGTGCCAAACGAGTTATTGAATCCAATAATATAACAACATCGTGTCCACATTCTACTAAGCGTTTTGCTTTTTCTAAAACAATGTTAGCAACTTTTACATGTCTATCTGCTGGTTCATCAAAAGTTGAAGCAACTACCTCTCCTTTTACATTACGTTGCATATCGGTTACCTCTTCCGGACGTTCATCAATTAATAAGATTATTTGATAGACTTCAGGATGATTAGCCGCAATTGCATTTGCAATATCTTTAAGTAACATGGTCTTACCCGTTTTAGGTTGAGAAACGATCATTCCTCTTTGTCCTTTTCCAATCGGAGAGAATAAGTCGATAATTCTTGTAGAAATCGTACTTTGTTTTTCTGCTAATTTGAATTTTTCTTGTGGGAAAAGGGGAGTCAAATGTTCAAATGAAACACGATCGCGAACCACTTTTGGATCAAGACCATTAATTTTATTGACTTTGATAAGTGGGAAATATTTTTCTCCTTCTTTTGGCGGTCTAACGGTACCTAATACGGTATCTCCGGTTTTTAATCCAAATAAACGTATTTGTGACTGAGAAACGTATACGTCATCTGGAGATGAAAGATAATGGTAGTCAGATGATCTTAAAAATCCATAACCCTCAGACATTATATCCAGTACACCTTCTGAGTCAATGATCCCTTCAAATTCATAATCAGGCTCACGATATCTATTACGCTTATCTTTGTTATGATTGTGATCTCCTTTCTTTTGGTTGGGATTATTGTTTTTTCTCTGGTTTGGATTTTGTTTATGGTTTCCGTTTTGTTTTTGATTTGGGTTTCCTTTATGAACGGGTTTTTTAGAATCCTGAGGCTTTACTTTTTCAGGCTTTGAATTTTCCTTAGAATTGGTTTCTGATTTTGTTTCTTCAGAAGTTTCCTTTTCAACCGAAATTACTTTTTTATTTTTTTGTTGTTTCGGCTTGTTTGTTTTTGGCTTCGGTTCAGACCCATTTTTTTCATCGTTAACAACGGGTTTGCTTTCCGTTGTTTTGGGAGCTTTTTTAATTGCATCTGGGTTTGCTGAAACGAAGTCGATTATTTGATAAATCAAATCCATTTTCTTCAACCCTGTAATTCTTTTTACTCCAATTGACTTAGCAACAACCTGTAAATCAGGTAGTTTTTTACTCTTTAATTCTGATATTTCGTACATTCTTTATTTATGAAATTGACTTCTCCCGTAGAATCCGGATTTAGTATGATGTTTTGTTGAAGAACATCTACTGGAATAGTAGATTGTTATAACAATATTACGAAAAAAATATAACCTCCAACGAAAAATCTTTAATTTTGAAAAAAAAAATAATGCTTCAGAGAATCCAAACCGTTTTTTTATTGTGCTACATCATATTAATACTGATTGTAAAATTCTTTTACCCTCCTGCTATTACGCCTAGTTTACAAGAACTTTCATCTTTAATCACGCTAGCTCCCTATATTTTTTCAATAGTTATTTTTATTAATATTTTATTGTTTTCAAAACGCACATTGCAACTTTTAATGAATGGAATTATTCTTTTTGCATCAATTGCATTAGAGATAGCACAGCTATATATATACGATTCAGAAAATTTTGAGCTACAAAGTCTTTTTTCTGTTCATTTTATCGCTGTTTTAGTAAGTTGGATCTTACTTATTGTAGCTAATAAATACATTAAAAAAGATGAAGATTTAATTCGTTCTGTAGACCGTTTGCGTTAGTCTTTCACAGATCCCCTTATTCCAAGTTCAATTGCTTCAAGATTTTCAATTTTAGTTCCATTTATTTCAAAGCGAAGCATGGTTCTTATTTTATGAAACCCTTGAACTCCTGCAGCACCTGGATTCATATGTAAGTGGTTGTATTTTTTATCCTGCATTACTTTTAGGATATGAGAATGTCCACAAATGAATATTTTCGGGAATGATTTACTCAATGCCTCCCTAACTTTTGGGTTGTATCTTCCTGGGTTTCCACCTATGTGTGTCATTAAAATTTGAACTTTTTCACAATAAAAATGTTGAAACTCTGGAAAAGTGACTCGTGCCTCTTGCCCGTCTATGTTTCCATAGACCGCTTTTAGTGGTTTCAGTTTTTCAATGGTATCAGTAACATTTAGATCTCCGATATCACCAGCATGCCAAACTTCGTCCGCTTGTTTAACATACTTTAAAATACTATTGTCTATATATCCATGGGTATCCGAAAGAAGTAATATTTTTTTCAACGAGGTGTAAAGTTTTTAATGTACAATTATGAAACTAAATCTTATTCTAATGCAATATACTGCAAAACGCCCTTGCAACTCTTTTATTGATATAGTTTCAACAGGAATAAATTATCGTTTGTTTGAAGATCAAGTTTTAAATAAAATTTAAATTCTGATATAACTCGGATGAATATAAAAAAAGAGAACCCTTCTCATTTTAAATTACTGTTTTTTACGGGTTCATTTTTAATTTCAACTGGAATATTGTTTAATAACGTAAACGGCTTTTTCAATGTTATTCATGCTATTGTGTGGGTGGTTTTTTATATGTAATTAAAATTAAAGATTCGTACACAATTCAAATTCATAGAGGGCCTTTAGTTGCTGAAGTTTTTTTAACTAACAACAAAATAGAAAGGGAGAGGGTTATAGCTGAGATTGAGTCAAATATCATTTAACCAACCATTATTATTAATTTAAACTAAGGTTTTCTCTTTTAAATTTATTCATCCTATAAAATCTAATATCTTTGTAGGGTGAGGTATTTTATGAGTTTAGCGTACAATGGAACCCCTTTTCATGGATGGCAATGTCAACCCAACTCAATTAGTGTTCAAGAGGTTCTAGAAGAGGCGCTTACCACCGTATTGCGAACTCCATTAAAGATTACAGGAGCGGGAAGGACAGATACTGGGGTTCATGCAAAACTCATGGTTGCTCATTTTGATGCCGATATTCCACAAAAGGTTTATGATAATTTGGTGTATTTGCTCAATCAGTATCTCAAAAAAGAAATTGTAATTCATTCCATTCAGAAAGTAAAAGAGGATGCTCATGCACGTTTCGACGCACTAATTAGAACCTATGAGTATCACATTGATGTTCAAAAAAATCCTTTTTCTAATGGGCTTTCTTATGTTTTTATAGATTCTTTAGATTTAAGTAAAATGAATGAAGCTGCTGACTTAATTAAAACGTTTAAAGATTTTGAAGCTTTTTCAAAAACCAATACAGATGTAAAAACTTTTTTCTGTGAAATTTCTCACGCAGAGTGGGTCAAAAAGGAGGGAGGGTATGTTTTTACCATAACAGCCAATCGTTTTTTGCGAAATATGGTCCGTGCAATTGTAGGAACGCTCTTAGATGTAGGTACTAATAAAACGTCTGTTGCAGAAGTAGCTGAAATTATAAAAAGTAAGCAAAGAAGTAATGCTGGATTTTCTGTTCCGGCACATGGGTTGTATCTTACCGATATTCAATACCCCAATAATATTTATATAAATTAATGGCAAAAGTTAACGGTAAAGTATTCGATTTAAAATTGTTTGGTAGACTAATGGATTATTCTAATCCGTATAGGTTAACTTATTATTTTGTACTTTTTTCTGCTATTTTACTTTCTGTATTCTCTACGCTCAGTCCCTATTTATTGAAAGTAGTTGTTGATGATTACATTACTCCTAAAGATTACGAAGGCTTACAGTTTTTTTCTATACTGATGTTGCTCACTTTATTTTTGGAAGTCTTTTTTCAATTTATATTCATTTATTATGCAAATTGGCTTGGTCAGATGATTGTAAAGGACCTGCGAGTTGAGTTATTTCAAAAACTAATTCGTTTTAAAATGGCTTATTACGATACTTCTGCCGTAGGACGATTAGTTACTCGTTCGGTTAGTGATATTGAAACTATTGCTAGTATTTTTAGTCAAGGCTTGTTTATGATCATAGCCGATTTATTAAAAATGGGTGTCGTAATAGGAGTAATGCTTTATGTTAATTGGCAGTTGTCTCTCATTGTTTTTTCTGTTTTACCTGTAATACTGTACGCAACTTGGGTTTTTCAAAAATCCATGAAGAAAGCTTTTGAGGAAGTAAGAAAGCAGGTAGCTAATTTAAACACTTTTGTTCAAGAACGCATTTCAGGAATGAAGATTGTCCAGCTTTTTAATCGTGAGGTTATTGAACAGAAAACCTTCATGGAAATTAACTCTAAGCACAAAAAAGCATGGCTTAAAACCGTATGGTTTAACTCTATTTTCTTTCCGATTGCAGAACTTTCAACTTCTGTAACTATTGGGCTTTTGGTCTGGTATGGAGGGTTAAATGTAATTGCCCAAGGAAAAATTACACTAGGTATTATATTTTTATTCATTCAACTTTCCCAAATGCTTTTTAGACCCTTACGTCAAATTGCAGATAAGTTTAATACTCTACAAATGGGAATGGTAGCAGCAAATCGTGTATTTGCAATTCTAGAAAAAGAGAGTCAAATCGAAGATAATGGAACGATCGAGGTTGAAGAGATTAAGGGAGAAATTAATTTAGAGAAACTTCACTTTTCATACATTGAAGGAGAAGAGGTTCTAAGGGGAATTGATCTAAAAGTATATCCTGGAGAGACAGTTGCAATTGTTGGTGCTACTGGAGCCGGTAAGTCCACTATTATTAATTTGTTGTCTCGATTCTATGAATTCAATTCTGGAGATATAAAAATAGACGGGATTTCGATTAGAGACTATTCATTGGAAGATCTTAGAAGGCACGTAGCAGTTGTGTTACAAGATGTTTTTTTATTTGCAGATACGATTTATAACAACATTGCACTATACAATCCTAGTATTAGTTTAAATCAAGTTGAAGCAGCTGCAAAAGAAATTGGGGTCCACGATTTTATAAATTCATTGCCGGGTGGCTATCAGTATAATGTTAAAGAGCGAGGTGTTATGCTTTCTGCTGGGCAACGCCAATTAATTGCTTTTCTTCGTGCTTATTTATCAAAGCCTACTATTTTAGTCTTAGACGAAGCAACTTCTTCAATTGACTCTTATTCCGAAGAATTAATTCAAAATGCAACAGAAACCATAACCCAAAACAAAACTTCATTAATTATAGCCCATAGATTGGCTACGATTCAAAACGCTGATCGTATTGTTGTCATGGATAAAGGTGAAATTGTAGAAATAGGAACTCACAAAGAGCTCTTAAGTAAGAAAGAAGGATATTATCAGAAATTACATCAAGTTCAGTTTTCTGAGACCCTAGTCTAAAAAGATAGTTCCTCGCTGAGCATCCTTTTCAGTTTATCTACAGAGGTAAAGTTTATAAATTCTCCGTCTTTAATGTAGGTTATTTGGCCTCTTTGTTCAGAAACGACTATAACCAAAGCATCTGTTTTTTCAGAAATACCAGCTCCTGCTCTGTGTCGTAAGCCGTACTTTTTTGGTATCATTTCTGAATCTGAAACTGGAAGAACCACTCTTGTTGCAGTAATTATATTGTCTTTTATAATTATTGCTCCATCGTGTAAGGGGCTATTTTTAAAAAAAATGGTTTCTAATATTTGTGAAGATAGCTCTATCAGAGTTCTATCTCCGGTGTTTTTTAAAAAGTCTAAAGAATTTGACCGTTCAATTACAATTATAGCTCCAGTTTTTTCACTTGCCATTTTCTCACAAGCATTGGTAAGTGTTGCAAGATCTAGTTTTATAACGCCGTCTTCTTGGCCTAAAAAGTTAAAATATCGAAAAAGACTTTTTCTGCTGGTATAATTTGTAGATCCAAGGAGAAGCAAAAATTTTCTAATTTCTTGTTGAAATACTACAATAAGAGCAAAAAATCCTACGCTTATAAATTTCCCGAGGATATTACTTAAGACGTCCATATTAAGTGCGTCTGTCAGCACCCAAATTAGATATATAATTACAATCCCAAGGAATATATTAATAGCAACCGTTCCTTTTACTAATTTGTATAAATAGTAGAGTAGAATCGCAACCAATATAATATCGGTTACATCAATAAAACTGATTTCTAAAAAGTTTAAACCTTCCAATGGAGTCTCGTTTTTTGTAAAATTAGAAAAACTATTGAAGTGCCTCTAATAAATCAATACATTCTTTTGCTTCTTTGACATCGTGAACTCTAATGATCTGTGCTTTTTTGGATAGTGCAATGGTATTTAAGACTGTAGTTCCGTTTAATGCCGAGGCTGCATCTACTTGCAAGGTTTTGTATATCATAGATTTTCTAGAAATACCTGCAAGTACTGGTGTATTAAGATTTTGAAAATCTTCTAGGTTCTTTAGAATATCAAAATTATGTTCTTTTGTTTTTCCAAAACCAAAACCAGGGTCGATAATAAGATCATTAATCCCAGCAGTATGCGCTTCTTTTATTTTTTCAGAAAAGAAAAATATAAGTTCTTCCATTAAATTCCTATATTGTGGGTTCAGCTGCATGTCACTTGGTTTTCCTTGCATGTGCATTGCAATATAAGGAGCCTTGTGTCTTCCAACCACAGCTAACATTTCAGAGTCAAAACCACCTGCAGAAATATCATTTATTATAGAAGCCCCAAGTTCTAAAGCTTCGGATGCTACTTTAGATCTAAAGGTATCTATCGAAAAATACATTTCAGGAAATTCAGTAATTAGTTTTTCTAAAACGGGGAGTAAGCGATTTAGTTCTTCATTTTCCTTCACTTGGTTTGCTCCAGGTTTTGAGCTTACTGCTCCAATGTCAATAAAGTCAGCGCCTTCAAGAATCATTCTTTCGCATTGTTTAGTTGCATGGTCTATTGAATTAAAATTCCCACCATCAAAAAAAGAGTCGGGAGTAAGATTAAGGATCCCCATTATTTTTGGTTTTGTAAAATCAATTAGGTTCCCTCTACAATTAATTGTCATGCTGCGTTTGGTATTCATGAATAACTTTTTTAGGAATATTTGAAAGACTTAAAAAATTAAACGAAATTTACACATATTTGCAATACCTATGAAATCTACACAAGCACATTATCAACAGATTACTAATTCCTGTAAAGAGTTATTTATCAATAAGATGAAGGATTATGGTTCCGCTTGGAGAATTCTTAGACTTCCTTCACTTACAGATCAAATATTCATTAAAGCTCAAAGAATCAGAAGTATACAAGATTTAGAAGAGCAAAAAATTGCAGAAGGTCAGGTTAGTGAATTCATCGGTATAATCAATTATTCCATAATGGCATTAATTCAATTAGAGCTTGGAGTAGCGGAACAACCCGATTTAGATGCTCCAAAAGCTACTGAATTATATGAAAAGCATTTGAACCAAACTTTTAAGTTAATGATGGATAAAAATCATGACTACGGTGAAGCTTGGAGAGAAATGCGAGTTAGTTCCTTAACTGATTTGATTCTACAGAAATTACTTAGAGTAAAACAAATTGAAGATAATCAAGGTAAAACTATTGTTAGTGAGGGTATTGATGCTAACTATCAAGATATGATTAACTATGCAGTTTTTGCACTGATTCATTTGGACTCCTAGACATGTTTTCTTTTTTGATAAAAAAAATAGTCAGCGGAATACTTACCCTTTTTGGAGTAGCCACAGTTGTTTTTTTTCTTTTTAATGTATTACCAGGTGATCCAGCTCAAATGGTTTTAGATCAAAATGCTACTGAAATTCAGTTACAAAAAATAAAAAAAAAATATGGTTTTGATAAATCAATAGGAACTCAATACATCATTTATCTCAATGACTTAAGTCCTGTGTCTTTTCATTCAAATCATCCCCATGATTTTACCTTTTATAGTGCTCAAAAATACGGAGGCTTTTTAGTTACCTCTTTTTCAAATTATAGTCTCGTATTAAAAACACCCTATTTGAGAACATCTTACCAACGTCAAGGAAAGAAAGTTAAATCAATCATTTCAGAGACATTACCTAATACCTTCTTATTGGCAATTTCCTCTATATGTATTGCCATTCTTTTAGGGTTTGTTTTTGGAGTTATCTCAGGGATTTTTAAAGGCACTTGGATTGATTCTAGCATTCAGCTGATTAGTACTGTCGGTATGAGTTTACCTTCTTTTTTTAGCGCAATTCTCTTTTCATGGATTTTTGGATATCTATTAAACGAGTATACTAATCTTAATATGACGGGGAGTTTATATGAGCTGGATGATTTTGGTGAGGGACTACAACTACAACTTAAAAATTTAATTTTACCAGCTTTTGTTTTGGGTATTCGTCCGCTCGCAGTAATAGTTCAATTAGTTCGTAGCGGCTTAATAGAAGTAATGAGTCAGGATTATATAACAACCGCTAGAGCAAAAGGTTTGTCACCCCTTAGAATAATTTATAAACACGCAATAAAAAATTCTTTAAACCCGGTAATCACTGCTGTATCTGGATGGTTTGCTTCCATGTTGGCGGGAGCAGTGTTTGTAGAATATGTTTTTGGATGGCGTGGTTTAGGTAAAGAGATTGTAAATTCCCTGAATACTTTAGATATCCCTGTCGTCATGGGTTCCGTGTTAATAATTGCAACTTTATTCATTATTATTAATACCTTTGTTGACTTACTTTATGTTGTGATCGATCCACAAGCAAAACCTTTTTAAATTAAATTAAATAACAAAATTATGCGCACTAAAATTGTAGCCGGAAATTGGAAGATGAATAATGATCTTTCAGAAACAAATACTTTAATAGAATCTTTAAAATCTCAAGGTAATTTAGGTTCTACCCGTGTTATTGTTGCACCTTCCTACGTTCATTTGGCGCAAGCAGTTTCCTTAACTTCAGATTCTTCAATTGAGGTTGCTGCACAAAATATGCATGAAGCTAAATCTGGAGCGTTCACAGGAGAGGTTTCACCAGCGATGTTATCTAGTATCGGAATTGAGACAGTTATTTTAGGACATTCAGAACGACGAGCGTATTATGGAGAGAATTACGCTACACTTGCCAAAAAAGTTGATAATGCTCTTGATCATGATATGGATGTTATATTTTGTTTTGGTGAAGAACTAGAAGACCGTAAATCAGAAAATCACTTTGAAGTTGTAAAATCTCAAATTAGTAACGCACTCTTTCATTTAAAAGCATCAGCTTGGGCTAAAATTATTTTAGCATATGAACCGGTATGGGCAATTGGAACTGGTGAAACTGCCTCTCCAGATCAAGCTCAAGAAATGCATGCTTTCATTAGAAATTTAATACAAGATCAATACGATGCTTCTTTAGCAGATGAGGTTTCTATACTATACGGTGGAAGTGTTAAGCCTGGAAATGCTCAAGAAATTTTTTCTAAACAAGATGTTGACGGTGGATTAATTGGGGGAGCTGCTCTTAACGCGGCAGACTTCACTACAATTATTAAGTCTATTTAATGTCGACTCCCTACGTTCAATTAATTTTTACTCTCGAGCCAGTTCAGCCAACTACAGAAATCTTAACAGCTGAACTTGCTCAAATAGGGTTTGAAAGCTTTGTGGATACTGAATCTGGAATGGAAGCTTATATTTCAAAAAATGATTGGAATGAGACTGCATTTTCTCAAATACCATTTCTAAAAAATCCTGACTTTTCTATTCAATATACTGTTAATTCTATTGAACCTAAAAATTGGAATGAAGTTTGGGAATCCGATTTTAAGCCTATTATAATTGAAGAAAAATGCGCTGTTCGAGCTGATTTTCATGATCCTATTTTAGTTGATTATGAATTAATAATAACGCCTAAAATGAGTTTTGGTACGGGTCATCATCAAACTACCTACATGATGTTACAACATATCATTGATTTAGATCTTGATGAAGCTACCGTTTTGGATATGGGGTGCGGAACAGGCGTTTTAGCAATCTTAGCCTTAAAAAAAGGAGCACTTAAAGCCGATGCGATTGACATTGAACCTTGGTGTTATGAGAATACTATAGAAAACGCAGGTTTAAATGATTGTAAAAACCTAACTGCTTTCGAGGGTGATTCTAGTCTTTTAAAAGATCAGAAGTACGACCTTATAATTGCAAATATTAACAAAAATGTTCTGCTAGAGGATATTCCTGTTTATGCTTCTTGTCTTTCAAAAAGTGGAATCCTCTTACTAAGTGGTTTCTATTCATCAGATATTGAAGATATTAAGAATGTTTGTAATTTAGCTAATCTAGATTATAGTACTCATTTTGAAAAAGAGGACTGGGTAGCTGTTAAATTTATTAAGCAATAAGATGCCAATAAATCCAAAAGAGCAAGAGCAAGGTGAATTTGATGTTCTTACCGAAAAAGAACATCAAATTATATTACATAATGACGATGTTAATACATTTGATCATGTGATTAACTGTCTAATACGGTATTGTGACCATACTCTTGAACAAGCCGAACAATGTGCTTTTATAGTCCATTATAATGGAAAGTGTACGGTAAAAACGGGTTCTTTTAAAGATTTAGAACCCCGTTGTACATTACTTTTAAAAGCGGGTTTGTCTGCTGAACTTGTTTAGGGAAGTCGATCGGCAACCAAACCATATATAAAGGTTCCTGTAATCGAGGAAACTAATACGATGGCTATAGAATAATAGCCAGCACCTAGTAATATAAACATAGGGCCAGGACATGCGCCTGCTAAAGCCCATCCCAATCCAAATATTGTACCTCCTAAAAGTGCACTCTTATACTTCTTTGCTTTTTGAGGAAGCGAAATTAAATCACCTTCAGTAGTTTTTAATTTTAATTTTTTACTGAGTTGTATTAATATAACTCCGGTTACAACTGCACTTCCGATAATACCATACATGTGAAAGGATTCGAAGCGAAACATTTCAACAATACGATACCAGGAAATAGCTTGTGATTTAGTGAGTACAATTCCGAAAAAAATACCGGTAAATAAGAATTTTAATGCTTTCATAATTATAGAAAAATAAGTGGGAATAAAATATGAGTCATGAGTAAACCTCCTATGAAGAATCCAATAACGGCTACTAAAGAAGGAAGTTGTAGATTGCTAAGTCCTGTTATAGCGTGACCTGAGGTGCATCCACCAGCATAACGTGTTCCAAATCCTATGAATATTCCACCAATTACGAGTAGGAACAAGTTGAACGGGTTTTTAAGAGCTTCAAAAGAGTAGAGTTCAGCGGGTGCTAAATTTGCTTCAGGATCATTGAAACCATAACTAGAAAGCACCTCTATGGTACTTGGGTTTATATCGATAGGATTACTGTTGCTTAGAAAATGAATAGCTAAAAATCCACCAATAATACTTCCAACTGCTACCCACAGATTCCACTGTTGCTCTTTCCAGTTAAAATCAAAAAAAGAAGCATATTTTCCAGCACCTCCAATTGAGCAGATGGTTCTAAGGTTAGAAGACATTCCAAAAGTTTTCCCGAATGAAACTAGCAAAAACATTACTGTAGCTATTAAAGGACCGGTTATATACCACGGCCAAGGGTTTAAAATATAATCCATTTAATTTGTGTTTAATTTGATTCAAAATTAATCAGAATTATTATGATTTCGGGTAACAAAAGTTACAAAGTGTTTAATTCAATATTATAAATCCTTAACCTTTTTCGTTTGGTTACTTTTTTTGTACCTGACAGATTTTGTGTACTTTCACGTCAGATAAATTAATTAAAAAAGAGATTAGGAATCCAATTAATTTCCTGCTTTAAATATTAACCTCGGGTTAATTACTAGACCCAAAAAACATTAAAATATGAATAATACAATCCATCAATTTACAGTTCAAAGCATTTCAGGAGCGGACTTTGATTTGGTGTCATTAAAAGGTAAAAAAGTAATGATTGTAAACACGGCTTCAAAATGTGGATTGACACCCCAGTACAAACAATTACAGGCTTTATATGAAAAATATCGTCAAGATAATTTTACTATAATAGGTTTTCCTGCTAATAATTTTTTAAGTCAAGAACCAGGAACCGAAGAAGAAATTGTAAACTTCTGCGAAGTAAATTTTGGTGTAACATTTCCGTTGATGTCAAAAATTGATGTTATTGGGGAAGACATTCATCCAGTTTATGAATTTCTAACAAACAAAAATAAAAACGGAGTTATGGATTCTAAAGTCACGTGGAATTTTCAAAAATTCTTAATCAATGAAGAGGGAGTTCTTGAGAAAATGATAGATCCTAGGACTTTACCGGATGATCCTGAAGTAATAGAATGGATTACTAAGTAAAATTATTTAATGAAAAAAAACAAATTAGAAACTCTTTGTGTTCATGAAGGACAGTTGAAAGATCTTGAAAATAAAGGAGCAATATCACCTTTGTACATGGCAACTGCTTATGCTTATGACGAGGTTGAGGTTACTCGTTATCCGAGATATTTCAATACACCAAACCAAGTTGGTTTAGCTAAGAAAATTGCTGCTTTAGAAGGGGCAGAGCAAGGCATTATATTTGGTTCTGGAATGGCAGCAATTTCTACTGCTCTTTTATCTCATTTACGAAGTGGTGATCATATTGTTCTTCAGGCTGATTTATATGGAGGTACAACCAATCTAATTGTAGAAGAATTTGAAAAGTTTGGGATAGAATATTCTTTTAGTCCAGGACTACTTGCTTCCAATTTAGAAAAGTTAATACGACCAAATACAAAAGTTGTTTTTATAGAAACTCCCAGTAATCCGTTAATGAAGCTAGTTAATCTTGAGGCAGTTGCTAAGATGGCCAAAAAGAATGACATAATAAGTATGATCGACAACACATTTGCTTCTCCCATAAATCAAAATCCAATATCTTTTGGAATCGATGTTGTTATTCATAGTGCTACCAAATATTTGGGTGGTCATAGCGATATTCTAGCAGGAGCCGTAGTAGGTTCACAAAAACATATAGAGGTAGTTTTTCAGGTGGCTAAAAATCTAGGAGGTAGTTTAAGCGATTATACAGTTTGGCTTCTTGAACGAAGTATGAAAACTTTATCTATTCGCGTGAAAGCACAAAACGCAAATGCTTTGGAATTATCCAAATTTTTAGAAAGCAGTAAATCAGTAGATCAAGTATATTACCCTGGATTAAAATCACATCCGGATCATGAATTAGCTTGTTTACAAATGAATGGATTTGGAGGAATGCTTTCTTTTGAACTTTCTCGTTCTCATGATTTAGACCTTTTTCAAAAAAATCTACACCTGATAAAACCAGCAGTAAGTCTTGCGGGAATTGAAAGTACTATAACAATACCAACAAAAACTTCTCATGCTTTAATAAGTTCAGAAGAACGCAAAGCACAGGGAATAAAAGACAACCTAATTCGGTTTTCTGTGGGTATAGAACATTTTGATGATTTAAAAGAAGACATTAATCAAGCATTAATAAAATCTAAACTATGAAAGTAGATATATTAGCTTTTGGATCCCACCCTGACGATGTAGAATTGGGTTGTGCAGGTAGTATATTATCTGCAGTAGAAGAAGGAAAGACGGTAGGAATAGTAGATCTTACTCGCGGTGAACTGGGTACACGAGGTTCTGCGGTTATTCGTGACGAAGAAGCAAAAAAAGCAGCTTCTATTCTGGGTGTTTCATTCAGAAAGAACTTAGGATTTAGAGATGGTTTTTTTATAAATGATGAGCAACATCAATTAGAAGTAATCAAGCTCATAAGACTTCATCAGCCGGATGTAGTTTTATGTAATTCTATTGATGACCGACATATAGATCATCCAAAAGGAAGTGCGTTAGTTAGCAACGCATGTTTCTTGTCTGGACTGGCTAAGGTTGAAACTAAAATTAAAGGTGATGATAATCAACAAGCTTGGCGACCAAAACATGTATATCATTACATTCAATGGAAAGATATTGAGCCCGATTTTGTTGTAGATATATCAGCACATATGAATCAAAAAATGGAATGTATAAAAGCTTACTCCAGTCAATTTTTCGATTTAAATAGCAAAGCCCCCCAAACCCCAATAAGTAGTCAGAATTTCCTAGAAAGTGTTCGGTATCGAGCTCAAAATTTGGGAAGGCTTAGTGGGGTAGAAGCTGCAGAGGGATTTACTGCCGAGAGAGTGCCTGGAATTCAGTCGTTTAATAATTTATTTTAAATTCTTTTTCAAGACTTTGGCGAGGTCAAAAAAAGTATTAAATTTGCCGCACAAATGGTGGTTGTAGCTCAGTTGGTTAGAGCGCCTGATTGTGGTTCAGGAGGTCGTCGGTTCGAGACCGATCTTCCACCCTTATGAAGAGACAGTTAAGGCTGTCTCTTTTTTTTTGGTACAATATAGAGTACAACTATTCATTACTTTCTTGAAATTTTACTTCTAAACCTGAAATATTCATTTGGTTTTACGTCGTTACTACTTTACGTACAAAACGGCCTGATTTTCCACGTCTTAATTCTAATTGTTGCGCTTTGTAAAATTCTTGACGTGTGTATGTCTTGCCATTTACATAAAGTGTTGAAGCACCTTCAGGAAATTCTAATATTAATAATCGTTTGTCCATAATCCGAATCCTTACAGCAATATTAATTTTTTATTTTTAAAAAACAAACTTCAAGTTAACGTATAAGTTACTGCATTATTACTTCTGCTCAGGGATTTTGATTCATTTATATAGTGTTTATATAATAATTAGAATATTTTTGCCAGAAGTTAGAATTCGGTAACTTGACTCAAATAATAAAACACTTTTGCTGATTAAAGTTTACTTTTAATTTTCAGGTTATAATTCTAAGGGTTAACATTGAAATCTGAATAACTTTTATGATTTTGAAATAAAAATTTACAATTTGAATTTTATTATTCGATTTAATATCCTTCTTTTTATGTTTACCTTTTCTTTTCTTGTTAAGGCACAAAAAAGACAAGATCCTTTCGCAAGAACTGCAAGACTTCCAGATGTATCTATTGGAATAGGGTTTAATCAAAACACTCTTGTAAAATACAAAGTTCCTGGAGGCTCGTTGGTTTTTAATGCAATGTATTTCGATTTTGATCGCCGTTTTTTGGTTGGACTAGATTTTACTAAAAATATTAATAATCGCTCAGCAACACTTTTTACTTCAACTCGAGATCAACAAATCGAAGAGATTGGAAATTTCAGAAAGCTCATTTACAATTCAACTATTTTTTCTATTCGAGGAGGTTGGATGTTGAATGAAAAACTATTTGTAGTTGTGGGAACTGGTATAGAAAATCTTGATCAGTTTAAGGAGTATAGTGCCCGAGATAGTGAATCACACTTACCTGTTTTTCATGAAAAAACAGAACAGAATTCATTGTTATTTTATTCTAAATTAGGCATGATGTTTAGGTTTGATAAATTTATTACAGAATGTTTTTATTCTAAACGCGGAATCGGTGTTGGAATAAATTACTTTTTTGGATATTAATTTTTATTCAATTCTTATATCCTTATAAAAGACAGTTAATACTGTCTATTTTTTTGGTTACCTCTAAATCTTTGTTCCTACTTTTAATAGTCAATATTATTTTTAGCTTAAACTTTTCACTTACTTAAAAAAGTTTAACTTTGATTTTATGATTTCAGAAAAAATTTCTCTCTTATTAGTTTTAGCTTTTTTTTCAATTGTATACATCCAAAGTGGTTTAGATAAAGTAATTGATTACAGTGGTAATATCAGCTTTTTGTATAGCTTATTAGGAAACGTTTTTTCTAAACCATTAATTAAAATAGCTTTAATCTCAGTCACTATTTTGGAGGTAGCTTCTGGAATTTTATGCGTCGTTGGAATTTTTGACGTTATTTTTAATTCATCCTATCTTACATGCCAACTTGGTTTAGTAATAGGTTCGTTAGCATTATTAATACTTTTATTTGGCCAACGTGTTTCTAAAAACTACGAAGGTGCAAAAACAATTGCTATTTATTTTACTCTATCGATCCTTGGGATTCTATTATCCCAGCCTTTTAACAATTAAAATAATATTTATGAGTCGGAAGAATTAGAAAATACTTCTTCCATTTTTAGAGCCAGTTCAAAGTCTTTTTCTGTAACTCCTTTGTAATCATTAGTTGTAAGTGATACATCGACTTTATTGTACAAATTAGTCCACTTTGGATGGTGGTTTAAATCTTCAACAATTTCAGCAACTTGATTGATGAAGTCCAGTGCATTTTTAAAACTTTCGAATACAAATCGTTTGTAAATTTCATTTGTTTTGTAATCCCATTCTAAATCAAGAGCTTTTAACTTTTCTACAGTTTCTGTTTTATTATATACTTTCATATTTTAGGTTTAGGATCTTTCAAAGTTAAGTTTTTCAATTCATCAAGAATTAAATCAATAAACAGTTTTCATTTCTTCGAATCTATTTATAAAGCATTACCATTATTAGTTGTAAAATACAATTATTAAATATAATTAACTATATTTGAGTGTATTAACCTTAAAACTATATTATTATGAAAAAATTAATTTTAATTTTTCTTATTTGTTTTTTTATCTCTTGTACGCCAGGAGCACATCCAGACTACGCTAAAAATTTAGAAACTGCTCAAACTACCTTAAGACTTCAAGGTACTGAGAATGATTTAGATACTCAAATATCATTTGTTCATGAAGATATGCAGTGGCAAGCCGCTTTTCATGGAGGAGGTATTCTTAATAAAGAACAATATGGCGCTTATCTCAAAGGGTGGCATGATCTCATGGAAGATGTAACGTATACCGCTGATAACTGGTTGCCTGGGGTGTCTCCAGATACTGGTTTATCTGATGGTAGTGTAAGGACTTACGGCAAATGGACTGGCGTTCATACTGATACTGGAAAGTCATGGGAACTTGTAACCTACCACACATTTGATTTTAAAGAGGGCTTAATAATCGGTGGTGGTGATTACTTCGATGCTGGAGGTTTAATGGCTTCTTTAACTCAAGAAGAAGTTGTAGAGTCAGAGGATGATACCTCTATTGAGTAACACAGATCGATTGTCTTTTTAAAAGTTATATAAACAAAAACGCCTCTAATGATTTAGAGGCGTTTTTCGATTTATTTGTATTGAGTTTAAAAAGAAACTCCAAATCCAAAGTTTCCTACAAGAACACCGTTTTTGTTAACTCCGGGAATAGAAGGAAATTCTTCGATTTCTGAGCCTGATTCGGTCTGGGTATTTCCAAATTCATCCGTAAAGGTAAATGTACCGTTTACAGTAATATTTTCGGGAATTGTTCCAATCCCATACCCAACTTCTAAACGGAAATATATACGTCCCCCAGTTTTAACACCGAATTTAATATTAGTAGTATTAATTTTTGTTTCTATTGACCCTGTACCTCTTCCACGATTTCCATTTTCTTCGAATTGAATGTCGTTGAAGGTTATGTCTGTGTTTAGAGTTCCAAAACCAATTCCAGCGTAAAACCCTTTTCCTTCATCACCAAAATAAAAGTTTGATCCAAACTCTGTGTATTTTAGATCAACTTCTGTTTCATCTGTATTTACAGGGAATGAACTGTAATCGACATAAGGTGCAATTCTGTTCCCTAGTAGTGGTGTAATTCCTTCTAATGAAAATCCTGCAATATTAGGGATTCCTAATTTTATTCCTGCAGATATTCGTTTCACCTTATATGCTTCTATAGAATCTATTTCAATTTCTTGATCTAGTTCAGTTTTTACTTGTTCTTGACCAAAGGAAAAGAAACAAAAAGATGAAAAACAAATCAGTAGGGTTTTCATTAAATTCATAATTTTTATTGTTCAATTAATTTAATTCGTTCCTCGCGATTCGCTAACTCCCATGCAGTTGCGAAAATTAACCTTGCTCTAGTTTCCATTAAGTCATATTCAATTTTTTCAACGGTATCGGTAGGTCTGTGGTAGTCAGCATGAGTTCCATTAAAATAAAAAATTACAGGAATATTGTTTTTAGCAAAGTTGTAGTGGTCACTTCTAAAGTAAAAACGATTTTTATCATCGTGTGCATTGTAAGTATAATCTAGATCGATGTTTACGGAAGCTTTATTTACTTCTTCAGAAATTTCATGAAGTTCCATACTCAATCGATCTGAACCAATTAAGTAGATGTAATTTGGATTGTCGTTTACTCTTTTTGGATCTGTTCTTCCTACCATGTCAATATTTAGATTTGCAATGGTATTTTCTAATGGATACAACGGATTGTCGGTGTAGTATTTAGATCCAAGTAATCCTTTTTCTTCTCCTGTTACATGTAAAAATATAATGGATCTTTTTGGTCCTTTTCCGGCTTCAACGGCTAATTGAAATGCTTCAGCAATTTCTAATAAGCTAACAGTTCCAGAACCATCATCATCTGCTCCATTATTTATTTCCCCATCATGGATTCCAATGTGATCTAAATGAGAAGAAATTACTAGATACTCCTCCGGTTTTTCAGAACCTTCGATAATAGCGATTACATTTTCTGTTTGAACCTCTTTATCTTTGATGTTGAGAGTCATTTTTTGAAAATAGTCTTCACTTCCTTCACCAGCTTTGATTCCTCTTGCTTGATAAAATTCTTTAAGAAAAGTAACGGCTCTTTTTTGTCCCAACTCGCCAGTTTCTCTTCCTTGAAAGAAATCAGAAGCGTACACATATAACAATTGTCTCAAGTCTTCTGCTTCAATAGAAGTTGAATAGGCATCAGATTCCGTATTTTGAGCAAATGTTAAACTTGCACAAAAGAGTAATGTAAGTAAATAAAGTGATTTCATGTAGTTTGTTTTTTTTATTTAATTAAAGAAGCAATTCCGTTCCACAAAGAAATTCTATGGTTTAGTGCAGTTTTAGATGCCTCTAAAGCTTCGTCCCATTTAACGGGGTCATCACCACACAATTCTTGGATCATTTTTAGAGCCATAGGTCCATGTTCACCAGAGTCTACTTCAATATGACGTTCAAGATAATAAATCAAGTGGCTTAAATCTAGATTTGGTTCGTTATTAATTGTTTTTACCATTTCGATAAACATGTCTGGAATTAAATCTTCCCGACCGAAAGTAAAAACGGCTGCAATAACGTGTGTTTTGTCAGATTCAATTACATCAAAAGTAAAAAGCAGAAAGTTTTTTATAAAATCAGGAAGATCAGCTGAGTTGATGTGATCTTGGATGGTATCAAATTTTTCAATTTCATTCAAAAATTTTGATATAGATGCAGTCGAAGCACCTACTTGATCCATCGATTGCATATACATTTCAAAATGAGACATTGCAATACCATCTTTGTTGATGTCAGTTTCTTCTCCCCAAACAATTTCGTTAATTAATCTTCCTGCAAAGGGCATTTTATTTGGAACCCAGGGTAGAGAAGTGGTCGTGAGGTCTAATTGTAGTTTTTTTACCAAAGACATGAAGTCCCAAACCGCATAAACATGGTGTTCCATGAAGATTTGAATGTCTTCTTTTCTATCCATCATTTTGTATAATGGATGGTCAATTAATTGTAACTTTAGAGTCTCAATTTCATTTTCAATTCGGTCTATCATTATGCTCTTAAATTATTTTATGCAAATATACTTTGAATCCTTTTATTTGAAAAAAAAATAAACCTAGTATTTAATATATGGAACTTCTTTTTTCTTTTGTTGCTGCCTCTCTAGCATTAACATTTGCTCCAGGTCCAGACATTTTGTTAGTCATAAGTGAGAGCGTCTCAAAGGGATCTAGGTCAGGCTTGTTGTTATCGGCTGGTTTAGTGTGTGGGCTCACGTTCCATACTCTAATTCTTGTGTTGGGCTGGGGACAGTTTATAACCGTATATCCGAATCTATTTTCTGTGATTAAAGTAATTGGTGCTCTGTATTTTATATACATTGCTTTTCAAGTTTTTAGAAATTTAAATCAAGAATTAAAATTTCAAAAGAATGGCAACAAAAAAGGACTTAATATTTTTATGAAAGGACTTTTGATGAATTTATTAAACCCCAAGGTTACTCTTTTTTTCTGGTTTTTTTTCCCAGCTTTTTTATTTGATAATAAATTAACAGACGCTGAACAATACCTGATTTTAGGGACTCTTTTTATTCTTCAGGCTGCTCTTGTATTTACTTTTGTTTCACTTACAGCTTCTAAACTATCCGAATTCTTTTTAAAAAATTCCAAGATTCGTTATTGTCTTAATTTTTTGCAAGGGATTCTTCTGGTTGGGATTGCAATTTATCTTTTGTTATAGACAAAAGTGTATCTTTGAATTATGAAAAATCCTGTACTTGTTGAATGTCCTCGTGACGCTATGCAAGGTCATAAGCATTGGATTCCGACCCCCTCAAAAATTAAATACATACAGTCATTACTTTCTGTAGGTTTTGATGTTTTGGATGTTGGAAGTTTTGTTTCTCCTAAAGCAATACCACAAATGAGTGATACTGCAGAAGTTCTTGAAGGGATCGATATTTCGAAAAGTAGTTCTAAATTATTGGTCATAGTAGCAAACTTAAGGGGAGCAGAAGAAGCAGTAAAACAAGAAAAAGTAACTTATTTAGGATTTCCACTTTCAGTTTCAGAGAACTTTCAAATGCGAAATACACACAAGACAATAGATCAATCAGTTTTGTTAATTGATGAATTAATTACACTGTGTAAAAAAAACGAAAAAAAATTAGTAGTTTATTTGTCTATGGGTTTTGGTAATCCATATGGAGATCCTTGGTCAATAAAAATTTTAATGAATTGGATAGAACTTTTAGTTCAAAAAGGGATTAAAATTATATCACTATCAGACACCATTGGTTCAGCTAGAACTAAGGATATAGGTCAAATATTTAAAACCGCTTTAATTCAATATCCAGGGATAGAAATAGGAGCACATTTTCATACAAAACCTGAAAATGCTTTTAAGAAAATAAAAGCTGCATATGATTCTGGTTGTTTTCGATTTGATTCTGCCATTAAAGGTTTTGGTGGATGTCCCATGGCTAGTGATGATTTAATAGGTAACCTGCCTACCGAAAAGTTGATAACTTATTTTAATCAACGAAAAATTGAACATAAAATTGATCCAATCAATTTTGAATACTCTTATAATCAGTCACTTAATATTTTTATTTAAATTTATTCTAAATAAGGCTTGTTGTTTAATATCTGTAATATATATTTGCATTATATTTAATCAATCTAAATAAGAATAATGAAAAATATATTATTTGCATTAATACTAATGAGTTTTTCAACTGGAATCAGTCAACAAACTCAAATTCAAAACACAATAAATGACAGTATTCCAATCCCACAGTTGCAGATAAATGGTTACCAAAGAATTTTATCAAATTTATCTGGAATTCCTCAAGGGGTTACTCTAGGAGGATATGGAGAAATATTATATAATCAGCCAGATAATTTAACAGGCGAATTAGATGTGCAAAGGTTGGTACTCTTGTTTGGATATAAATTTAATGAAAGAGTTCAATTCGTAACTGAAATTGAGTTTGAGCACGTTAAGGAGGTTTATGTTGAACAAGCATTTATTAATTATAATCTTACACCCGGCCTTAATTTGCGTGCTGGATTGATGTTGGTTCCTATGGGAATTGTAAATGAATATCATGAACCAACAACATTTAATGGAGTTGAACGTCCAAGTCTCGATAATGCAATTGTTCCAACTACGTGGAGAGAAATAGGTGTTGGTGTTTCAGGTAGAATTGATTCTGCTGCATTGAGATACCAAGCTTATGTTTTTAATGGATTCTTATCTCACGATGGAACTGGGGGTAAGTTAAGTGGTAAAAAAGGTTTAAGAGGAGGTCGACAAAAAGGAGCTGAGTCTACAGTTGATAAATTTAATTTTTCTTCAAAACTAGATTATTATGGAATCCCAGGTTTGCGTCTTGGACTTTCCGGATATTTTGGAAGAACACAAGCAGTTGATGATCAAGCAGGGACTCTAGGAAGCACCATTGGAGTTTCAATGCTTGGTTTTGATGCTCGATACAGAGTAGGTCAGTTTTCTGCTAGGTCTCAATTTATTCAAGCAAATTTATCTGATACCGGAGAATACAATACGCTAACAGGTAAAGATCTTGGAAAAGAAATTTCTGGATACTACTTAGAAGTAGCATACAATCTATTGCCTGCTATTAATAGACAACGTTTAGAAGGTTTTATTCGTTATGAGGACTTCGATACCCATGCAGCAACTGAAGGTGATTTATTAAGAAATCCTGCATTTCACAGAAAAGAGTGGACTACTGGTTTTTCATACCATTTAGCTCCTGGATCTGTATTTAAGGTAGACTATCAAAGAAAATCCACAGGTATTTTAAATTCAACTTACGGTCAATTTAACATGGGTGTAGGGGTGTGGTTCTAAAGTTTATTTAAACTTAATCTAAATAAACTTTGTAGTTTAAATATCCCGAATTATATTTGCAACGATGATAAAATTTTTAACACTTTTAAGTTTGACTTTAGCATTTTTTGTAAATGGATTGTTTTCTAACGAAAACAGTACAGAGGCAAAAATTGTTAGAAAAAAAGTTCGAAAAGAAATTAAGAAAATATTTGCTGTAGAATCTTTTGAACTAGAAGAAAACACCTTTGAAATTCCCAATTGTAATTTTTTACAAAACAGTTCCTTTTTAGAAATTCATACTCAAAACGACTTCCTTGGTTACGCATTCATAGGAACCGCTCCAAGTAAAACAGATAGCTTTGAATATTTAGTTCTTTTAAATAAAGACTTAGTTATTATCAAGGCCAAAGTTCTTGTTTACAGAGAAGATTATGGCGGGGAAATTGGAAGTAGAAGATGGTTGTCACAATTTATATCCAAAGATAGCTCTTCAAAACTAAGTTATGGGGAGGAAATTGTACCTATTTCTGGGGCGACTATTTCAGTTAAATCAATGACTTCCTCTATCAATCATTTTCTTCAATCTCTTAAAGAGTTCGAAGCTGAAACTGCTCCTTAATGTTTGATTACAATTTTATCACTCGTCTTCCAAAGCCTGTAAAGTTTTTTTTAGTTGCTTTTTTGGTTTCGCTGTCTGTGGGGTATTTTACTGGAATTAATTTTGTAAGAGTAACCGAAAGTTCAACCCCTAAAGGAATAGTAGAAAATTATAATGGAAACGAGGACGTCCCGGAGGCAACTACCATGAAATTCAAGAAAGGGAAACGTGAAATGCTCACCATTATCCACACCCATATTTTGTCGATATCCTTCATTTTTTTTCTTTTAGGCATTTTAGTTTGGGGGACAGATCAGCCTATTTGGTTGAAATCATTTCTAACAATTGAACCTTTTATCTCCGTTTTAACAACTTTTGGAGGAATTTATATGCTTTGGCTCGGATATTCCTTCTTTTCATATGTAGTTATTTTTTCCGGAATATTAATGACATTGAGTTATATACTGGGTTTTTTAGTAATTATGAAGGATCTTTTGAAATAAAACTGGGCGTTTATAGACATAAAACGCTTAGAATTCCTTAATTTTGCTCGCAACTAATTTCTAAATAGTTGCTATGATTCAAGACAATCCAAAATTTGTAGAACAAGGCTTAACATACGACGATGTACTTTTAGTCCCGGCGTATTCT
>Ga0233438_10000195_pt1 | contig 83601 bp, 82 predicted proteins | sample SI_123_September_FD_182720 | JGI IMG/M metagenome (GOLD analysis project Ga0233438, IMG submission 182720) | Seawater microbial communities from Saanich Inlet, British Columbia, Canada - SI_123_September2016_10_MG | ecosystem: Environmental > Aquatic > Marine > Inlet | place: Canada: British... | reverse complement strand
CATTCGGCATCGGTGTTTTTTTTACACCACTGTCCGTTAAGGTAGCGCTCTGCGTCAAACTCTTGATTGGGAGTAAAAAAACTTAAAAAGATTATATATAGTAGCGTCTTCATAGGCCTATGGTTATTTCAAAATTAAATAAACATTCTTGAAAATTAAAATATAACACTCCTTAAACGTATTTTTTTTAAGCAAGCTAGGGAATGGGATGTCAGTTTAGAAGAAGATTATTTATGCGAAAAGGCAAATAAATTACTTTCGCATTCTTCGAATCCCTTCGTACAATAGATAAAGCACTCCAAGAATAGCAGCATAGACCAGAATATTTCGCAGAAAATAAATCATGGCTTAAAAAATAGTGGAAAGCACAAGACCTATATGGTACCCAAAAAAAGCACCAGCAATTACGAAAGCAATGATACGAAAAGCAGTTTCCATAGATTTTTGTTTAAAATTAAACGCTATTAAATATATACAAAACACCTATCATTTGATAAACCCCTTAAAAAAAACACTACTATTCTATTCAAAATCAGATTGTTTATAAACTATCATTCTGATTTTCATTCTTTTGGATGAGTTTCACAAAGCTTTAACATTATTTTATCTTTTGTTTTTAATTCCACGTTGTATTTTAGAGAAATAACATGAATTTTATGGAAGAAAAAGAATTGTTTTATTATCAAAAAGCCATCGGTTTGCTCCGATTGGGAATGACTATTGAAGTGTTGCAGAAAGAATTGGTTTATTTTATACAATCCCAAAACAAAGCAGCGATTAAAGGATATGAAAAAGCAATTTTAGAACAGCACGCCACCCCCGAAACGATCAACTCTTGAAATCAAACCTTCAGACTATTGGAATCGGACTAATTACGCTGGGATTCACACTTTCTATTTTTGATTTTTTACTCGATAACAGCCCTTTGGTTTTGGGAGTCGGACTGGCAATCTTGATTGTCTCCTATTTTGTTCGGAGATAATAAACAAGGCGACTTGTAATCGAAACAAAAAGCCAAACCCAGGGTGCGCTGTGAAGTACTAGGTCAAACCAATCCATAAATTGCATTCCATTGGCTCCCCCTGTGACCCATCGAATTTTACCAAACAGATGTGGCTCTGGCTGAAATGGAGCCATTCCAAGGCTCAAAGAGGCTAGGAGAGGATACAGCCAACCAGGTGTTTTTTTTTGCATTTTTAGATAGGACGTTTAAAATAGGCTTTAGAAATACCGCTTTCGTCACTGTTGATCTGAACAAGTTCCCAGCCTTGTTTTCCCAAACGATTGAATTCCTCTTCGGTCATCATTGATTTTCTGAAAACCTTGTTAGATATAATTTTGTATTCGAAATACTTCATAGTAATCTCATGTTGCTTTAAAATCCCTACATTATACGAAACTTTTAGGGTGAAATCACTTATACATCGTAAATACTACCTTTTGATTGGCTTGTTAGCGGAGCTTTTGATACTGTTGGTTGCCTATTGGCAGACCAATGATACTGGAGGACTCTTTCAATTGGCTGCCCGCTATTCGGGGCGATTGTCTTTAGTTTATTTTTTATTGCCCTGGTGGGCATATCTACAGTCCGATCGACATGATTCAACGGAACTGCTACTAGCACCGTTGCGTACTTTTGCTATTCTCCATGTGATTCATTTTATCTTTTTGGCACTTAATGTGTATTTAAATGCCATTGCATTGATTCCTGTTAAATTGATCGGGGGGAGCCTTGGTTACTTGATGATTGTTTTATGGCCTTTTATGGGAAGCTGGTTAGCCCATCGAAATTGGGCTTTTAATCTCTATTTCCTTTATGTAGGAATTGTTATGATGGTGACGTATGTTTCGAGAATCAAAGGAGACTTCGAGGGAAGTGCCCCCAGTCCTATTCACTATTTTGCTTTTGGAATTTTAGCTATAAGTATGCTTTTCTTTATAAGGGTTTTAGGGAAGCAATGGAGCCCAAAAAAGCCCCAAGAAGGGGCTTAATATTGTGAGGGTATAGGAGGCTTAAAATGAAAGTCCAAAGCCAATGTTTCCAATGATGACGCCCCCATCGGAAAGTCCAGGAATTTCTGGAAACTCTTGAGTTGTTTTTCCGGAAATCCCGAGAGAGGTTGATTTTGCATTGATTTCCAATACATCTGGGATGTCTCCAAAGCCATACCCCAATTCAAATCGAAAATAAAAGCGTCCTCCTGTCTTGATTCCCAATTTCAGATTGGTTGTAGCTATTGTTTCTTTGGTGGTTCCAACACCATCATTTGCAATTTGCCCCAGATTATCATCAACTTCAATATTCGAGAAAGTTAAATCGGTACTAAGATTACCAAGTCCTCCACTGATGTAAAGTCCTTTCCCTGTATTTTTAAAATAATAGTTCACACCAAATTCGGTGTAGCTTAAGCCCACCTCAGTTCCCTCTTCGGGGTTTGTGATATCAAACCCACTAAAATCAGCATAAGGAGCCAAATGGTTGTTCAGTACTGGAAGAATAAATTCAGCACTTCCACCTACAATATTGGGCATTCCAATTTTGGCCCCCACAGATAGTCGACGAATTTTTGTTTGTAAAGAATCTGTCGTTGCCATAGAGATCACTTCTGTGTTTTGTAATTCAGAAGCGCCTTGTGTGTCCTGTGCATGGAAACTAATGCTAAAGCATAGGAGTATAAGTGTTATACTATTTTTCATATGATTATTGTTTATGGTTTTAGTTGAATTCGTTTTTCCATATTGGCCAATTCCCAAGCCGTATGAAAGATCAATTGAGTACGCTTTTTTAGCAACTCATAGTTGATTTTTTCCGCGGTATCCGATGCTTTATGGTAATCTTGATGGGTACCGTTGAAATAAAAAATTATGGGGATATTTTTGTTGGCAAAATTATAATGATCACTGCGAGTATAAAAATTATTGGGATCGTTTTCGTCGTTGAAGGTGTAGTCGAGCTCTAGCTGACTGTATTTGGTGTTAATCATTTCCGAAAGATCGTGAAGCTCTTGACTCAATCGATCGGCACCAATGAGGTAAATATAATTCGGATCGGGATTGTCTCTTTTAGGGTCAACGCGACCGATCATGTCCACATTTAAATTGGCAACGGTTTGTGCAAGCGGGTAGAGGGGATTGTTGGTATAGTATTTAGATCCCAATAATCTTTCTTCCTCACCCGTTACATGCAGAAAGATGATAGAACGCTTGGGGCCGTTTCCTTCTTTTTTGGCTTTTTGAAAAGCAGCTGCAATTTCTAACAGTGCTACGGTTCCAGATCCGTCATCATCAGCACCATTAAAAATTTCTCCATTTCTCATTCCCAAATGATCCAAATGCGAAGAAAGAATAATGTATTCGTTGGGTAGTTGCTCACCGGGAATGATGGCAACCACATTTTGTGTCTCAACTTTTGTCCCATCCACTGGGAGCTTCATATTTTGATAATAATCATCGGTTCCTTTTGCTGCTTCAATCTGATGGGATTGATAGAAATGACGCAAAAAGTCAGTTGCTCGTCGTTGCCCAACGGTTCCCGTCCTCCGTCCTTCAAAATAATCGGATGCATAGACGTACAAAAGACTTCGTAGATCTTCGTCTTGTATCTCTTTAGCGTATTGTAAGGATTGGTCTTGTGCTCTGCATGAAATTAAAAAGAAAAGAAAGAGAACTAGGAGCTGTTTCATAAGATTAAAGGGTTGGCGTTAGCATGAGAGAAGAATGTATTCCCGTCCAAAGGTTGATTCGGTGCTGCAGTGCTTGCTTGGAGCGGGCAATTACCGCTTCCCACTTGGCAGAGTCGTTTTGACATAAATTAGAAATCATTTCAAGTGCCATGGGACCGTGTTGATCGCCATCGACTTCGATGTGCCGTTCAAAATAGTACACCATATTGGCTAGGGATTCATTTCCTTTAACATTCATTCTTTGAAGCATTTCAATAAACATATCTGGAATGAGGTCTTCACGGCCAAACGTAAATACAGCAGCGATCTCATAAAGGGGGCGCGTTTCGATGGTCTCAAAGGTGAAATAAAGGAAATCTTTGACGTAGTCAGGAAGGGAGGCACTTTTAAGATAATCCAAAACCGATCCTTTATTGGGTAAGCCCTTCAGGAAAAGATTGATTTGTTGGGTATCTGCATTCACATCAGCCATTGCTTCAAGGTACATTTCAAAGTGACTCATTGGTACTCCGTCTTTGTTAATGTCGCTTTCCTCACCCCAAACAATTTCATTAATCAGTCGAGCCGTGGCGGCAGATCCTGAGGGTTGCCAAGGTAAATGAACAGTGGTAAGTTCCAATTGTAACTTTTTGACCAGTGACATAAAATCCCAAACGGCATAAATATGTGCTTCTGTGAATTGTTTTAGGTCTTGAGGGGTTTGAATGTCTTCATACAAGGGGTGCAGGAGGAGTTGTTTTTTTAGCGGCGCTAACTCCTGTTCCAATCGTTCTATCATTTTTCAATAATTTTCAACAAATATAGCCGAATCTAAGCTGTATAAGAAAGAGCCGTCAGCTTTTTTGAATCTATAAAAACACTATTTTTAGCCTATCGATGAAAAATGTACAGCTGATAGAATGCCCCCGAGACGCACTACAAGGCTGGAAAACCTTGGTGCCTACTGAGCAAAAGATTGCCTACATGAAGGCTTTGCTGGCGGTAGGTTTTGACACTTTGGATTGCGGCAGTTTTGTTTCACCTAAGGCGATTCCTCAAATGGCTGATACATCTTCGGTTATTGATGCCATAGCTCCTTTGAAAAACAACACCAAACTATCGGTGATTGTAGCCAATATCCGCGGTGCCCAAACAGCCTGCACCTTCCCGTCGATTGATGTTTTGGGGTACCCGTTTTCGATATCAGAGAATTTTCAAATGCGAAACACAGGAAAGTCTATTGCAGAATCCCTAGGTGTACTAGCAAAGATTATCGAACTGGCAGATGCGCATCAAAAGGAGTTGGTTGTATATATTTCTATGGGATTTGGAAACCCCTATGGAGACCCATGGCATCCCGATATTGTGGCGAAATGGGTAAGGTGTTTGACAGACATGGGGGTTCGCACGCTCTCCTTATCAGACACTGTTGGTAGCGCCGAGACAACGAGTATTAGAAGTCTCTTTGCGGCCCTTATTCCGGCTTTTGAAACAGTAAGCTTCGGAGCGCATTTACATACCCTAGCCGAAACAGCTATTGAAAAAATAGAAGCAGCGCATCAAAGTGGGTGTTTGCGTTTTGATGGAGCCATTCAGGGGTTTGGGGGGTGCCCTATGGCACAAAATGATTTGGTAGGCAATATGCCTACGGAAAAATTAATTACCTATTTCGAAGCACAAAAAATCCCTCACAAGCTGCATATGCTTCACTTTGAGTCTGCCTACAATAAAGCGCTAGAAATCTTTCGATAGCTTACTTAATACAGGGTCAGTTGACTAAAAAACCCTATATTTGCTTGCAATTAATTCTTTATTAATTGCCTATGGATTCCAATAAGATTTACGGAGAAGGTTTAACCTATGATGATGTGTTGCTGATACCTGCCTATTCGCAGATATTGCCTCGAGAGGTTTCCATTCAGTCCAAGCTTTCACGAAATATTCCTTTAAATACGCCCATTATATCTGCAGCAATGGATACGGTGACTGAAAGTCAAATGGCAATTGCAATGGCACGCGAGGGCGGAATCGGAGTGCTTCATAAAAACATGACCATTGAAGCCCAAGCACTTAAGATCCGAGCGGTGAAACGTGCTGAGTCTGGAATGATTATGGATCCCGTAACACTTCCATTAGACAGCTTAGTAAAAGACGCCAAGGAAAGTATGCGTCAATACAAAATTGGAGGGATTCCTATTGTAGATAATTCTGGAAAGTTAGCCGGGATAGTCACCAATCGGGATTTGCGATTTGAAAAAAACAATGAGCGCCCAATTACAGAAGTAATGACCAAAGAAAATCTGATTACGGTCACCAAAGAAACTTCCTTGGAAGATGCCGAAGAAATTTTGCAGCGGCATAAAATCGAAAAACTTCCAGTGGTTGATACGTCCAATACGTTAGTTGGTCTGATAACATTTCGTGACATTACTAAACATACCGACAAACCCACTTCTAATAAAGACAGTTATGGACGCTTGCGTGTAGCTGCTGCTGTTGGTGTAACAGCGGACATACTAGAGCGTACGGATGCATTAGTAAAAGCCGGTGTGGATGCGATAGTAATTGACACTGCCCATGGGCACACCAAAGGAGTGGTTGATGCGCTTAGTAAAGTAAAAAAGACATATGGTAGTTTAGACGTTATTGTTGGTAACATTGCCACAGCCGATGCGGCCAAATATTTGGTTGATAATGGCGCCGATGCTGTAAAAGTAGGAATTGGGCCTGGATCAATTTGTACAACAAGAGTTATTGCGGGAGTAGGCTTTCCACAGCTTTCGGCCATTATGGACGTGTCCAAAGCCATTAAAGGTAGCGGCGTGCCGGTAATTGCAGACGGAGGGATTCGTTATACGGGAGATATACCTAAGGCGATTGCCGCAGGAGCCGACTCTGTTATGTTGGGTTCCCTTCTGGCTGGAACGAAAGAGTCTCCAGGTGAAACAGTCATTTTTGAAGGGCGGAAATTCAAAACCTATCGTGGAATGGGATCCCTAGAAGCGATGAACAAAGGTTCTAAAGACCGCTATTTCCAAGATGTCGAGGATGACATCAAAAAACTAGTACCTGAAGGCATTGTAGGGCGTGTACCTTACAAAGGTGAATTATATGAGAGCATTCACCAATTTGTAGGAGGGTTACGTGCAGGAATGGGCTATTGCGGTACCGCCACAATTGATGCCTTGCAGGACAGCGGACGTTTTGTGAAACTGACAGCTTCTGGAATACGAGAGAGTCATCCACATAACATTCGAATCACCCAAGAAGCTCCGAATTATAGTCCTTGATGTAATAAAAAGCTAGTTGGCTAAGATTTTGAAAGTCTTCATTACATTTCCTTGGTAACGAACTCTTACGATATACATATTACCACTTTCTAGGTAAAGAGGTATTTGTGCGTTGGAAAGATCAACTACTTTTTGATCAGAGATTTTGTTTCCAATAATAGAATAAACTTCAACCTTTCCATGACCAATTAAACCCTGAACAAAAAGAACATTGTTTTTGTAAATTACACGGGAATTTTGAAAGAGGTAACTATCCGATACGTCGTGGTCAAGTGAAAACGAAGCTGCTTTGACACCGGGTAAAAAAAATAGAATAAATAAAATAAAAGTAATCCTACGCAATACGATGTATATTTGTAGCTAAGTTACAATGAAATTATAATAGTTCATAAAATTATTAACATTTTATTATAATGTAAATCAACAACTTATAAATATTTATAAAAAATTATTAAAATCATATGAACATTTTAAGACGTTTTCAGTCGCTTCTAAACTTGATTTTTAGATGAATCCAATACTGTGTCACTTCGTTCGCTATCTTTTCCAATGGGGGCTTTTGATTCTTGTCACTTTGGGGTGTGATTCTCTTGACCGTGTTCAAGATACAGCTGTTGCCCGGGTTGGAGATTCGTTTCTGTATCGTTCAGATATCAATCTGCGTTTTGGTTCTTTTGCGTCAAAAAGCGATAGTGCCGTACAGGTGCAAAATTACATTAATACTTGGGCAAAAGAGCAACTGCTTTACCAGCAAGCAGAATTAAATATCGATGCAACAGTAAAAAAAGAGTTACAATCGTTGGTACATCAATATGAAGTAGAACTCTACGGACAGGTATACAAAGAGTCCTTGGTGAATTTACGCATGGATACTCTCGTGCTTCCTGAACAGATTCAGCAAGCCTACGAAAATAGTAAATCGATTTTCAAACTCAAAGAACCACTCTATCAATATCGGTTGCTTCGTTTGCCGCTTGATAATGTTGATCGTAGCGAGATCAGTATGCGATTTCGCCGGTTCGACAGTATTGATCGCCAGTTTTTAGACTCTCTTTCGTTTCAGTTTTCGACTTACCATCCGTGGGATTCTCTCTGGATTAGTCGAAAAGAGATTCTTCAGGATATCGAATTCATTGATGGGGGTAATCTAGATCAATACTTTAAAAAACGAAATTACTTTGAGGTGAAAGATTCTTTAGGTGTATATTTGTTTGTGACAAATAATCGAAGAGATGCCACCGAACGTGCCCCCGTTTCCTATGTGGAAAACACGCTCAAAAATCTCATTTTGAATCGACGAAAAATTGAATTTTTACGAAATTTTGACAATGAAATACTTCAAGATGCCATACGCTCTAAAAAATATGAAACCTACGTGGAATAGTGTATTACTCCTTTTATTGAGCCTTCCGCTTTTTGTTGCGGCTCAAGACAAAATTAAGATTGACGGTGTCTCTGCCGTGGTTGGTGACTTTGTTATATTGGATTCGGATATCGATAAAATGATTGTGGAAATGGAATCCCAAGGCATTTCGTCCAAAAATGTGAGTCGTTGTGAACTACTAGGAAAACTGATGGAGGATAAACTCTATGCCCACCATGCGGTTCAGGACAGCTTGGAAGTTAGCGATCAAGAAATTTATGATTATGTAGATCAGAGCCTAGAGTACTTTGTTAGCCAATTAGGGAGCATGGATAAAGTATTATCATTTTATAAAAAATCGGATGAGGCTAGTTTTAGAGAGGAACTTTTTGAGATTAATAAGACGCAAAAACTTGCCGGTTTGATGCAATCTTCCATTGTAGATGCTATTGAAATCACTCCCGAAGAAGTACGAACATTTTATCAAAAGATTCCAGAAGATGAACTGCCAACTTTTGGGACAGAGTTGGAAATCGCTCAAATTGTCATGGAACCGATCCCAACCCCCGAGGAGGAGGAACGGGTTATTAACCAATTAAAAAGTTTCAAAGTCGATGTTCTAGAGCGCGGTTTGAGTTTTGCGTCCAAGGCTATCCTATATTCCCAAGACCCAGGTTCCCGATCTAAAGGAGGGAAGTATACGCTGCAGCGAAAGCGTCCTCAGATGGCAAAAGAGTTTCGCGACGTGGCATTCAGTCTGCAAGAAGGGGAGGTCTCTGACCCTTTTCGAACAGAGTTTGGTTGGCATATTTTGACAGTCGATAAAATCAGAGGCCAGGAAATTGATGTTCGGCACATTTTACTAATCCCTCGTATTGATGATCAGAAATTGGTTGAAACCAAAGCCTTGATGGAAACACTAAGAACGCGTATCATCAGTGATGAAATCACATTTGAAGAGGCAGCGTTTCAGTTTTCTTCGGAAAAAGAAACACGCAATAATGGTGGTGTTTTGGTGAACCCAGCAACCGGAGACACTCGTTTTGAATTGACCAAGATTGATCCTGTGCTTTATAATCAAATTCGATACCTACAGGATAATGAGATCACCTTACCACTATTGGAAGAGGGACGTGCTGGAAAGAAGAAGTATAAACTCCTAAAAGTTGCCAATCGTTTTGAAGAGCACACAGCAAACTTCACCAAAGACTACACTAAAATCAAAGATCTTGCTTTGAAAGAGAAAAAACTGAAGCAAGTGCAGCGTTGGATGATGGACAAAATTGAAGAAACCTATGTGAGTCTAAATCGAGACGTACGCTCTTGTGAATTCACGAACAACTGGAGTAAAGAATAGGTTGATCTTATCTAAAATATTTTAAGGGTACCCATAGCATACCAAAGCATTCACCTCCTTGTTTGTGGATGTTTTTGTGGTGGATTTTATGCGCTCTTCGCACTCCTTTAGCGTAGCGAGAATTGGCATTACGAAACCATTTAAAGCGCTGGTGGATGAATATATCATGTACCATAAAGTAGGTAAAACCATAGGCGAATATGCCCAATCCAATAGGCAAGCCAGGCCAAAAGTTTAATTCCCCCCAAGCCACGACGCAGCCCCCGCTGATTAAGGCGTAAAAGATGAAGAACAAATCATTGCGTTCAAACCATGAATCGTGATCTTTTTTGTGATGGTCTTTGTGCCATATCCACAAAAAACCATGCATGATATATTTGTGGCTAAACCATGCCATAAATTCCATTCCAGTGAAAGTCAACAAAAAAACAGCTGACCAAAGCAAGGCGTTAGACATTCTTACAGTAGATTCAAATGATATTTAAAATAAGACTGGGCCAAAACTCCCATTTTTTGGTAATTAGGAACTCGGATACGAGCGTTTTTAATTTGCAAAGAAGGAGTCCTTTTGAGTTTCTGCAGTAATTTGAAATAGTACTTGTAGGCAGTATATACTCCGAAACGAGCTTCTTCAGGAAGCTTAAAAATCCCAGTAAGTGCCTTTTCAAAATCGACTTCGATTTCATTAATGATATCCATTTTATCGAGCTCTTGGAAGGAATTCAAATCAACATTGGGAAAATAAGTCCTATCCAGAGTTTCGAAATCTGCATTTAAATCTCTAAGGAAATTTACTTTTTGAAAAGCAGAGCCCAGAGCCATGGCTGCAGGTTTGAGGGATTCATACGTTTCGTCCTTTCCGTCAACAAATACTTTTAAACACATCAAGCCGACAACATCGGCAGAGCCATAGATGTACGCTTCGTATTCTGCCTGTGTTTCATAAACTTGTTTGTGAAGGTCTTGGCGCATACTTTTTAGAAAGGCATCGATAAGGTCTGTTCCAATATTGAATTTGTTTACAGTGTATTGAAAAGAATTCAAAATGGGGTTAAGACTGATTTTGTGTGTAAGCGCTTCGTGTAAGTCTCTTTCAAAATTGTCTAGCAACAACTCCTTTGGATAGTTATGAAAGGTGTCAACAATCTCATCGGCAAAACGAACAAATCCATAGATGTTGTATATATGAGGACGAATGGAATTGCCCAAAAGTTTTGTTGCCATCGAGAATGAAGTGCTGTAACGCTGGGTGACAATACGACTGCAATCTTGAGAGACCGAGTCAAACAAGTTTTTCATAGATAAATTTTAGTCTAACTAATTTACTAATATTTAAGATAAAATTTTAGAAGCTTAAACAAAAATTTGTTCTCCAAAGAATTCTAAACGGAAAGTTTCGAATGTTGGATGCAGTTTTACTTGTGTCGGCAGCGTTGCTGGATTGATCAACATTTGCAAAGGACCTAGAATGTGGAGACTTGATTGTGTGCCTTCCAAGATAGTATCTTGAAAGTCTCTTAAATAGCCATCAACTTCTTCTTTGTTTGGCTCTACTGTTAAGTAGGTAACAAAGGTAAGGCTATCACTGAAGGTCATTACAGTGTTAAGTGACTCCGTAGTCAATGATTGGCCTAGGAATATTGTCTTATAATTTTGTGAAAGGATATAATAATTGAGGAAAAGAACCCCTAATTCATGAATTTCATTTTCTGGCAGGAACAACACAAACACCTTTTGATTTTCTTGAGGAGTTTGTTTGCGTTGTATTAATTCCGTTTGAATATGAATTTTTTGTTTAACCAAGTTAGTGATAAAATGCTCGTGTGAAGGACTGATGGCACCTGTTTGCCACAGTATACCCAATTCCTTCATCAAGGGCATGAAAATGTTGATGAAAATGTAATCAAATTCATATTTGGAGGCGGTTTCATCATAGGTAGCATCAAACATAACGTAGTCAAAATTGACCATGGCTAATTTAAGCGCATTGATGGCGACTTGTTCTGAGGTAGATTTCAGTGCAATGTCGCGGACCATAATTGGAATTTCACCTTCTTCCAAGCTAGCAATCTTGGAGATTTTAAAACCGTGGTTGTAAAGAAGCGTAATATTGAGAAGCTTTTGGAGACTAGAAAGACTGTACCGGCGTATGTTGGTGTCGGTTCTTTCCGGCTGTAGAAGGTTATAACGCTTTTCCCAAATTCGTATCGTATGGGCTTTAATACCTGAGATATTCTCAAGGTTTTTGATGGAAAAAGTGCTTTTTATCCTGTTCATGTTCAAAGTTCGTTTATAAAAGCTTCAACAAATATAAACAAAAAATCGAGCAATGGGTAAAAAAGTGCGCACGAGAAGACTCGAACTTCCACGGGATTTAACTCCCACTAGGCCCTCAACCTAGCGCGTCTACCAATTCCGCCACGTGCGCGACAGTTTTGTGACTTGACTGGGGCTCGAACCCAGGACCCTCTCCTTAAAAGGGAGATGCTCTACCAACTGAGCTATCAAGTCGTTCGTGATTCGACTGGGGCTCGAACCCAGGACCCTCTCCTTAAAAGGGAGATGCTCTACCAACTGAGCTATCGAATCAGATTTCAGGCTGCAAATATAGTATCTATTATCCAAAATTCTATTCCAAAATATATAAATTTGATCTTACTTTGTTTAAGCTATGCAGCAACTGTTTTTAGTCGGTTATATGGGGTCTGGTAAATCCACGCTTGGGAAAGTCCTTGCCCAAAATCTCAACTGTCCTTTTATCGATCTTGATGCATGGATTGAAGATCAAGAAGGAGTCTCGGTTGCTCAGTTGTTTAAGGAGAAAGGGGAGTTGTACTTTCGAAAACAAGAGCATCATCATCTTAAAAAATTGCTTGAAGATCCAGCACCAAAGGTTGTGGCACTAGGAGGCGGAACTCCCTGTTATTACAATAATATGGAATTGTTACAAAACGCTTCTAATGTAAAAACGGTTTATCTCAATGCTTCTGTGAGTTTCCTCGCAAAACGATTGTTGCCTGAAAAACAACAACGACCCCTAATTCAACATTTAGACTCCGAGAGTGCTTTGAGGGAGTTTATTGGGAAACATCTCTTTGAACGGCTCCCTTTTTATCAAAAAGCAAGTCAATCTCTTATGATAGAGGGAAAAACAGTAGCGGATTTGGCCAGTGCTGTGACTAGCTAAGATAAACCCCTTCATCCTTCCCCTCCAATACAACCTGTATGTGTTCTTTGTTTGAGGTTGATAGAGATAGTCCTTTAAAGTCTGCTTTAATTGGGTAGCGTTTGTGGTTTCTATTAACCAAAACCGCTGTTTGGAGTTGCTTCAAAGGAACCTGAAGAAAGTGATTCACTGCATAAATAAGAGTGCTTCCTGTGTTCAGAACATCATCAATAACAATAACGACTCTGTTTTTACAAACCTCAAGTTTTTCGGAGGTTGTGATTTTGTCCAAAGGGTTTTTCTTGTTCAACTGGAGCGAAATCAAAGTGATCTTTGGCGAGGATAAGCTTGCAAGTATTTTTACGATACGTTTGGCAAACAGCAAACCATTATCGGCAATCCCCACAATAAAAAGTTCTTTTTCTTCTGTATTGGATTCCAATATCTGTAGAGCGATTCGCCGTGTACTGGCTTCGATTTTTTCTTTGGTAAAAAGCTGGTGGGTGGGTTGGCTGTTCATGGAATAAAGATATAAATACTTCCGTTTAATCTTCGTCTTCTAGGAAACCGTCAATATTTCTGCGATCTTTTTTGGTGGGACGTCCGAGACCTTTTTCTCGCGGACGAAAAGCATCTAGGTCTTGCATCTCTTTGTGGCTAAATGCACTTTGCGGTGTGGTGTCTTGTCGATAGATATCCACGAGTTTGGCTCCGACACGGCTTTTGGGAATGTCCAATACCTTGAGCTGAAACCAAATTTGCTCTTTGCGAACCTCGAGCTGATCCATCGGGAGTACTTCCCGGGAAGGCTTTACCGTAGCGCCATTAATCTTGATGGCTCCTTTCCTACAAGCTTGGCTGGCCAAACTTCGCGATTTGAAATAACGCACACACCACAAATATTGATCTACTCTCATAGGTTAAAGGAATACACTTACAAAAGTACAGGAATATTGTATATTTGCTCAGCCCAATAAAAAGGGTCTTTAAATCGCATGCTACAACCCAAACTGACTCGGTTCACTTTCGTTTTTTTATTTCTTTTGATTCTCGGTTATTCTTGTAATAAGGACCAAGCCGAAAGCGTCGAAATCCGCGATGTCCAAACCCAATTCCTTGAGGATGAGCAAACGCTGCTAACCTATTTGGAAACACATTTTTACAATTATGAGGATTTTGAAGCCGATCCCTCGAATTATAGCCTGCGTATATCAATTGACACACTGTCAGGGGAAAATAGTAACAAAACTCCGCTTGTCGATCAAGTAGCAATTAAATCGGTTGAAGTTAATAATGCCGATGGAGATGTCATTAATCATGACCTTTACTATTTAATTGTCCGAGAAGGCAAAGGAGAGCGTCCCTCAGAGGTGGATTCTACCTATGTCCGCTACAAAGGAGCGCTATTAGATGGAACCGTCTTTGATCAGCAAGAACTCCCAGTATGGTTTGACCTTCCTCAGGTAGTACCTGGTTTTCGTAAGGGAATCTCAGAATTGCGTTCTGGAAGTTTTTCAGAAAATCCCGATGGAACGTTTGATTTTTATGACTACGGACAGGGAGTCTTATTTATTCCTTCCGGTTTGGCTTATTATGCGAATGCACAGCCTGGTATTCCGGCGTATTCCCCACTGATTTTCTCCCTTTCTTTATTTACGTTGAAAGCGTCAGATCACGACGGTGATGGAGTCTTTTCTAAAGATGAAGACATCGACGGAGATGGCAATCCATTCAACGACGATACCGATGGTGATGGGACGGCTGATATGTATGATGCCGATGATGATGGTGATGGCGTGCTAACCAGAGATGAGCTCGATTTGGATGAGAACGGCATACCCGGTGATTCCGATTCGGATGGAATTCCCAACTATCTCGATTCCGATTCTGCTTAGTCTAGGGAATAGGAAATTCCAACCATCCATTTTTGACCGCGTGTGTCAAATGTGCCTTCTACACCTTTTTCTGACAAAAAGGCGACTTCACTTTTCTTAAGCCCTCTTTCATAGCGTAAGTCTACAGCGAAGTTCCCTAAATTTACACGTGTTCCAATATGTGCGCCAATGGTAGATTGATCCCCGATGGTTTCGATGTCGATGTTTAATTGTTCTTCCAAACGATATTGAAAGCTAGGGCCAAGGAAAACACTAATGGCTGGAAGTAATTTGTAACCTACGGAAACGGGTACTTCCAAATTGGTTGAATTAAAGCTGATGGTTTCAAAATCGGATCCCAATTTTGTTAGGTGAACTTCGGGACGAAGATAGAATAGTAAAAAATTGACCTGTCCATAGAGGCCTACGAAATAGCCTGTTTTTTGCTTGGCAGTTTCTCTAAAATCAGCGATATCCTCGACAGAAGAGCGAAGGTCTCCAGAAGCCTGAAAATTGGCTCCACCCACAATCCCAAAATCAATTTGACTAAAAGCGTTTAGGCTGAGCAACAGAAACAACGAATTAAGAAGAATTTTTCTCATGACGGCTTATTTACGTTCAATAACTTTTTTCACTTTTTCAACAATGGCATTTTGATCGATTCCATATTTAGCCATCAATTGAGCGGGGGTTCCTGATTCTCCAAAGGTATCTTGTGTTGCCACAAATTCCTGAGGTACTGGCTGAGCAGCGGTGAGTGTACGAGCGACACTTTCACCCAAACCACCGAGGAAGTTGTGTTCCTCTGCCGTTACGATACAGCCTGTTTTTTGAACTGAGTTTAGGATAATAGTTTCATCCAAGGGTTTGATGGTGTGAATATTGATCACTTCTGCCGAGACTCCCACTTTTTCGAGGGTCTCTGCCGCTTGAAGAGCTTCCCAGACCAAATGCCCAGTGGCAACGATGGTTACATCGGTTCCAGGGTTCAATAGAATTCCTTTTCCAATCTCAAAAGGGGTTTCTTCTTCCGTGGTAAAGTTAGCAACTTTAGGACGGCCAAAACGAAGATAAACCGGGCCTTGATGCTTTGCAATGGCAATGGTTGCGGCTTTGGTTTGATTAAAATCACAGGGGTTGATAACGGTCATTCCGGGCAACATTTTCATCAAACCGATGTCTTCCAAGATTTGGTGTGTTGCACCGTCTTCGCCGAGGGTTATTCCGGCGTGCGAAGCACAGATTTTCACATTCTTTCCAGAATAAGCTATCGATTGGCGAATTTGATCATACACTCTTCCAGTGGAGAAATTGGCAAAGGTTCCAGTAAAAGGAATTTTTCCTCCGATGGTAAGTCCTGCAGCAATTCCCATCATATTGGCTTCGGCAATTCCTACTTGAAAAAAGCGTTCGGGGTTTTCTGCAATAAATTCATCCATTTTGAGTGATCCCACTAGATCAGCACAAAGGGCAACGACATTGGGATTGGTTCTACCGAGTTCCGCCAAGCCAACACCAAAACCGGATCGGGTATCTTGATTTCCTTGATTGATATATGTTTTCATACGTAGTAAGAGTTTAGTAATCCCCGAGGGTTTCTGGGTTTTGGGCCAAGGCGGCTTCGAGTTGTTCGTCGTTGGGTGCTTTTCCGTGCCATGCGTGGGTGTGCATCATGAAGTCAACACCATTCCCCATTTCGGTTTGCATCAAAATGGCAATGGGTTTTCCGCTGCCAGTGAGTGACTTGGCTTTTGCAAGGGTATCGATGATGGCAGTGATGTTGTTTCCATCTTTAAGTTCCAATACCGTCCATCCAAAAGCATCTAGCTTCTGAGCAACACTTCCTAGGTTGAGTACTTCATCGGTTGATCCATCAATTTGTTTTCCATTTAAATCCACCGTTGCGATAAGATTATCCACCTTATTGGCTGCAGCATACATAAAGGCTTCCCAGTTTTGACCTTCTTGCAATTCACCGTCTCCCATCAGTGTATAAACCGTCTGAGGATCATGGTTTAGCTTTTTTGCCAAAGCGGCTCCTACGGCCACGGAAAGTCCTTGTCCCAAAGAACCGGAAGCGATACGAATCCCTGGCAATCCTTCGTGGGTTGTAGGGTGTCCTTGTAAACGTGAATCCAGTAAGCGAAAGGTGTCGAGTTCTTCCACAGGGAAGTAACCGCTTCGAGCCAAGACGCTGTAAAAAACAGGAGAAATATGACCGTTGGAAAGGAAAAACAGATCTTCATTCTTTCCATCCATTTGAAAACTGGAGTCGTGTGTCATGACCTCCTGGTAGAGGGCGACAAAAAACTCGGCGCATCCTAAAGAACCTCCAGGGTGACCGGAATTAACCTTGTGGACCATGCGCAAAATATCACGTCGGACTTGCTGTACTAGGGCCTCTAATTGTTGGGTGTTGGGCATAAAATTGAAACTAAATGATTGGAACAAAAGTAGGGCTTGCTTTAGGAGTGGCAAAGCATTCGGTTTTCTATTTTGAACGTTTTTTCACCAAAGCGTTAACATTTATCTTTCACCTTATTCAAAGGTGGTATCTTTGACCGAATTTCAGCCATGCAATTTACACTCGAAACCACCGATCCACAATCCCAAGCCCGGGCGGGCAGCCTTGTAACCGACCATGGGATCATACAAACCCCCATTTTCATGCCCGTTGGAACGGCAGCAACCGTCAAAGGGGTGCATCAGAAAGAATTGCGGGAGGTGGTCAATCCAGATATTATATTGGGAAACACCTACCATTTGTATTTGCGTCCGGGTACCTCCATATTGGAGCAAGCCGGAGGGCTGCATAAGTTCATGAATTGGGATCGCCCGATTTTGACCGATTCCGGAGGCTACCAAGTGTATTCGCTCTCGGCCAATCGAAAGATCAAAGAAGAAGGGGTGAAGTTCAAATCACATATTGATGGGTCGTACCACGTTTTTACTCCAGAAAACGCGATCTCTATTCAGCGCAAAATAGGAGCTGATATCATCATGGCTTTTGATGAATGCACGCCTTACCCTTGTGACTATGATTATGCAAAGACCTCTATGCACCGTACTCATCGTTGGTTAAAACGCTGTATTGAACAAGATCAAAAGGAAGCCCCTTTATACGGCTATGAACAAACACTTTTCCCAATAGTACAAGGAAGTGTTTATAAAGACCTTCGAGAACAATCGGCTCAGTTTATTGCCGAACAGAATGCTCCGGCCAATGCTATTGGAGGGTTGTCTGTTGGCGAACCCGCAGAGGAAATGTACGGCATGACAGAGGTGGTGTGCAATGTGCTTCCCAAAGACAAGCCTCGCTATCTGATGGGTGTGGGAACACCCATCAACTTATTGGAAAACATTGCCTTAGGGGTGGATATGTTCGATTGTGTTTTACCCACCCGAAACGCTCGGAACGGAATGTTGTTTACGGCTGAGGGGATTATTAATATCAAAAACAAAAAATGGGAAAATGATTTTTCTCCCATCGACCCTGCGGGCTATTGTTTTGCCGATACGGATTATTCCAAGGCCTATGTCCGTCACTTATTTACGGTCAACGAAATGCTGGGCAAGCAAATCTGTACACTGCATAACCTCTCCTTTTATTTGTGGTTGGTTCGAGAAGCGAGAAAGCATATCTTAGCTGGGGATTTTACCACGTGGAAAAACAAAATGGTTCACCAACTCAATACCCGCCTCTAGCATGTTTCTGTTGGATCGCTATATCGTCACAAAATACTTGAGTGCCTTTTTGGTGATGATCCTTCTTTTTATCCCAATTGGAATCTTGGTGGATGTCGCTGAAAAGATTGATAAGTTTAAAGAAAAGGAGGTGCCTTTTTCGGAACTCGTAGCCTATTACTTTGATTTTACGCTTTATTTTTCGAATATGCTCTTTCCGATTTTCCTGTTTCTAGCAGTGATTTGGTTTACCTCCAAAATGGCAAATAACACTGAGGTGATTGCCATGCTGAGCTCTGGAATTTCATTTACGCGTTTTTTGAGACCGTATTTGTTAGCCGCAGGATTGATTGCTGTTGTTTCTTTTTTTGGTGGAATGTATGTAGTACCAAAATCCAATGAAGGATTCAATGATTTTAAATATAAATACATCAGCAGAACTAAAGCCCGTGAAACAACTCAGTTGTATAAGCAAATCAATGCGCATGAGTTTGTGTATGTAAGCAATTACAATCCCGTTCGGAAACGCGCCAACAATTTTTCTCTGGAACGCTTTGAAAACAATGAATTAGTGACCAAGATCACGGCCAATACGATCCGATGGATTCAACGTGACAGTACCTTTCGATTGTCCACCTATGTCAAAAGAACTTTTCGGGGAGATACCGAACTTTTGGAAACGACATCACGAAAAGACACCTTATTTGATTTTGCTATAGACGAACTAGCCCCTGTGACCTACAAGGCAGAAACCCTAAATTTTGGAGAACTCAATGCCTTTATTGAAAAAGAGCGTCAGAGTGGTTCCAAGCTAATCAATGCGCATTTGCTGGTGCGCCATAAGCGTTGGAGTTTGCCCTTGTCTGCTTTTGTCTTAACAATCATTGCTGTGGCCATGTCCTCATTCAAACGCCGTGGTGGAATGGGTGTCAATTTGGCCTTTGGCATCACCTTGGGCTTTCTCTATATCTTTTTTGATAAAATTTTTAGTGTGATGGTACTCAAGGCTAATTTTAATCCAATGTTAGCCGCATGGCTTCCCCTGATACTTTTTGGAAGTTTGGCTCTATACCTCCTTAATTATGCCAAGCGCTAGAAGCAAAAACCTTATACACTTACACTTTATCGTATTTCTTTTTGGATTCACCTCCATTTTGGGGGCACTGATCCAATTAGACGCCATTCCTTTGGTGGCGCATCGAATGCTTTGGGCTACGGGCTTTATTGGACTTTATATCTTAGCTCGCAATCCTAAAGATTTTTTAGTTCTCCGGAAAAATTTTAAACTTTTATTGGCAGGGGGTATTTTTATTGCCTTCCATTGGATGAGCTTTTTCTATGCAGTAAAAGTAGCGGGGGTTTCCCTAACACTTTCAATGCTTTCGATGGGCGCTTTTTTTACGGCTTTATTGGAACCCCTATTTTTTGATCGAAAGATTATTTATTATGAGCTGGTTTTTGGAGCCTTGGCAATTTTTGGCTTGCTCTTGATTTTCCAATCGGAATGGAGTCAGTGGTGGGGTCTATTGATGGCTTTGTTATCCACGGTTTTGGGGGTGTTTTTCACTCTTGTTAATGGCAAGTTAGCGAATCGTGTTCCTGCTGCCGCTGTTTCTTTTTATGAGCTGGGTTTTGGCGCCATACTCACATGGTGTGTTGTAGCGTTCAACCCTAAATTTATTGGTCAAGCCCTCGATCTTGGGTCCCAGGATGTGATCTTGTTAGGAGTACTCAGCTTGGTGTGTACCGCCTATGCTTTTGTGGGTTCGGTGCACGTGATGAAAATCCTTTCCCCTTATTCGGTAATGATTTCGATCAATATGGAACCCATCTATGGAATTGTCCTTTCGGTCATCATTTTCGGTGAAAAAGAATTGTTGGGCGGTTTATTTTATTTGGGAGTTGTCCTGATTCTCAGCGCAGTATTAGGGAATGGATATTTCAAAATCCGTTCCGATACCGTCCAATCTCGTTAGTTTATTACATTTGTACCCGACAGACTTAAACCATGGAATATTTAGAATTTGAAACGCCCGTTAAAGTACTCATCGAACAGATCGAGCAGTGCAAAGAATTGGGTGACCAAACCCAAGTAGATGTTACAGAGACCTGTGACAAACTGCAAGTAAAACTGGAAGAAACCAAAAAAGAAATTTACGGACAGCTCACTGCCTGGCAAAAGGTACAGTTGTCTCGTCACCCTTCTCGGCCCTATGCCTTGGATTATATCAACGCATTGACCGATGGCAGCTTTATGGAGCTCCATGGAGATCGACAGTTTGCTGATGACAAAGCCATGGTTGGAGGATTTGGAAAAATTGGCAAGCAGAGTTATCTCTTTATCGGAACGCAAAAGGGATACAATACCAAAACACGCCAATACCGAAACTTTGGGATGGCAAACCCTGAAGGCTACCGCAAAGCATTGCGTCTGATGAAATCGGCCGATAAATTTCAGGTGCCGATCGTTTGTTTTGTTGATACTCCGGGAGCCTATCCTGGCTTAGAAGCAGAAGAAAGAGGGCAGGGGGAAGCTATTGCTCGTAACATCATGGAAATGATGTCCATCAAAGTGCCAGTTATTGTTGTGATAATCGGGGAAGGAGCCTCAGGAGGAGCGTTAGGAATTGGCGTTGGCGATCATATCTGCATGTTGGAAAACACTTGGTATTCGGTTATTTCTCCCGAATCCTGTTCTTCCATTCTTTGGCGTAGCTGGGAATACAAAGAACAAGCAGCAGAAGAGTTAAACCTGACTTCGTCTGACATGCTGAAAGCCAAATTGATTGATAAGGTGATTCCCGAACCTCTAGGAGGAGCCCACTTTGACCGCGATACCACCTTTGATACAGTGAAGAAAGAAATTCAGACCGCTTTTCGAAAATTGGCAAAAATGGATGCTCAAGAACGTGTGAAATTACGTCGTGAAAAGTTTTATAAGATGGGAGTCTACGCGGAGTAGGAGCTTCTAGCTTTGTGAACATTTTTTTAGACTTATTAACAGCTTTTTTTCAAAAAAAAGAAATATCTAGACAGCCCTAAATCAGCAATGCTAGTTTGAGAACGGCTACTTTTAGTGTATGGAAGAAACCAAATCATTTGCTAGTGCGGCCCGTAGTTCGGGAAGTGTCATTCCCTTGGAAAAGGGGAAAATCCCTCCACAGGCTGTAGATCTTGAAGAAGCGGTGTTGGGAGCAATGCTGATTGATAAAAAGGGGGTCGATGAGGTCATTGACATTCTTCAGGCAGAAGCTTTTTATAAAACAAGCCATCAGTATATTTTTGAATCCATCTTTGAGTTGTTTGAAGCTTCGGAGCCAATTGACCTTCTAACCGTATCCAATGATCTCAAAAAGAAAGGCAAGCTCGAAGTGGCTGGGGGCAATCCTTATTTGGTCTCATTGACCCAAAAAGTAGCCAGCTCGGCCCACATCGAATTTCACGCGCGGATCATTCTCCAAAAGCATATTCAGCGCAGTTTGATCAAAATCTCCAGTGAGATCATTGAAAATTCTTACAAGGATTCAATCGATGTTTTTGACTTGCTAGACGAAGCGGAGTCCAAGTTATACGATGTGACACAAGGAAACATCAAAAAATCTTCCGAGACAGCACAAAGCTTGGTGATCCAAGCCAAAAGACGGATTGAAGATATATCCAAGCGACAAGGCTTGAGCGGGGTTAGTACCGGTTTTGAAAAGCTCGATCAATTGACCTCTGGCTGGCAGCCCAGTGATCTGATTATCATCGCGGCACGTCCAGGGATGGGGAAAACAGCACTGACACTCTCCATGGCTCGTAATATAGCTGTGCTGAAAGAGATTCCGGTGGCTTTCTTTTCCCTAGAAATGTCGTCGGTACAGTTGATTACCCGTTTGATCTCTGCCGAAACAGGTCTTTCTTCCGAAAAGCTCAGAACTGGAAAATTGGCAGCCCACGAATGGGAACAACTCAATGTAAAGGTAAGCGCCTTAGAAAAGGCTCCTTTGTTTATTGATGACACCCCCTCGCTTTCTATTTTCGACCTTCGTGCTAAAGCGAGACGTTTGGCTTCGCAACATGGCATCAAACTGATCATTATTGATTATTTACAATTGATGACCGCAGCAACGAATAATAAAACTGGGAATCGTGAACAAGAAATTTCCACCATCTCACGGAACCTAAAGGCCTTGGCCAAGGAACTAGATGTTCCGGTTATTGCCCTTTCCCAGTTGTCGCGTGCCGTGGAGACACGGGGCGGCACTAAGCGTCCGTTACTTTCGGATCTTCGGGAATCTGGTGCCATTGAGCAAGATGCCGATATTGTATCCTTTATTTATCGTCCAGAATATTATGGTATTGACGAATGGGATGACGAAGAACGCAGTCCTTCTGAAGGTCAGGCCGAATTTATTGTCGCTAAGCACCGTAACGGAGGATTGGATAATATTCGGATGAAGTTCATCGGGCATCTCGGAAAATTTGAGGATTTAGCTCAGTTTGACTCCTCCTATGAATTCCCTTCCAAAATGAACACGGGCCCGCAAGACACAGCCATTGACCCACAAAATTTTGCCGATCCCAATCAAGCCTTTGGTTTGGATGCCGACGAAGACGATGCCCCTTTCTAAAGGAGCTTCCGTTTGCGTAAGTCTTTTTCCAATCCCTCTGGGTGATGAAAATGATGGGTTTGGATTTTGAGAGCCGCAGCCGCTTCAATATTGCTTTGATTGTCATCAATAAAAAAACAATGCTCGGCGGTTAGTTGATAGCGTTCGAGGGTGCGGGTGTAAATTTCAGGATTGGGCTTTCGTATTTTTTCGGTTCCGGAAACAACAATGCCTTCAAACCAATGCAAAAAATCAAATCGTTGTAAGGCAACAGGAAAGGTCTCAGCACTCCAGTTGGTAAGTGCGATCACGCGGTATCGAGGATCGGCGATCAATTGTTCTAGCAAGACCACGCTCCCTTGGATGGGGCCGCCCAGCATCTCTTCCCAACGACCGTAATACATTCGTATCCAGTCTTCGTATTGCGGAAAAAGCTGAACTCGGTCTTCCGTTGCTTGGGCGAGGGGATAGCCAGCGTCTTGGTTTAAATTCCATTCGTAGGGGCAGATTTCCGTAAAAAACCATTCCATTTTTTTTCGATCCCCCTCAAATACATCCAAATAAACATATTCAGGGTTCCAGTCTATCAAGACATTACCCAAGTCAAAAATAAAGGTGTCAATGTTTTTCATTTTTAAGGAGCTATAAGCGTTGCTATTGGAGCAAAAGCAAATCTGTTTAGGTGGTTAAAACTACTGATTTATATTGGTATTTGGGTGTGGCAAAGGGCAGGGAATGGTATGTAATGTTGTAGCAAGTGCTTTTGGTATTCTATTTTGCGCTAGCAAAGTATAGCCACTAGGGTTCAGCTTTTGCTGAAATTGATTACAACGCTTTGGCTAAACTGCGATTTAATGCAGTTTAGGTTTTGTTATAGCCAGTTTTTATTTTTTCTTTATTCAATATCAGTGGACTTAACACCAAACTCAACATCCCAGCAGAAATAGCAGTCACTATTAAGTTTCCGTATTGCTTTATTTCAAGTCCGCTTAAAAGTTTAATTGCAATAACAATCAAAGTTAGACCCGCTATACTAACCCAATACTTGAAACTTACATTCTCCTTTTCAATTTTGTTTGTTGGTAGCTTATAAATGGCAAAAGCAATTACCAGTCCACCGAATAAAGTCGAAGAGTGTTGTAATATTTTCAATATTGGTGTTTGTATACCAAATAAGCTCATTGACTTTTGTAATTCAGGAATATTTTGCACGAAATAGCCGTGGTCGTGAGTGAAACTGTCCCAAAAAATGTGAGAAGCTGCACCAATCAATATTGAAATTATCACAACAAACCAATTTCTCTTAAAATATTTGTTCCAGTCGAAGCTTTTAAATACTGAAAATCTTGACTTCAAAATTATCGGTAGGTTATTAATGAGAGTGTCTCGAACAATATTGTGAAAAATAAAAGCAAGCAAAATACCTATTGGTAGATCAAACCAAAAAAGACCGTCAATTGTGTGGCTGAAATTGCTCTTAATTCTCATTCTTAGAAAATACTCGAAATCAGGGGTCAAACTACCAATTATGAGTCCAGTCAACGAAACCCATTTATTTGATAAATAGCTTAGAGGTAAAACTATTGCTGGATGTGAAAACGTAAATGGCATCTAATCTTTTGTCGTTTTTGTTTAATTGATTACAATGTTTAGTATAAACGGTCGTTTTAATGACGTTTATACAGTGTTATAAACTTTTGAATTTCCATTCATAATAATCTCCTTCATCGTAGGTTGAGCTATCTTTTCTGACATATTGAATATTGTGTTTTTTACATTGTGCCTCTACACCAAATGATCGAGCAATTTTAAAGATCATTCAACTTTTCAGTTAGCTCATTTATTTTGTTTTGATCATCAGTCATATTTTTTTTATTGTGTGAAACGGTCTAGTATAAGAATAGTAGCGAATTTTCACGCATTAAATTTTCGGTTAGACACAGGCCTTTTTTATATTTTCTTACTTTGGTTTTAACGGCTAAATCGCTATTTTTTTATGTATTGTTATAGCACGTTTTAATTATATTTAAATTCCACTTATCGTTTTTTTCCTGTATTCGATATATTCGTTTCCGTACTTTTTAACGAGTTGTCTTTCTTCAATTGATTGAAATAGTATTTTAAAAAAAACCCACAATAATAAAGTTAAAATAGAAGATATAGGAGAATTAAGGTATAGGCTTATCCCCACAAGAATAAGCATCCAACCTAATATTTGAGGATGTCTTATATGTTTATAAATTCCAGTTGTAATTAATCCTGAAAAGTTAAGTCCTGATGATTTTTTAACACCCAGTTTAAGGTAGGACAAAAGATAAATAATTAGTCCAATTATGAATAATCCAACTGATGTTTCTTTTAAATATTCCCATTCAAATAATTGGCTAGAGTCATTAATACCAAGATAAATTACAGCTACTAAGAATATACCGTAAGCCAAGTAAACTATAAAAGATTTTGTTTCGTTTTTCATATCAATCTTAATGTGCTACAACTACTGTATATCTGCAGTACTGCGTTTATGTCTTTTATATGTTTTTTGATTATTCAGCATATAATAAACTGTTGTTCAATGATTAAATCATCAAGAGTAGCATCCAATGGGTTTTGCAAGAGATTGGCTAAACCAATAAGCCAAACTTGCTTTAAGAATGGACTGCAATCGAAATATGTTGGGTAATAATCGTAGGCATGTCATAAAGAAGAACAGATTTGGGTACTGTCTTTTCAAAAGTAATAAAAAAAACAGCATAGGGGGGACAGGAGAAAAAAGCAGGGGAACTGAATGCTTTTTTTAAGGAAAGGAGACGTGTTGGTTTACTCCGTTTTCGATTGTCCGCTATACATCAAAAAACCTTTAAGAAAAGCGTCCAATTGCCCGTCCATCACTCCGTCCACATCGGCGGTTTCCACCTGAGAACGCACGTCTTTGACCAGCTTGTACGGATGCATGACATAGTTGCGAATCTGGGACCCCCATTCGATTTTTTTCTTCGAGGCTTCAATCTCGCTGCGGGCGGCACGTTTCTTTTCCATTTCCAATTCATACAACTGTGATTTGAGCAATTGCATAGCCTTGTTTTTGTTTTCCAACTGGGAGCGGGTTTCGGAGTTTTCAATCATAATCCCACTGGGATGGTGACGCAACCGTACGGCCGTTTCCACTTTGTTTACGTTTTGCCCCCCGGCACCGCTGGAACGCATGGTTTCCCAAGAGATCTCCGCAGGGTTTACTTGAATTTCAATGCTTTCATCCACCAATGGATAGACATAAACGGAAGCAAAAGAAGTATGTCGTTTGGCATTGGAGTCAAAAGGGGAAATACGAACCAAGCGGTGCACGCCATTTTCACCTTTTAACCAGCCAAAACCATAGTCGCCCTGAAATTCCAAGGTAACCGTTTTGATCCCAGCCACATCACCTCCTTGATGATTCAGTTCCCGAACTTTATAGCCCTTTTTTTCACCCCACATCAGATACATACGCATCAGCATGGCGGCCCAGTCGCAGCTTTCCGTTCCGCCGGCTCCGGCGGTGATTTGTAATACGGCATGGAGCGGATCGCTTTCGTCCGAAAGCATATTGCGGAACTCTAGGGCTTCCAAGGCTTCGATAAGTTGTTTATATAATAGGTCTATTTCGGCTTCGCTGGCTTCTCCAGCTTTGTGAAATTCCATCAATACTTCCAAATCCTCCGTTTGGGATAAGATACTTTCATAGTCTTGCACCCATTTTTTGAGGGTTCGCAAGTTTTTCATGTGTTGCTCGGCCTCAGCAGGCTGGTTCCAGAAATCAGGGGCTAAGGTTTTTTCTTCCTGATTGGTTATTTCAATGCGTTTGGCATCAATGTCAAAGATACCTCCTTAACGCACCCAGGCGCTCCATTAGTGACTTCAGTTGCTCGTTTTGAACCATTGAAAATGTTTTTACAAACATACTTTATTTGCCCGTTACTATGGCTTGAAAAAGGGTCGCGCCTTCGCATTTTACTAACAATTTTAGTTTCTTATTTCCAAGACGGTGAACAGAAGACATTGCCGGTGAATGCTTTTAGTATGATCTCTATCGAGCAGGTATCAGAGATGACTAATAATTTTATAGCTTTAGAAAAAAATTTCATTTATGGGAGCTCGACAAATCCTTGCGATTATCTTTTCTTTATTTCTAACGGTTGGCTTTGCTAAGCAAAAGAAACATCATCTTTATCGGAAAGCCAAAGCTGAAAAAAAGGGAGAATCTGCGCTTCCTTTCAAAGGCTTTTTCAACTTTAAGTATGAAACCACTAAAGATCAGATACTACTGGAGGTTTCCGATTTGGAAAAAGAATTCCTTTATGTAAACAGCCTTTCCGAGGGGATCGGCAGTAACGATATTGGTTTGGACAGGGGGCAGCTGGGCAGACGACGGATTGTTAAATTTCAGAAAGCAGGGAATAAACTATTATTGGTTCAGCCGAACTATAAATATCGAGCCACTACAGACAATGCATTGGAGAAAAAGTCGGTGCAACAAGCTTTTGCCAAGTCGGTTCTTTTTGGATTCCCTATTGTCAAGAAAAAAGAGGGTTCTTATTGGATTGACCTTACGCCCTTTTTAAAACAAGATGCGCATGGGGTAGCCCAGCGATTAAAATTGAGCAAACAAGGAACTTATAAGTTGGATCAAAGTCGTTCGGCTTTATCATTGGATCGAACCAAGGCTTTTCCTAAAAATATTGAGTTTGAAGTGTTGCTTACGTTTACCGGCAAGCCAGAAGGAAATTGGGTATCGAGTGTCACGCCAAGCCCGGAGGCAGTCACAGTTCAGCAGCATCATTCTTTTATCGAATTGCCGGATGCAAATTACCAACCCCGTCGATTTGATCCGCGGGCTGGGGTCAACGCCCTCCGATATTATGACTATGCCACTCCAGTAGAAGAGGCAACACTAAAAGAGCTGATTGTTCGCCATCGTTTGGAGAAAAAAGATCCCAACGCGGCTGTCAGCGAAGCTGTGGAGCCGATTGTCTATTATTTGGACAATGGAACCCCAGAACCGGTGCGTTCCGCACTGTTGGAAGGAGGACGTTGGTGGAATCAAGCCTTTGAGTCCATCGGTTATCAAAATGCTTTTCAAGTCAAAATGCTTCCAGATGATGCGGATCCCTTAGACGTGCGTTACAATGTCATTCAGTGGGTACATCGTTCCACTAGAGGATGGAGTTATGGGAGTAGCGTGGTCGATCCTCGTACGGGACAGATCATCAAAGGGCATGTCAGTTTGGGAAGCCTCCGAATTCGTCAAGATTATATGATTGCCCTAGGGTTAACAGAGACTCCTTTTGAAGGGGGTGTCCGCAATCCAGCCATGTTGGAAATGGCATTGGCCCGAATCCGACAGCTTTCCGCCCATGAAATAGGGCATACTTTAGGCTTTGCGCATAATTTTGCTGCCAGCACAAAAGATAGAGCCTCCGTAATGGATTATCCCCACCCATTATTGGAACTGAAGGATGGGAAAATATCCTATGAACAAGCCTATGACACAGGGATAGGAGTGTGGGATAAGGTGAGTGTTGCCTATGCCTATAGCGATTTTCCCGAAGGTACCGATGAATCACAGGCTTTAACCACACTGTTGAATGACAGTGAAAAAGCGGGCCTTCCTTTTATTAGCGATCAAGACGCACGCCCCCTAGGAGGAGCGCATCCCAAGGCGCATCTATGGGATAATGGAGCCAGCCCGACAGAAGAGCTGGAAAAATTACTCGCCATTCGTGCTGTGGCGTTGGATCAATTGGGGTTGGATCACTTGCAAGAGGGAGAAACATACAGCACCCTTGAAGATCGCCTTGTGCCGATCTATTTGCTGCACCGCTACCAGATAGAAGCGGTAAGCAAGCTTATCGGAGGATTGTCTTATGCATATGCTGTCAAGGGTCCTATACGCTACGAAGCCAAAGCTGTGGCAGCAGAACTTCAAAAAGAAGCACTAGCCGCCTTTCTAGGGAGCCTTGAACCTCAAAAACTATTGTTACCCGAAAAACTTCATACGCTATTGCCCCCTCGATCTTTTGGGAATAGCCGTGGTAGAGAAAATTTTAAAAGCCAAACAGGAGTTGCTTTTGATCACCTAAATTTGGCTCAAACACTTGCTGAAGTACAGTTCTCATTATTGTTTCATCCGGAACGTGTAAATCGTTTGATACATCAAAAGGCCTTTGACGCAACTCAGCTCGGATTTACCGATTTATTGGATGCTGTTCAGGCTGAGATATTTGATCAAACGTATGAAACTCCGGCTGAGATAAAAATTCAACAATTACTACAGAATAAAGTCGTTAATCAACTGATTGATATGTATTTGAATAAAGAGGTATATCCTCAGGTTTCAGCCCATTCCAATGCTTTTCTTGAGCGTATTTCCAAGGCAGGAAATGCCAGGGAAGCCACGATTTTTGCGAGCTATTTAGGGCGTAAAATCGATCAATTTTTTGCAAATCCTATGACTTTTAAACCCAACCGAACTCCTCAAATTCCCGATGGTTCCCCAATCGGTTTTTACCAATGCAACTCGATCAATTGACCTTATGATGAACTTTACAACGAAACTATTAATCTGCTCGGGCATCGTATTTTTGATGTCGTGCGAATCCAACAACAAAATGACCCCACCGGAAAATCTAATCCCACCCATAGCGGACAAAATCGAATACCAACACAAAATTCATGACGATATCCGTATGGATCCCTTTTTCTGGTTGCGTGAGCGCGACAATCCAGAAGTAATCGACTATCTGGAACGTGAAAATGACTATTACTATAAAATGACAGCCCATACCCAGCCAGTGAAGGAAGAACTGTATGAGGAAATGAAGGCTCGCATCAAAGAAGACGATACCTCGGTTCCTTACTTCTACAATGGTTATTGGTATATCACCCGCTATGAAAAGGGAATGGACTATCCCATTTATACCCGTAAGAAAGACTCTTTAACGGCCACGGAGGAAATTTTATTTGACTGCAACCAAATGGCCGAGGGAGAAGATTACTTCCAATTAGGAGGCATCAACGTTAGCCCTGACAATACCAAAGTGGCTTTTGGTTTGGATTTGGTCTCTCGTCGTCAGTACAAGATCTACATCAAAGATTTGAAAACCCAAAAAATCCTGGACACGGAATTGGAGAATACTACGGGGGGAAGTGTATGGGACGCTTCGGGACGATACCTCTTTTATACCCATAAAGACCCGGAAACCTTGCGAACGGAATTGATCTATCGGCACGATATGCAGGCTCCGAAAGCAGAGGATGTTCTTGTTTATCATGAAAAGGATTCTACGTTTTCAGTCGGGATTGGATTGTCCAAATCCAGAAAATACATCAATATATATTCCTACAGCACGCTTACTTCAGAACAACGTTTCTTGGAAGCCAACAAACCATTGGGGGAATTTCAGTTGATTCAAAAACGAATACGAGGCCTCGAATATTCTGCTTCTCATTTCCAAGATTCGCTCTATATCACTACCAATGCTGATGGTGCAGACAACTTTAAGGTTGTCAAAACATCACTTGCAAAACCATCAAAAAAGCATTGGAAAGACTGGATACCATTTGATAAGGAGGTTCTTATCGAAGATTTAGAGTTGTTTCAAGACTATTGGGTGCTCACCACTCGAACGAACGGATTGACACAAATTAAGATCTCTCGATGGGATGGAACGCAAAGCTATTATTTGCCGATGGAAGGGGAGACCTACACGGCTTACACGGGGTATAATCCTCAATTTGACACTCAAAAACTTCGTTACGTTTACAATTCTCTAAAAACACCAAGCTCCGTATTTGAATACGATATGCAGCACAAAACACAGGAGGTTTTAAAAACCCAGCAAGTGATGGATGCCCAATTTGACCCAGCGAATTACCGCGAAGAGCGTATATGGGCCTTAGCAAGAGACGGGGCAAAAATCCCCATTTCTATGATCTATCACAAGGATACCAAGCCAGGGGCCAACACTCCTTTGCTGCAATATGCGTATGGGTCTTATGGGAACACTATTGATCCCAATTTTTCTTCTACACGCCTAAGCCTTCTGGATCGGGGGTTTGTGTATGCCATCGCCCACATACGTGGCGGAGAGTATATGGGGCGCGACTGGTATGAAAAGGGCAAGCTCTTGTACAAGAAAAATACATTCAACGACTTTGTGGATTGTTCCAAATACCTGATTGAAAAAAAATACACCTCAGCCGAGCATTTGTATGCCTATGGCGGATCTGCAGGAGGCTTGTTGATGGGAGCTGTAATCAATCAAGCACCGGAACTTTATCGGGGCGTTATTGCCGCTGTTCCTTTTGTTGATGTCGTTACGACCATGCTGGATGATTCCATTCCTCTGACCACCTATGAGTATGACGAATGGGGCGATCCCAACCAAAAGAAGTACTACGACTATATGAAGTCCTATTCTCCTTACGATCAGGTGAGCCGTCAGTCCTATCCGAATCTATTAGTCACCACGGGGTATCATGATTCGCAAGTTCAGTATTGGGAACCCGCCAAATGGGTTGCTATGTTACGAGATAAAAAAAAGGATTCAAATCTATTATTCTTACACACCAATATGAAAGCAGGCCATGGAGGTGCTTCTGGGCGGTATAGCTATTTGAAGGAATTGGCAGATAAATATGCCTTCTTGCTCCAACTAGAGACTGAGTAGAAAAGTCATTTTTTTTGTAATTTTGCACAACCAAAGGCGTATGCCAATTTAAATTTATTTCGGGTGAGCGTATACAATTCGATTTTAGAGCTGGTTGGAAACACCCCGATGATTCGGCTCAACAAAGTAACGAAAGACTTCCCCGGTCAATACTTCACGAAATTTGAGGCTTTCAATCCCGGTCATTCCAACAAGGATCGAATAGCAATTCACATCATTGAGGAAGCCGAAAAATCAGGCTTACTGAAACCGGTAAGCACCATCATTGAAACAACCTCAGGAAATACGGGCTTTAGCTTGGCAATGGTATGTCAAATTAAAGGCTACCGATGCATTTTGGCCGTAACGTCCAAGTCTTCTAAAGACAAAATCGAAATGCTTCGCTCCCTTGGAGCAAAAGTCTATGTATGCCCGGCCAATGTAAAAGCTGACGATCCACGATCCTATTATCAAGTTGCCAAGCGGCTGCATAACGAAATAAAAGATTCGATTTATATCAATCAGTATTTCAATCATTTGAACACAGAGGCCCACTACCTGACCACAGGTCCTGAGATTTGGAAACAAACGGAAGGTAAAATCACCCATTTGGTGGCCAGTAGCGGAACGGGTGGAACCATTTCAGGATCCGCACGCTATTTGAAAGAGCAGAATCCTGATATCCAAATTGTTGGTGTAGATGCCTACGGTTCTGTGCTAAAAAAATACCATGAAACAGGAGAGTTGGATACCAATGAAATTTATCCCTATCGTATAGAAGGATTGGGTAAAAATTTGATTCCCACAGCTACCGATTTTGATGCGATTGATCATTTTGAAAAGGTCACCGACGAGGACAGTGCCCATTCCGCACGGGAGATTTCTCAAACGGAAGGGATGTTTGTCGGATATACATCCGGTGCGGCTCTTCAAGCGGTAAAACAATTGAATGAAGAGCATTATTTTGATAGCGACAGTTATGTGGTTATCATTTTCCCAGATCATGGCTCCAAATATGTAAGTAAAATCTACAATGAAGAGTGGATGGTTGCGCAAGGTTTTTTAGATGCCGTTCACAGCAATACCGAAAATGAAGTTTGATTTGAGAGTAAAACAGTAACTATGAAAGATTTATTCGATAGAATACTTGCCAATAAAGGCCCTTTAGGAAAATGGGCCGATCAAGCAGAAGGTTATTTTGTATTCCCCAAATTGGAGGGGCCTATTTCCAATCGAATGAAATTCCAAGGGAAAGAGGTGGTCACATGGAGTGTCAATGACTATTTGGGCTTGGCCAATCATCCGGAAGTTCGGGAGATTGATGCGCAAGCAGCAGCTGAATATGGTTCTGCCTACCCAATGGGAGCTCGAATGATGTCCGGTCACACGGAACTCCACGAACAGCTCGAAAACGAGTTGGCCACTTTTGTAGACAAAGAAGCAGCCTATTTGCTGAATTTCGGATACCAAGGGATTCTTTCCACCATTGACACCTTAGTCTCTAAAAACGATGTTATCGTATATGATGTCGATGCACATGCCTGTATTATCGATGGTGTTCGTTTGCATTTGGGCAAGCGTTTTACCTATAAACACAATGACGTTGAAAGTTTGGAAAAAAACTTGGTGCGCGCCACCAAAGTGGCAGAACAAACCGGAGGCGGGATTTTGGTAATCTCTGAGGGGGTTTTTGGTATGCGTGGGGAGCAAGGCCGATTAAAGGAAATAGCCGCACTCAAAAGCAAATACAATTTCCGTTTTTTGGTGGACGATGCGCACGGTTTTGGAACATTGGGCAAAAATGGTGCTGGAGCAGGAGTAGCGCAGGGGATACAAGACGAGATCGATGTTTACTTTGCCACCTTTGCCAAATCCATGGCTTCTACGGGTGCCTTTATCGCTGCCGATCGTGAAATCATCAATTTCTTAAAGTACAATATGCGTTCCCAAATGTTTGCAAAGTCTTTGCAAATGGTTTTGGTCAAAGGGGCATTAAAACGATTGGATATGTTACGCAATCGCCCTGAAATCAAGGCGAAGCTATGGGAAAACGTGGATGCCTTGCAGTCAGGACTCAAGGAACGAGGTTTTGATATCGGATCAACGCAAAGTTGTGTAACCCCTGTCTATCTTAAAGGCTCCATTCCCGAGGCAATGGTCTTGGTTCGTGACTTGCGTGAAAATTTTGGTGTTTTTTGCTCTATCGTAGTATATCCGGTAATACCTAAGGGCCTTATTCTATTACGTTTGATCCCTACAGCTTCCCACAATTTGGAAGACGTAGCCATTACGCTAGAAGCTTTTTCCAGCATTCGAGAACGTCTAGAGAGTGGTGTTTATAAACGCCAGTCCGAAGCGATTCAATCGGTATAGGGTATTCGTTCAGTAGGACAGGGATTGACAACAGACTGATTATGATATTCGATTTATTAAACGCAAATCATTTTGTGAACATTAAATGAAATACTGTAAAATCATAAACTATCATGAATAAAAGAATCATTTCTGTAACACTATTGTATTTGTTTCAGTTTTTTGCAGTCTCTTGTATTGATTGTGAGCCAATTAAAACTTTTGAAAGAAGATATAAAGGATTTGAATTAAAAGCTTGGAATACCTCCGGATTTCAGAATAATGAAGTTTCTAGTTCAGTCAGTAAGAATTCATTTGGACTGTCAGTATTTTTTGAATTTGGATTAAGTCAGATTGTCCACAAGTCAAAATTAAATTTCAATTCTTTTGGATTTGGATCGGCCTATGCTTGGAGTTGCCCAAATGATGAATACATAAATATTGACCCTATTAGCTCTATATTGATCACAGTAAAAAACACTGAAAATCAACTGATTACCGATGTCACTGATAATTTTACCATTTATGCCTTTAACGGGAAACAATTGCTTTTAAACGATTTTTTTGAATATAATAAAAGATGGCATCAGGAATTAGAAATTGATTTGACAGAGTCCGATAACATCCCTAACTTTTCTGTTTTTACTGTAAAAATAATTTTAGAATCAGGAATCGAATTTGTTGAACAAACACAAGAAGTGATTTTTGAGTGATATTGTTTTGTAAAATACGGCTATGGATTTCAGGATTCATTAAGCTTTGAATTATGGACTTTATTAGCAGTAGCTTGTTATTCAATGATTCTATTTTCCAAGTCCATTCGTTCGTGTAAAATTCTTATTATCTCAATTTCTTTATTAGAAATTATTTGATAAAATATTATGTGTTTCTCCGATTTGATTCCAAGCAAATTTCTGCTTATTCCATCATACTCTTTTCCGATAGTTGGGTTTTCACCAATTCCATTACAAGCAACTCTGATTGTTACATAATATTTGTCGGCTTGACTTTCTGACCATTTTTGAAAAGTATAGTCCCAAATATCATTCAAATCATCTATGGCTTCTTGTCTCAAGATAACCTTAGCCATTTTTTCTTTTTTCTGCTTTTAGTCTTTTTAGATTTTCATCAAAGTCAAAATTTTCAACTCTAGGACTATTGAGCCCTTCTTGAATTGCATTTCGTAAAGCAATTGCTTTACTTTCTTCATTTTCTAAAAGTCGTAGTCCAGCACGAATTACTTCACTAACATTTTTATAGCGACCTTCTGAAACTTGACTACTTACAAATTGTTCGAAATAATTTCCAAGGGATACAGATGTATTTTTCATTTTTAGCTTTTTCCAAAAATACCAAATTTTGGTAATTTAGCAAATTAGATTAATTTATCACCTTAGTATGGGGTCTGTTTTTTGGGGAGTATTACACCCAAATCTGTTCGGTTTAAATGGTAGCATATCCCCTTTATGGCGTTTATTTTTCTTATCTCTATGTCCTAGTCAAATTTGAATACGCCTTAAACGATTACTTTGCTCTAACAGATGGGTTGCAAAACGCGCCCGTAGAAAAGGCTGTTGTCTATACGTGTTGAGTGTCAACTGTAGGTTTTTCATGATGGAAGAACAGATAGGGGCTGTTCAAGCCTAAATGTAGTAAAAAACGAGAATTTGTAGCGGAGCCCTTAGTTTTTTCAAAGGACCTGTAAGGGGCGCAATCGTAATATATCGTTGGAATAGCCCTCAGGCTAGAAGCTTTTTCCAGCATTCGAGAACGTCTAGAGAGTGGTGTTTATAAACGCCCGTCCGAAGCGATTCAATCGGTATCGGTTATTCGTTTAGCATGACAGGCATCACCAGCATGGTAACGTCTTCCCCTTCTTCCGTTCCGTCCAGCGGCGTAAGAATCCCTGCACGATTGGGAAGGGACATAGCCAATTGAATGGTATCGGCTTGTAAGTTATTTAGCATTTCAATCAAAAAGCGCGAATTGAACCCGATTTGCATATCATCCCCTCGGTAATCGCACTCAAGGCGTTCCTCGGCTTTGTTGCTAAAATCAAAATCCTCAGCGGAGATTTGAAGTGCCGTCCCCGCAATTTTTAAACGGATTTGATGGGTGGTTTTATTAGAGAAAATACTGACTCTTCGAACGGAATTAAGCAAAAGGTTACGGTCGATCTCAAGTACGTTGGGATTTTCTTTTGGAATTACCGCTTCGTAATTGGGATACTTTCCTTCCACCAAGCGACAGGTCAATGTGGAGTCGCCAAATCGGAATTGCGCATTGGTTTCGTTAAACTCAATGGTGATGGTTTCTTCACTTCCTTGTAATACTGATTTCAGTAATTGAAGGGGTTTTTTGGGCATGATAAACTCAGAACTTTGGGGGGCGCTGAGATCGGTTCTTCGGTATTTAACCAATTTGTGCGCATCGGTAGCTACGAAGGTTAAACCCGTACTGTCAAATTGAAAAAAAACGCCACTCATAACAGGTCTCAGATCGTCGTTTCCAGAGGCAAAAAGAGTGGTGTTAATGGCTTCTGCCAGCGTGTCTCCGAGAATCTCTGTTTGGACGGGATCACTGACATGCGCTGCTCTAGGGAATTCGTCACCGGGAACATAGGCCACAGCATATTTTCCATTATTGGCAGAAATTTCAACGGTATTGTTGTCGGTTTTGATAAAGGTAAGTGGCTGCTCCGGAAAGGTCTTTAAAGTATCGGTAATCAAACGAGCCGGTAGTGCAATGGATCCTTTATCGGAGGATTCCACCGCTATTTTGGTCGATAGTGTTGTTTCAAGATCGGAAGCGGTAAGGGTTAACGCATTGTCCTGAACTTCAAATAAAATGTTATCTAAAATGGGGAGGGTGTTGGTGCTGTTCACAACCCCACCTAAAACCTGTAATTCTCTTAACAAGGCTGTACTGGAAACAATAAATTTCATCGATCTAAATTTTTATTTTTTGGGTGCCAGAGGAACATCCTTTCTTGGATTCTTCTGCGGTATGTATTGGGCGCGTAATCAACCAAACATACTAATTCAAATATATTGGAATTGGCAGGCTTCAAAAAATATATTTATCCCAACTTATTAACCAAGTTTTGCCCGTCGTTGACGGCGGAAAAGGAAGGCGGATAAGAGTAAAATAACCAATGGAATGGCTAGGGATAAGAATTGAATAGACCGACGAAGTTCGAGTACTTTGGATTTGTCCAATAGTGTGATTTCAACGGCTTTGGTTCGAATGTTCACCCAAGACGCATTGCCCATTAGGTAATGCACCGCATTTTGCAACAAAAGCTTGTTTTGATAAAAATTATTAGTCCATTTATCGTAGCCCAAGGCTAGCGGCTGCCCTTTGTCTAATTGGTTTTCAGCAAAATTTCCATCGGAAATGAGCAGTGTTTTGGAACGCCCTTCTAATTTTTTTTCAACACCTTTAAAAGGCGCAATCCGGTTGGTGAATAGGGATTCAAAAGTTCCTTCTACCAAAACCGAAAGGGGATAGGGTTGGCTTTGGAAATCTTCAGGATTTTTTGCTTTTGTGGCTTCTTTTAACGCAATGATCACCGGAACTCCTAGGATTTTATTTAATGGCGAAGAAGCGGTTAGAACGGTCTTTTTTAAACCATTGGCAAGGGTGTCAATCGGAGTTGTGAATTGATATAGAACATTTCCTACCCCTTTGCTGATGGGATGTTCTGCCCGGGCTGAAGGGATGGGGTAGTAAGTCCACGGATAGGGGATATACTGAGTTTGTTCGTTGGTGCCCTGCGCCATGACGATAGGAGCGCAATAGAGGTCAGAGAGCAAACCTTTATTAATTCGGAGCCCTTGTTTAAAAAAATAATCCTCTAAATCCAGACTCTTTGGAAAAGTGATCGCGCGTCCGGTTTTGTTAAAAAGGCTGTCTCTGTTAAGTGCCAAGGCATCTACCATCCAAAGGGTATTTCCTCCTTGCATTTGGTACTGATCCAAAATGAATTTCTCTTTGGAGGAGAAGGGGCTGTTGGGGTTAGAGACCAGCAGTAAATCAAAGCGATTGAGGTTGTCTAGGGTTTTGGCCGGGTCTTCAGGGAGTGCTTTTAAATCAAATGAAGCAAGGTTGTAATAAGGTTTAAGGCTCTGAAGAAAATCCGCTAAAAGGATGGCTTCTGAGGTTTTATGAGAGGTAAGAACCGCCAGGTTTTTTTTAGTGGTAAGGGTCAATTGTTTGATTCCGTCTAAAAATTGATACTCTAGTTGTGAGACGGATCGGAAAAAAATGTCTTCGGGACTGTCACCCATATTTTTTTGCCAAAGCGATACACGTACGGATGTTTTCCCATTACTAACAATAGCCCAGGGAAACACCACCGTTTGATCAATGGATTGGTTGTTGTCAGCCACTACTGTTTGGGGAATCAAACCGTACTGTTGCATTTCTTTCATGACCACTTGACGGCTTTCGGTAGTGTCAAAAGGATCGATGTATTCGACAAAAAGCTCCTTGTTTTCGGCGTTCATACGGGTCAAAACCGTTTCTACTTCCCCACGAAGGCGTTGGAATGTTGGAGGGAGTTTACCTGCAAGAAAAACATCAATTTTGATAGATTGGTTTAGTTCTGCTAATTCTTTTTTCGCCTCAGGGGTAAGGGTGTGGCGTTGGTCGGCTGTCAAATCACATTGGAAAGGAAGTGCCAAACCAATTAGTACAAGCAGTAGCAATATAGCCCCTTGAAAGCGTTCTTTTTTTGTGATCACTGCGCTTGTAGTTTTTTGATTCGGTATTGGGTGAGTAGCAACAATATCAGTGTGCTTGCTAAAAAATAACAGATATCTCCAGGGAGTAACACCCCACGGTTTAGACTGCTATAATGTGCTTGCATTCCAAGGGAAGCAACCCATTCGTGCCAGAAGAAACTGTGGAGCCATCCGGCCAATTGTCCCCAAAGGTAAAATTGTGCAAAGCCGACAAATAGGCTCAACAAAAAAGCGGTTGTTTGCTGGCTGGTGACACTTGACATAAAGATTCCTAATGCTGCGAGCATACTGATGAACAGTAAAAGCCCCAAATAGCCTCCAACAAGCATCCCCCAATCCACAACAGCCGCTTCTGGGAGCAGGATTTGGAGCAGATAGATATAGCTCAGCGTAGGGAGTAGCGCAAGCAATGCGACACAAAACACTCCAAGAAATTTTCCGAAAACCACAGCCGAAATTGATAGGGGTTTGGAAAGTAGAATCTCTAAGGTGCCGTTTTTAATTTCTTCAGCAAAACTCCGCATACTCAATGCTGGAATAACCAATAGGAGCAACCAAGGCGCCAATTCAAAAAAGAGCGTCAAATCAGCGAATCCTGCTTGTAAAATATTAAATGAACTGTCTAGAACCCAAAGAAAAAGAGTGTTAAGCAGTAAAAACAAGCCGATGACCAAAAAACCGATCAAGTCGTTAAAAACTGTTTTTATTTCTTTGAAGAGGATCGGCCACATACTAATAAAATTCAATGGTTATGGGATCGCGATAGTCCAAGCCAAATAGACTATGGGCACTGCCCACGGTCAACGGATTACTTTTATATATGGCTAATTCCAAATGTCCTGCGGTGTTAAATAAGGCTATTTTTTTTCCGTCTTCGTCTCGTTTTCCTGCTGGAAGTGAAAAATCAATCGCTTCACTGTAGTGATTGACAATTTTGTGAAACTTCTCGGTACGTGCAAAAATGGTGAAATCCCGGGATTTACCGACTTCTTGAAACTGTTTTTTTGTTATGTTGGTCACCACATTCCCATAATTGTCAATATAGATAATGCTACCCATTAGTGCATTGCCTTCGGGAGCAACAACTGGATTGAGTCCTGTTACTTTCTTAATGCTTTCAATGGTTTTTCCGATCACTTCCAGTTGACCATTGCGTGCAAGATGCCCCGCCACCTTTACGAATACGTCTAAGACCGGAAAACTACTCACAAGGTTTTGATGAATGTTTATTTCTACGATTTTTTCGGGTTGGGTTTCTTCGGCAATTAAGGAAAAAACACCATTGTCGGCCCCAATAAAATAATGCCCGCCGAGGAGCATGGCTACATGCGAGACTTCTGGTGTTCGTTCGGAATCGACTCCCAGAATATGAATGGAACCCTTGGGAAAGGCTGTATAGGCGTTTTTAAGGATATAGCTCGCTTCGGTATGATTGAACGGACTTATTTGGTGACTAACATCTATTACCCATGCTTCAGGAATCTCGATATGCAAGGAGGCCTTAATGGCCGATACCGAGTAATCCTTTTCTCCAAAATCTGTTGTTAAGCTAATTATGGGCATGGTTTAGATTCAATTGCAAGTGCAATATTTTTATATAACTTCCCACAGGGCTAATCCTGTAAAGAAAAACCCATAAATTTAATTATTACGTTTTTGAAACATACACATATGAACTTAAACAAATATACACCATTGGTTGTATACTCAAAGAGAACCCTACTAAAAAACGTAAACTTTACCTGTACTCTTTGATAGAGTTTGGTTTATATCTCAATGAAATTTTTCAGCTAACTTTTATCCTGCAAATGTGTTTGTTAGCATTATATTTCATCCAAAATATTTTTCTTTTTCTCTTTGAATTCTTCCTCAGTTATCAACTCCATTTCAAACATTTCTTTTAGTTTTTTTAATTTTTCCATTGGAGTTTCTTGTGCTGGGGTATTGGTTTGTTGAGGCTGAGATTGAGGTTGTTGCTGAGTAATATTTTGTCCCATATTCATTCCTGCAAACATCCCCACACTGGCTCCTGCTGCACCTTCGTTTTTTGCGGCATCACGCATAGCTTTTAAACGTTGTAATTCTGCAAAGTCAACGCCAGCCAATTTAGCTGCTTGAGCTTCTGCCTGAACATCTGATATCTCATTAATTCTTTTGTTTGTTTCCTCATCAAAAGAAGTGCCTTCTATTCTAAAGTCTAATAATTGAAAACCTAAATCTTCAAAAACAGTAATGGTTTTTTCATGGGCGTCTTTGGCAATGGCTTCCATATTGCTGTCTATTTCTGCATACGAAAACTTGGCATTTGCCAAATAATTAGATATCGGTTGTGTAATTCTCGATAAGAAAACCTCTTGTAAATCTGAAACACAATAGAACTCCTGACCTGCTAAGTTGTTTACAAAAAACTGCCTGGCATCAGTAATTTTTAAAGAGTAGTTTCCGAATGCTCGCAAGTTTACAGGAAAGGCATAAACAGGATCATTATAGGTGATTGGAATTCTTGTTCCCCAACGAATGTTGAGCATATCTGCTTTGCGGTAAAACCAAATACCTACCTTATGTTCACTTTCAAAGGCATTTAGAAACTTTTTGATAGTGGTTATAAAAGGCTTGTTGTCTGTTTTAAGGTCGTACATTCCCGCCTCTTCGAAAACAGCTTCTATTTTCCCTTCATAGGAAAAAATACATCCTTGGCCTTCTTGCAATATTATTTTTGAAGCATTTTTCAGCTCATCTCCGCGTTCTGTAAAGCGGTAAAACAATTCATTTTCCCTTGGATCGTCCCATTCTACAACGGAACGAAATTGATTTTTAATAGCATCTGTAATTCCCATTTTTTGGTTGTTAAATTTTATTTTTTAGAGATTTCTTTTATCCTTGAGATGAAAGGATCTCCCAAAGCAAACTTAGCTTTTGCTGTTTCCATCTGATTTGATTTTCCAAAACCGGCTAAACTTGGAAATACTCCATCGTAAACAGAAAATTTATATTTCTTATTTTCATAAGAGAATTTTAATGCATGTGTTTGGCTTATTTTACTAAAATCAAGAATTGTATTATTCATTTTATTGATATCAAAGCTTAGCTGTTTTGAAATTTCAGCTACTCCAAATTCGTTTTCGATGTAATACAACTTACTTTCATCAAAGGCCAAGAAGCTATGATAAGTTTTCTTTTTAGCTGTTCCAGTTGCTACTGCTTTTTTAACTAGGGTTTTTGCTGCACGAGTTGCTAATTCTGCCGCTGCCTCCTGGCCTGTTCTATGATTTTCACATTCAGCCATTGATGTAAATGATGTATCAAATGCTTTTTGTTGAACAGTAAAAGTGTTATCAAATAACTCTTTTCTTAGAATTTCTTCTTTACCAGTATATTGAGTTTTGACTTCTTCATAGAATTTACCAGCATTCTTTATCATTTTTGGCAAGACAAATATCCAATATAGCACCGCCAGAATCACTAAAATAATTAAGTAGTACATAGTATGAGTTTTTAGATGTGGTAGATTCAGGCAGCAAGCTCATGCTTTTGACCTCTATTGATCCTCATTTTCTAGAAAAAATGAAATGTATAAGCTTGCTTGATATTTATTTAGGTAATTATTGGATTACCTCAAACTATTATAGCTATCTACCAAGTCGTTATATCTTTTTAATAATTTAGGTACAGAGCCATCTACCATCCAACCAGAACCAGCATTTAAGCTCATTTTTTCACCTCTTGAAAAGGGGGTATTGTTTTTTACTCTTCTGGTCAATTGATTAGATGCCTTTGCCATATCCCCCAGATTACTAAGATAACGTGACAAGCCTACATAAGAATTAAATTCCTCAAGGTATAGATTGATATATCTATCAGTGGCACTGCGAGAGGAAAACTTCTTTTTCTTAATAATGGGGTGTTTTTCGATTTCCAACTTATATTTGAATAGTGCTGTGTGTATTTAGGATTGTTTTATATCCATTTGTGATTGAAATATTAACAATCTTACTTTATTCCTGAAAAAAAGTTTAATTTGATAAACATATAAATTTGAATAACCACTAGATGGTAAGACTAATTCTTTTTAACGCGATAGCCTTTGAATGAAATCAAAATCGAACTCTCTGAAGTAAATCCTCGAGAGTTTTTTGGACAGCAAAACGTTCATATAGACCAAATCAAGTCCTATTTTCCTAAACTTAAAATTGTAGCACGTGGCTCTACCCTAAAAGCATATGGGGAAGAAAGGCTGCTCGATGAGTTTGATAAACGCATTGAGATGCTACAAGCCCATTTTGGAAAATACAATGTACTGGACAAAGAAACGATCGACAGAGTAATTCAGGCCAATAGTGCTGAAGAATACGACCCAGCTCTGGAAATGGAATCATTTATTCTTCATGGTGTTGGGGGGAGAGCCATCAAAGCCAAGACAGTCAATCAGTTTAAACTAATCGAACTGGTTAATAACAACGATATGGTTTTTGCGATTGGCCCCGCAGGAACTGGAAAAACCTATACAGGGGTTGCCCTAGCCGTTCGTGCGTTGAAAGAAAAACAGGTAAAACGTATTATTCTTACCCGACCAGCAGTTGAGGCAGGGGAAAATCTTGGTTTTTTACCAGGGGACCTTAAAGAGAAATTGGACCCCTATATGCAACCGCTGTACGATGCGCTTCGTGATATGATCCCACAGGAAAAATTGAATAAATATATTGAGGAAGGAATCATTCAGATTGCCCCTTTGGCTTTTATGCGGGGGCGAACACTGGACAATGCTTTTGTCATACTCGATGAGGCACAAAACACTACGCATGCGCAAATGAAAATGTTTCTAACGCGGATGGGACCCAATGCAAAATTTATACTTACAGGCGACCCAGGTCAAATCGACTTGCCGAGACGAACCATTTCTGGACTCAAAGAAGCACTTTTGATTTTAAAAGAAACAGAAGGTATTGGGATGATCTATTTGGATGATAAAGATGTGATCCGACACCATTTGGTCAAAAAAGTAATCACTGCCTATAAAAATATTGAGCACCAAAATTAAACTGATGAAAACTTTGATGCATACTGCGCTGTCACTAGCGGGACAGCAATCCAAATACATCGGTAAAGTCCGAGAGGTCTATACCCTTGAAAATGATAGACTGGTGATGATCGCAACCGATCGGCTCTCTGCTTTTGATGTAGTGATGCCAAAAGGAATTCCGTATAAAGGCCAAATACTCAATCAGATCGCCTACCAAATGCTGCAGGCTACTTCCGACATCGTTCCCAATTGGCTCGAAGCCTGCCCGGATCCAAATGTTGCTATTGGTCAAGCCTGTGAGCCGTTTAAAGTAGAAATGGTGATCCGCGGCTATCTTGTGGGGCATGCTGCACGTGAGTACAGCAAAGGAAAACGAACCCTTTGCGGTGTATCGCTTCCCGAAGGAATGATAGAAAATGAAGCTTTTCCAGAACCCATCATAACTCCTGCAACAAAGGCAGAGGAAGGGCATGACGAAGACATATCGCGCGAAGAAATCATTGCTCAAGGAATTGTCAGTGAAGAAGACTACATTCAATTAGAAAACCACACACGCGCACTTTTTGCGAGAGGTACGGAACTCGCTCAAGAACAAGGGCTGATCTTAGTGGATACCAAATACGAATTTGGAAAAAATAAAAAAGGCGAAATCCTGCTTATTGATGAGATTCACACACCGGACTCTTCTCGGTATTTTTATCAGGAAGGTTACGCAGAACGTCAAGCCAAAGGGGAATCACAAAAACAACTTTCCAAAGAGTTTGTTCGTCGCTGGTTGATTGAAAATGGCTTTCAAGGATTGGAGGGGCAGTCTGTTCCTTCGATGAGTGATGCTTATATACAGTCGATCAGTGAACGTTATATTGAGTTGTATGAAAATATTACGGGAAGCTCATTTGTGCCAGCAGACCTTAGCAATATCGAAAGCCGCATAGAAAAAAATATTCGTGAATATCTGAATGGCTAATGATTAGCCCAAGTGTTTGATAAAATCTTCGACCGGCATATTGGCTGGGAAAAGAACCTCTTTACCATAGCGGTTAAACCAAGTGATTTGCCGTTTGGCATAGCGTCGAGTGTTTCTTTTTATCTCTAAAATTGTCGCTTCCTTATCATTTTTTCCAGCGAAATAGTCCCACCATTCTTGGTATCCAACCGTTCGCAAACTGGCTAAATCTTTGTGTGCTTCAAGTTGTTTGACTTCTTCTTCCAGTCCTTCCTCAATCATTTGATCTACACGTTGGTTGATTCGATCATAGAGAATTTCTCGGGGTTGATGAAGCACAATGACTTGACTATCAAAAGAGCGTTTGGCTTTGCTTTTTCCTAAAAAGGAGGAGTAGGGTGCACCCGAAGCAAAGCATACTTCCAGAGCGCGCATTAATCGCAGGGGGTTTTGCCGATCAACATTTCGATAATGGGTAGGATCTTGGTCACGCAATAACTCTTGTAGCCCTTGTAAGCCATGGGTTTGATGAAAAACACGCAACTGCATTTTCACCTCCTCAGGGATATCAGGAAACTCGTCCAAGCCTTCCATTAGCGCTTGTGCAAACAAACCAGATCCTCCTGTAAGGATGATTCGTTCGTGCTTTTCGAAAAGTGTTTCAAGTTTTTCCAGTGCTTGTTTTTCATATTCTCCAACACTAACGGGATTGGTAACACTTTCGTATTGAATAAAGTGATGCGGGACGGATGCCAGTTCTTCGGCAGAGGGTACCGCTGTTCCAATTTTCATTTCTTTATAAAACTGTCGCGAATCACAGGAAACGATTTCTGTTTTATAATGTTGAGCAAGGGCAAGGCTGAGGGCAGTTTTACCAACTCCAGTGGGGCCGGCTACATAGATTAATTTAGCGTTCATCGTTTAAAAGTTCACCACAATGATGGCAATATATCGCATCGTCTTTGTGGTCGGGGTTCATGCAAGCTTTACAAGCCTGCGTATTGGTGTCTATTTGTTTGTTTTGTTCGGTAAATTCTGCTGTTACGATTCCTGTTGGAACGGCAATGATTCCATAGCCCATAACCATAATGATGGCAGCAAAAAATTGCCCCAAGCTGGTCACGGGTGCAATATCACCATAACCCACTGTGGTAAGGGTTACGATACACCAATAGATGCTCCTTGGGATACTGGTAAAACCGCTTTCATCGGATTCGATCATATACATTAGGGTGCCAAAAATAATGCATAGAATCAAAACACTAAAGAGGAAAACCCCAATTTTAGCACGGCTTGCCACTAAAGCTTTGGCCAAGGAATTGGAGGCACCGATATAGCGTGTGAGTTTTAGAATTCGGAAAATTCGGAGTAGGCGTAAAGCCCGCAAGGCAATCAAAGACTGTGTGCCAAGCATAAAAAGGGAGATATACTTCGGTAGGGTTGACAACAAATCGATGATACCATAAAAACTAAAGATGTAATTGAATGGCTTTTTTACAGCAACCAGTCGAAGTAAATATTCAATGGAAAAAAGAATGGTAATTGCCCATTCGACAATGTTAAAATAGCTTTTGTAGGCTACATTAATGCTAGAGACGCTTTCCAAACAAACCAAAAGAACGCTAAACAAAATGAGTATCAAAAGAAGTACATCGAAGACTTTCCCTCCTGGGGTATCGGCTTCGTAGATGATCTCATGCAAGCGGTGGCGCCAAGTACTTTTTGAAGTTTTGTTCACAATCAGAGGGTTAGGAATGGGTCGCGTTTTCTGTCAGAGGGATCAATTTATGATATTTTTCATTTTTAATAAAATGATGAACCAAGGCTTGACAGTCAGGATTGGAATCCATGGCAATCAATCGACTTTGAACTTTTGACAAGGTATTGATTTGATGGTTTAAATCGTAATATCCATAGCCTTTAAATTTGCCCTCTTGAAGCAAAAGAAAGCTGTATTCCCCATTTTCTCTACCAATGCTGGTTACGACACAATTTTCTTGGGGGAGCACAAGGTCGGCACATAGGGCTTCTATTTTTTTGTTATATAAATCGGCTCCTTCCAGACTCTCGCAGGCACCAGAACACTTTTTGAGTGTCCTTCGGGCACACTGTTCTTTACTGTTTTTGAGAGTCGTTTTATTTTGACATAGCTCATATTGCTCCAGCCAATAAAACAATTGTCCCACTGCTGCTTTTTTATTGCGATAGCACCTAATGTAATCCTGTCGTGTTAAGGTCTGCTCTAGTAGGAGTTGATCGTAGCCATGGACATCTCGTTCTACACGAATTCCCATAGGAAAAAGGCGATGTTTGCTGGCGTGGTTAAAACGCGGTTGATTGCTTTTGATCTCGTGTTGTTCTTTCAGCAGAGCGATGAATTCACAGCCCGTTTTCTCAAAACTTACCTGAATAATTTGCTGTTGAATTTTCTTACTTTTTGGGGATTTTCCTGTCAAATGCGAGGAGACGCGCTTGCGAATGTTTTTACTCTTACCGATGTAGATAATTTCATTGTCTTTTCCATGGAGATAATACACCCCCGTTTGAGTAGGAAGCCCTTCAATGATTTTGTAAAATGCCTGTGGCATTTCGTTCTTATGAAGGCTTTTGATTTGCTCGGTAATAATGATTTTCTTACTATCCTTTTCGAGTAAAAGCTGAAAAAGTTTGACTGTAGCCAAGGCATCGCCCTGGGCTCTGTGTCGATCACTGATAGGAATCCCTAAAGAACGGACGAGTTTGCCCAGCTTAAAAGATTCCTGTTCGGGAAGTAAAAGCTGTGACAAAGCTACAGTGCATAAGGATTTTCGGTTGTAGGTGTATCCCAATCGACGGAATTCAGTCCGTAGAATACGGTAATCAAACTCGGCATTGTGTGCCACCAAAACACAGTCTTCGGTCAACTCGATAACCCGCTTTGCAATTTCAAAAAACCGGGGAGCATTCTGAAGCATTTTGCTATTGATACCTGTGAGTTTTTGAACAAAAGGCTGGATCTCCCTTTCGGGGTTTACCAAGCTGGAAAATTGATCGACCACTTCTTGACCATCATACCGATAGACAGCAATCTCTGTAATGCCTTCCTCATCGTATTTTCCTCCAGTCGTTTCAATGTCGAGTATGGCAAACATGCTAATAATTTCGAGCGCCAAAGATCTTACTTCCAACGCGAATTAGGGTACTGCCTTCTGCAATAGCAATGGGGTAATCACCACTCATTCCCATGGATAAAACTGCTGTATCCGTTTTTTTAAAAAATTGATCAAAGAGTTTTTTCAGCCCTCTAAATTCCTGTTGAACTTGTTCGGTGTTATCTGTAAAACTGGCCATTCCCATCAGTCCTTTGATTTCCACATTCGGAAATTCATCTTTACGACCGATCAGATCGGTAAGCTCAGATTCTGCAAAACCAAACTTGGTGCTTTCCTCGGCAATATGAACTTGTAATAGGCAAGGGATGGACCGCTGGTGTTTGGCGGCTTGTTTATTGATTTCCACGAGTAATTTTTCAGTATCAACACCATGGATTAGATGAACAAAAGAAGCCATGTACTTGACCTTGTTGCGTTGCAAATGCCCAATCATATGCCATTCAATATCCTTAGGTAGGGTTTCGTGCTTTTGAACCATTTCCTGCACTTTATTTTCACCAAAAACACGTTGTCCAGTGGCGTAAGCTTCCATAATCGCTTCATTGGACTTTGTTTTGGATACGGCAACCAATATTACTTCTTCGGGTAGGGATGTTTTGAGTGCTTTTAAGTTCTTAGCAATTGTCATCGATCTCTTTTTTTGTTTTGATTGGAGAGAGAGGAAGTTTGTCGAAGGTCATTCTTTGCTGCATCAGTTTGTTCTTATGCTCATTTCAAAGGTTAAAGGTACTGAAAACTACAGCTATATTCGTTGTAAAACGAGTCCTGTTAAGATCTTTGGGAGTAAATAGGTTGACTTGGCCGGTAGGATTTTATTTTCATCACTCCAATCCATGATTTTGCGGAATTGGAAAGGGTAGAAGTAAATTTCCAATACAGCATTTTTTTGGGTTGGTTCTTTAGGGAGGTTTAGTCTAGGGTAGGGTTCGTAGTGAAGAGGTATTTGATTCTTTTTATAAACGGTTTTTATCTGGCTTAAAACAGCTAGATAATTGGGATTTGAAAACTGGTACCATTGCGAATTAAACCGAACTAAAATGGGATGTTTTTTTCGAATGCGACGCGGGGCTTTTTTTAGAGGACAGAGCAAGGCACCAATCCATTGTTCTACTTCTTCAGGAATTTCTTCAGCATACCAATGATAACTGTGAGATTGAATGGTGGTATGCGGTAAGCAAAAACTTAAAAGGGAATACCCATGGTGTTTTGCACTCATGTTCTCAATGGCAGCTTTACGATGGTGGCCGTCCACCAAATAGAGTTGTTTTTGCTCCTTAAAAAAAGCTTGTATTTCTTGAGCCAAAGGGGTTTCCGAGGTGATCAACCAAAGTTGATGCTTTTCCTTGTTTTTTTGAAAACGAACCCCAGCTTTGTCATGGCGAATACGTTTGGCAATTTGCTGCCATTTGCGATTATTGCTAAAGGCTACTACCGTGGGTTCTGCTTGAAATTTTACATTCTGGAGGTAGGCCGCAAATTTGGAAACACGTTCCGGATAGATTTCTTCGTGAGTGAGTACCTGACGGTTGAGCTCAGAAGCTGGAATGCCCCCTAAAATCCCAAAAAAGGAGTCTTTTCCTTTGATCTGATAGGCGATATAAGATGTTTGTTGGAGTGTATAAGCTTTATCTTCAAGCGCTTGAAGAATAGCTGCCCGAATAAGATTCCAACGCTTGGGACCTTCTGGAAACTGATTCCCTGCATTTAAAAACCGATTGTAAGAAAGGTTCGAAGTGGGGCCAGAAAGAACGGAGCGAGTTTGCTTTTTATATCCTTGACAGGCTTGTCGTGCAGGATTTTGAGCAAGATAAAAAGGAATAGGGTATAGGGACATTTTTTGGGACATTAAGCATAAGCTGCAATGATTTGATGCGCTAGTTTTAACGCTTTAGTGCCATCTTCTAAAGGAACTTTAGAAGGTTGAGTGTTTTCGATACTATCGGCAAGGCTTTCCAACTCTTCTTGTATGGCATTATTACTGTCAATCGTTGGGTTTTCAAAATAGATTTGTTTTTTCTGACCTTCTGCGTTTTCAAGTATTAACGCAAATTCGTCAGGCTTGATTGCTGGGTTTTTCATTTTGACAATCTCAACGTTTTTGGCGAGGAAATCAACAGAGATATAGGCGTCTTTTTGAAAAAAACGAGTTTTGCGCATGTTTTTTAATGAAATGCGACTGGCGGTTAAATTGGCAACACAGCCATTTTCAAACTCTACTCGTGCATTGGCTATATCAGGGGTTTCACTAATAACAGAAACTCCAGAAGCATGTACCTGTTTTATTGGGGATTTGACAACACTTAGAATAATGTCCAAGTCATGAATCATAAGATCGAGTACAACAGGAACATCAGTACCTCTTGGATTGAATTCTGCCAAACGATGGGTTTCAATAAACATGGGAGCATCAATATGGGGTTGAGCAGCTTTAAACGCGGGATTGAATCTTTCTACGTGGCCTACCTGTCCTATGCGTTGCTTCTTAACAGCCAAAGCACAAAGGGCTTCCGCTTCGGCAACGGTTGTTGTAATGGGTTTTTCAATAAACAAATGTTTTCCGGCTTGCAGCGCTTGGGTAGCGAGTTCCGCATGGGATAGAGTGGGTGTTACAATATCAATCACCTCAACCTTTTCAAGTAGCTCTGCTGCGGAATCGAAATAACAAAAGCCTTTTTCTTTTTCAAGCTGAGCACCCAGTGCTTTGTTTGAATCATAAAAGCCAACTAATTCGTAACGATCGGAGGCTTCCAGCAGTCGTAAATGAATTTTTCCAAGGTGCCCAGCACCGAATACTCCAATTTTAAGCATGGCTCTTTTTTTCAAAGGTATTAAACTAAAACGGCAGCAAAAAAATTACCAGTTTTCTTTTTACTTGGTACCTTTAGTGCCGATGACAGATAGTACCAAACACCAAGGACTTCGACGCCAATTAGTGGCATTACTAAAGGAAAAAGGAATTGTGGATCAGGCGGTACTCCAGGCCCTTGCCGATACCCCTAGACATTGGTTTATGGATTCCGGCTTGGAGAGTTATGCTTACGTAGACAAAGCCTATCCTATCGCTGCAGACCAAACCATTTCACAGCCGTACACAGTGGCGTTTCAATCGCAATTACTGGCGCTTCCTGTTGGAGCTAAGGTCTTGGAAATCGGAACGGGTTCGGGCTATCAAACGGCTATTTTGTTGGCTTTGGGGTATCAGGTTTATACCATTGAACGCCAAGGGGAGCTGTTTAAAAAAACCGAAAGGCTATTTCGAAAGCTAGGCATGCGACCCAAGAGGCATGTTTTTGGGGATGGGTATAAGGGGTATGATGCGGCAGCTCCTTTTGATGGGATCATTGTTACCGCGGGAGCCCCTGAAGTTCCCAATGCACTTTTGTCGCAACTCAAAATAGGTGGAAAACTGATCATCCCTGTAGGACTTAAAGAACAAATTATGACCCGATTGATTCGTAAAAACGAAAAAGCATTTGATCGAACGACCTATGGTTCTTTTAAATTTGTTCCTTTATTGGAGGATAAAAATTAAAACAAATCCAATCCAAACCGGATTCCATCTTTTCTAAACACATCACCAAAGGATCGGACATAGTCCACGCGAAGGAATCGGAGTTTTTTGATGCCAAGATTTCCAAGTCCAATAAAAGCTTCAAAATAGGGTTTTTCTCCTGCGATAAACAAACTATTTCCCCCAACAATAAGAGAGGCTTGCAATTGTTTGAAAAGGGGCCACGAGCCCAGTCCCCATTTGTAAAAGTCATGCTCCCAATGCGCTAGAGCGTAATCTTCTGTAGTACTCTTTTGGTAGAAGGAAAGAAGCTGAAAACTTCTTAGAGGGCTATTCCGTAAAAGCGTTTCGTTACCATGAAAATGTGTAAAGTCAGCAAAACTGGGACGGTCTTTTTTGAGATAATGCCCCCATCGAAACGCAAATTGGCTGTTTCCAAGGGCTCCCAATTGGAGTTCTTGAATCCAGTATAGGTCTAACTTCAGGTAATTGTATTTTTTCAAACTACTGGCAAAGGCTTGTTCTAGTTCTAGAGTAATTCGAGGGCGAGTATTGTCAAATGTGTAAAAACGCTCCCGAGGATTTTCGTAATATTTTTGTTGGTGGCGGTATTGCAGACGAAATGTATGCTTGATTAAATCATGGTTTTCAAAATCAAAAGCGGTATTATCGGGAATGTTGTCCGCATAGCGTCGATTGGGAAAACCAATAGAGTATTGCGTAGTATTGACGCGAGGAGTTCGCTTTTCAAAATCAATATTGTAGGAAGCCAAGAGAGAGGGGAATAGATAGCCTTGCCAGTTCGTCCCAATTCGAGTACGCTCATAGTGGCGTGCCCTATTTTTTTTAAACAAGATCGTACTAATCGCATTAGCAGTTTCCACGATGGCAGGGGCATTTTCAAATTGAGTAAGGCTTTTTTCGGCACGAAAGACAATACGGCTGTAATTGATGCTATTCATTAAATAGTTGAGTTCAACTCTCGGATACCACTCTTCATCGCTTAGTCCATAGCTCACACCGGTTTTAAGATTCAGATTCTTTTTTTCCTCTTCCCATTCTTTATTCCAATCCAAATTGATCCCCAATGCATAGCCTTGGATAGGATTAAAGGTGTTATCTGTTATGGGAGAACTATAGGTGAACTGCGTGTTTTTTTGCGAATTTCGGATCGTTTTACCAAAGATATTCGTCCATTTAAATTTGTTTTTTACCCGATCAATGGAATCCAAATATTGAGGAGATTTCCGAACCCGTTGGATGCTATCTTTCTTTTTGTAGTCCTGAACTTCTTCTTCTGTCAAACGGATGGGGCGTTCTTTGTCCCAGTAAAGAGTCTCTTTTTTATTGGCTTTTTCCTCAAAACGTTGCAGGGCGGCTCCAAAAGTCTTGGGTGCAAAGAGGGGGCTAAAGTCATAGTGTGAATAGACTGCCGAAAAACGTCCGTTGCCTTTAAAAGCAAAAAAGCTAAATTCAAAATCAAGCACCTGATTGGACAACGACCAACGATTGTCTGTAGCATTAAACAGGTATTGTTGAATAATTTGCATCGCATCCATCCCAGGAAGTCGCATTCGTTGTTTTTCGATAACGACATCCAATCCATAAAACACCCAGTCGTCTTCAACGATGTATATATAGCCTTTGAAAGCGGGACCTGTCTCTGTTTTGGGAGTAATTTTGATCTTGTTGATGAGTTTTTTTTCGGGAGTATAAAAACTTTCCTCAAGTGTGAATCGGTAATACGTAAAGGCACTGTTGCCGATGGGCGAAGCAATGGGAGTTCCAAAATCCAAGGTGTTTTGATAAAAGTCAAATTCGGCATCTTGGGCAGAGTTGAAGCTAAATCCATTGTCATTGCCACTTACTTTAGAAGCATAGACAATTTCTTTAAAGTCTTTTTTATTTTGAAAGATTTTTGATTTGGTTTCAGAGAGATAAACAATCCCCGAACGAGTACTGTCTAGGGAACCTCCAATATCTCCAATAGCAACACCCATAAACTTTTTGGGAACGCTGTCCATTCGGAACATCCCTCGGGAATAAAAATCAGCAGTGAATATTTGATTTTTGCCGGCACGGATCTTCCGAACCCGCTGTGCGTTTCGAATGATGGCATTGGCGGGATTTTCTTTGGAGGAAACAGCCACCTCTGAAAGGTTGAGGGGACTCGGTTTCATTTGAATCTGAATTGTCTCAGAGGGTAAGGAATAGACTTCGCTTAGGGTGTCATAGCCTAAATAGCTAAACTGTAAGGGAGCTTCGGATTGCTCGGGTACATCCAGAAAAAAAAATCCATCTTTATTAGTAACCGTTCCCTGATAGGTGCCTTTTAAATAGACACTAACATCCTGAAGGGGCTTTTGATTTTCATCTACAACATAACCTTGGAGCTGAGCTGATAAAAGTTTTGTAAATAGAAGTAGTACAATTAGGAGTAGGCGTTGCATTATGTAGGTGATTTGAACAACTCTAAATTAGTAAAAAATGAAGGTGCCGTTATTTTCTAAAATCTTTTTTAATACGTGCAAGATTTCGTTGATTGTCTCGGTCTTTAATGGTTTCGCGTTTGTCGTAGAGTTTTTTCCCTCGCGCTAGTGCAACGGTTAGTTTGGCAAATCCTTTGTCATTGATAAACATACGAAGGGGGACAATGGTTAGTCCTGCATTTTGCACTTCTCGGCGGAGCTTTTTTAGTTCTCGTTTGTTGAGTAATAGCTTTCGACTGCCACGTGGTGTATGGTTAAAGCGCGTGCCAAAGGCATAAATCTCCACATACATATTGACCACAAACAACTCCCCACGTTCATTGAATTCACAAAAGCACTCACTAATAGAGGCTTGGCTGTTTCGAATGGATTTGATTTCAGTTCCAGTCAATACAATCCCAGCCGTATACTGATCGATTATTTCGTATTCAAAACGGGCACGTTTGTTTTGGATGTTGACCTTTTTTTGCATCGCGTAAAATTACAACTATTCCTCAGATACTTTTCTATATGGATAAACATCAAATCAAAACAGTAAGAATTTTTCCAAGGGTTCAAATGCTAGAGGGCTTGTGTGATTTTTGTATGTTTGAATGAGAATTATTCTTTGCTACAGTTTTTGAATTTTTAAGGCTAGAAAAAGGGGGTATTAACAACGCCAAAATGACACTATTTACTTTTATTTTAGGGAGAATAAAAAGCGTAAAATTTGCTATAAAAGGAATGTTTTTGTTGCTAAAAACAGAACATGCGATCATTACTCAATTTAGCATCGGTGTCCTCTTAATAATTGCAGGATTCTATTTTGACATCTCCCGTATAGACTGGATTATTCAACTAGCAGTGATAGGCTTTGTCTTAGCATTAGAGGGCGTAAATACAGCCATCGAAAAAGTGTGTGATTTTGTTCACATTAATTTTGATAAGCGGATTGGCTTTATCAAGGATGTTTCGGCAGGGGCTGTTTCTTTTGCGGTGTTCTTTTCATTTTTGATACTTGTGCTTATGTACTACCCTTACTTGTTTGAAAAGGGAGCCTAAATCACTCAGGACTCTATCTTTGATAAAAGCATATGGGGTAAAAATCAGCGTTTCAATTACAGAGTGGAATAGGAGATTGATTATTTATTTCTAAAAACGATTTCCCCTTCAAACACATCTACTGTAACTTCCTGATCGGGCTGAATGGATCCATTCAGTAGTTCTTTACTCAGGGGATTGACCACTTGCTTTTGTAATATGCGTTTTACAGGTCGTCCACCGTATTCGGGATCAAATCCTTTTTTAGCTAGAAGTGACAGTGCTTCCGGAGTAGCTTTTAATTGGATGTTCTGTTGGGTTAAACGTTGCGAAATGACTTGGAATTGAAGGGCTACGATTTGTTGAATTTCTTTTCGAGTCAGTGGGGAAAATACTAAAACGTCATCAATTCGATTCAAAAACTCGGGGCGAACATTTTGTTTTAGAAGACTTAATACTTGATCCTTAGCTTTGGCTTCTGCAGCATCAAAATGAGTTTCCGATTCAAAGGCTTGTTGAATTTCACGGCTTCCAATATTTGAGGTCATGATGATAACCGCATTTTTAAAATCAGCAACTCGTCCTTTGTTGTCGGTCAATCGTCCTTCATCCAAAACTTGTAGCAGGATGTTAAAGGTATCGGGATGGGCTTTTTCAATTTCATCGAGTAAGATCACAGAATAGGGCTTACGTCTTACGGCTTCTGTTAATTGTCCTCCTTCATCATAGCCCACATAACCTGGAGGTGCCCCAATCAATCGGCTGACAGCATGCCGTTCTTGATATTCGCTCATATCAATGCGGGTCAGGTTGTTTTCATCATCGAATAGCACTTCCGCCAAGGCCTTGGCCAGTTCTGTTTTTCCAACCCCAGTAGTTCCTAAGAATAAAAAGCTCCCAATCGGTTTTTGAGTGTCCTGCAATCCACTCCGACTGCGTCTGATGGCATCACTAACGGCTGATACAGCGGCTTCTTGCCCCACCAAACGCTGGTGCAACTGACTTTCTAAATGCAATAGTTTTTCCCGGTCGCTTTGCAGCATTTTTTGAACGGGAATCCCTGTCCATTTGGCAACTACTTCGGCAATATCGTCAAAGAGCACTTCTTCTTTGATCAGGCTATCCTCTGTCTGTTGTTTGTGAAGTTCCGTTTGAAAAGCATCCAACTCTTCTTGGGCGGCTTGAAGTTTCCCATAACGTATTTCAGCAACTTTGCCATAGTCTCCTTCTCGTTCAGCGCGTTCGGCTTGTAAGCGTAATTGTTCGATATCGGATTTTACTTTCTGAATGCCATCGACCACCTCTTTTTCACGACTCCATTGGGAAAACAATTGCGTGCGTGATTCTTTTAGATTGGCCAATTCTTCGCTTAACTTTTTAATTTTGGCTTCGTCATTTTCACGCTGGATAGCCACCAGTTCAATTTCAAGCTGTCGAATTCTCCGATCCAAACCATCCAATTCTTCGGGTTTGGAGTTGATCTCCATTCGTAGTTTGGCAGCGGCTTCGTCCATCAAATCAATAGCCTTGTCGGGAAGAAATCGATTGGAGATATAACGATGAGACAATTGAACGGCAACGACAATTGCTTCGTCTTTAATACGGACTTTATGGTGGGTTTCGTATTTTTCTTTTAACCCTCGAAGAATGGAAATAGCATCGTCCACATTGGGTTCTTCCACGAGTACCTTTTGAAAACGTCTTTCAAGTGCCTTGTCTTTTTCAAAGTATTTTTGATATTCATCTAGGGTAGTGGCTCCTATGGTACGGAGTTCACCACGCGCGAGAGCGGGTTTCAGAATATTGGCAGCATCCATAGCCCCTTCACCACCTCCGGCCCCCACCAAGGTGTGGATCTCATCAATGAAAAGTAATAATTGTCCGTCACTTTTAGCAACCTCTTTAATGACGCTTTTGAGGCGTTCTTCAAATTCTCCTTTGTATTTGGCTCCAGCAATCAGTGCCCCCATATCCAAGGCATAAAGCGTTTTATCCTTTAAATTTTCAGGAACATCACCGGCAATAATCCGATGGGCCAAGCCCTCGGCAATAGCGGTTTTTCCAGTACCGGGTTCCCCCACCAAAATGGGATTGTTTTTGGTGCGTCGGGATAAAATCTGAAGCAATCGACGGATTTCTTCATCACGGCCAATCACAGGGTCCAATTGAGCTTCTTGTGCTTGTTGGTTCAAATTACGGGCGTATTTTTCCAATGCCTGATAACGGTCTTCCATTGAAGCAGAAGTTGTTTTCTCCCCTTGTCGTAAGTGAGCAATGGCTTTTTCCAAGTCCGTCTTCTGAATCCCCTGATCTTTTAAAATACGACCTGCGGCATCGTTAGAGGCGTGGAGTGCTAGAAGCAGATGATCCGTAGCGACAAAATCATCATTTTGTTTTTTGGCAAGGCTGGTGGCTTTTAATAGCGTATTGGAAGCCTTCTGGGAAAAACTCAAATCGCCACCTTCTACTTTGGGAAGTCGATTGATTTCGGCAGAAACTAGTTTTAAGATAAGTTGAAGGTTTAATTGTAATTGTTTGGCAACATAGGGAACGATACTGTTATCAATTTCCAGTAAGGCATGCAGTAGGTGAGCGTTTTCTACCTGTTGCTGACCTAAATCAACGGCCTTCTGTTGTGCGGCTTGGAGTACTTCCTGTGTTTTTAGCGTAAACTGATTGGCGTTCATTTTTTTTAGGGTTGGGAAATCAAAAGTCGTTCCAGTAAAAATTAACGTCATTTTGACATCAAAAAGCAACTATCACCCGCCATTTTGACCGTAATAATGGATGCAACTGTTTTACCCTTCTTGTGTCACTTTTAGAATAAACTCTGTATTTAGTAATGTTTATCCATGTAAATAAAAACAGACCCCTTTTTCAATTGCACTTTTTTAGGCTTATTAACGACCTATTGATAAATTCACATAAAAGCCTAGGTTCTAGGTCAAAAAGCAGGGTTGAAATTCTTATTTTTGTAAAAATTTTTATCCATGCAGCGAGATACAGCCGTTTTTGAATTGATCCAAGAAGAAGAGAAGCGCCAGCTTAACGGAATTGAGTTAATAGCCTCTGAAAATTTCACCAGCCCTGCCGTGATGGAAGCCGCAGGCTCTGTGCTAACCAATAAATACGCCGAAGGTTATCCCGGAAAGCGATATTATGGTGGCTGTGAGGTGGTCGATGAAGTTGAGCGTTTGGCGATAGACCGTGCCAAAGAGCTTTTTGGAGCCGCCTATGCCAATGTGCAACCCCATTCGGGTTCTCAGGCCAACACAGCCGTATTTCATGCCTTTTTAAAGCCTGGAGATAAAATCCTTGGATTCGATTTGTCGCATGGAGGACATTTGACTCATGGTTCTCCGGTCAACTTTTCCGGACGCTTGTATGAAGCGCATTTTTATGGAGTGCAAAAGGACACAGGGCGATTGGATTATGACAATATTCGTGAGATTGCAAAGGAAGTAAAACCTCAAATGATCATTGCAGGAGCCTCTGCCTATTCACGTGATATTGATTTTGAAGCCTTTCGTTCGATTGCCGATGAAGTGGGTGCCTTTCTTTTGGCGGATATATCCCATCCTTCGGGAATGATTGCTACCGGTTTGTTATCAGACCCTATCCCACATTGTCATGTTGTGACTACCACCACTCACAAAACCCTTCGAGGACCTCGTGGAGGACTGATTCTGATGGGAGAAGATTTTGACAATCCATTTGGCTTGACCCTGAAGAACGGAACGGTACGCAAAATGTCACACTTATTGGACATGGCTGTGTTTCCTGGAAACCAAGGAGGACCTTTGATGCATATAATTGCAGCTAAGGCGATAGCTTTTGGAGAGTGTTTGGAAACAGGATTTAAAAATTACGTAACGCAAGTACGAGATAATGCCCAAGCCATGGCCAAAGCTTTTGTAGCTCGTGGGTATCACTTGATTTCTGAGGGTACAGATAATCATCTCATGCTTATTGACTTACGCAATAAAAACATTACTGGGAAAGCAGCTGAAGAAGCCTTAGTCAAAGCGGAAATCACCGCCAATAAAAACATGGTGCCTTTTGATGACAAATCCCCTTTTGTAACCTCTGGTATTCGAGTGGGTACCCCTGCGATTACGACTCGAGGATTGAAAGAGGTCGATATGGAAACCATCGTTGCGCTGATTGATCGTGTGATTACCAACTATCAAGACGAAGCCGTATTGGCAACAGTAGCCCAGGAGGTTCATCAATTGATGAATGGACGGCCGTTGTTTGTAGGCTAGTTTCCCAAAAGCAACTCTTGGACCGAATCGGGAACCGAAAGCAGTTTCCGACTTTCCAATTCGATATAACACCAAGAGGTGGTGCATTGTACCAACAATGCATTTGTTTTTGCATTGCGAATGCTGACAAATCGTTCCGATAAGGGACCCCGCATAGCTTTAACGTGGGTTTCAATCAAAAGATGATCACCTAAAAAAGCGGGTCTTTTGTATTCGATAAAATGATTGCGTACCACCCCATACACCTTCCATTTCTTCTAAAGGTGCCGTTAATTTGTTCCAATGGGCTTTGGCGATTTCCTGAACCCAATAGAGGTATTGAACATTGTTGACATGATTGAGTCCATCAATGTGTTCGGCAATTACCTGAACATCCATTTGGTATTTTGCCACACTCATTCTTCGGAATAGATTTCGACCTCAAACAAGCTGTTCCAATACTTACCTGTTACAAAGAAGGTGTTGCGTTGGGGATGATAGGCGATGCCATTAAAAGCCTCTGCCTTGGGATTGTTCCGCAACTTTTCCCGAAGCCCTGTAAAATCGACTACCCCGACAACAGCTCCTGTTTCGGGTTGAACAATAACAACAACGTCTTTTTGAAACTGATAGGTATTCGCATAGATCAATCCCTGAGCCCATTCCAGTTCATTCAATTTATTGACTGACTTGTTATTGGTCATCACTTCAATCGAACCTGTTTCCTTGTAACTTTTGGGGTCTAGCGTCCATAGTATGTGCGAGCCATCGGACTTATACAATTGCTCTTCGTTGTGACACAAGCCCCATCCTTGGGTACTTTTATCATAAGCAAAGGAATCGGTCATTTTTAGTGTTTCCCCATCGTACACAAAACCCATATTGGCACGCCATGTCAATTGAATAGCTTGCTCATCCCAAAGGGTCAGTCCCTCACCAAAATAAACGGCGTCTAATTTTTGATTGGCCAAAACGTCCCCTGTTTTATAATCCACTTTCCGAATGGTTGATTTACCATTCAGTCCTGTACTTTCATATAGCATCTCTCCCTTAAACTCCAAGCCTTGGGTGTAAGCTGTTGGGTCATGTGGGTAGCTATTGAGCACTCGATATTTCATTAGGCTGGGTTTTTCTGAGGCATACACCCAAAAGGTATTTTCAAAAGCGTGACTTTTTCCATTGTAAAAAGCAGTGGCTTGAAGTGTATGGGAACCCAAGGAAAAACTTTCCAAAGATAGCGGTGAATCAACAGCTTTTCCATTACTGAAGTAGCGGATGGAATCCACAACGCTGTTTTTGGGAAGTTTTAAGGAAAAAGTAAGCGTATCCTGTGGGCTGGGCTTCTCAGTACTGGCTTTAATTTTAAGTTTGGCCTTTATTTTTTTTTCGCCGTCACAGGTCGAAGCGACCAGGGCTAGTAATAGAAGAAACAGGGGTTTGTACATGCTTAATTTTTCACCAAGGTATTTAATAAAATTCAGTTTTACAATGCGATTGAACACAAGAGAAATTCTATATTTGTGCCGGGCAAGTTCTGCACAACCAGCTCCTGCCGAATCCCCCCAGGGCGGGAACGCAGCAAGGGTAGGCGGTTGTAGCGGTGTGATGCGGGTCGCTTGCCCTTTTTTTATGGTATGGGAAAAATAGTGATCATCACGGGTGCTTCTTCGGGCATGGGCAAAGTTACTGCTGACTATTTGAGCCAACAAGGACATACCGTTTTTGGTACTTGTCGAAATCCTCCTAATTACCCTAAACCTGACAATTATTCTTTGGTAGCCTTGGATCTTACTGAAGCTGAAAGCATTGAAAACTTTGTAGCTTATTTTCGGAACAACAGCATTGTACCGGAAGTCCTAATTAATAATGCCGGAGTAGGAATCACTGGCCCGGCAGAGGAGTTGCCAATTGCGACCATACGAGCGCATTTTGAAACCAATTTTTTTGGTCCTATCGCCTTGACTCAGGGCTTATTGCCCCTGCTACGAAAAGCCGATAACGCTTGTATTGTCAATATTACATCCATTGCAGCTTATTCGGGATTGCCCTTCCGCGCTATCTATTCCGCGTCTAAAAGTGCTTTTTCGATATTTACAGAGGCCCTGCGAATGGAACTTCGAAAGGCACACATACGAGTAGCAACAATCGCGCCTGGCGATTATGCTACAGACATCGCTTCCCGCCGCCACCACGCGCCTGTAATCAAGGACTCTCCCTATGAGACTGTCTATTCGGAAGCCCTAGCGACCATGAATGCACATGTGGATGACGGTAGTGATCCGATAGAAATCGCAAAAACAATTGAAAAAATCATTTTTGAGACCCATCCGAAAGTACATTACTTGTCAGGCAAGCGGCTTCAAAAATTTTCTGTAGTTTTAAAAGGAATCATACCTGGCAAATGGTATGAGAAACTACTACGCAACCATTACAAAATATAACTGAAACTGGATTTATGAAATTTTTTATTGACACTGCCAATCTCGATCAAATTAAAGAAGCCCAAGACATGGGAATTTTAGACGGGGTAACAACCAATCCGTCGCTAATGGCCAAAGAAGGCATTACGGGAAAAGACAATATTTTAAAACACTATCTTGATATTTGTGAGGCAGTAGAGGGCGATGTTTCAGCCGAAGTGATTGCTGTCGACTTTGAAGGAATGGTGAAAGAAGGGGAGGAGCTGGCTGCATTGCATCCTCAAATTGTGGTTAAAGTCCCGATGATCAGAGAAGGTGTAAAAGCCATTACCTATTTTTCCTCAAAAAATATCAAAACCAACTGTACACTGGTGTTTTCATCCGGTCAGGCGTTGCTTGCCGCGAAAGCGGGAGCCACTTACGTTTCCCCTTTTATTGGTCGATTGGATGATATCGGTTTTGATGGTATCGAATTGATTGAAGAAATTCGTTTGATTTATGACAACTACGCCTTCGAGACAGAGATTTTGGCAGCTTCTGTTCGTCATACGCGCCATTTGATCGCTTGTGCTCAGGTAGGTGCTGATGTTATGACGGGTCCACTGAGTGCCATTAGCGGGTTACTCAATCATCCATTAACAGACAAGGGGCTTGCTCAATTCCTAGCGGATCATAAAAAAGGGAACTAAAGGTCTTCCTCAAAATCCTCTGACATCAGGTTTGCAAATCCATTTTGAATTTGCCCCTTTTTATTGATAATGATGGTTTTGTTAAGAAGAGTGATGACCCATTTTTTGCTTGCGGTACCAAAATCCACCAGACCGTATTGATTTTTGGGGTCTAGCTCCATCATTTTGTAGACTTCAAGCGCAATAGGGTTGAGGGGTTGAATGGAAACCCCCACAAAACGGTAGTTGGGATGCTGCGCTTCAAGTGCTTTTATCCGTTCAATGGTACTTTTAAAATGATTCATTTGCGTCTGCGACCAGAAATAAAGAACGGTTGGTTTTTCCCACATTTGGTTACTGGAAAGGAGCTTTAATTCTGCATTCTGGAGGATAATTTCAGGGAGTTTTTTCCCAGCATCCATTTGATTGATGTCTTGATGGAGTGCGACGATTTCTTCTAAATAGGAAGGGGAGGTATTGATGTCAAAATAATATTCCAAAAATTTCTCGTGATTATTGTGATTGCCAAAGTTGAGTAATTCTTCGTAGGCCACGGCACGAGCAAGATTGTTGCGTACACGAATTCCAGTAATTTTGTTTTGGATCACTTGAAGTCGTCGTAGGTTAAAGTCGGTATCCTGTCGCGCTGTTAGATAATTTTCACCTGGGAGCAATGCCTCCCGCGTGAGGTAATTCATCAAATAAGTAATATAAGGGTCAAAGAAAGCCAAATCGTTTTCCCCGTAGTTCAAAAATTTGCGATAACCCGAAAAACGTTTGTTTTGAAGGCTGTCCCATTGATTGCCTCGGAGCATGGCATAGCGTTCTTGAATCCCTGCATAGGCGTAGACATAAGCGGCCTGAGTGATTTTTTGAGCATAGGGGGTTAGCTTGTTTAAGGAGTCCATTTGAATCCACTGCTGCTTTTTTTCTTTAAGGAGCGAATCAACGGTTTGCTTGAATTCTTCTGGGCTGGTAGCGTATTGAGAAGCGAGGAAGTTGTTTTCAAGTTCTAAACGTAGCCGGATATCTGTAAGAAAATTGTTCTTACTAGCCCCACGCCCTGAAAAAACCAGCGATTCATGAAAGGCTGCGGCATTGATGCGAACCCAAATGCTGTCTGCGGGTTCCAAAAGGATGGAGGTGAACTCTGGAATATGCTCCATTTTGTAAATCCCTGGAGGCAAGGAGTCGTATTTACGTGAAAATCGGGTGGAGTTTTTGAGTAAAAAAGTATCCAAAACGCGGTTACCAAAATAGACACTTACAAAGGAGGAGGAGGGTTTTACCACCTGACCACCGAGAAATACAGCAGTGTTGGGCGTCTTTTCACACCCCCAAAAGCCAATGAGTATGAGTCCTAACCAGAGTCCTTTTTTCATTACTATTCTTGTGCCTTTTATTGGTTCCTCAAAAATAGTGTAAGCAGTTCAGAGTAGGGCGTTAATGCGCTGTTAAAAAAACCACTGACTACTGTTAGTTTTTTGGTACTTTTGCGCTGAAAATTTACCCTATGCTCAGCGTTAATAATTTATCAGTACAATTCGGAAAGCGAGTCTTATTTGACGAAGTGAATGTAACCTTTGGTCCTGGTAACTGTTATGGGATTATTGGTGCCAATGGTGCTGGGAAATCCACTTTTCTTAAAATCATCTCTGGAAAACAAGATGCCAACTCCGGATCGGTTCATTTGGAAACGGGCAAACGCCTATCTGTTTTGGAACAGAATCACAACGCCTTTGATGAATATCCCGTACTGGAAACCGTTTTGCGTGGAAATAAAGAGTTGTTTGCTGTGAAAAGCGAAATGGATACCATCTATGCCAAGGAAGACTTTTCAGATGCCGATGGGGAACGCGTTGGGGAATTACAGATTGTTTTTGAAGAGATGAACGGCTGGAATGCCGACAGCGAAGCCGCTGCTTTACTCTCCAATCTTGATATTCCGGAAAACCTTCACTATATGTCCATGAAAGATTTGGATGGAAAACAAAAGGTTCGTGTGCTCTTAGCCCAATCCCTATTTGGAAGTCCTGATGTTTTGATCATGGATGAGCCAACCAACGACTTGGATTATGAAACGATCCAATGGCTGGAGCAATTCTTAGCCAATTATGACAATACAGTTATTGTGGTATCGCACGACCGTCACTTTTTAGATGCTGTTTGCACGCATATATCCGATATTGATTTTGGGAAGATCAATCATTACTCTGGGAATTATACCTTCTGGTATGAATCCAGCCAACTCGCTGCGCGTCAGCGTGCACAGCAAAACAAAAAAGCAGAAGAAAAGAAAAAGGAACTACAGGAGTTTATTTCTCGATTTTCTGCCAACGTAGCTAAGTCTAAACAGGCAACGTCTCGAAAGAAAATGATCGAAAAGCTAAATATTGAAGAGATTCGCCCTTCCAGCCGTCGCTATCCTGCCATTATTTTTGAGCAAGAACGCGAGGCGGGAGATCAAATTTTGAACATTGAAGACCTTTCTTATTCTTCGGAAGGGGAGACCCTTTTTGACCAGATTCATTTTAATATGGCGAAAGGTGACAAAACCATCGTATACTCCAAAGACTCTCGTGCCATTACCGCTTTTTATGAAATTATCAATGGCAAATTGAAGGCTGACAAAGGATCTTTTGAATGGGGGATAACCACCAATCAATCCTATCTGCCCTTAGATAACAGCACCTTTTTTGATTCTGACCTATCATTAGTGGATTGGCTTCGACAATGGGCGCAAACCGAAGAAGAACGCGAAGAAGTATTTATTCGGGGCTTTTTGGGGAAAATGCTCTTTAGCGGAGATGAAGCCTTGAAAGGGTCTAATGTGCTGTCCGGAGGCGAAAAAGTACGTTGTATGCTTTCCAAAATGATGATGGCTCGTGCCAATGTGGTGATGCTGGACGAACCCACAAACCACTTGGATTTGGAATCCATCACAGCTTTTAATAATGCCCTGAAAAACTTTAAAGGAACGGTGCTATGCGCAACCCATGACCATGCTTTTGCACAAACCGTTGGAAACCGAATTTTGGAATTGACTCCCAATGGTGTAATCGATCGTTATAGTAATTTTGATGATTATATGTCCGATCCCAAGATCAAAGCTTTGCGCGAGAAGCTATATTCAAAATAATTCTTCAGCTTTTTTGACTTCTCTGAAGTGGAGAAGTAGAAATCAAGGAAACAAAAAAAGCGGCAATTCTGCCGCTTTTTTATTTACTTATTTTGAGGATTGTCTACCAGAAAAATGCGTACAGTGCTACCAACACTAACATTAAAGCAAAAGCGCCAATATTATAGATTGCTGGGGTATCAAATATTTCTTTACTGAGTTCAATTCCTTTGGCATCGTCTTTTTCTTTGTTTTCACGAAGGCTTACCAGTGCAATCACAACCATGGATAAAATGGCGGTTAACCCCATCTGATCCAAAAAGGGAAGGCTAGGGAAAAGCCCTTCCAGACTGCTTCCGACCATCCATCCTTTGGGACCTACTTTAAAGAACATCGCAATAGGAATTGATGCTAAGGCACCGAAAATCGCTCCTTTGTTGGAGGCCTTTTTCCAGAACAAGCCCAAAACAAAAACGGCCAAAATACCAGGACTTACCACTCCGGTGTATTCTTGAATGAATTGGAATGCTTGATCGATCCCACCCAATAGCGGTGCCATGATCGTAGCGATGACCAAGGCAACAAGAGCAGAAATACGTCCAATGTTAACAGTTTTAGTGTCGTTTGCCTCTTTATTGATCAATGCTTTATAAATATCCATGGTAAAAATCGTCGCTGTTGAATTCAACATGGAAGCCAATGACGATACAATGGCAGCAGCAAGGGCTGCAATGGCGATTCCTTTAAAGCCAGCGGGCAAGAATTGCATCAACCAGGGAAAGGCTTTGTCAGAAGTTCCTGCGGTGGGCATGTTTTGCATTCCCCCTTCACCCAAACTTCCTAGCAACGCGGGGTCGTTAACGATAACATAGGCAGCAATTCCAGGAATAACTACGATCAACGGTATGATCATTTTCAATCCGGCCGCAAACAGGATTCCCTTTTGGGATTCCGCAAGGGATTTGGCAGCCAATGTGCGTTGGATGATGTATTGATTGAATCCCCAATAATAGAGATTGGCAATCCACATTCCTCCAATCAATACGCCAATTCCGGGGAGGTTGTTATATTCAGGATTTGATTCTTCAAGGATCATATCAAAGCGCTCTGGGACCGCCGCATAAATCGTAGAAAGTCCTTCAAAGAAACCATTGCCTCCAGAGACTGTGTCTAGGGCTAAGTAAGTGGTTACTAAACCACCAAGCACCAATACAACCACTTGGATGATATCTGTCCAAGCTACTGCGGAAAGTCCTCCGTATAAAGAATAAGCGGCGGCAAACAAGGCCAAACCAAGGACACCAGTCATCAAATCAATGCCTAAAATAGTTTGCAATGCCAATCCACCGAGATATAACACGGAAGCCAAATTAACAAAGACATATAAGCCAATCCAAAAAACGGCAAGGATGGTCTTCAATTGACTGGAATAGCGTTTTTCGACAAATTCCGGAATCGTATAGAGTCCTTTTTCGATGAAAATAGGAAGGAAGAATTTTCCAACAACAATAAGGGTCAGTGCCGCCATCCACTCATAGGTAGCGATAGCTAAGCCTCCGGCAAAGCCCGAACCAGACATTCCGATAAATTGCTCAGCGGAAATGTTAGCCGCAATTAAAGAGGCTCCAATAGCCCACCAAGGGAGGGATTTACTGGCTAAAAAGTAGTCTTCGGCATTTTTGGTTTCGCCTTCTTTACTTCGGGATACCCATAGGCCAACGCCTAAAATAACAACGGCATAAAGGGCGAATATCACATAGTCTAATGTGGTGAAGCTCGTATTCATAAGTTAAGTTTAAATAATATAGCGGTGGTATTTTCTCAGGAAAATAGGTCCGTATGATTTCGCTTCACAAAGTAGAAAATCTAGGAGAAAGCAAAAAATTGTAAACGGTTTATTTCTGCAACTCCAGAGTGCTCAGCACTTTTTCCGCTTTTTGGAGCTCGTCTTGATGAACAAAAACCTGTTGCTGGTCATGAGTAATTCCAAAGCCCGCCATACGAGCAGACTCGGATTCATCTTTGATCACGGGAATAATGTTTTCGGCCTGTAAGGCATTCTTTAACGCAATGACCACAACAGAGGAACCGGTATAGATATGCACAAAAGAATGTTCCATAGAATGGCTTTAGGTTTTGTTGTATTTACTGTTCCAAATGGCAGGGTTGAAATTTTTCCCCAACGCAATACCGCAGAATAAAACCACCGCGGCTACTGCTTTAAAGATAAAAAAGTATAGCATCAAAAAGACAGTACTGTCTGCCTTTTTTGTAAACATGCCCATCGGTGTGATTGCAGTAATAATGAGACTCAGACCAAGAAGGAAAAGGAGTAGATTCCAGATGTTTTGAAAAGGAAGCATTCGAAGTTTTCGAAGCGGATGCAAGTCTTTACCCCATTTGTGAATCAAATAAAAATAATCGTTTCCTAGGGGCACAAACAAAAGCGGATCATCAGTTTTTACGAGTCGAAACATCACAGAAGGCGCCATGATTTTAAAACCGTTCAGTTGGGTTTGATGTGTCTCCTCCAAGGCATTAATTTTGTTTTTAGCTTCTTGAGGAAGCTGTCCCTTAAAGTATTTGAGATCCAAAAAACGCAAACGATAGTCTATACAAATCGTTTTGATTTCTTCCAGCGAAAAGATGTTGGCGGATTCCAATTGATCAAAATCAAATTGGTTGGTACTGTCAAAACGCGTCTGTTTCAAAAGCGACTTGACTTGAGATAATACGTCTGTGACCCCTCTATGTTTTTCAACACTGGCCTTTAAAACGGCTTCTAAGTTCGTGGATGCAAGTAGATTCAACTTCATAATCAATTTCATTAGGAAGTAAAATTAGGGATTCTTGCTCGAATCTCAAACCAAAAAGCAGCTTAACGCAATTGGGCTTCTAATTCTTGCGCAAAACGATCTTGAAGTTTTTTCATAATCTTATCGATTTGCTTGTCTGTAAGGGTTTTGTTTGGGTCTTGAAACGCAAAGCTCACTCCGTATGATTTTTGATTTTCAGGAAGGTTTTTTCCTTCATACACATCAAAAAGCCCCACCTTCTGCAGCAATTTACGCTCTGTTTGGTAAGCCAATTTCTCAATGGCTTGAAAGCTGACCTCTTTGGACACCAAAAGGGCAAAATCACGACGGCTGGTCGGGAATTTAGGAATGGGGGTCAAGGTTAGGTTTTTGGAAAATGCATATTTCAAAATCAATTCCCAATCCAAGGTTGCATAGTACACCGTTTTATCAATATTGAATTCCTTGGCAATTTCCGCTTTAACAATGCCCATATGTCCAAGGGTTGTTTTCCCGAGTTTCCACTCAACACCCTCTGCAAGGGTAGGATGTTCGGTATATTGGCAATCGGAAACGGACATTCCCAGGCGTGTCCAAATATTCTCAATAACCCCTTTAAAATAGGAAAAAGGAGAGGGGTGTTCGCTGCTGTCCCAATTTTCGCTGTAGGGATTTCCTACCAATGAAAGGGCTGCGTATTTCTTTTCTTCAAAACCTTCTTCGGTAGTGGCATAGGTTTTCCCAATTTCAAAAAACTTGAGATTCTTAGCTTGTCGATTGAGGTTAAACCCGATGGACTCTAGTGTGGAAAATAAAAGACTGCTTCTCAATTGGGACAGTTCTTGTCCGAGCGGATTCAACAAATGCACCCCTTTAAAGTCTTTTAGGCTCGCATCCAACGCCTGATAGTTGGGTGAAGTCAGGGAGTTGTTCATGATTTCAGAAAAACCAAAACCAACGAGGGTTTGAGCGAGCTGTTCTTCAATTTGATGAGGACTGCGCGCATTATAGGTCGGGAAGGGGGTTTGTAAGGGAGGTGCGGCGGTCACATTGTTGTACCCATAGACACGAAGAATTTCTTCAATAACGTCCGAGGGACGGGTCACGTCTACACGATAGGGAGGAATGGACAGTCCCACTCCAGTTTCGGATACAGATTCAATCGTGATATCCAAAGCGTTTAAAATGGTGTTGAGCGTCTCTTTTGGAATCTTTTGCCCAATGGTAGCATCCAATTGCTCGTAGTGAAGCATTAATTGTTTGGGTTGCGGCTCTGGTTGCGCCACTTCTACCAGTTCGCTGCTGATGGTTCCTCCGGCCAGTTCTTGAATCAAAAGAGCGGCTCTTTTAAGCGCATACTTGGTAATCAACGGATCAATTCCTCTTTCGTAGCGGAAGGAGGCATCGGTATTTAACCCGTGTCGTTTGGCTGTTTTACGTATACTAACCGCATCGAAATAGGCGCTTTCCAAAAAGATATGTTTGGTTTGATTGCTGACTCCTGAGCCTTTTCCTCCAAAAACACCCGCAATGCACAAGGGGGTATTGCCATCACAAATCATAAGGTCTTCGGCATGCAGTTTTCGCTCTTCCCCATCAAGGGTTACAAAAGAGGTGTCCTGTATAAGGGTCTGTACGACAATATTTCCTTCTATTTTTCCAGCATCAAAAGCGTGGAGCGGTTGCCCCAAGTCGTGTAGCACGTAATTGGTGATATCAACCACATTGCTTTTGGGTGTTAAGCCAATAGCTTTCAAACGGTTTTGCAACCATTCGGGTGAGGGAGCGACGGTCACATCTCGAATCATCAAGCCCAGATAACGAGGAGCTTTGATGGGATCTTTGACCTCTATTTCTATTGGGTGCGTATTTTGGTCTATGCTGAAAGCACTAACCTCTGGGGTGGACCAGTCTGATTTAATTTCATTAAGAACACAGGCCGCTCTCAGATCACGAGCCACGCCCATATGACTCATGGCATCGGCACGGTTGGGGGTCAAACCAATTTCAAAAACGGTGTCATTTTCAATTTCAAAGACCTCATGGCATGGGGTTCCAGGAACCAAATCCGCATCAAGAATCATAATGCCTTCATGGCTGGTGCCCAAGCTTAATTCGTCTTCAGCGCAGATCATTCCCTGACTGGCTTCGCCACGAATTTTACTCTTTTTGATTTGGAACGAATTTCCTTCGGCATCGTATAAATGCGTTCCTACTGTGGCCACGGGTACTTTTTGACCAGCCGCCACATTGGGCGCACCGCATACAATCGGGAGGGGTTCTCCAGATCCGATAGCTACGGTAGTAATTTTTAAACGATCTGCATTGGGATGCGGTTCACAAGTGAGCACTTCCCCCACAACAACTCCTTCCAATCCGCCGGGAACTGAAGAAAACGATGTTGTTCCCTCTACTTCTAAGCCTAAATCGGTGAGCATCTCGGAGATTTGTTCAACAGGGAGTTCTACATTGATGAATTGCTTAAGCCAGTTGTAAGAAATTTTCACAGGTTTTGTATCGTAGCCCCAAGGGGTTGGTTAATATGCTTGCAAATATAACGGAACTGGAGAAAAGACCCGAGAGTTTTATAGCGAACAATAATTGCGGAGGAGATAAAAAATCATCTACGATTAAAGAAATAGCAGCACCCCCAATTTTTTATTGTGTACGCAGCTTTTTTAGTATTTTTAGACAAACAGCACCCAAATCTGTTCTTTAATCATGAAACCCTACGGTTACCAAGTGTTGGCCACAACAGATCACAACAAAACGTTAAAACGCAATTTGGTAAGGTTCTATAGTATTTTGAATCAATCAGTAAACTCGTTATTCAAAATCTCGAACCTCGCTCCGTTTCGGGGAAAGTTCAACTTAATTTAAATAAAACATATGAAGAAGTTAATCACAATCGTGAAACCAAAAATAGTAGCATTCCTCTTAATAAATATAATAGTTATGAATCTCTCTTACAGTCAAGAAAAAAATGATATAAAAAGAACATTAATTATCTCAGGAGGAGGGACGCGCGGAAGTTGGGGTGCAGGATTTGCCAAAGGGTTAGTAGAGTCTCATAAAGAATACGAAATAGTGGGGGGAACTAGTGCAGGAGCTTTAATCATGTCTTCAGTTATTCTAAAACAATTTGAAGAGCTTGAAACGTTATTTAATACAATAAAGAACAAAGATGTTTATAATGTTAATCCTATTCGATTAAATGGTGAAATACGTATATTCAAGTCAATTCTAAGGACATTGTTTGGATACCCTTCCATCGGAGAATCAAAAAATTTAAGAAAACTCATTGAAAAAATATTCACAGAAAAAGATTACGAAAATATTCTGAGACAGAAAAAAACTCTTTTTTGTGTAACTACAAACTTAAATACTTCAAAGAAGTCTATAAAATCAATAAATTCATCTTCTTATGCAGATATGCTAGATTGGATTTGGGCTTCTGCATCAGTTCCTGTTCTAATGGAACCCGTCCAAAAAGAAGGAGAAAGTTGGGTAGATGGGGGGCTAATAGACAACGTTCCTATAGATGGTGCAATAGTCAAAGCATCAAAAATAATAGACGTAATTGCCTTATTCCCAGAAGAGCCTACTCTTTGGGAACCTTCAAAGAAATTAACCAATATTGGCGCAAGAACATTCAATATATTATTAAATACGTCATTTAGAGATGATATAATTATTAGCAGAATTAGCAGAAGGTACTGAACTAAATATTTACTACATGCCAAAAGAAGACGCAAATTTTCTATCAAATCTATATTCATTTGAGAATGAATTTTTATCAGAAGGTTTTAACAGAGGATATAATTCTTTTAAAAATAAAACAATGCTAAAAAGAACCTATACAATGGGGAATGATGCCAAATTTTATAAGAAATAAAAAGCTAGCATAAAAGTACTGCTCCGCTACCGAAGCGGGAACTATTGAACCACTCCGACAACGAGATAAGAAAAATAAATACCATAAAGGGAACATATACAGTCGTTACTTACAATTAGAGAAAATATGAAAATACAAAGGAAAATATTTGGACTACTTATTCTGCTTTTAATATTTAGTTGTGCTAAAAATGAAGATGCTTCATTTGAAATGGCTCAAAAAAAATCAATGACTACGCAAACCGAAAATCAAGAAGGAATTAATGTTGAACGAAAGTTGATAAAAGAAGGACGAGTTGAATTTGAAACAGGCGACATTACAGCTTCTCGAAAATTAATATTTGAAAGTATCGAAAAACACAAAGGATACACTTCTTCTGACCAAGAATATAAATCCATTGGTAGAGTGAGCAATACGATAGTTATTCGAGTTCCTGCAAAGAATTTTGACCTTCTATTAAATGATGCTACTAAGGGCGTAACAAAATTTGACAGTAAGAATATTGAAGTAAAAGATGTGACAGAAGAATTTCTTGATATTCAAGCAAGACTTAGAACTAAAAAAGTGCTTGAAAATAGATATTTAGAACTACTCAAAAAAGCAAAAAGCGTGACGGAAATATTGGAGGTTGAAAAACAAATTGGACAGTTGCGTTCTGAAATAGAATCAATTGAAGGTCGGCTAAACTATTTAAAAAATAAAGTTTCATTATCAACGCTAACTATGACTTTTTACCAATCAATACCGAATGAAACCAAATTTGGAAATAAATTCAAAAATGGATTTAAAAGCGGTTGGAACAACTTTATTTGGTTCTTTGTTTTCTTGACCAATATTTGGCCATTTATTTTAATCGGAATAGGACTAATATTTGGAATTAAAATATGGAGAAAAAGAGAATAAAAGTTGGCAACACTTATATAGCACATAGGGCGTTTGGTAGTTTGCGAAAGCTCAGTGCTATTTACTAACAGCGTCAAATCGTTGATTTGGCTTTTAAGAATGAATAAATTAAAAACAAAACGTTAGTGGCAATTAGAAAAAATGACAAAGACAATTAAAATATTATCAGTTATTATTCTTTTCTCAACGAGTTGTAGTTCACAAAAAGCTGTTTTGAAAAGAAATAAAGATTTGAGTATGGATTTTACCAATATTACATATTTAATAACCCTCGAAGAATTTGAAAAAACGAAAGAATTTATCCTTGAAAAAGGAGATAAAATGACTTATCGAAATTATGATAACAATAATCCTCATTATAAATTTCCTGACTTTGACGTGTTTTTGGGGGCTGATATTGGGCAAAGGAACATAAATAATGACCCCAAAATTTCAAACTTTAATCAACTTACAATATCAGACTGGAATTCTGACATTAGATATTATGAATTAATTATTGTTAGAAAAGGAGATATAAAAACGAAAAAAGCTAGGATAAAAAAAGGAATGAATGAAGAACGGGTCTATCTAGTAGATGTTTATGGTAAAGGATTGGAATTAATGGAAAAAAAATTATCAAACTATTTAAAACAAATAAAAACAGAAATAACTGCCGCTAATAAGCTATATACAAAATAGCGGTCTAAGTGTTAAAACGAAAGACAGTTAATATGGTAAAGGTTAGTTGTATAACGAAAAGTTAGCGCGAAAATCTGCTACTTTTCATATACAGACCGTTAGGCACAACTTATCAACACCAATGGAAATCGATAAAAAGTTAAATATATTACCATTGACAAAATCAAAACCAAGCACATTGGAATCTCTATTTGGAAAAACTGAAATTGAGCCAATGTGGGTTGCTGATATGGAATTTGAAGTTGCCAAATCAATACAAAAAGCTTTAATTCAAAGGGTCTCGAATTCTGGATTCGGTTATGAATATAAACCGGATACGTTTTTTAACGCGTATAAAAAATGGTACCAAAAGAATTATGAAATTGAATTAAACAAAAATCAAATAATTTTTAGCCCAAGTATTACAACTACTATTTCTATTCTAATAGAAAATTTCACATCTGAAAGTGACGGAATAATAATACAACCTCCTGTATTTATGGAATTTAGAGATGTAATACTAAATACAAAGCGGAGAATAATAAAAAATCCTCTGAAATTAGTTGATAAAAAATATCAAATTGACTTTCAAGATTTAGAGGAGAAAGCAAAATTAGAAAAAAGCAAAGCTCTGATTATTTGCAATCCTCATAATCCAGTTGGAAGAGTTTGGAGCAAGGAAGAACTAGAACAAGTTGTAAGAATTTGTAAAAAAAATGATATGCTTCTTATTTCTGATGAAATACATAAAGACATCATACTATTCAACAATAAGTACACTTCTGTTTTAGATTTCAGAAGCGATTATGAAAAAATTATTGTTTGTACTTCTGAAGCCAAGACATTTAATCTTTGTGGAATAGCAGATTCGATGGTAATTGTTCCTAATGAAAGCATTAAAAACTCAATGTCTAATACTTTCAAAAAGTATAATTTGTGGAGAACAAATGCCCTTACTAGGATAGCATTAGAAGCCGCATATAATGATGGAAAATATTGGTTGAATGAAGTATTAAAAACAGTTGAAGAGAATGTTAAAACTATAGAAAGGGAATTAGAAAACTCAAAAATTGAACTTATAAAACCCGAAGGAACTTATCAAGTCTGGTTAGATTTTAGAAAGGTTTTTAATGACACTAAAGAAATGTTTAATCATATAACTGAAAACTCTGGGATTGGACTAAACGCAGGTCATTGGTTCGGGCGTGAAGGTGCGTTATTTATGAGAATGAATATTGCAACATCTAACGAGAAAGTAACTGATGCCATTAAAAGAATCATAAAAGCGGTGCCTGACAAGGTATAACTGCAATTAAAACCAAACTCAAAAGCCCTATCAAGTAATGCTCATAAGACTTTTACCCCTAACTGATATATTTCCATAAAGCTTTGTTTTGGGTCAGGGCTTCAAAACTAGCCTTGACACCTTGGTGTTCGGGGAGTTGTAAATGAGGGTCTTTTTCCAAAAGGGCTTCGGCCCAATTTCGTGCTAGGATCAAAACATCTTGGTCTTTTACCAAATTGGCAATATTCAATTGCAAAATCCCACTTTGTTGGGTTCCCATCAGATCACCCGGACCGCGCAAACGGAGATCCACTTCGGCAATTTCAAAACCGTCATGGGTGCGTACCATGGTGTCCAGTCGGGTTCTACTTTCTTCGGACAATTTGTAGCCACTCATTAGGATGCAAAAACTCTGTGCGTTGCCACGCCCCACACGACCACGCAATTGATGCAGTTGTGACAAGCCAAAGCGTTCGGCACTTTCGATAATCATCACGGAAGCATTGGGGATATTTACCCCCACTTCAATCACCGTTGTGGCAATCAATATCTGGGTTTGTTTTTTCTGAAAACGCTGCATTTCATATTCCTTGGCATCGGGCTTCATCCGTCCATGGACAATACTGATTTGGTATTCTGGAGCAGGAAAAGAACGCTGCAAGCTTTCATAACCGTCCATCAAATCTTTATAATCCAATGTTTCTGATTCCTCAATCAAGGGATACACAACATACACCTGTCTCCCTTTTTTGATCTCTTCCTTAATGAATTGAAACACTTTGAGTCGGTTACTGTCTTTACGCCAAACCGTTTTGACAGGCTTTCGCCCGGGGGGTAACTCATCGATGATGGAGACATCCAAATCGCCATAGAGACTCATGGCGAGGGTTCGTGGAATGGGAGTGGCGGTCATCACAAGAACATGGGGCGGTAGTTTGTTTTTCTTCCACAATTTGGCGCGTTGCGCTACACCAAAGCGATGCTGCTCGTCTATAATAGCCAACCCAAGATTGGCAAATTGTACTTTGTCTTCCAATACGGCATGGGTACCTACCAATATATGCAGTTCACCTGTTTGCAGGGCGTCATGCAAGGGGGTACGATCTGCTTTTTTGGTTGAACCGGTCAATAAGGCGATGCGTACCTCACTGCCTTCTAGTAGCTCTGAAAGGGACTGGAAATGTTGTTGCGCCAAGATTTCTGTTGGAGCCATTAAACAGGCCTGAAAACCATTGTCCACCCCAATAAGCATGCTCATCAAAGCGATGATGGTTTTCCCCGATCCTACATCTCCTTGAAGGAGTCGGTTCATTTGTATGCCGATTCCTAGGTCTTGCCGAATTTCTTTGAGCACCTTTTTCTGCGCATTGGTCAGAGCAAAAGGCAACGATTGCTTGAAGAAGGTGTTAAAAATCGTACCGACTTTTTCAAAGACATAACCTTTGATTTGCTGTTGTCGGAGCTGCTTTTTCTTTAGGAGTTGCAATTGGATATAGAACAGTTCTTCAAACTTGAGTCGAAGCTGTGCGGCACTTAATTGTTGGTGGTTTTCGGGAAAATGTATTGCCCGATAGGCGGTATTTTTATCCGTCAGCCCAATGGATTGGATCAGATTGGGTGGCAGGGTCTCTGAAAACCCCCCTGATAGGGTATTGTATAATTGCTGATGTGCTTGTTTGATTACCTTTTGACTAATCCCACGTTGGGTGAGTTTTTCCGTGGAGGGATAGATGGGGTGGAGCCCCAAATGGGCATTTTGTTCAAAGTTCTCCACGAGGGTTAATTCCGGATGTGGAATATTAGCTTTGTTACCATACCAATTTAAGCGGCCAAAAACCACATATTCTTTATTAATCCGTATTTGCTCCTGAATCCATTTTTGACCGCGAAACCATACTAATTCGATCTGGCCATTAGAATCCTCTAGCGTAGCCACCAAGCGGCTACCTCTTTTTTGGGCAATGCTTTTAAACTGCGTGATACGTCCTTTGATCTGAATTTCAGCACTGTTTTTAGGAAGTGCATTTAAGGGATGAAATTGACTTCGATCCACATAGCGATTGGGAAACAAATGCAGTAAATCGTGATAGGTCTGGAGCCCCAATTCTTCGCGAAGCAATTGGGCGCGATTGGGCCCAATACCCTTTAAATAATCCAGTGCTGTATCCATCCGATTCATAGGTACAAGATAATTTTTTCACTGTATATTTAGAACTCAGATAACAACATATTGAAACGAGCATTAGTCATATCAGGAGGGGGGTCCAAAGGAGCCTTTGCAGGAGGTGTTGCCCAGCACTTGCTGGAAACAGCTAAAGCCCCCTATGATTTTTTTGTAGGGACTTCTACAGGGAGTCTTTTGGTCTCCCATTTGGCTTTGGGCAAGGTGGAAGCGATTCATCAAGCATTTACTCGGGTAACGCAAGAGCAGATTTTTGACAGTAATCCCTTTTATGTATATCAAAGGAAAGGGATCGACAAAGTCAAGATGCATCACTGGAATATTTTAAAGAATTTTCTTCGAGGACGTAAAACATTTGGAGATAGTGGTGGCCTTAGACGATTGCTGACCCGGGAGATTACATATCCTATGTTTGAAGAACTTCAACAACATGCCGCAGATGTTATCGTTAGTGTGTCCAATCTCAGTTTGAATCGAACCGAATTCAAAACGCTCAAAGAATGTACTTACATGGATTTTATTGATTGGATTTGGATTTCATGCAATTATGTACCTTTTATGAGTTTGGTGGTGAAAAATAAACACGAATATGCCGATGGAGGCTTTGGCTGTGTTGTGGCTATTGAAGAAGCCATCCGTCGAGGAGCTACAGAGATTGATGCTGTCGTTCTGAACACATCCTACCAACAAACCAATCGATTGCGCTCGCGAAATGCTTTTGATTTATTGACATCTACTTTTGAATTTATGGCAGAGCAAATTGAAAGTCAAAACATCCAAATTGGACGCTTAAAAGCCCACGAAAAAAATTGCCAATTGCGTTTATTCCACACTCCTAGGGTATTGACAATGAATTCTTTAGTGTTTAACCAATCCAAAATGCAACAATGGTGGCAAGAGGGATATGCACATGCACAATTACAAACCAATAAAAAACCCTCCGAAGAGGGTTTGATTTAGATTATTTAAAGGGTTTGAATTGTTTTTTTCGAGCCGTTTCAAGTATGGCATGATGATCAGTACAATCAATTCTTTTGCCATCTTTGGTGCGATTAAAGCTACGAATAGGTTCTTGATCGCGATCTTCTCCGATAGAATTTTTCGCATAGCTCAAGACATTACGGATTTCGTCACGAAATTCAGCAAGATGGGGATGATTAGCAACAAAATGAATTTTTTGCAAAGCCCCTGAACTTTCCTCATCAATTGGATTGATGGTGTTTTGTAATACTTGATAGGCAAAACTTTCGGCAATATCTTCTGCAATGTTTGTCATCGCATAGGTGGTAACAAATTGTGGCTCGTTATACTGAACCTCGCTTTCATAGAAAGTTTCATTAAATTGGTTGAGAACTGACTGGCTGAGAAAACAACCTTCTGAAAGGCTCAGTTCTCCACAAGAATCCGGGTTTTGAAAAACATCAATGGAAGAATCGATTTCATTGCGTTTATTGAGCGTTAGAATGTGTCCATATTCGTGGGTCAAGATAAATCCAAAACTACCATTACTGTTGTATTCAATTGGCTCAGGAGCTCCTGTTTCGCGGTTAAATTCATAATAGGCATATAAAAGATTCAGTCCCATATACCATTTGTCTCCTCCATCAAAGGAATCGTTAAAAACAAAACCTCCTAAACCTGAATTGTCGAAAATGGCCTCGAATTTGGTGATAGGCACAACACCACTTTTTGTAACATTTGTGATGTCATTTATAACTTTTGGATCCAACCCTTCGTCAACCATGGCTTTATATTCTCTAGAGTATATATTGTCTCTATTAATACCAATAAGAGTGAAATTATAATTTTCATCTACCTCATAAAGAGCTCCTAAAAGAGAGTTTTCTCTTTCGTTTAGTTCATTTTCATCTACTGAAACCCTTATGGGTTCTATACTTCCCATTAGTTGTAAACCAGAAGTTTGAGGCTTTATTAATAAGTCAAACTCTTCATGAAATTAAATTCTTTGGTCATCATGGGTGTTGACTCTTATTTTAAGGTTTCGATTTCGCTCTTCAAATACCACAAGTTTATTGGTTGCTTGTTTCCATGTTTTTCCAAGATCATTGCTGTATTCAATATTTGGATCATAATCGTTTTCGTTGATATAATTGTTAATCTCATCTGTTTCAATACGAATTTGAAGAGTAAGGTCTTCTGACAACTCTTCCGTCAGCAACACATTGGCAATTATGCTTCCACCTTCTTCGGTTCCAAGTTTATTGGATTCTCCTGAAATGGTAGAGCTTAGGTTTACAAACTCATCTTTTTTACAGCTTAAGAGTGTAAAAAAACTAAAAAGTAAAATCATACTTTGAGTGTAGGTTTTGTTAATCATTGGATTGAATTTTAAATTAATATTTGGGGTTAAATGTTGTTTTTGAGGAGGCTACTATTCAGCGTGCTCTTGAGCCAGTTTATCGACCCATTGAATGAATTTTTTTACGGAGTTCGGAGCAAATTGCCGTCCATAAATTTGAACTTCCTTAGTTTTTACTTTCAACAGAATCTGCTGAAGGTCACGAGCCTGAGACTTTCCATAGCTAGATTCTAACTCAAGTTCAGAAAGCTCTTCGACCAGTTCTTCAAGCGACTGTTTTTGATCCGTATTAAATTGTCCTTCAGTACTTTTTTGAGTTTTTAAATCCGTGTAAGTGTACCGATCATTGGACACGATCTCGATTCGATATTCTGGACAGTTCCTATAGCAGGAGCCTGTTTCAATTGTGATAGGGGTTTTCAAATGAGACGTAGCACAGGAAAGAACAAGCAGATTAATGAATAGGTATTTCATGGTCGTATTGTAAGAAACTTTTGGGGAGGTTCGTTTGTGTTCAATAAAAGAGAAAAATCAAAGGAAATGCAATAAAAAAACACGAATGACTCCTTCACCTGTGAAGTGCTGAGCCTGTGTTTTGATAAACTTTTTTGAGTTGTTAATCCTCAGGCCGCTTGATGAAGACATAGATAAAGTAGGTTTGGGGTGTAATCATAGTTTAAAATTAAAAAACCAATGAATTAAATCATTGGTTTTTATGTGTTTTAACATTAATTTTTGCAAAAAAGTGTTAAAGCATTACTCCAAATAATCAAGGGTTAATTGGGTCAATGCTTTGACGCCCAATAATAGGCCGCTATCGTCCACTATAAAATCAGGTGTATGGTGAGAAGGTGCATCTTCCTCATTCATGTCCAGTGGTGTGCCTCCTAAAAAGAAGAACAAACCGGGTACTTTTTCCTGATAGTATGAAAAGTCTTCGGCACCCGTCATAGCGTTCATCAAATTGATGTTTTCCTTTCCAGCTACTTTTTCTAGGGTGGGAAGCATTTGTTTTGTTAAATCTAGGTCGTTGAAAGTAATGGCTGTTCCATCTTGAATTTCAACGGTAGCCTTAGCCCCATAGGCCTCAGCAATTTTAGGAACCAGTACGTGCATCCGTTCCCGAATCACTTCTTTCATTTCGGGATCTAAGGTTCGGATGGTGCCAATCATCTCTACATCTTCAGGGATGATATTGAAACGCAAACCTCCGTGAATGGAACCAACCGAAACTACTGCTGCTTCTTTGGTGAGTTCAGAGTCTCTACTGACAAGGGTTTGTAATCCGTCAATAATCTGAGCAGCAATTACGATAGGGTCTTTACTTTGCCATGGAGTTGAACCATGGGCCTGTTTCCCCATTACTTTGATAACAAATCGTTGCGAGGCTGCCATGGCCCCTCCGGGTTTGTAATTGATTTGCCCGACATGGGTTCCTGAATTGATATGCAAACCAAAAATGGCATCTACCTTGGGGTTTTCCAATACGCCTTGTTCCACCATCATTTTAGCGGCACCTGTTTCTCCTGGTGGAGGACCTTCTTCTGCGGGTTGAAAAATAAACTTAACACTTCCGGCAAAGTCATTATTCTTTGCCAATATCTCAGCCACTCCCATAAGAATGGCAACGTGCGTGTCATGACCGCAAGCATGCATCACAGGTACTTTGTTACCCATGTATTCGCCAATGACTTTGGAGCGATAGGGGAGGTCATTGCGTTCTTCTACGGGAAGAGCATCCATATCCGCGCGTAAAGCAACAACTTTTCCTGGGCGCTTTCCTTTCAATAATCCCACGACACCAGTGTGGGCAATACCTGTTTGCACTTCCATGCCCAAAGACTTGAGGTGTTTGGCTACCTTTTCTGCGGTTCGAAACTCGCGATTCGAAAGCTCTGGATTTTGATGAATGTCATGCCGCCACTCAATGACTTTGGGTTCAATTTTCGAATAGGATTTTTGGGAAATTTGACCCCAAGAAATAAACCCTATAAGCAATGCAATTAGAGATAAAAAATGCTTCATAACTGATTTTTTGATACCCTAATATAAGATGTTTATAATTATAGACAAGGGGAGCTAGGCACGAAGGTTTATTGCGTTATTTTTAGACCATGAATTTGGAAGCGGATTATTTAAAAGAGCTGAATGAAGCCCAATTGAAGCCTGTTCTGCACAAAGACGGCCCCTTAATGGTTATTGCCGGTGCAGGCTCTGGGAAAACACGTGTTTTAACCTATCGCATTGCTTATCTGATGCAGCAGGGTGTGGACTCTTTTTCGATTCTTTCCTTGACGTTTACCAATAAGGCGGCCCGCGAAATGAAACACCGAATTGCGGAATTGGTAGGGGAGAGCGAAGCCAAGAATTTATGGATGGGTACTTTTCATTCTGTTTTTGCACGTTTATTACGAGCCGAGGCAGACAAGTTGGGTTTTCCCAGTAACTTCACCATTTATGATACCCAGGATTCCGATCGGTTGATTGCTTCCATCATCAAGGAAATGGGCTTGGACAAAGACATCTATAAATACAAACAGGTACGCAATCGAATTTCCTCATTTAAAAACAGTTTGATCACGGTCAATGCGTACTATAAAAATCCAGATCTGCAGGAGTCCGATACCCAAGCCCGACGTCCAAAAATGGGTGAAATCTACAAAGAGTATGTGGAACGTTGCTTTAAAGCAGGTGCTATGGATTTTGATGATTTATTGTTGCGAACCAATGAATTATTAAATCGTTTTCCCGATGTGTTAGCCAAATATCAAGACCGCTTCCGGTATATAATGGTTGATGAGTACCAAGATACCAACCATTCGCAGTATTTGATTGTTCGGGCTTTGTCTGACAAGTTTCAAAATATTTGTGTGGTTGGAGATGATGCCCAAAGCATCTATGCCTTTCGGGGAGCGAATATCAATAACATTCTCAATTTTCAAAAGGATTATGAGGATGTGGGTATGTATCGACTGGAGCAGAACTATCGTTCTACGAAAACCATTGTCAACGCTGCCAATTCTATCATTGCTCACAATCAAAATAAGATTGACAAAGAGGTGTGGACTTCCAATGTGGAAGGTGCTAAAATCAAAGTCCAGCGATTGCCTACAGATGCCGAAGAAGGTCGTGCCGTGGCTGCTTCCATTTTTGACTTGAAAATGCAGGAGCAACGAAAAAATAATGATTTTGCCATTTTATACCGAACCAATGCACAGTCGCGGGCTATGGAAGATGCCTTGCGAAAGCGTGATATTCCCTATCGAATCTATGGAGGACTGTCCTTTTACCAACGAAAGGAAATCAAAGATGTATTGGCTTATTTACGCGTGATTGTAAATCCCAAAGACGAGGAAAGCCTAAAGCGAATCATCAATTATCCAGCTCGAGGGATTGGACAAACAACTCTTGACAAATTGCTAATAGGTGCTAAGCAACATGGTGTTACGATTTTTGAGCTCTTAAAAAAAGCAACAGAATATCAGCTTCCTGTAAATGGAGGTACGCTAACGAAGTTGACCAACTTTGTGCGACTGATGGAGGCTTTTCAAATCGAAAATGAGAAATTGAATGCTTTTGAAATGGCCGATTTGGTTACTAAAAAAGCAGGCTTGGTCAATGAATTAAAAAAAGACGGTACACCCGAAGGAGTCGCCCGTATTGAAAATATAGAGGAATTGCTCAATGGAATTCGAGATTTTACAGAAGGACAGCAAGAGCTGGCAGATGCCAAAGGTGACTTGAGTGAGTTTCTAGAAGATGTAGCATTGGCTACTGATTTTGATAATGACAATGCGGAAGATACCGATCGGGTTGCTCTGATGACCATTCACTTGGCCAAGGGCTTGGAATTTCCTTTTGTTTATATCGTGGGAATGGAAGAAGACCTTTTTCCTTCGGCCATGAGTATGAATACACGCAGTGAATTGGAAGAAGAACGGCGGTTGTTTTATGTGGCTCTGACACGGGCAGAAGAACGTGCTTTTTTGACCTATACACTTTCCCGCTATCGCTGGGGAAAATTAATCGATGCGGAGCCCAGCCGTTTTATTGAGGAAATTGATGATCGTTTTGTGGAAATGGATATCCCAAAAGATAACTATACGTTTAAACCTTTATTGGATGCTTCCATTTTTGGTGAGCCCACTCAAAAGCGCCCATCGAAGCCCCTCCCAAAGGATGTAAAATTGAAGACGCAACCCACACC
>Ga0233438_10000191_pt1 | contig 84444 bp, 69 predicted proteins | sample SI_123_September_FD_182720 | JGI IMG/M metagenome (GOLD analysis project Ga0233438, IMG submission 182720) | Seawater microbial communities from Saanich Inlet, British Columbia, Canada - SI_123_September2016_10_MG | ecosystem: Environmental > Aquatic > Marine > Inlet | place: Canada: British... | reverse complement strand
AAGCGATGGCTCAATATTTTAATCAACGTTCAGGGATAGAACTCGATGCGCTAAGCCGAGCACAAGCCAATGCCTATGCCAAAGAACAAATAAGTCCTCGGTTATTTAAAGGCACGGTGCCATTAAGCGCGCAGATGCAGGATGCTAAATTAATACATGATGCTAAGATTGATGTGGATTGTGCTCAGGGGATCAACCAAGTATTGGCCACTATCAGTGCATTTACGTTACAAGCTGTAGTGTGTCAGCAGAAAGGGGATATTGATCCGTTTATTCAAAAACGCTTACAAAAGCTGAGTCCTCGAGAACGTTCAAGTGAGCTGCTCACACCTAAACGACGCGAACCCAAACCATAAACATGACCCAGTTATAAACACAAAAAAGCCAATTTATCAAAGGGTCCCTAAGAGTCGCTCCCACCACGATCTTTTCTTCGGTTTGACGGGCTTAGGCTTTTGCACCACGGCCCCATTACAACTCATTACTTTTTCATTCAAACCTGATGAAATCGCTGGTAATGATATACTCCCAGGGCAACCAGCTAACATTTGCGCCCCCGTCTTAGCATTAAAATGAGCGATTTCTAAACCTGAAGGGAAACGTCGAGATAATGACTTTGGTTCCATTTGAGCCTGGAAATCCATATAGACTTGCATCGCACCGCTACTGCCACTAAGACCTGTTTTAGCATTATTATCATCCCCCACCCAAATACTCGCGAGTAAATTCCGGTCAAACCCTACAAACCAACTATCACGATAATCATTTGTCGTACCGGTTTTACCCGCTAAATTAATCCCACCAAAACGTGCGCCTAGTTGCTTTGCTGTGCCTTCTTTGGTGACTTTATGCAATGCATAATTTAATAAATACGCCACGCGCTCATCAATGCGCTGCTCACTGTAATCACTGTGCATCCATAACAACACATTGTCAGGTGATAACACCGCGCTCACCGCGTGTAAGGGTCTATATAAGCCATCATTAGCGAGCGTTTGATACATTTGATTGACTTGTAATGCCGATAAATTGACTGCCCCTAATGTAATAGCCGGTAACGCGGGAACAGGTTCATCGATGCCTAATGCCGCTAGGGTATCTACTACATTTTCAATACCAGTATCTAACGCGACTTGTACAGCAGGCAAATTACGTGAATTGATCAACGCATCTAATAAACGCACTTCACCTAAAAATTTCTTATCTGCATTTTGTGGCGCCCAGCGCTTTCCTTGTGGATCTTCCATCACTATCGCTTCATCAGGCAACATGCTGGCAAGTTGATACACTGTGGGCTCGCGTAGAGCATTATAATAAATTGCAGGCTTGACTAAAGAGCCAATTGAGCGGCGTGCATCCAACGCACGATTAAAGCCTTTCGTATCCACAACGGCATCACCAATCATGGAACGAATACCACCACTACGAATATCGCTGAGCACCATCGCCCCTTGTAAAGCACCTATATTTCTCTTACTCGCTATCGCTGCCACTCGAGTTGATAAGGCTCTCTCAGCGCGACGTTGGGCATTAATATCTAACGTTGTGAAAACTTTCAAACCTGATTGGCGAATATTGGGATCAGCTAATATAGTACTCAGTTCTCGTGAAACTTGATCCATAAACGCAGGATGTTTTCCGCTAGCTAAACTCGTTCCACTGGCAACTTTTAATGGCGAATTGACCGCATTTAAATATGCTTCTTTCCCAATTTTATTTGCATCAAATAGAATTTTAAGCACTAAATCACGTCTTATTTGAGCGCGTTCTGGCGATCGTCTTGGATTATAATAAGAGGGACCTTTAAGCATGCCTACCAATGTTGCAATCTCAGGAAGGTTAAGCTCATTTATCGGACGGTCAAAATAGAAATGTGACGCCAGTCCAAAACCATGTACTGCTTTCCCCCCATTTTGTCCTATAAATATTTCATTCAAATACGCTTGTAAAATCGCCTCTTTACTATAACGAGCGTCAATCACCAGTGCCATTAACGCTTCTTTAATTTTACGGGTATAAGATTGTTCGCGAGTTAAATATAAGTTTTTAACGAGTTGCTGAGTGAGGGTTGACCCCCCTTGAACCTTTCGACCGGCACTGATATTGGCCATCAAAGCGCGGGCAATGCCGATGGGGTTCACTCCCCAATGAGAATAAAAACTGCGATCTTCTACCATGATCAAGGCTTCGGTCAGGATCACAGGCACTTCATCTAGCGTAACCAACATCCTGTCCTCTCGACTGCCCGGCACGAGTCTAGTAACCAACCAAGGCTCAAAGCGCAATTGAGGTAAGGAATGATTTGTATCTAAATCATTAATAGCGCTGATACGCCCTTCTTGCCATTGAATTCGAACATGTCGTTGTGCCGCGTACCCATCGGCAAAATCAAATGCCCGCCGATAAACCACTAATGAGCTCCGCCCAACGGCATATTCACCAACATTCGTGACGGTCGATTGACGCCGATATCCGAGCAGTTTGAGCTCATCAATAATTTCTTTTTGAGTAATTTCTTCTTTGATGCTAAATGTCAAAGGACGGGCATAAATTTGAGCAGGTACTTGCCATTTATTGCCAGAAAAATGGGGTTTAATCAACGCATCTAAATACAACAAATACGCAGCTATTAATGTGAACATCACAATAGTCAAGGGCCAAAAATGCGCTTTAAACCAGCCGGATATACTTTTTAGCAAGATTTTTTTCTCATTCTAATATTTACATTTCGCATATTAACAAAAGCGACTAAATTATTGATAAACATAAGACTATTTTAAATTAAAAATACCAACACACAGTACATTAATTATCTATTAACTTAATAGTAACAGTATCGTTGTAACACTCTAGTCGTAATGTTATAGACAAGCTATACAGTAATTTCTAGTATGGTTACATATTGACCATCTTACTGCATAGGCAAGAAAAGACCATGGGACAAAGTGAGCACGAGGAAATACTTCAAAGCATTAACAAATACAGCCAAGTATTTAATGCGATGGTACAAGATATTTTATCTAAACAAGCCACTGACGATGCCAAAATCTCTAACGTTGCTTCGATCTTTGATCCTAACAAACTTATCTCGCTAATGTCAGATAAAGTGGAGATTGATTCTGCGAAATTACTCCAATCGCAAATCTCATTCATGGAAAAACAATCTGCATTATGGCAACAAGCTAGCATGGCGATGATGGGTGAAGCTGCCCAGCCAGTCATTACTGAGCCGCGTTCTGATCGCCGCTTTGGCCATGATGAGTGGCAAGAAAACCCCGTATTTAACTATCTCAAGCAAGCATATTTATTAAATTCACAAATGATCGAAAATATTGTTGATGCGATGGATTTCAAAGATGTAAAAACAGCGGATCAAATCAAGTTTTACACTCGCCAATATATCAACTCTGTTTCCCCGACTAACTACGTCCTGACTAATCCAGAAGTGTGTGAAGATATTTTAAAGTCGAATGGTGAAAGCATCCTCAAGGGCATGCAAAACTTTATGGAAGACTTGGAAAAGTCCCCCTTAGAAGCATTTAAAATTACTCAAACCGATCCCGACGCTTTCACAGTAGGTGAAAATCTCGCAACCACTCCCGGTGAGGTCATATATAAAAATGAATTAATTGAATTGATTCATTATCATCCAACAGTAGAACACACCAACGAATTACCGTTTTTATTTGTACCCCCGTTTATTAATAAATATTACGTGCTCGATTTAGACGAACAAAAATCAGCGGTCAAAGCGCTACTTGACGCAGGTAATGATGTATTCATGATCTCTTGGGTAAACCCTGATGCTGAACTTGCTGACACAGATTTTACTGATTATATGAAAAAAGGCCCTATAGCGGCACTCGATGTGGTGTGTGCTATAGCTAAAGCAAAACAAGTCAACTTAACGGGTTTTTGTGTCGGTGGCACACTCAGCTCAGTGACAACGGCTTACCTACGCAGCAAAGGTGATAATCGCATTGCTTCGTTAACTCTACTCACGACCTTGTTAGACTTTTCTGAACCGGGTGAAATTGGAAATTATTTATCTGAAGAAATGTTACCGATGATCGAGAATAATGCTGATATCAAAGGGATCTTTGATGGTCGGATCCTCGGTCTTTCATTTAGTTTACTCAGAGAAAACAGTCTATTTTGGTCATTCTTTATCAAAAATTATTTACAGGGCAAAGATCCTGCTCCATTTGATATTTTATATTGGAATTCTGATTCAACCAACATTCCTGCAGCGTGTTACAAGCAATACTTGCGTAACACCTATTGGGAAAATAAGTTGAAAGATCCGAATGCCTGGGTCATTGACGGTGTAGGCATTGATTTGTCAAACATTGACGTCCCAGTGTATTTCCTCGCAACGATGGCTGATCATATCGTGTTATGGAAGTCAGCTTACCAAGGATTACAATATGTATCTGGAGATAAACGCTTTGTATTAGCTGGTTCAGGCCACCTAGCAGGCGTCATCAACCCAATCAATGGGGGCAAGTACCCACATTGGCTAAATAATAACCTCCCTAACGACGCAGAAGAATGGTTTAGCGGTGCAACTGAGCATGCCGGTTCCTGGTGGAACGATTGGCATACATGGCTAGACCAAAAATCAAGCAAACACACCAAGGCACTTAAGCCTGGTTCACACAAAGACTATCCCACGCTTTACCCAGCGCCGGGGAAATATGTGTTAAAACGCTTGTAAACATATAAAAAGCAAACGCGTCAATATCGATAAGATGCGATTTAAGTGAGTCCTTATGGTGACACCACTTTACTTTTAGTTGTTGTAAAAGATAACTAGGTTTGCTTGCGCTCGAATTTAAATTAGAAAAGGAGGTATAGATGACAACCATTGCATTTCCAAAAGAGATCAAACAGGATGAAAAACGCTGTGCGTTAATGCCTAGTAATATCAAAGCTTATACATTATTAGGTCTTGATATCGTTGTAGAAAGTGGACTAGGAGATCATATCTTCATTTCCGATGATGCTTATGAAGCCGCAGGTGCGATAGTCACCTCGCGTGAGAGCATTCTCGCTGCTGGCGATTTTGTGATTACCGTCAATAAACTCCCTTTAGCAGACGTTAAACTATGCAAATCCCAAGCATGTTTGATTAGTTTCCTAGATCCCTTTAATGAATTAGATTATCTCACCGCTCTATCCGACTCAGGGCAAACGAGTATTAGTGTGGAAATGATCCCCCGTTCAAGTCGTTGCCAAAAAATGGATGCGTTGAGCTCCCAAGCAAGTCTCGCCGGTTATTCGATGGTAAGCATCGGCATGCAACAATTAAATACTATATTACCCATGATGATGACCCCATCAGGCACCATTAAATCGGCGAAAGTATTCGTGATTGGAGCTGGTGTTGCAGGTCTACAAGCCATCGCTACAGCTAAGCGCTTGGGCGCAACCGTGACTGCGTTTGATACCCGTGAAGTGGTTGCCGAACAAGTTAAATCACTCGGTGGTAAGTTTCTAGAGATTGATTTGGGACAAACGGCCCAAACTGAACAAGGTTACGCCACCGAACTGACCCCCGAACAAATGGCTAAGCAGCAAGCTGCGCAAGAAGCTTGTATTGCAGATTCAGATATCGTGATCACTACAGCACAATTATTTGGTCGTAAACCACCGAAATTAATTAGTAAAGAGACTGTTGGTAAAATGAAACCTGGCAGTGTGATTGTTGATATGGCTGCTGAAAATGGTGGAAATGTAGAAGGAACGGTCGCAGGCAAGACGGTATTAAAACAAAACGTTTACTTAGTAGGTAATGGCAACTGGCCCTGCATGGTTGCTAAAGATGCCAGTCAAATGTATGCCAACAATATGCTTAATTTGATCAGTGAATTTGCTGACAAAGAAACGAACACGGTGAACTTAGATTTAACTGATGACATTTTACAAAGCTGTGTCATCACCCATGCTGGCAATATTGTCAATCCAGTGATCCGTAAACACCACAATATTGATTTGGAGAAAACTGTATGATCGCTATTTATTTACTATTCATTCTCATGTTAGCCATTTTCTTAGGTTTTGAATTGATTCAAAAAGTCCCTGCAACTTTGCACACGCCATTAATGTCAGGTGCCAATGCTATCTCAGGCATTACTATTTTAGCGGCTATTGTTCTGGCTGGAAATGATTCTGGTACTGCTGCCACCGTGCTAGGTGTCATTGCTGTGTTTTGTGCGACAGTCAATGTGGTAGGTGGATACTTAGTGACTGACCGCATGCTTGCCATGTTCAAAAAGAAGTAAGGAGACAAACTTATGGATAATTTAATATTAATCAATATTGTGTATGTCATTGCCGCAGCTTTATTTATTTTTGGTCTCAAACTATTAGGCAACCCTGCGACAGCCCGAAAAGGCAATATGCTTTCAGGGCTCGCGATGCTAGTTGCCATTATTGTGACCTTAATGGACCAAAATATCGTGTCATATGGATGGATCATGGTCAGCATTCTTGCGGGTTCAGCCGTCGGGGTCTATGTCTCCAAAAAAGTTGAAATGACAGGCATGCCAGAGTTAGTGTCACTCTTTAACGGTGTGGGTGGTTTAGCCAGTGCTGCAGTAGCGATCGCTGCGATGGTCGCCTCAGAGCTATCTAGTGGGATTGCAAGCATAAGTGTCATTGCCTTAATCATAGGTTCAGTCACATTTTCAGGATCATTAGTCGCATGGGGCAAATTATCCGAGCGAGTTTCCGGTAAACCTATCGTTTTTAATCAACAAGCTATCGCTAATTATGGATTGATTGCAGCGACAATACTATTCAGTAGCTTGTATGTGCTAAATCCCTCTTCGCTATTCTTTATTGTTGCGGTAATTTTATTGGCACTAGCCATCGGGGTGATGGTGGTATTACCCATTGGTGGTGCAGATATGCCCGTAGTCATTTCTTTATTAAATAGTTATTCGGGCTTAGCCGCCTGTGCAGCTGGTTTCGCCCTTGAAAATAACCTTTTAATTGTCGCGGGAGCTCTGGTAGGAGCCAGCGGTATTATTCTTACGAATATTATGTGTAAGGCGATGAATCGCTCATTAATCAACGTGCTCACGAGTGGTTTCCAAGAAGTAGTAACCAACGAAATTGTGGTCGAAGGTGAAATTAAACCGATCAGTGCCGAAGATGCATTTTATGTTTTTGAGGCGGCGCAGTCTATTTTAGTTATCCCTGGTTATGGAATGGCAGTTGCTCAAGCACAACATGCAATGAAAGAATTACAAGAACTGTTAGAAAAAAATGATGCCGAGGTAGTCTATGGTATTCACCCTGTTGCGGGGCGTATGCCAGGCCACATGAATGTATTATTAGCAGAAGCAGATGTTTCATATGATTTATTATTAGAAATGGATGAAGTGAATCCTCGGATGGAAAACTTTGATATTGCGATTGTCATTGGTGCTAATGATGTCGTTAATCCGGCAGCACGTGAACTGGAAGGTAGCCCAATTTATGGTATGCCTGTCATTAATGCAGATTTAGCTAAAAACGTGTTTGTTATCAAACGTAGTATGTCTTCAGGCTTTGCTGGTGTAGATAACCCCTTGTTCTTCAAAGATAATACACGAATGATTTTTGGTGATGCAAAAGAGGTTATCAACAACATAGTTCGTCAATTTAACGATTAATTAATATGCCTCTCTTTACCATCCTAATGAAGAGATAAAATAGCAGTTTCCTTGCGAGTATGGGGAAACTGCTATACAGTATTGTTTTAACTGTATTGTTCATAATCCTGCCTCCAAGGAAATCTCCTCTGTGATTACTATCAAAAAATACCCTAATCGTCGTTTATACGATACATCACAGAGCAAATACATTAACCTTGAGCACATCAAAACCTTAATCAACGAGCGTATCGAGTTTGAAATTGTCGATTCGAAAACAGCGGATGTGATTACTAAGTCTATTTTATTACAGATCATTAGCGAATCCGAAACCAACCAATCTCAATCATTGTTAACTGATAAGCTACTGCAACAATTGATTCGTTTTTATGGTTCAGATATGCAGCCTTATGTGAGGCAATACCTCGAGCAGTCTCTGGTCCAATTCATGGAACAACAAGATAAAGTGCAATCCGTGGTTAAAAATATGGTCGATACATCTCCAATTGGGATTTTTGGTAAAATGATGGAAACGAATTTGCAAGCATGGAACGCAAGCAAAGATAAAAAATAACCTCAACCAGCACAATTCAACTCACTACCACCATCGTATTACGACTATATTTTTTCGCACCGCAACACCCCTCAAGATATTGATATAAAACACTTTTAAAAATAAATCTGAAAATTTATGTTGCACCGCAACAATTTTTACTTGACCTTTTTTTGTACAGTTACTATTATTAAATCAAGTCAATGTTGCAGCGCAGCATTTAATTAAGTGATTGAGGACAGAATCATGTTTGGTAAATTTTCAGAGCAAGTTAAAAAATCGACAAAACCGGTCAACTCACTTGTTGCATTAAACGCGAAAAAATTGGAAGAATTATCGCAAATGCAAACAGAATTTTTCACAGGCTTCATGGCTGATAGCGTTAAATACGTTGAGGCAATTACCATACAAACTGAAGTCAAGGGTGTCATTGCCGCGCAAACATCTTATGCAGAAGCGGTTAAAGAGCGCATCGCTAACGCTTCTAAACATACTTATGGTGCAATTAATGACATCCGCGAAGAGTATACGGATTTATTAAAAACCAGTTTAAATGATGCATCTGCAGAAGTTCCAGCCGCTTTTCAAGCGCCGACTGTAGCTACGGCAGCACCATCTAAGCCAGCAGCCTCTGCAAAACCAGCAGCTTCTAAAGCTCCTGCTAAAAAAGCAGTTGCTAAACCGGCATCAAAGCCAGCGGCTAAAGCGAAACCTGCAGTAAAAACAGCAAGCAAGCCGGCGACAGCAAAATCTGCAAAAGAAGCACAAAATAAACCTGTTACAAAGCCAGTAGCAAAACCAGTAGTGAAAGCAGAAGCTAGACCGATTGCAAAGCCTACTACAAAGCAAAACACTTCGACTCCAGCACCTGCTGCAGCGACAAAAGCGTAATACCAATTTTTATATTAAACTAAACGGAGTAACATCATGTTTGAACAACTAAATGATCAACTTAAAGAGTCAATGAAACCAGTAACTGAACTAGCAACATTAAACATGTCTACATTACAAGACATCGCTGAAAAACAAAACGCATTATTCTCTAGCTTATTAAGCGACGGCATGTCTTTCGTTGAAACGGCAAGCAAGCAAAAAGATGTTATGTCTCTTGCTGAAACACAAAAAGCCTACATCGAAGGTTTGCAGGAAACTGTGACCGAAGCAGCTAAAGAATCTTATGAAGTCATAACTTCTGCTCAAAAGAAAGCAACTGAGCTTGTAAAAGAAGCTTCTGAAGAAATGGGTACTAAATTTGCAACGGCAGCTGCTAAGTAATTAGTCAGTTCTTTAAGCAATATGACATAACACTTCGTTAGTGCCGCAATAGTGATGCTACGAAGTGTTATTTATATATACGGCATAAATTCTTTTCTATGCTTCAAGTAACAAGCTAAGGACACCGCATGAACAATTACCAAGCTTATGACTATATGGCCCGTAGCGCGCAAGTCATGCATGAAGGATTAAGTATCCTAAATGACTTTAGTAGCCACCCAGCGAATCCTTTTTCTTACACTTGGCCTGGCAAAGTCACCAAAGCATCTCTTGAAACCGCCATGCGCTTAACTCGTCGGTATGAAAAAATTGGCTTTAACATTGATGAAGTAACTATTGATGACAACACTTACTTAGTTAAAGAAGAAGTTGCTTTTGCCAAACCATTTTGTGATCTAATCCACTTCAAACGTATGGGTAAAACGGACAACCATAAAGTGTTATTAGTCGCCCCCTTATCAGGGCATTTTGCGACACTGTTAAAAGGCACTGTAGAAGAGTTACTGCCAAGCCACGAAGTATATATCACCGATTGGGCTGATGCGCGAGAAGTCCCGCTATCAGAGGGGCCTTTCAGCTTTGATTGTTATGTATCCTATCTTATCGAATTTATGCAGTTTTTAGGTGAAGACACTCATCTAATCGCAATTTGCCAGCCAACCGTTCAAGCATTGATTGCGACAGCAGTATTAGCAGAAAATAAAGACAAAGCGACACCGGTATCATTGACTTTAATGGCTGGCCCAATTGACCCTACTCAAAATCCAACCCGTGTGAATGAATTTGCGCAAACACGTCCTATGAGCTGGTTTAAAAATATAGCTATCATGCAAGTGCCTTATGGATATCCTGGTGAAGGGCGAAATGTATACCCTGGTTTTATGCAGTTGGGTGGGTTTATCTCGATGAACCAAGAAACGCATAATAAGAAATACATAAATTTTTTCCAAAATTTGTTGGTCGGTGACACTGAAGATGCAGATCGTTTTCGCGCATTTTATGATGAATATATGGCAGTATTAGACATTCCAGCTGAATTTTACTTAGAAACCATTGAACGCATCTTTAAAAACAATGAACTTGCACAAGGTAAAATCACCTATAATAATAAGCCTGTAAATTTCGACGCTATTAACAATACGGCATTATTAACCGTTGAAGGTGCGGATGATGATATTTGCGGATTGAAGCAAACCGAAGCGGCTCAAGATATTTGTACACAAGTACCTAATGGCATGCGTAAACACCATGTTCAACAAGGTGCAGGACATTATGGGATTTTTAGTGGTTCAAAATTCCGCCAATATATTCGTCCATTAATCTCTGAATTTATCCATAAATACGATAAACGCTAAATCTATGTGAAACTTCATGCAAAATCTCGTACTATTCAATTTCATAATTAGAATGAGATCACGCATGAAGCTTTTACCCTCTTTATTTATCATCTCAGCAAGTTTTGGGATGACTTTACCTAGCTATGCACAAATAAATTTCTCCGAGTGCATCAGTGCATTAACAACTCAAGCTAAATCTAACGGCATAAGCCAAGTGACGATAGACAAAACCCTTAAAAAGGCCAAACAACGTGAACAAGTTGTGAAGCTCGATCGTAACCAACCTGAATTCCTAGCAACATTTGCAGACTATTATTCAAAACGGGTCAATGACTGGCGTATCAACAAAGGTCGTGAAAAATTCAATGAACATCGAGAGTTCTTACAAGCACTTACGGACCAATACGGTATCCCAGGTCAATATCTTATGTCATTTTGGGGCTTAGAGACAAACTATGGTGGGTACAAAGGTAAGATCCCAACGATTGATGCATTAGCAACTCTGGCATGTGAACCTCGCCGCAAAACCTTCTTCACGAATGAGCTAATGACCATGTTGGATATTGTACAAAATCAATCTTTAGATGTGGATACGATGAAAGGGTCTTGGGCTGGGGCGATGGGTCATACTCAGTTTATGCCCACGACTTATGCACAATATGCTATTGACGGCGATGGTGACGGGAATATTGATTTATTTAATTCTGAGCGTGATGCGCTGGCATCTGCTGCAAACTTTCTTCACAAACTTGGCTGGGAGCCTGGGTATCGCTGGGGCCGAGAAGTCACGTTGCCACGAGATTTTGACTACTCACTCGCAGACAGAAAAATTAAAAAGCCACTTTCTTTTTGGCGTGAACAAGGCGTAAAAACGGTTTATGGACATGCCCTATCGGATATTGATTATCCAGCGTCAGTCATCGTACCATCAGGCTATAATGGCCCAATTTTTTTAGCCTATAAAAACTTTCACATTATTATGCGTTGGAATGCATCACAGTCTTATGCTATTGCAGTGGGAAAATTAGCCGAACAAATCAATAATGCCCCAGGCTTAGTAGCATCATTCCCCAATACACAACCAATATTGCGGGATGAAGCCAAAGCTTTACAGCGTCATTTGCAAGCGCTTGGTTATGATGTCAATGGTATAGATGGAGTGATTGGCTCAGGTACACGTGCTGCAATTCGCGCTTTTCAGCTGGATAATGGCATGATTGCAGATGGGTTTGCGCATCCTGAAGTATTTAAAAAAGCCGCCCAATTAGCCACCTCATAAACAAAAACACCTACATTATATGTAGGTGTTTTCCTTAATTGCTCTCACAAAATACTAGGCCAAAGACTTAGTACATGTGTTGGCCGCCATTGATTGACAATGTAGAACCGGTGATGAAACCAGATTCATCACTAACTAGGAATGCTACTGAGTTAGCAATGTCTTCTGGGCGTCCTAAACGTCCTACAGGGATAGTGCGAATAATTTTCGCTAGCACATCTTCAGGTACCGCACGTACCATATCAGTATCTACATAGCCTGGTGCAATCGCATTAACCGTAATCCCTTTTGCTGCGCCTTCCTGAGCTAACGCTTTGGTAAATCCATGAATTCCTGACTTTGCAGCAGCATAATTTACTTGCCCGTACTGGCCAGCTTGACCATTAACCGAACCAACGTTCACAATACGACCAAAACTACGCTCACGCATACCTTCAATTACTGCACGACATGTATTAAAGCATGATGCTAAATTAGTTTGGATAACCGCATCCCACTGCTCAAAAGACATGCGATGCATAGTACCATCACGTGTAATACCTGCATTATTAACTAACACATCAACCGGTCCAATATCATTTTCTATTTGTTGGATCGCTGTGTTTGTCGCATCAAAATCTGATACATCAAATTTCACCGCGGGGATACCTGTGCGCTTCGTAAATTCAGCAGCTGCGGTATCATTACCACCATAATTAGCAATAACGTTGTAACCTATTTCTTTTAACTTAAGGCAAATCGCTTCACCTATCCCGCGAGTACCACCTGTAACTAGAGCAACTCGTGCCATTTTAACTCTCCTTGAATTAATTATAATGATAACTATGGTTCAGTACATCATTGCAAAATGTGCAATCTGGATAACGTATATCCCTATTGTAAGCTAACATTGTGTATATTTTTTATACTACTTTAGTGGGTTTTTATAAATATTGAGTTTTATACTTATAAATATAAAGGGATAGTAGGGTAATACGTTTTAGATAGGATTGATTGAAGAACAACGTCACACTTTCTTTAGGTACTTAAAGGTGTTGATTCTTATGCACTAAAATATAGCTTCTCAATTCGATAATGAGTAAACTCATTTCATACGTTTATTTTGGAAACTTTTACATGCAACATTCATTTCGCCTGAGCATTCAGTGTCCGGACCAGGTCGGTCTTGTCGCTCAAGTATCTCAATTTTTGGCACAATATGGTGCCACTATTTTAGAAGCTAATCACCATACTGATTTATCCACAAAACGCTTTTTTATGCGTCACGAAATTCAAGCCGATTCAGTCGATTTAGATATGGCGACATTTGAAGCAGCCTTTACTCCAATCGCGAATAAATTCAATATGGATTGGACTATTTCAGATCCTGCACGTTTACCAAAAGTCGCGCTATTAGCAAGCCATGAAACGCATTGTTTGGCCGATATTTTACATCGCTGGCATACCGGTGAGCTCAATTGTGATATCCCTTGTATTATTGCAAATCACGAGAAAATCGCCGATATTGCCGCTTGGTACAAAGTACCGTTTTATTTTGTTGATTTTAAAGGCCAAGACAAAGCCAACGCATTTGCTCAAATCGAAGATACACTTGAGAAATATGACATTGATACCGTTGTACTCGCTCGATTTATGCAGATTCTCCCAGAAGCGATGTGTACTAAATGGCATGGTCATGCGATTAATATTCATCATAGTTTCTTACCTTCTTTTGCAGGAGCCAAACCCTATCAACAAGCATACGATCGTGGAGTGAAACTGATCGGTGCAACCTGTCATTATGTGACTTCTGATCTAGATGAAGGTCCTATCATTGAACAACAAGTCATGCGTATCTCACACAGTGACGCAGCTGCTGATATGGTTCGTAAAGGGCGCGATTGTGAAAAAACGGCACTCGCTAACGGGTTACGTTATCACATAGAAGATCGTGTGATGATCGACAAGAATAAAACCATAGTGTTTGCATAATACCCTCATTTTTCATAAGGTATGCTTCGGAATAAAAACAATATTAACGATGGATACCATTTATGAAAAAACCTATTATCTCAGCGATTGCAGCAGCAGTCGTTATTAGCCTTGCTGGCTGCTCAGAGAAACCGAATATAACAGTAGCTGATGCCACAACAGCGAATCAAGTAGTAGCATCAACGGCAGAATCAGTCGCCGCCACGAATATCCTCATGCAACCCTTTACTGGTCCTTATGAAGGTGTTCCAGCTTTTGATAAAATGAATTTAGACTTACTTATTCCAGCGGTGACTGCCGGTATGGAATTACAATTAGCTGAGATTGATGCTATTGCAAATGATCCTGCCGCACCAAATTTTGAAAATACTTTTGCTGCAATGGAACGCGCAGGTAAAGCATTAGATAACGTATTTACTTACTGGGGTATCTGGGCATCCAACATGTCTAGTCCAGAATTTAGAGCGATTCAACGTGAATTGAGTCCTAAATTATCAGAATTTAGTTCAAAAATTTCTCAGAACAAAGCACTCTTTGAAAGAGTTAAAGCGGTTTACGAAAGTGACGAATATAAAACGATGACATTAGAACAACAACGCATCGTGAAATCATCTTATGAAGGCTTTGTGAGAAGTGGAATTTTACTTGATGAAGCAGGTCAAAAGCGTACAGCTGAGATAAATAAAGAACTAGCCAAATTACATACTCAGTTTGCTAATAATGTCTTAAACGACGAAGAAAGCTATGTCACTTATATCACAAAAGATCAGCTTTCTGGCTTACCCGATTCATTTGTCAAAGCATCCGCAGCGGCAGCAGAGCAACGTGGACAAGCAGGTAAATACGCGATTACTAATACTCGCTCATCCATGGACCCTTTCTTAACGTATTCAGATAATCGAGAACTTCGTGAAAAAGTATGGAATACCTATTATTCACGCGGGGATAATGGTGACGAATTTGATAATAATGAGATCATTAAACAAATATTAACCCTTCGTCATGAACGAGTGCAGTTGCTTGGATTTGATAATTATGCCCAATGGCGCTTACAAGATCGTATGGCTAAAAATCCAGAAAATGCGATGGCGTTGATGGATAAAGTCTGGCCCGCAGCAATCGCAAGAGTTGAAGAAGAAGTGGCTGACATGCAAGCTATTGCTGATGCAGAAGGTGCGGATATTACAATCGCACCATGGGATTATCGTTACTACGCAGAGAAAGTACGTAAGGCGACTTATGATCTTGATTCAGACGAAGTAAAAGCTTACTTACAGCTAGATAAATTACGCGAGGCGATGTTTTATGTGGCCGGTCGTTTATTTAATTTCTCATTTACGCCTGTTCCAGAAGGCAGTGTCCCGGTTTGGCATCCTGATGTGAAAGTATGGGAAGTGAATGATAAAACAAGCGGCGATAATATTGGTCTGTGGTATTTAGACCCATTTGCACGTCAAGGTAAACGCTCTGGCGCATGGGCAACTTATTATCGTTCTTACACGACGTTTGATGGTGAAACCAATGTACTTTCATCGAATAATTCCAACTTTGTGAAAGGTGCTGAGGGTGAGCCATCATTGATTTCTTGGGATGATGCAGAAACCTATTTCCATGAATTTGGTCATGCTCTGCATTTCTTAGCGTCTGATGTTGCGTATCCTTCATCACACAGTGGTGTGCGTGATTACACTGAGTTCCAATCACAGTTATTAGAACGTTGGATATTAACAGATGAAGTGATTGATAATTACTTAGTGCATTATGAAACCGGCGAGCCAATTCCCAAAGAGCTTGTTGCAAAAATCAAAAATGCATCGACATTTAATGAAGGATTCAAAACCACTGAATACATGGCCTCAGCCATCATGGATTTGAAGTATCATACAACTGATCCAAGTACGATTGAACCTGATGCATTTGAGCGTGAAGAACTAGCGAAACTGGGTATGCCAGAAGAAATCGTGATGCGTCACAGAACCACTCATTTTGGACATATCTTCTCTGGTGAAGGATATGCTGCTGCTTATTATGGTTATATGTGGGCAGAAGTACTGACCTCAGATGCGGCCGAAGCATTCGCTGAAGCACCTGGTGGTTTCTACGATGAAGAAGTTGCGGATCGCTTAGTGAAGTATTTGTTCGCCGTACGAAATGCAATGGATCCAGCTGATGCATATCGTGCTTTCCGTGGACGTGATGCCAACGTAGAAGCGCTGATGCGTGATCGTGGTTTCCCCGTACCCAAAGCAGAAGAAGAGTAATCGATGTAGCAGAGTTGCCGAAATGGCAACTCTGAATACTGATTAAACCATATGAAGCCTCATACTAACCAACCTCTTAGCGATTATATTGAGTTTTCTATCGAAGAAATGATAACTCGATCCGCTGCTGTTTATACCAGTTTAAAACGGCGTCACAGCATTCGGCAATTCAGTGATCGTGATGTGCCTAAAACGGTGATCGAAAACTGTATTAAAGCAGCCGGAACAGCCCCTAGCGGGGCCAATCATCAACCATGGCACTTTGTCGCCATACACTCTCCCAAGATAAAACGTGAAGTGCGCGAAGCTGCGGAAGCCCATGAGCAACGCTTTTATGACGGACGAGCCGGAGATGAATGGTTAGATGCGTTAAAGCCACTCGGGACTGACGCTCAAAAACCGTATTTAGAGCATGCCCCATGGCTGATTGCGATATTTAGTCAAAAGAAAGGCGGCGTGAATGTCGGTGAAAAGCACACTAATTATTATGTCCACGAGTCCGTTGGTATCGCGACAGGTATGCTGATTACTGCACTACATGAATCAGGGTTAGTAACGTTAACACACACGCCAAAACCCATGACATTTTTGAGCAAAATATGTAACCGGCCTGATGATGAGAGACCCTATATGCTGATTATAGCTGGCTACCCAAGTGTTCATGCTACTGTGCCAGAACATGCATTAAACAAAAAGTCATTGGATGATATTTCGACGTTTTTGTAATCTACAAATAAAGCATAATCCTAAATTTGAAACTGCAGTAACTATTTAAGCTTCCAATTCACAATCACATCTATCACTTTATTTTGCAACCAAATGGGGGTTAGACGGTTCATCCAAAATGTGCATTTAGCTTTAAATCCAGGAATGATGATGAAGCGTTTCTTATCTAGTCCGTTAATGATCTGCGTAAGTGCTTCAGATAAGGTGAGCCGTCCTGCGAAATCTTTCAAGATACGAGTGGCCGGGTGCATTGTTTTAAGCTCTTGAGTGACCATAGGCGTATCAATTTCAGGCGGACAAATTACACTAACAGTAATGCCCTTGGGGGCGTATTCTGCTCGAATGCATTGTGCCATACCAAGCACCGCGAATTTAGAACTTCCGTATGCAGAATATCCGTAGATCCCTACTGTACCTGCCATAGAAGCAATAAACGCAAATTGATCGCCACTGGCCATCAATGGTAAACATGCAGCAGCCAAATGGCGAGAGCCTAATACATTCACTTGATAAGAAGCACTAAAGTCATCCGCAGTTAAGGTTTCAAAAGGACCGGCTCTTAATATACCAGCGCAATTAACGACTAAGTTCGGTACGCCTAACTGAACGCTAACCTGTTTCACGCCTTGTTGAACTTGTTTGTTATTAGCGATATTCACTTGGAAGTAGCTTACGTTTAAGCCAGTGACAACATGATATGTCGCTTTATCGAGATGTTCTTCTAACTCATTAGGTGCCAGCACATCAAAAATAGCGATATGCGCATCTCGCCGCAAATAATGCTTTACTAGCCCTAAACCAATACCACTGAGACCACCGGTAATAAGTATCACTTGTTTCATATCCAGTTCTCCAAAATGAGTGTATCGCGATGCGCAAACTTTATTTGATAATTACATCTATCGTCTTACCCAGTGCACCTTGATTCTGCTCAATAACATTCAATCCTTTTTGACCCGCTTGATGGGCTATTTCAGGTTGCTTAAGCCATCTTTGACATTGCTCAATTGCATCTGTTTCGTTCTTGATAATATATAATCCACCGGCTTGAATTAATGTTTCACAAATCACCGGATTGTTATAAATATACGCCCCCATTAACACCGGAACCCCCATACTGGCTGGCTCCAATGCATTATGTCCACCGCGATCAGCGATACTCCCGCCGACAAAAGCAATATCTGCACAATGATATAAAGGCGTTAGCACCCCCATAGCATCAACTAATAGTACTTGCGTCTGAGCATTAATCTCCATTCGCTGTTCCCAACGCTGCAATGATAATTGCTGTATTTCTATGAGCCTTTGTACTTCATCAAAGCGTTGTGGGTGACGAGGGACTAGCACCAGTAATAACTCGGGGCATTCTTGAGATAAATACTGATAAACATTCAACCAAAATATTTCTTCATCAGCATGGGTCGAACCGGCTATCAGTACCTTGCGACCTTGGGCCATGATGGCATCACCAAATACTTTGATATCCTCAGGAATGCGATTATCAGTGACTTGATCAAACTTCACATTTTGCGTGAGCGTCAACTTTTCAGGCACTACACCTAAACGCAGATAAGCATCATAGTCTCGTTGACCTTGTGCACACACGTGATCAAGATGGGTTAGCATTGGCATAAATAACCAACTAATTTTAGCATATTGCCGCGCTGACTTATCGGTCATGCGCGCATTGATCATGGTGACTGGAATATTCAGTTTAGCCGCATAGTGAATCAAATTTGGCCATAACTCAACTTCAGTGATCATGATTTGAGTTGGCTGGATATGGCGAATAAAACGTTGCATTAACCAAGGTAAATCGTAAGGCAGATAATGATGTGCAACATGACTTGCATTACCAAATATCTCCACTACCCGCTGCGCGCCAGTACTAGTCGTCGTGGTAATGATAATTGGATGTTCCGGAGCTTTTGCTAATAAAGCTTTAATGACACAAGAAGCAGCCACTACTTCGCCTACCGATACGCAATGAAACCATGCACCGCCTTTTGTTTCAGCTTTGAGCTCACCTAATTGACCATAACGTTCCAGGCGTCGACTCTCGAATTTTTTACTGCGTATCAGTCCTAATATGCACCAACGCAACATAGCAAGCAGCCACACTATTGTTACTAATGCGGTATAAGTAAAACGTGCAAATTCTGTCTTGATGACAGAAATAACACTGACTGTGGCACTATGATGTGAATAGTTATCCGTCACAATTTGATATCATATAATCATTTAGAAGGTGTTTTATCATACCGTAACCTGCGGATATGCAACATCCCTAGTAATAACAAAATTAATATCAGGTAACCGCATGACGTACTTGATAGTCATCGTCTAGGTAAATTTTTTCACTCATAATCGCACTCAACGTACGTACACTCGTCACAATATCTTGATAACTCACATATAATGGGGCAAATCCTAAACGCAACACATTCGGCGCTCTGAAATCAGCGACAATGCCTTTAGCGATAAGTGCTTGGCATATTGCATAAGCTTGGGAGTGAGTAAACGCCAACTGACTTCCTCTAATCTGACCATCACTTGGTGATATACAAGGTAACTCGACTAATAAATCGGACGCTTCCATACACAGCAAACAAAATTGAGTTAACTGCACAGATTTATATCGTACATCTTGCATGTCAATCGGCTCAAACACATCAAGCGACGCGTCTAATACCGACATTGAGATCACCGAAGGCGTTCCACAAAGAAAGGATTGCATACCCTCTCCTGCTTGGTAGTCTTGATCAAAAGCAAATGGATTAGCATGTCCCATCCACCCTGTTAAGGGTTGAGAGAGCTGCGTATGATAACGTCGAGCTGCATACACAAAAGCGGGAGCACCAGGGCCGCCATTAAGATACTTATATCCACATCCTACAGCGAAATCCACATCCCATGCCTGACAATCAATCGGTATCACACCCGTCGTATGCGCTAGGTCCCAAATCACTATCACCCCAACCGCATGCGCTTTAGCTGTGATTTCAGCCATATCTAACATTAAGCCTGTTTTATAATTAACGTGCGTGAGCATTAATACCGCTACATCTTCATCAAGCGCTGCAATGATATCTGTCTCTTCGGCATACACTAATTCTAGGGCTTGGTTGTGATGGGCTACAACACCTTGGGCGATATAACCATCGGTAGGAAAATTACCGATTTGAGTGATAATTTTGTACCTAGAAGGTGATGTTTCATGTTGAATAGATAATGCAACATGCAGCAGCTTATACAAGTTCACTGAAATCGAATCACACGCAATCACCTCAGAAGGATCTGCCCCAATTAATGGTGCAATTTTAGCACCTACGAGCCGAGGTAAATCAATCCACTGATGTTGATTCCAACTTTTAATTAAATCAGGTTGCCATTGCTTTTCCACGACTTCTACAGCACGCTGTTTTGCGATATACGTGACAGGCCCTAATGAATTTCCATCTAAGTAGATCATATCTTTAGGTAAGGCAAATAATTCCCGAGTAGCGGCTAAACGATCATGCTTATCAAGTTGCTGTGCTTGGGTGTAGAGTGAATCAAATAGAGTGGGTTGCATTAGCGTAACACCTCGAGTAATTGTCCAAAGGCCACTGACTGTGGATGAAGCCAATCAAAGTGCCCAGCATTAGGTACTATCACAGTTTGCCCATGAGGATGTCGAGCCTGCCTCACTGGCACAATCGTATCAGCATCACCTTGTAATAAGATGACGTTGCTAATGGCTGAATCTGTCAACGGTATATGTATCGGGTTCGCCATAAAATAACTTGCCGGTACTTGTTCAGGCATCCCTTGCATAAAGTCTTTGGTCACTGTTTGACAGCTATTATCACCGCGAGCGTATTGGGCAATATCAGTAATCGCAGCCAACCCAACCACATTGAGTCGAATATCATCTCGTTCGGCTGACGCTAAATGACGTTGTATATCACTTGCCGCTAATAACGCTAAGTGCCCACCGGCAGAATGCCCAATCAGGTTTAACATCATCACATCTTTATCTAGCATGTTTATCACATGCAGGATCCCCATTTGTACATCCTCAAAGGTAGCAGGCCACCCCCCTCCGCTTTTACCAGTACGACGATACTCCAGCGAATACACATCATGCCCCTCCGCAGCCAGTCCATTGGCTTGAGCAATGCTGTGTTGCATATCAAATACACTGAGCCAACAACCGCCATGGATCATAATAATAGGTGCTTTTTTAGTACTCCCTTTGCCAGCCCAAAATGCAATATATTGATGTTCATTTTGACCATAGGTATAGGTCTGAGTAGGGTTAGTAGTAGGTAGCTCGGAGATTTTCATATACGGTACATTTTCAAGGTGCTGGTGCCTGGGATTAGCGAATGTGACACCCGAGAATACCAGACAGATGATAGACAATAAGCTATATAAAAGTGGTATAACAAATACAGAAGGTCGATTGGCTATCACAGAGATTGTTCCTTTTCGGCAGTTTTAGGTTGCGTGATACATACTTTATCGTATGATTACACAGATACCTTCTTCGATACAAAAAATTAGTCACAACAAGCACATAGGCATGTAATGAACTTCACTCGCAATTTAACCCAAGATATGACGCATAAGCTAGGTGTCATGATCATTAAAGGCGAATACCCTGTCAATCAACGCATGCCTTCAGAAGCAGTATTGTGCGAACAGTTCAGTGTCAGTCGCAGTGCAACACGTGAAGCGGTAAAGATGCTGGCAGCAAAAGGTTTAATTTCTTCTCGTCCCAAACAAGGGATCACCGTATTACCTGAATCGCAATGGAATTTGTTTGATACCGATGTGCTCAGCTGGATTTTACAAAGTAAACCTTCTCTTAGTTTGCTCAAAGAGTTCACACAAGTACGTTATGCCATTGAACCAGTCGCAGCTCAATTAGCTGCACGACATGTCACCAGTGAACAGCTCAGTATCCTTAATGACAATTTACAACGCATTGCGGATGCCCATCATGGCTTAGATGATGTATTAGAAGCTCATATTGATTTTCTAAATACGATATTACTGGCCAGTGGCAATCGCTTTTTTATTCAGTTGACCCAATTTGTCAAAGCAGCATTGAAAGTCAGTATTCGATATACTAATCAAGTAAAGGGCGTCAATTACAACGATATCTCATTTCATACCAAATTATATAGTGCCATAGCTCAAGGTGAAGATGTACTGGCGTATCAATTAGTTGAAGAGATTTTATTAGATGATTTACGGATCATCGAAGCCAATATTTAACCATCTTACAACAATCATACATCCAACATAGATTAATACTGACATGCCTGAATTATCTTTATTACTTATTTTTATTCCAACGTGGTTGCTAGTGTCGATATCCCCTGGCCTATGTATGAGTCTAGCGATGACATTAGGCATGACAGTTGGATATAAAAAGACCCTATGGATGATGCTCGGTGAATTAATTGGTGTCGCTGTGGTAGGGATTTTATCTGTCATCGGTGTAGCTCAATTCATCCTTGCCTATCCAGATGTGTTTTTTTACGCCAAAATAGTGGGCGGACTGTACATCGTATATGTTGGCGTTTGCACCATGAAAACGCCTGTACAGCTAGCTCAATATGATTTAAAACAGATTAAGACCATCACTCCTCTAGCGCTGTTCAATAATGGCTTTATGACTGCAATATTAAACCCCAAAGGATGGGCATTTATGGTGTCGTTACTACCGCCATTGTTTGAACCGAATAAGTCACTCACCCTACAACTCAGTGTATTTATTTCGATCATCTTAATCAGCGAATTTATCAGTATGTCTATGTATGCCACTGGCGGTAAAGGATTGAGTCATTGGTTAAATAAAAATGATAAAGTGCATTATATTAATCGAGTCGGTGGCACTTTACTGATTGCCGTGGGTGTTTGGTTAGCGTTCTCTTAATAGCCTACAATCGAGCGGTGTGCATTACACGCAATGAATATTCAATATACAAAATAATACTCACCATAAAAAACGCCTAATAATTGCTTATTAGGCGTTTGTATTTTATCTGTCAATGATCTTTGTCATTAACCGAGTACCTAGAACATAATAAATGTTTCAGGGAAGGCCACGATTAACCCTAACACAAATACTTGGAGGATAATAAACGGGACCGCTCCTTTGTATATAGTGGTAGTTTTCATCGACTTCGGTGCCACCCCTTTGAGATAGAATAGACTAAATCCAAATGGCGGCGAGAGGAAGGAGGTCTGCAGGTTCATTGAAATCAAAATCGCAAACCAAATCAAATCAATATCCAATGCCATCGCCACAGGTGTAATAATCGGCACAACCAAAAATGCAATTTCAATAAAGTCGATAAAGAACCCTAAGATCAAGATAGCAATCATCACTAAGATAATGAACGTCCATTTCTCGCCAGGTAAGTCTAAGAAGAACTCTTCGACTAAGTGCTCACCACCAGAGTAGCTAAAGACCATTGAAAACGCTGTTGCACCTATAAGTACAGCAAAGATCATAGACGAGACCTTAACCGACTCTTTAGACACTTGGAAAATCGTTTTAATCGATACTCCGCCATAAAACTGTGCCAGAACTAATGCTCCAACAGCACCAATAGCAGATGATTCCGTTGGCGTTGCGATACCAGAAAAGATAGAGCCTAATACTGCCACGATTAATAATAGTGGCGGTACAATATCACGAGCAGCTTGTTTTAGGATGGTTGCTTTATCTTCATGTACTGGAATGGGTGGACAATAATCCGGCTTCACATAACTCAAAGCCAAAATATACAACACGTACGCCCCGATGAGCATCATCCCAGGAATAACCGCGGCTTTGAATAAATCACCAACAGCTAGTCCCATCACATCTCCAAGGATAATCAAGATAATCGACGGAGGAATGATTTGTCCTAAAGTACCTGATGCACAAATCACCCCAGCAGCCGTTGGCTGATGGTAGTTATTTTTAAGCATCACTGGCAATGAAATCACCCCCATCGCCACTACGGATGCACCGACCACACCTGTAGAGGCAGCTAATAATGCCCCGACAATGATCGTAGAAATGGCCACACCACCAGACATACCGCCAAACAGTTTGGCTGAAGACTCTAATAGGCGCTCCGCTAGACCTGTTTTTTGTAACACTATCCCCATAAAAATGAACATCGGAATCGACATTAACGTCGTATTTTCCATGATGCTCATGATCCGGTATGGCATGAACTCAAATAACTCAGCGCCGAGGAAAAAAACACCGACCAAGACTGATACACCCGCAAAGGTGAATGCCACGTAATAACCTAAAAATAGGAATATTAGGGCAACAAAAAATAATAATATACCTTCCATGCTTACACGCCCTCGTTATGGATGTGGTCTTCATGTTCATTCGGACCTTGTAACTTAAGCACGTTCTCCAAAATGGTATAGAAAATACATAAGAGTAAAAATACATTAGAAATCGGGATTACAGACCGGATAATCCAACGATGCGGTAAACCGCCAGGATCAGGGCTGCCTTCATTCATTTGATAAGCATCTATCGCATAACCATAGCCGTAATACATGATGATTAGCGTAATCGGTAATGCAAATACCAGCGCTGCAAAAATATCAATGTACGCTTGGGTATGAGGGAGTAATTTTTCATAAAAGATATCTACGCGTACGTGAGCATCTTCTTTAAGAGTGTATCCGATACCAAACATGAACATCGCTGCAAATAAGTGCCATTCTAGCTCTTGCATGCCAATACTGACGTCGTTGAAAAAATATCGCATCAAAACGTCATAGAAAACGTTGGCAACCATTAATAGCATCAACACGACGCATAACTGGCCCATTGCATCTATTAACTTACGTAATGCATTGTGTAAAAAATTCATGAAATCCTGCTATTTTTATAAGTATAAAACCAGTGAGCGTTCGAATCACTGTGGGTCAAACTATCGCTAAATACGATAAAAAGGCACCTATCATAAACGACAGGTGCCTCATATTACTTAACCAATAATATTACTTTGAATCAAAGTTATCTAAGTAAGCACGGTCAGAGAAATTAGTCCACTGACGAGCTTTAGCTTTGTAACTTTCGATTGAATCTAAGATTTTCTTAGACTGTGGATCGGCATTTGCAAACTCAACTAATAACTTATCATTTTCTGCTTTAATCGCATTCATGATCTCAGGTGAGAAAGAACGGATTTTCACATTAGGGAAATCTTGTTGAAGTGTCGCTAAATTAACCGCACTTTCGTGAGTTGACTGAGTGTACATGTCATATGCAGCAGTTTTCATTGCTACCACTAAGATTTGTTGTAAATCAGCAGGTAGTTCATCAAATGCCGCTTGATTAACCATGAACTGTAGTTCAGTTGCAGGCTCATGCCAGCCAGTGTAGTAATAAGGTGCAATTTTGTGGAAGCCCATACGTAAATCAAGTGAAGGACCTACCCACTCTAATGCATCAATAGTGTTACGTTCTAATGCTGTGTATAGCTCTGCAGAAGGGATATTAGTTGGCTTAGCACCTAATTTTGCTAATACTTCACCCGCAAAACCAGGGATACGCATTTTCAGACCTTCCAGGTCAGATAGAGAATTGATTTCTTTACGGAACCAACCACCCATTTGGTTACCTGTGTTACCACCAGGGAAAGACATAATGCCATACTTGTCATAAGTCTCTTTCATTAATTCCATACCACCACCATGGTAGAACCATGCATATTGCTCAGCTGTGGTCATACCGAAAGGTAATGTGGTGAAGAATAATGTCTCAATGTCTTTACCTTTCCAGTAATAAGACGCAGAGTGACCCATTTGGTATTGCCCAGTTCTAACGAAATCGAAGATACCTAGTGCAGATTTATGCTTGTTTGAAGAATCGATACGGATCTTAAAGCGACCTCCCGACATTTCATCAACCATACGAGCCATATTCTTAGTCGCATCACCAAATACAGGGAAGTTAGGTCCCCACGTTTCAGCGAGACGCCAATTGACTGTTTGAACTTCTTGAGGTGCTGCTGCAGCTGAAGTATCAGTTGCGGCTTTATCATTGCAACCCGATAGCGAGCCAATCACAACGGCTGCCGCTAAGGCTGAAATAAGCGCTTTAATTTTCATAAGTTTTCCTTGATCACTTTATTGTAGATAATAACAACTAAGACAGACTTAATTGCACTGTTTCAAATTGTTTACAGAATGTAAATGAATTAAAGCTAAAGCACCATTCGTATAACTACTAAGCAGGAATACGTATAAACACCTACGACGATAGTCTAACACCTTGTTTTTATTGACCTTGAGGATAGATTTACATTTAAAAACCTGAGAACATTAACAGTGATTTAACATACACCTTTGGTCTTACCTATGCCTTTTTCATTTCGGATCCAATTATTTGCGGTTATCCAAGTTATCCTCACCGCTTTGTTTACTTACATTTTCGTAACGAATGAATATCGTGATTTATCTGAGCAAAATGTCGCTACGCTTGAAGCGTTTTTAATCGAACAAAAACAACAAGAACTAAAGAATTATACAGAGATCGCTAAAGCTTCAATTCAACATATTTATGCAGGAGCAGCCAAAGATGACCCCGTTGCTCAAGAACTTGTCGCTAATATTCTTTCGACGCTAATTTATGATGGTCATGATGGTTATTTCTTTGTTTATGATGAATATGGAACAAACATTGTTCTGCCTACAGAGCCTTATCGAGTGGGCCAAAATTATTGGGATTTACTCAATGACAAAGGCGAGCCCACTATTCAGATACTGATCGAAAATGCGAAAAATGGTGGTGACTTTTATCGCTATCCTTGGAATCAACCGTCTACCGAAACTATCACAGAGAAATTAAGTTATTCTGACTTTTTGCCTAAATGGGGCTGGATGATGGGAACAGGTGTTTATTTAGATAACGTACAACAGCAACTGATTTCTGTTCAAACCGCTATTGACGAGCATACTGATAACACTCGTTTTATTATTTTATTTGTGGCCATGTCGTCCATTTTTGTGATTTTCACTATAGGCACGATATTACATTTCACTCAGAAAAAAGAAAGTGATAAACAAATCGACCAATTGGGCCAAAAAATCATTACACTGCAAGAAGACGAACAGCGTCATATCTCCCGTGAACTCCACGATGGTATTGTGCAAATATTAGTCTCAATTAAATACTCTTTAGAAGCTACTGGCAAATTCTTAGCTCATCAAAACGTAGAAAAACCGGTTCCCTTAATCCAAGCTCAAACCAATTTAAGCAATGCAATTACTGATATTCGCCGTATTTCTCATCATCTGCATCCTCGCATATTAGATGAACTAGGATTATCAGATGCAATGGAAGCATTAGGCAAAGAATTTTCAGAGCGAACGAATATTGCAGTCACGATTACTAAACCGGCACTCAGTAAGTTATTGCCTGATCATATCAATATAACGTTATATCGAGTGGTCCAAGAATCATTGATGAACATTGAAAAGCATGCACAAGCAACTAAAACGAGTATAGATTTAGCGATTATGGACAATTGGCTGACATTGACCATTCGAGATAACGGTATCGGAATGTACGAGATGAATGAGAATGAGCCATCTTTACATAGTGGGATTGGCACTCGCAATTTAGCTGAACGGGTCAAATATCATCGAGGTCAATTTAAACTCACCTCTAGCAGAAAAGGCACAACTGTCGTCGCGAAAATCCCTCGCTCCGCTTTTGCACATCATTACACACAAAAACAAGAGCCTATTTTGGCGGAGTCAATATGAATACACTCTCACCCTCCCCTATAAAAATCATGCTCGTTGATGACCATCCTATGGTGCGTGATGGACTGAGTGCTTGTTTATCATTCTATGATGATATCGCTATCGTCGGGGCATGCAATGACGGTACTGAAGTACTCCAGACAGCTAAACAATGTTTACCTGACGTGATTTTAATGGATATCAGCATGCCGAATCAAAACGGACTTGAAGCGACTGAAATCATTAAAGAAACATTTCCTGATACAAAAATTTTGATTTTTAGTATGCATGAAAGTAGCGAATTTGTGAAAAATGCCGTGCAAGCTGGCGCATCGGGTTATATCTTAAAAGATACGGATTCTGAAGAGGTCTATCAAGCGATTAAAACAGTCGCTCAAGGTAAGTCTTACTTTGGTAGTAACATCGCACAAATGCTTCTGGCGAGTCCGACGAATCCTTCAAACGAACGACTGACGGCTCGTGAGCAGATGATTTTGTCACATATTGCTACTGGGCAATCAAGCAAAGCCATCGCCCATACCCTCGATATCAGTGTTCGTACCGTAGAAGCTCATCGTCGAAACATCAAGTCCAAACTCAACATTGATAATTTAGCTGAACTAGTGCGTTATGCTATTGAACAAGGACTAGTCAATTCTGCCTAGTTTGTCACTCATGCAATGTAAAACCACCTAGGCGATAAAACTAGTGGCAATCACATTATCATCTCCTGCGTAACAACTTGGTTCACGCGGGCATTCAGCGCCTCTAGAACAAATCAAACGAGGGTCCGTTAGTACGCCTCGTTCCACCCAATGAATATTCAAGATCCGTGCAACACTTTGTAATTTCTTTTTTAATGATGCAGGTAGTTGTGCTGAACCACCTCCTTGTACACATAATTGTTTAATATCGTGGGCTATTTCCTGTGCATCAACACCTTGAGCATTGATCGCCGGATTCAAATCAATACCTGAACATAAGACATGTTGGTTTTTGGCCATATCAGTGACATTTGTTGATTCACAACAATAAATCCTAGGCTCATTCCCCACATTTAAAATAGACAACTGAGCAGAAGTCCCTTTTACCGGCGTATTAATCATTCTAAACACAGCCCAATGTTGACATGGATCAGCAACTTCTCGCATGTTCCCCCAAGGTAAAGGAATACCATTTCCTCTATAAACCGCTTTTAGCTTACCTGGCGCATAGGCATCAAAATAATGCCAGTGCTTATACGGTGAAACAGCCGTCATTCTTCGCATTGCGACAGAAGCTGATACCCCCACTTGTGTGTGAGTCGCTATTTCATAGCCATTTCGATCGAGTAGTTGCCTAAATGGCACTTTAGGACATAAAAGAGCTCCGGCAAAGAAACTGGCTTCAAAATCACGCCATGCTTGTAGAATATCCCGAGTATTGATCTGGGAAGATTGGAGTTGCTGGTTATTGCCACCTTGCATAACAGAGTATTGGTTAAGGCCGGTAACTAACACACTCTTTAATCCATCATTATTATGTAATACGCTATGTCCAATATGCACAGCAATATCATATTTTAAACGCCGCTCATATTTTTCCAGCAGTTTATTTAAGTACACTGTATTATTGGGGCCCAAATAGGAAGTCACTACAGAAGTGTTTTGGACTCCGTACTCCATAGCAAAGCTTTTGGGCAAGCGTGAAAACCATTTAATCGTGAGACCTTGTTGTTGTGCTAAAATCATTAATTCCTGAGAGGATAATGGCATACGCTTCATTCCAACTTCTTCGGCAGCTTTTTCTAGATCAGGAAAATGGTTTTGATGATGTTCTTGGTGAGCTCGGATGAGCAAATGGGCAAACTGACGTCCGCTGATCCCTGTTTGCGAGAGCATTTCAGGGATAGCAATTTGTAAAATATCGTTTGTAAATAAAAAGCTTGGTTCCAATGGCATACCTGAAATCCCGCCATGAGAACCTTTATCAATAATAATATCATCTTGCTCAGGTTCGTCATCTAAAAACCAACTTGGCTCTTTTTGAAACACCTGGGCAATCACAACTAACATATCCCAACTAGGTACACGCTTACCTCGTTCAATCATGGACAGATATGACACAGAGGGCGCATTATTTGCATCGAAGCGGATACAACGGGATGATAAATCATCTAGAGTCAGGTTATTTCGCTTTCGTAAATTACGCACTTTAGTACCCAACAAATGTGTTTTACGTCCTAGGCTACCACTGTTGTTTCCAAGCACAGATTTCATATTGCATACCTTTTGAAATTTTTTTCGACATTCGTTGTTTTTGTAAAATTTACACTGTGTAATTTTTATTGTGAAATTATCTGAATTTTTATTCTATTATTTAAATCAAGCGGCGACAATGACTTTTTAACTAGTCACATCGTGCACCGAATTTAAACACTTATTTTACACAATGATGATATTTCATCAGGAGAAACACTATGAACATGCCAGCATTCAACTTACAACAAACTCAAACACCTGCACAAATTGCTAATATTGGTCATTTTACAACTATTGGAAATATACGCTGGCAAAGTGCTTACCAATTAATGGTAAACCCACAGTTGGTCACACAAATGCTGGATGAACGCTTCCCATTAGATAACGGTTCTCATGCAGATGTTAAACAATATATAGTTTATTTCCGTCATGTTATGGCGTTTTTTAAAGATGGGTCACATTGTGGTTTTAAACATCCAAAGCAATTTGTTGCCCTATCTGGTCATAAAGAAACACCAGAATCAATTATATTAAAAGAGAACGATTTACATGTTGAAATACAATTTAATCGAAATGGTACTCGTGGCCAAACTCATTGTGCTGGTATTCAAGATATACAAGTAGAACTTGCAACACAGCGAGAATTTACTGCCCCTGATGGTTCTAGTTACATGATTTAAAAAGAATCAATGACATAAACTTGTGTACCCTACATGCATAAGTGTTAGAACTCAGCTCATAAGCTGAGTTTTTTTTATCTTAAATAAACATTAAATCTAGCCATACAAAAAAGCCGTTGTGCTAGGCACAACGGCTTTTATTCATTTGCAATGTCTAAGGCGTAAATTACGCTTTAGTAATTACGTCAACTAACATCCAGTTTTTGGACTTAGAAAGAGGACGACATTCTGTGATTGACACGAAATCGCCTTCATTACACACGTTAGCTTCGTCATGTGCGTGTAGTTTAGTTGTACGTTTTATGAATTTCCCATAGATAGGGTGCTTCACTTTACGCTCAACTGCAACAGTAATGGTTTTATCCATCTTGTTGCTGACCACACGACCTTGTACTGTACGAATAGTTTGTTCAGTCATTATTCACCAGCCTTTTGGGTCAAAATGGTTTTAACACGCGCGATGCTACGACGCACTTTTCTTAGTTGGTCAGTTTTTTCAAGCTGTCCAGTAGAATATTGCATGCGTAAGTTGAATTGTTCGCGAAGAAGATTTAATAATTCTTCGTTTAATTCAGCTACGCTTTTTGCTTTTAGTTCAGTCGCATTCATTACATCACCGTTCGAGTTACAAAGGTTGTTTTAAATGGCAGTTTTGCCGCTGCTAATGCAAACGCTTCACGTGCTAATGCTTCTGGAACACCTTCCATTTCATATAACACACGACCCGGTTGAATTTGGCATACCCAGTACTCAACGTTACCTTTACCTTTACCTTGACGCACTTCAAGAGGCTTCTCAGTAATTGGCTTGTCAGGAAAAACTCGAATCCAAATTTTACCTTGACGTTTAACGTGACGAGTCATAGCACGACGAGCTGCTTCAATCTGACGTGCAGTCATACGACCACGACCGACAGATTTAAGACCAAAAGTACCGAAGCTTACTTTGCTACCAGCAATAGCAAGACCACGGTTACGGCCTTTATGCATCTTACGAAATTTCGTACGCTTTGGTTGTAACATGATTAGCCCTCTCGCTTAGCGTTGCGGCCTTTCTTCTTAGGTGCTGGAGCAGCTGGCTGCTCTTGAGTAAGTGGTAATCCACCTAATACTTCACCTTTGAAGATCCATACTTTAACGCCAATGATACCGTAAGTAGTGTTCGCTTCTGATGTTGCATAATCAATGTCAGCACGGAAAGTGTGTAATGGTACACGACCTTCACGATACCACTCTGAACGAGCAATTTCAGCGCCGCCTAAACGACCGCTAACTTCTACTTTGATACCCTTTGCGCCTAATCGCATGGCGTTTTGTACTGCGCGCTTCATAGCACGGCGGAACATAACACGGCGTTCAAGCTGGCTAGAAATGCTGTCAGCAACTAACTGACCGTCTAGCTCGGGTTTACGTACTTCAGCAATATTGATCTGAGCTGGCACACCGGCTAACTTAGATACGTGATTGCGAAGCTTCTCTACGTCTTCACCTTTCTTACCAATCACAACGCCTGGACGGGCTGTGTGGATTGTTACTTTGATGCTCTTTGCAGGGCGTTCGATAACAATTTTAGAAAGTGACGCGCTCTTTAATTGTTTAGTCAAATATTGACGGACCTGATGGTCATTAAACAAATTATCGGCATAGTCTGCTGTATTAGCGTACCAGGTTGATGTCCATGGTTTGCTGATACCCAGGCGTATTCCGGTAGGATGAACTTTCTGTCCCATAATCTACTCCTAGTTATCCGCCACAACCACAGTGATGTGACTGCTACGCTTAAAAATACGATCGGCACGACCTTTAGCTCGTGTCTTGATACGCTTCATAGTTGGACCTTCGTCAACGAAGATTTTCGCAACTTTTAACTCGTCAATGTCAGCGCCATCATTGTGTTCTGCGTTGGCAATAGCCGACTCCAACACTTTTTTAACTAAATCAGCAGCTTTTTTGTTGCTGTAAGTTAAAACTTCTAACGCTTTTTCGACGTGTAAACCGCGAATTTGATCTGCTACCAAGCGTGCCTTTTGAGCCGATGTACGAGCAAAACGGTGTTTAGCTAATGCTTCCATTTTAATCTCCTATTATCGTTTGGCTTTCTTATCAGCGACATGGCCGCGATAAGTACGCGTTGGCGCAAATTCGCCCAACTTATGGCCGACCATTTCGTCAGAGACGAACACAGGTACATGCTGGCGACCGTTATGGACCGCAATGGTCAACCCAATCATATCTGGGATGATCATAGAACGACGAGACCAAGTCTTAATTGGTTTTTTGTCGCTCTTTTCCACTGCAGCTTCTACCTTCTTCAGCAAGTGTAGGTCAATGAAAGGACCCTTCTTGAGAGAACGTGGCATGGTGAATCCTCGCTGTTATTTATTTCGACGACGTACGATAAGTTTATCGGTACGCTTATTACTTCGGGTTTTCTTACCTTTGGTAGGAACGCCCCAAGGCGATACTGGATGACGGCCACCAGAGGTACGACCTTCACCACCACCGTGTGGGTGATCAACTGGGTTCATGGCAACACCACGAACAGTTGGGCGCACACCGCGCCAGCGAGTTGCACCCGCTTTACCCAATGAACGAAGCATGTGTTCAGCATTACCGATTTCACCAATAGTGGCACGGCAATCAGCTAATACTTTACGAACTTCACCAGAGCGAAGACGTAGAGTCACATAAGCTCCATCACGCGCAAGCATTTGCGCATAAGCACCAGCAGAACGTGCAATTTGTGCACCTTTGCCTGGCTTCATTTCGATGGCATGAACTGTTGTACCTACAGGAATATTACGCATTGGTAATGTATTTCCTGATTTAATAGGTGCATCAGCTCCAGATTGAATTGCATCACCTGCTTTTAGTCCCTTAGGAGCTAAAATGTAGCGACGCTCACCATCTGCATATAGCACTAATGCGATATTTGCAGAACGGTTTGGATCATATTCTAGACGCTCGACTTTGGCTGGAACACCGTCTTTATTACGTTTAAAGTCAACGATACGATAGTGTTGCTTATGACCACCACCGATGTGACGTACCGTAATACGACCATTGTTGTTACGACCACCAGACTTGCTCTTTTTATCAAGTAAAGGTGCATGTGGCGCGCCTTTATGCAAATCAGGATTAACAACCTGGACAACGTGACGACGACCGGCAGAAGTTGGCTTAGCTTTCAATAATGGCATTTCTAATCCCCTTCTTACTCGCCTGCACCGACGAAGTCGATGTCTTGACCTTCTTTAAGCACAACATATGCTTTTTTCCAGTCACTGCGTTTGCCGAAAGACTGACCGTGACGCTTGGTTTTACCCTTACAATTCACAGTACGAACAGAGTTAACTTCTACTTCGAAAAGTTTCTCTACAGCAGCTTTAATTTCTGCTTTATTCGCGTCTTTTACTACTTTAAATACAACCGTATTGTTGGTCTCAGCCGCTAATGTAGACTTCTCTGAAACGTGAGGTGCTAAAAGCACTTTTAATAAACGTTCTTCGTTCATGCTAATGCCTCCTCAAGTTGTTTCACAGCGTCTGCAGTGATTAACACTTTTTCAAATGCAATCAAGCTTACTGGGTCAATACCTTGTACATCGCGTACGTCAACTTTATATAAGTTACGTGACGCTAAGAATAAGTTCTCGTCGACTTCAGGAGTCACAATTAACACATCGTTTAAATCATAAGTGCTTAATGCATTTAATAATTCTTTAGTCTTCGGCGCTTCCACACCAAATTTTTCAACGACGATTAAACGTTCTTGACGAACTAATTCTGATAAGATGCTACGGATTGCGCCGCGGTACATCTTTTTATTTACTTTCTGATCAAAGTCACGAGGCTTCGCAGCAAATGCACGACCACCACCAACCCAGATTGGGCTACGGATAGTACCAGCACGCGCACGGCCTGTTCCTTTTTGACGCCATGGCTTCTTACCACCACCACGAACTTCAGAACGAGTCTTTTGTGCTTTTGTACCTTGACGAGCGCCGGCACCGAATGCAACTACGACTTGATGTACAAGTGCTTCGTTGAATTCACGTCCGAAGGTCGCATCTGATACTTCAAGAGCGCTATTTGCGTCTTTTAATGTTAATTCCATCAGTTTACTCCCCAAGCTTACGCTTTAACAGCTGGACGAACGATAACATCGCTGCCAGTTGCGCCAGGTACGGCACCTTTAATTAATAAAAGGTTGTTCTCAACATCAACACGTACTAGTTCTAAAGAGATAGTTGTGACACGTTTGTTGCCTAATTGGCCTGCCATCTTCTTACCTTTAAATACTTTACCTGGTGATTGGTTTTGACCAATTGAACCAGGTGCACGGTGTGATAATGAGTTACCGTGAGTCATACGTTGTGAACTAAAGTTCCAGCGCTTAATAGCACCTTGGAAACCTTTACCTTTAGAGGTACCCACTACGTCAACTTTATTTGTGTCATTGAATAACTCAACAGTGATTTCACTGCCGACTTCAATGTTCTCACCTTCACTATCGTCAAGGCGGAATTCCCACAAACCACTGCCCGCTTCAACGCCAGCTTTAGCAAAATGACCTGCTTCAGCTTTGTTTACTCGGTTGGCTTTTTTAGTGCCAGCAGTAACTTGTAGTGCACGATAACCGTCAGTTTCCTCAGTACGTAACTGAGTAACGCGGTTTGGGGTCGCTTCGATAACGGTCACAGGAATTGACACACCATCTTCAGTGAAGATGCGAGTCATACCTACTTTACGACCGACTAGACCAATCGCCATTGTTAAAACCCTCTCTTGTTAGCCCAGGCTGATTTGAACATCAACACCGGCAGCCAAGTCCAATCTCATTAATGCATCAACTGTTTTATCAGTTGGTTCAATGATATCTACTAAACGCTTGTGTGTACGAATTTCATATTGATCACGCGCGTCTTTATTGACGTGCGGAGAAATAAGAACCGTGTAACGCTCTTTACGCGTAGGTAATGGAATAGGTCCAGATACCTGCGCACCAGTACGTTTCGCTGTTTCTACGATTTCAGCCGTAGATTGATCGATCAACTTGTGATCAAACGCTTTTAAACGAATACGAATTCTTTGATTTGGCATCGATTAAGCTCCAATCGAAAGAACAAAAAAAATCACCTTCTCCAACCATTCTTATTTGGTAGAAAAGATGTGCGTAAACCGATGACCCCATATCGGGATCCTGTTCATAGTATCAGTATTGCGCCTTAGCCGAGGCTAGTTTGCTGCTGAATGTACCAAAATAATATACCTGTTACATCAACTACTAATGGTATTGCCTCAATGGACAATGGGCGCGAATTATACACTTTGGAGTACAGATTGCAAGTTATTGTTAGGTCTTTTATTTTTATTCATCTATCTTTTAACTAAATAGGTCTTTAATCTCTTTTATTGCAGGTGATTGTTATTTCTTCTCATATCTTTAGTCCCTTCGCTCATCATATTCCTGCCCCTTTACACAAAGTGCGATTAGTGTTGGATAGGCACGATACGTTATCTGCTGCTTTTACTGAATTGGAAGCACTCTTAATTAGCATTTTCAATGTTGAGCGTGTCTATATTTTCCAATATCGTAAACAACAACAATCTTTGACGTTGCATTTTAATTCAACATCATTTGCCCCTCATATACATCTGCCTATTTCACCAGCCTCGATTGCAGGCTATGTCGCTTTATCTCAACATTCGCTGATTGTCTCAGATCCTTATGATGAAAAAGTACTAAGTGCCATAAATCCTTCCCTTAGGTTTAACGATCAATTTGATCAACAATGTACTGAGAGGACCCGTAATATATTATGTATTCCCATACTCCAACAAGACACACTAGTAGGCGTCTTACAATTAATTAATACGATTGATAATTTTACTTATGATATCTCTCTTGGTGAAGATGTTGCTGAATTATTAGGTCACACTTGTGGATATGATCTTGGCGGTACAAACCGGCCACTTGATACATTAGTTCATCATGGTCTCATCACAGAAAAGGCCTTAGAATCTTTAGGTATCGATAATTATCTCAATAATGATATTACGCTTCTGCTCCCAAGACTGGTCAGCGAACATGGTATAAACCATAACATTATCGGTATTTCACTTTCAGTGTACTACCAACTCCCCTATATCAGTTATGACTCTGAACATTATCATGTCTATTCCAAAGCTCATCATTTAAATGTCTCTTACTTGAAGCGTAATCTTGTTGCGATTATTGCTGCAAATGATGACAAACCTATTATTTTGATGGCTCAACCGAACAATATGACGCTTATCAGGGAAATTGAACGTGCTTTGTGTATTGAGTCTTGTTACATTGCAGTCGGTTTTCCTACTCATATTTTACAATTTTTAGGTGAGCCTGATGATGGGTTTAGTCTAGGTGAAATGTCAGATATCCTAGATGAAATTGGTACCACTACTAATATTATAGATGACGATCTAGAGACGCTCTCCGATAATGCACCAGCAGTGGTACGTCTAGTATCTAGGATCTTACATGAAGCTAAACGTCTTAACGCATCAGATATTCATATTGATCCGGATAAATCTGCCGCCACTCATGTTCGAATGCGTGTAGATGGTATTTGTCGTGATTTAAATAACATCCCAGCTTCACATCATAATGCGGTTATTGCTCGCATTAAAATCATGGCAAACCTTGATATCGCTGAAAAACGGATCCCTCAAGACGGCAAACTCACGTTTAAAATATCCGATCAGCTTTTTGAAGTCCGTGTTGCAACAATCCCAACGGTAGCGGGTGAAGGTGTCGTCATGCGAATGTTAACGAACGGTGGAGCTTTACCTATACACAAAATGAATTTGTCTGAACAAAACCTATCTATGCTTAAGAGAGCGGTCCGTAAACCTCATGGTATTATGCTTGTTGTAGGTCCTACTGGTTCTGGTAAAACGACCATGCTCCATGCCACATTAGGACACTTAAATACCCGTGATAAAAAAATTTGGACGGCGGAAGATCCTGTTGAGATCACGCAATCTGGTTTGCAACAAGTCCAAGTTAATCCAAAAATTGGCGTGACCTTCGCCAGTACCTTACGTGCATTTTTACGTGCTGATCCTGATATTATTCTTATTGGTGAAATGCGAGATAAAGAAACTGCACATGTGGCTATTGAAGCCTCTCTCACTGGTCACTTGGTATTATCAACACTACACACCAATTCAGCTCCTGAAACTATCACTCGGTTATTAGATTTAGGGATTGATCCTGTCAATTTTTCCGATGCATGTGTGGGTATTTTGGCACAGCGCCTTATTCGTACTTTATGTCCAGAATGTAAAACTCCTCATAACGCGACATCACAAGAGATTGAGTTTATTTACCGTCAATATGGTGACAGCATTATTGCTGAACTTAATTTACAAGATCAAATCATCGTATATGATGCAGTAGGGTGTGAATGCTGTGATGACATTGGCTATAAAGGTAGAACCGCTGTACATGAACTGTTAACCATGACCCCAGAGCTACGTAGTCTCATTTATAAATCCGCTAATGTAGCTAAACTCGCTAGGCAAGCTGCTAATGATGGTATGCGAACCTTGATGCAAGATGGGATCAAAAAGCTATTGTCCGGAATAACAGATATCAAGCAAATTCAGATTTTAGGCGGTTTAGAATAGTGATTTTGGAGACTATCATTACTATCTAGGCTGGTTAAGCATTTATTCTAGTGCAACGAGTTCCGCTATATTATATAGCTCGGTAAAACAGTCAAAATACCTATCAACTTTGTTATGCGTATAACCTTGAGCATCAAATCCAAATGACCAAGCACGCATTTCGGCTAGATTCGCTGCCTGTATGTCATAAATATAATCTCCCACATATACTATATCACTAGGTTCCATACACCACTCTTGGGCAATCATTTGTAATGCCGTAGGATCCGGTTTACTCGGTGCATCTTCACGCGTTATTACCGACTTAATTGGAATCCTATTATTGTCTATTTTGATTGACGTAGCCGCTTTGCAATTCCGAGTCACAATGGCCATGGGTATGTTGCATAAATATAATTTCTCAATAAAACGTTGGGCACCTGGGATCCATTTAGCGTTCAATGCATCTTCTATTTCCATATTAGCAACAGCCGCTTCCGCTGCTATACGTTTTTGGTCATCTTCGATATGGCTAATGTATTCAAGGATATCTTCAGCGATAGGACAACCTACCCTTTCTTTCATTTTGGTAAAATTAAGATCACTAGTCACTAATGTACCGTCTAAATCAAAAATAAAACCTCTTATTGGATTATTATGCATGGTGTTCAACTCTTAATTATTATATCCAAGACATTAGCATTTATATCAATCTAGAAGATATAGTCTATGCACTATATTTGACGTTATTCACATAGTATTTTGGGAATATCAGACCAGCGCGTCGTAAACTGAGGTGATAAATAAGCACGCCGCATTCGCCATTTTGGCATAATGCCTTTAGCCGCCAACCCTACAGTATGAGTACCATATTTTTGATTGATATGATCCATACATGCCATGAGTTTAGGCTTATCTTGGCTATGTTCAAATAAATCAGTTTGTACAAATTCATTTTGTACTAACTCAATCGCACCAGCACCTGATTTATGAAAAATCACACCAAGTTGATATATTTGCTGTGCCGCGTGAGTCGCAGCTAATACCAGTTGCGTCGTATCTGCTGTCGGTACAGAAAATCGATGGACATGAGACTTATGATAATAATGATCAGGCTGAAACGGGTTCGAACGCGCAAAAAACTGCATCGCATGGATAGCACTCCCTTGACGCCTAGCTTTAGCACCGACATGCTCTGCGTGCAAACACAATGACTGACGTAGGCTTATATAATCGGTGACTTTTTCACCAAACGCACGCGTAGAAAATATTTGTTTTTTTGCCGCCCGAGTATCATCCCAAGCTAAACAGGTTTCGCCATTTAACTCGCGAACCGTCCGCTCGATTTCAACTGAAAACTGTTTACGCATCGCTTTTGGAGAATAGTTTGCCAGCTGCCACGCCGTATTAATCCCCATCATACTTAAACGTTTTGCAATCCGCTTTCCAATACCCCAGACATCTTGAGTCGCCATTTGTGATAATACTTGTTCGCGTAGCTGAGGCGTATCAATCACAGCAATACCTCGGGTGAATCCAGTTAATCGTTTCCCTGCATGACTAGCTGCTTTGGCTAATGTCGGTGTCGCACCTATCCCCACTCCAACCGGTAAACGCACCTCGCGCCATATCGCCCGACGAATATCTTGACCATAGGGCTCCCATCCATTGTCAGGTGTGAACCCGTCAAAGCGTAGAAAGCACTCGTCAATCGAATACACATGCTGCTCAGGGGCAAAACGAGCGGCAACATCCATCATTTTACTGGATAAGTCATCGTACAATTCATAATTAGAAGAGCGGATCACACACCCAAACTTAGCAAGTTTGTCTTTGACTTCATGATAAGGGCCAAATTTTTTAACTCCGGTCTGTTTGGCACGATCACACATGGCACAAATACAACCATCATTATTTGTCAGCACGACCACCGGCTTACGACGAATACTCGGATCAAATACTTTTTCAGCTGATGCATAAAAGCTATTCGCATCCACTAAGGCAAACATTTATTCACCATCTTAGAATACCGATGCATACGCACCGAGCGCACAACAATACCTTCTTCATCAAATATATCACCAGGCCCTAACACATACGGCTCGTGATCATCCCCCGCCGATAATAATACTAAAGCTTTACGGTCAAAGAGTTTACATACAAACACTCCGTTCAAATTTGCGACTACAATATCTAATGAAGAACGGTGTGCCGCGCGATCAACGAGCAATAAATCCCCATCAAAAATCCCATAACCGACCATAGAATCACCTTTTGCTAACCCAATAAATGTGGCCGTTGGATGCTCAATTAATAACTCATCTAAATCTAACCCTAGCTGTTTATATTCAGCAGCGGGTGATTCAAATCCGGCAATACCTGCCTGAGCTGCGAGCGGTATCACTTGTAGCATGACCTATACCTCACTATAAAACCTATTACAAAATAACTGTATTTATATACAGTATAGATCGTCATTGCAAAAGTAAACATTTACTGTTAATTTATACAGTGTAGTGTGTATTTAATTACACGCACCCCATTCGACTAATCATTGGAGCGCAACCGTGGCCGTAATTACACAATATGTAGTACAACATAAAGGGGTAGATAAACTGGTGACTACCGACAAAAAAGAAGCTGATAAATACGATAAAATGCTCACTATTGCCGATAATTTAGCGCAATACATCAGTGCCAAAGGCATCGAAATAGATGAAGCGTTATGTGAAGAGTTATCTATCGTACTATCTAAAAATAAAGATGGTGTAGCAAAACTATTTCGCGGTGTAGATGCCGATGAGGTGCTTCAATCTGAAAGTGCCGATGTGGTGTCAATCAACGAAGCATAACGTTCGTCATATACATCTATTGATCCGAAGCATAAAACTGTACTACGTCTACTTAAATAACTCCTATACTCGATCCGAATAAAGTGAATGAATTATGGGAGTCATCATGAGCATATTAGAATCAGTACCCGTCATTGGCGGGTTGATTGATAAACTATCAAACGGCATTGACGAGCTCGTCACCAGTGACGAAGAACGCGGTAAAATCGATATCGAGAAAAACCAAATTGAGCTCAAACGCTTGACTGCTGAGCTAAAAGAACAGCACATGCAATTACAAATCAATATGACTCAAGCACAGCATCCCAGTATTTTTGTTGCCGGCGCTCGGCCTGCCATTATATGGATTGGTGCATTAGGCTTGGCATATGAAGCCCTACTCCGGCCGATTGGCAGTTGGATCATCATGCTGAATCTAGACATCAATGCCATTTTAGGCGATGCTGCCTTTCAAAATGCAACGAGCGAGCAAATCGACACGCTTGGTGACTTCTATACTTTACCATCCATGAATACAGAACTGTTTATGCCGATTATTCTCGGTATTTTGGGGATCGGCGGTTATCGCACTTGGGAAAAAATAAAAGGTAAAGCGCGTGATAATTTACAACCGCAAAGAACCGATATTATCCGTCGCTAGATTAATTGATGACGCATGATTCTAAGATGGGGTAGTATTAAACAAAAAATCAATTAAGGAATATTATTATGCGTTATTTACACACCATGGTCCGAGTAAAAGATTTAGAAGCATCATTACACTTCTATTGTGAACTGTTGGGCTTGGTGAATGTCCACAGAATGGATAGTGAAAAGGGCCGGTTTTCCCTAATTTTCTTAGCGGCACCGGACGATGTGGAACGCGCGAAGGAAGCTAAAGCTCCTCTATTAGAACTGACGTATAACTGGGATCCAGAAGACTACACCGGCGGACGTAATTTTGGCCATCTCGCTTATCGTGTTGAGAATATATATGAGACTTGTCAGCGTCTCCAAGATGGCGGTGTCACCATCAACCGCCCACCTCGTGATGGACATATGGCATTTGTGCGTTCACCTGATGGGATCTCTATCGAACTTCTTCAAGAAGGCGAACATTTAGCACCACAAGAGCCATGGGCGAGTATGGCAAACACGGGCGAGTGGTAAGTCGACATGACACCCGCTATTAATGCGGCAAACAAAGCTAAGGTAACCTTTACTACCTTAAGCTATGAGCATGATAGCAATGCGCAGTCCTTCGGCTTAGAGGCTGCGCAAAAACTTCAACTCGACCCTATCTCGGTATTCAAGACGCTTGTCATTCAATGTGATAAACAACTGGTTGTTGCCATTATCCCCGTTAACGACACCCTATCCTTCAAAAAATTAGCCAAAGTGGTCAATGCTAAAAAAGCGCGTATGGCCGACCCTCATGTAGTGACAAACAAAACTGGCTATATCATGGGAGGCGTTAGCCCATTAGGACAAAAGACCTCACTCCAGACCATCATAGCGACAAGCGCCACATTACTTAATATCATACATGTGAGCGCAGGAAAACGAGGTCTAGAAATAGGGATCTCGCCTCATGACCTTAGCCAACTTTTACGCGCTCAATTTGCGGATATTACCGCCTAATCTTTATTATTATCTGGAAATTCGTTAACGTAGCACAGAATGTATTCGGAAATAGCAACTAACAGGAATTCATCTATACTGCATCATGTCTAGATAAATTATTCGTCAAATGAGCTAATGACAACATCACGCAACCAAATAAAATTAGTTAGTTTGCCTCACAATGAATGGATAAATACAATAATATGAAAAAACTAACGATACTATCCTTCTTTATCGCTTGCACACTATCAAGCAACAGCTTTGCTCAAACGGCAACGACAAGCTCGGTTTGGTCACCACTGAAAAGTGCTAAAACTATCGAGTCAGATACCCATTTAACCCAATTTAATTTAGCCGAAGCTCAACTCAAAAACACATTGGTAAATGAAGGCTATCGCACGATTACAGTACCTTCACCCAACGGTGATTTACATACATTTCGACTAAGCGATGCGCAGATCATGCCGGAGTCCTTAGCAGCAAAATTCCCCGATATTAAAGCGTTTTCAGGCGTTAGCATCAGTAATCCAGCACTCAGCGGACGCTTTACTTTAACGCCTTCGGGTATGAGTGCAATGTTTGAGGCAGAAGTAAACCAACAACTCAGGCGAGTATTTGTGGATCCCATTCGCCACACCGAAAACACCTATCGTAGTTATGTCATTACTCCTATAACCAAACAAAAAGCGCAATTGGGGTATACAAAACATGCCCCAAAACTATTCAATGTAAATCGTGATTTGGGTCGAGACACAATCAAAGCACAAAAAACATCCGATCCAGATCAACCTCAAAAACAAATCACATATCGGTTAGCCATGACCGCAGCTGGCGAATATACCGAATTTCATGGTGGTACTGTTGCCAGCGCGATGGCAGAAATTGTCATTATGGTGAATCGCCTAAATGAATTATTTGCCGTCGAATTAGGAGTACAGTTTCAATTAATCGCGAACAATGATTTACTGATTTTTACTGATCCCACAACCGATCCATTCAATAATGATGCAGATGATGGTGATATTAACCAAGTCGAAACGGATAATCGTATCGGAAGTGCTAATTATGATATCGGTCATATTGTTAATACTAACGGTGGCGGATTAGCAGTTCTTGGCTCTCTATGCTGGGACGAATTTAAAGCCAATGGGATCACTGGAAGTAATCAGCCTACCAACGATGCCTTTTGGATTGACTTTGTCGCGCATGAAATCGGCCATCAATTTGGTGCAAATCATAGCTTCAATGGGACATCTGGTAGTTGTGCTGGTGGTAACCGTGAAGCCAATGCCGCCTATGAAGTCGGGGCTGGTACTACCATCATGTCTTATGCGGGTATTTGTTCAGGTCAGAATATCACTTTTCAAGTTGATGACTATTATCATGTCCACTCTCTAAATGAAATGGCAAAAACAATAGAAGATAATTTAACTTTTGCGCCAAACTGTGGTGTGAGAACAGATCAAGGAAATATTCAACCGGTGGCAGATGCCGGCGATGATAAAATTATTCCAGCCAGTACACCTTTTGTGCTTACCGGGAGTGGGACTGATCAAAATACCAGTGATACGCTGAGCTATTCTTGGGAACAATATGATTTAGGACCGGCCAGCACCTCTCAACTGGATGATGAAACCGACGAAGGAAGTGGCCCATTATTTCGCTCAAGAACGCCTACGGCATCTCCATCACGCTTTTTCCCTCGAAAAAGCAATGCGTTACAACGCACAACAGCTTATGGCGAAGCGATGGCAACGACCAACCGTACTATGAACTTTCAATTTACTGTGAGAGATAATCAAGGCGGGAGTGCTTCTGATGCTATGCAAGTTACCGTCATCGATACTGGCGCACCATTTCAAGTTACATCACCCACACGAGATGATGTTATTACCAGCAATCCACTAACCGTTACATGGGATGTAGCAGGGACAGACCAAGCCCCTATAAACTGTACCAGTGTGAATATTGAATTATCCAATAATACCGGAGGCTCATATGATGTCATATTGGCTTCAGGTATCGCCAATAACGGCAGTGCTATCGTTAATCTTCCCCAAACTGATGGGGAACAACGCTTCCAAAATATTCGGATTATGTGTGCCAATAATGTATTTTACAGCACCTCGTTAGGAGTCTTTTCATCTGATATTGATGGACCTGCGCCAATCAGTATCACGGGGCAAAACAGCTTATCTACTATGGAAGATACCTCGCTAACATTAACGATTGCAGATTTCACATTCAGTCAAACACCCTCATCGTTAACGGTGCTACCTGGCACTAATTATACTGTTGAAGATAATACTGTAACACCCAGTGCTAATTTCAATGGGACGTTAAATGTCAATGTCAGTGCGACAGCCAACAGTACTAACAGTGAAACGTTTAGTGCTGATGTTACCGTATTAGCAGTCAATGATGTGCCGGTTGCAAACGATGACAGTGCCACTGTTGAACAAGATTCAAATACAAATAATATTGATGTGATCAGTAATGATACCGATGCCGACATGAATGATGTGATCTCGGTGGTTTCGGCAACAGCCAATGGTATAGGTTCTGTAGTACTGGCCAGTGATACGATAGTTTATACTCCAGCAGCTGGCTTTAATGGCACTGAAACCATCTCCTATAGCATTACTGATGGTACTGAGACTGCGACAGGCACCTTGACGGTGACGGTTCTCGCTACACCAGTGAATAACGCACCAGTAGCACAACCAGATACAGGTTCAACAACATCGGGAAATACTATCACCATTGCGGTACTAACCAACGACTCAGATGCTGACAATGATAGCTTAAGTATTTCATCCGTCAGTACGTCAGGTTCAGGCAGCGTATCCATCCAAGGTGACAGTATTCGCTATGTGAGCGCATCCGACTTTACTGGTAACGAAGTAATTACGTATGAAGTGAGCGACGGTGAAGCAACGACTTCTGGCACACTGACTGTCACCGTAACAGCGCCGCCAGCAACGACACCGACTCCACCGGCAAATTCTAGTGGTAGCTCCGGTGGCAGTATGAGTTGGTTTGCTTTACTCGCATTAGTATTGATAGCGACTCGTCGTTATCCCGCTTTCACATTTTTAGCTCACTCTACAACAAGGAACATATAAGTATGAAATTGTATGGATCATTTACCTCTCCTTATGTGCGTCGTTTACGCATATTATTAGGCGAGCAAGACTATGAGTTTATCGATGCACCAACGTCAACGCCTGAAGGACGTGCCATTTTAAGCCAAGTTAATCCAACAATGAAAATCCCTATGTTCGAAGATAAGGGCGAAGTACTATGTGATTCTGGACTCATCGCGCAATATCTACATGACAAATTAGATATACCAGCACTGAGTTATCATGATCTAAATATAATCAAAATCATTGATGCGATTACTGACTCTTATATTCAACTCTTTTTATTAAGCCACTCAGGTTTTGATACCAATGAATCAAAGATGTATTTCAATCTACAAAGAGAACGTATCGAGAGGTCGTTTACCTTTCTGGAAAATTCGATTACAACAGGCATGATTACATCGTCAAATTGGAATTATATGACCATCAGCTTAGTGACATCTATTGAATGGCTAATGGTCAGACAGTTACATGACTTTTCTGATTTACCTGCGCTGAGTGGTTTTTATAATGAGCTTAAATTACGCGACGATATGGTAAGCACTCAGATCCCAGTGTAGTGATAGGATTGTGCTGGTCAGCCAATACCGACACCTAAATAAAAAAGGGAGCAAATGCTCCCTTTCTTGTCGATGCTATTATCGCTTAGAATTGACCACGTACACCAATCACAAAATTGCGACCAGGTAATGGCGTAATTTCTTTCAAGAATGACTGATGCACATAAGCTAGCTCATCAGTAAGATTCTCAACTTTCCCATACACGGTGTAATCTAAGTTACCTTGCGATAAATACCAATTTGCGCTCACATCGACCATTGTAAAAGCATCCGTTGCCGTCTCAAAAGATGTGATTTTATCTTGTTTGAACGTATGCTTAACTGACAACGCGGTATCCCAAGTATCACCCGAATAACTGATACGAGTACTGAGACGTTTTGGCGGTATGCGAGCTAAATCGCCGCCGTCTTGAAGTTTACCTCGAATATAATCAGCTTGTGCTTGAACGTGTAAATTGGCATTCACTTGATATTTCACTTGTGCTTCAAATCCATACAGCTCAACATCTTGGGGCATGAATAAAAAGACCGGTGAACCCTCTTCTTCAAGCACATGGTCTTCATCCCCATGAGTATCATCGTGTTCGTCAACAAGCTCGTCATGGTCATCAGCAAGACCCATCTCATGCTCGTCTTCAACACTATGATCATGGCCAGCATCAATGGTAAATCCTAAATCATTCTCATAGTAGTAGTTATCCACTTTGTTATAAAACAGATTAAAAACAAAGCCGATATCGCCAGAGAACTTTCTCAAGGTCAAATCTAGGTTATTAGATGTTTCTAATTCTGAGAAATTCTCAATTAATGCTAACTCAGTCTCACCATCATGCTCATGTAATTCATACATGGCACCGATTTCATAGTTACCTGTCCCAATGTGAAGACCATTTGCTAACAATTCAGCGGCACTTGCCGCACGTTGTGAACGAGAAGCCGACAGGCCTAGATTATAACCATCGGTAAACTCCCATACAGCGCCTAGTGAGACACTTACAGGCGTAAAATGTCTCTCTATGTTGTAAATAACAACATGATCACTGTGGTCATGGTCGTGCTGTTCCTCTGCAACAAGTACATCTTCATGACTTTCATCAACATGCCCCGCTGTAAAAATCTCAGGATCATATTCAACCCCATCAGCAGTAATAGACACACTTTCAACTCGGGCACCAAATTGTACTAATACATCACCAATATGCTTTTCTTCCATTAACGCCAGACCAAACATCTCTGTTTTTGATGCTGGTGTGAATGCTTCTTCACCAACTGCAGCGAAATCAGTGTGCTTCGCATGTACACTAAGGCCGCCCTTCCATCCATTAATCGGCTGATGCAAGAAAGTCATTTTCGCTTCAAGCGTTTCATTATTAAAACGGGTACCGACTTCGCCTTCTTCAATTTCTGCATGAGTATAATCGGTGTAGGCTAGCTTGGTTGATACCTTGCTGAATAACTGGTTTTCAAAATATACGTCACTGAGTAATTGGACACGATCTTGTTGAAGATCACTATATACATCATGAGCTTCTTCATCATGTTCGTCATGCCCCTCATCATGGTCTTCAACGTGTTCATCATCTTCTTCGTGACCATGAGCATGACCTGGCAACCCATTTTGACGATCGGTGCGCTCATAAGATAACCCTACAAAACCGTTTTCAAGCAAATAACTCGCTCCAAGGGTAAATGCAGTGGTATCAGATTGCGTCTCTTCAATGACCTTATCCGCTTCATATTCATCAGCATCACGCCACACACCGTCAGCATACAATACAACATTTTCATTAATCGCAAACTGACCAGCACCAGATAAATGTTTACCTGAGTTAACTGTACTGGTAGAGGCTAGAAAACGCCCTTGTCTTTCGGCTGTTGTCGGAATACGTTGGTCTACTACGTTCACCACACCACCAATCGCACCACTACCATAAAATAAAGTAGCAGGACCTCGTAATACTTCGATTTGTTGAGCGGTTGCAGTCTCAGCAGCAACCACATGATCCGCACCAACACGAGAAGCATCAGACGCATCTAACCCATTTTGGGTCACCAACACTCGAGGTCCATCTAAACCGCGAATAATCGGACTACTGGCTACACCACCAAAGTAAGTTGAATGCACGCCCACTTGAGAATTGAGTGTTTCACCTAAAGTAGACGTCTGGGCCAAGCGTAATGCATCACCAGCGAGGACTGTCACAGGTAACGATGATTCAATGACCGATGCGTGAAATGGTGTCGCATAAACGTCAATCACTTCGAGACTACTAGGCTGGAGTGCAACATCAAACGATTGCTCATCTGCAAGGACAGTTAGATCAATCGATTGATGGATAAAGTTTGGCGCCGTAATATGGAGTTCAACCGGTCCTTCAGGCAAGTTAGATAAGGAAAACTTGCCATCCGCATCGGCGACTGCAGAGTATTGAGTGTTGATAATTTCAACCACCGCACCTGGAATAGGTTGAGACTGACTATCTAATATAGTACCCGTGATATCGGTAGCGAATGCATGAGCTGGCGTTATCATTGCGCCGACAACACACATTTTTCCTAACGTTTTTTGCATGACTAAGTTCTTCTAATAAAAACATTAAAAGAAATGTTATAGTATCACATTACATTTATCAACTCAGATGAGCAAAAATATCTCGATTACTTGATATTTTTATCTCATTCGTTAGGTTCGCTGAAAGTCCTCTTGTATTTGCTCAAGTGTTTTTCCTTTTGTTTCTGGTAAATAGCGCAATACAAAAACCAATCCAATCAACGCAAATACAGCATAAGTAAAGAAGGTAAATGCAGCCCCAAAGGTAGCTAATTCCCAAGGAAATAAGAACTGCATTAAGAAACTACAGAGGCTGTTAAACACTGTCACAAATGAAATCGCAACCCCTCGATACTCATTTGGAAATATCTCAGCAAACAGCACCCACATGACCGGCCCTAATGACATCGCGAAGAATGCCACAAAACTTAATATCGCGACTAAAATCAACGTAGCATTAAGATGCGTGCCTTGTTGCAGTAATAAGCCTTGATACGTTTGATAATCAGTATTGCCCAGCGTATTAACTAACGCCTCTTTAAAAGCAACATCAGACGCATAGACATGATCAAGTAAAACAGATAATTGCAGTTGCGAAAGATTTGACTGCTCAACAATAGCCGCTATTGATTCACTATCTAAATAGTATTGAGCTTGAGAGAACCCATAAGCGCACACTAACATACTCACCAAAATACCACTTAACCCGATCAACAGCAGCGGACGACGACCAAATTTGTCAATAGCAATCATGGCTACGACCGTAAATATAACGTTGATAACCCCCACACCGATCGCTTGTACAAAGGAAGCATCGGTCCCCACACCACTTTGCTCAAAAATAGTCGGCGCATAAAAGAAAATGACATTAATACCTGTCAGCTGCTGTACCATCCCAATCACCAAACCGATAACAATTGGCCAACGCAAACGAGATGACCATAATCCTTTCAGTCGCTCAACCAAGGATAATGTGGTAGTACTTAATGTAGCTTTGATATCGGCAAATTCACCCTCAACGTCCGTAAATGATAAACGTGCTAAATTCGCTTTCGCTTCACTATAACGCCCTTTGGTGCTAAGCCATCGCGGACTTTCAGGGATCCCAAAAAGTAACCCAAACCATAACAATGCCGGCACAATTTCAAGTGCTAACATCCAGCGCCATACATCACTGTCGATATTTAGCGAGCTGATCCAGCTGGCATCAGATTGACTTAACGTTAACAAACCATAATTGGTAAAATACGAGGCTGATAATCCCAATACAATGTTAAATTGGTTCACTGACACTAGCTTACCACGATGCTCAGGCGCGCTGATCTCGGCAATATACATAGGCGCAATCATCAATGAACAAAAAGCTAAGCCACCTACAAACCGAGCGATTAATAGCATTTCAAAGCTTGTTGCTAGTGCAGAAAATATTGCAGACATCACATAAAGTAAGGAGACAAATAACAAGGTTTGCCGGCGACCATAGTGATCACTAATTGGACCGGCAAAGAACATAGCTAATAACGCCCCTAAAGTAGGCGCACTGACCACTAACCCCTGCTCCCAAGTGCTTAAGTTAAACTCTTGGGTAATAAAATTCACGGTACCGGCGATGACCGAAGCATCAAAACCAAATACAAATCCACCCAACGCAACAACAATCGTGATAAACAAAGTACTACGTGGTAATGATGACATCATTGATTTCCTTGAATAGATTGAAGTGAATCTCGCTTAATTAGAGTCGGTTCAAACACATTACTAATTGGCTCATTTGTGTTGATCTCATATACCTCTTTGAGGACCCACTTAGCAGCCATACTTCCCAGCTCTGCAATTGGGTTTTTCACAGTAGACAACGTCGGATAGGTATACCGAGCAAAAACTTGATCATCAAACCCGACGATAGATAGGTCATTGGGTAATGATAACCCGTGCTTGCGCGCAGAATACATGGCACCAGTCGCCATTTCATCATTGGCACAGATTAATGCAGTGAACTGTTGTGAGGAAAGCTCATCAAAACCCGCTTTACCACCGTCTTCATTATAATTTCCACGGTAATGGAAATTATCATCAAATGCAATTCCTGCCTCAGCTAGAGCACGTTGATGCCCTTGTAAACGCAATTGTGCATCTTCTTTAAATTCAGGACCAGAGATATAAGCAATTTGTGTATGACCCGCATCAATCACTGACTTAGTAGCGAGATAGCCGCCTTGTTCATTATCCATCGTAAAACAACATTCGGCGATATCATCAATATGATGATTAATTAACGAAAATGGTACTTTTCGTTCGCGGAGTTTAAGTAGATATTCGTCCGATACAGCATCAATATGAAGAATAAGCGCATCACAACGACAGCCTAAAAGAAATTCAATAGCATCTTTTTCTTTTTCGACATTAGAGTGGCCTGCAGTGATAATGGCATGCTTACCCTCTTCACGAAGAGCCGACTCGACGACTGCAAGCATATAACTAAAGAAAGGACCGCTGAGCTCTGATACTAAAACACCCACACGGTTAGTTCTATTTGAAGCTAAGGACTGAGCAATGATGTTAGGCTGATAACCTAACTCTTTCATAGCAGATTGTACTTTACTGCGACTTTTGTCGCTGACTTTTACGTTACCGTTCATTACTCTGGATACGGTCGCAAGTGATACACCTGCCAGTTCTGCTACTTCATAAATCGTGGCCATGATGATTCTTCTGTTTATTCGTGGGTAACAAGTGCTCTTGATGCTAACATATTTTTATATGCAATCGCGCTGTCTTTCCAAACGCGTTCTTGGGTCTCATAATCGATGTAAATCAAACCAAAGCGCTTACTATAACCTAGTGCCCACTCAAAATTATCCATTAGACTCCACGCAAAATAACCTTTGATATTGACGCCCGCTTCCATGGCAGCTTCTACTGCTACAAAATGAGACTGAAAATAATCAATCCGGTTTTGGTCAGCTATTCGGTTACCTTGACGCACATCGGGCATCGCTGCGCCGTTCTCTGTAATATACATGGGAGGAAGATCATATTGTTGATCTAATTCAATGAGCATTTTAGTCATGGCCTCAGGGACAATCTCCCAGCCCATTTCTGTTAAATTACCAGGTTCAGGCGTGACTATTTCGAACCAACCGTCATCCCCCATCTTATAAACGTTACGCGTGTAGTAATTCATACCAATAAAATCGAGTGGTTGTGCAATTAACGCCATATCTCCTTCAAGAATATCTGGACGTTCTTCTAGCGATAATTTATCCATGACGCTAGGGTAAGATTGCTTAAGCAATGGATCAATATACCAATGAAATAAATAGTCGGTACCCATTTTCGTCGCTTCAATATCTTCGGCTGAATCTGTTAATGCATAACCAGGGTGGACATTTATCACGATCCCGACATCGGCACTCGGACAGTTTTTGCGCAGCACTTGCATAGCTAACCCATGTGCTAATAACAAGTGATGAGAAGCTTGACGACCATTTTTACGCCCAGTTAAACCTGGCGCATGCACCCCCATTTCATAACTTAAATAACCAGCACAAAAAGGTTCGTTTAATGTCGTGTAAGCATCTACTTTATCGCCAATGCGCTGTGACACCAAGTCACAATATTGAGCAAATGCATAAGCAGTATCGCGATTTAGCCAACCACCTTCATCTTCAAGGTATTGAGGAAGATCCCAATGATACATAGTGACAAATATTTTCTTACCTTTCGCTTTCAATGCGTCAATCAATTCTATGTAAAAGGCTAAGCCTGTTTCATTAAGAGTACCATCAGCATGCATGACACGAGGCCAAGAAATTGAAAAGCGATACGCATCTACACCTAAATCACAAATTAACTGAATATCTTGTTGCCAATGGGCGATATGATCACAAGCAACATCCCCGTTGGAACGATCAGAAATAGTGTTTTCTTGAGCACAGAACGTATCCCAAATACAATCTAAACGTGTTTCACGTGCCCCTTCAATTTGGAATGATGAGGTGGCGACACCAAAGATAAAGTCTTCGTCAAACATCTTTGAGTCATAAGGTAAAGTTAATTTTGTCATGGTCAACCAATTGTTCTGTGTAACTGTTGTAATATTTTATTAACAAAGCAGTATGAATATTTTTTAAAAAGATAACACACTAGCAATGAAAGCGCTTTCATTTTTGTTAATTTAATGTTTATAATATAAAAAATCAATACCTTTGGAGCATTATTGTGGCTATTTCTACACCTACAACAACACAATCTGGGGAGAATCCTCAAGGAAACTATAAGTTTGCACTTTATGCGCTTACATCACTATTTTTTATGTGGGGATTCATTACTTGTCTTAATGACATCCTAATCCCTTATTTAAAAGGGGCTTTTGATCTCAATTATACGCAAGCCATGTTGATTCAATTTTGTTTCTTCGGCGCGTATTTTATCGTATCTTTGCCTGCAGGTCGTCTAGTTTCGTCGATTGGTTACCAAAAAGGAATTGTCTTAGGGTTAACTATCGCAGCGTTAGGTTGTCTACTCTTTTACCCTGCAGCGACAGCCGGCATCTATGGTTTGTTTTTAGCAGCATTATTTATCCTCGCGTCGGGTATTACAATTTTACAAGTGTCAGCTAATCCTTATGTGAGTGCCTTAGGTGATCCCAAAACGGCGTCTTCACGTCTCACCATGACCCAAGCATTTAACTCGTTCGGAACAACCATTGCGCCGTTCTTTGGAGCTTCATTATTATTTTCAGGCGGCGTTGAACCTGCAGCAGGTGACGCGACAGCCGTGCAACTACCGTACGTGATGCTTGCATTAGCATTAGTTATTTTGGCTGCTGTATTTGCATACTTAAAACTGCCTAACATTCAAAATGACGATGACGGTGAAGCGGGTAACTATTCAGCTGTATTAAAATACCCTCACTTAGTATTAGGCGCTGTCGGTATTTTCGTGTATGTGGGTGCAGAAGTGGCTATCGGTAGTTTCTTAGTGAACTTCTTTAGCCTCCCAGAAATCGCCGGTATAGGTGAACATCAAGCAGCTAAATTAATTGCCTTTTATTGGGGTGGTGCTATGGTCGGCCGCTTTGTCGGTGCCTATGTCATGCAATTTATTGCTGCAGGTAAAGTACTTGTGTTTAATTCTGTTATGTCCGTTATTCTAATTATTCTCGCGGTTACCACAACAGGTCATTTTGCCATGTGGTCTATTTTACTTGTTGGCCTGTGCAACTCGATCATGTTCCCAACCATCTTTTCTCTAGCGGTTACAGGCTTAGGCAAACACACCGCTCAAGGTTCAGGTGTTTTATGTTTAGCGATTGTCGGTGGTGCATTACTACCTCTGTTACAAGGTGTACTTGCTGATAGTATTGGCGTGCAGTTATCATTTTTATTACCAGCGTTGTGTTACCTCTTCATCGCATACTACGGTTTATCCGGTCACAAAATTAAAACAGATAAGTAATTGGAGCAGATATTATGCTTAACACTATGCCTCGCGCAATTTTAGGAACTATCATCGCTTTAAGTTTAAGTGCATGTGGTCAAAGAGAGTTAGAACAGGTTGAAGCGGTTAAACCATCTCAAGAAACTGCTTTAGAGCAAATATGGCCGGTACTTGATATTGAAGTAAAGAAAGATGCTGAAATTGAAGCTTTTGTAGCCAAAATGCTCAGCGAAATGACGTTAGAGCAGAAATTGGGCCAAATGATCCAACCGGAAATCCGAGATATTACCGTTGAAGACATGCGTAAGTATGGGTTTGGTTCATTCCTTAATGGCGGTGGTGCATATCCAAATAACAACAAACAATCCACACCCCAAGATTGGATTGATTTAGCCGAAGCAATGTATCAAGCATCAATTGATGATTCATTAGACGGTTCAAGCATACCTACGATTTGGGGTACTGATGCCGTGCATGGACACAATAACGTGGTCGGTGCAACATTGTTTCCTCATAACATTGGTCTTGGTGCTGCAAACGATCCTGATTTGATTGAGCGCATCGCGCATGCCACTGCAAAAGAAGTTTTGGCGACAGGCATTGATTGGATTTTTGCACCGACCGTCGCGGTCGTGCGTAATGATCGCTGGGGCCGTACCTATGAAGGGTACTCAGAAGATCCTGACATTGTGCGTGCTTATTCAGCTGCAATCGTACATGGCTTACAAGGCCGTGCAGGTGAGAATTTCCTAGCCGAAGATAAAGTTTTAAGCACTGTAAAACATTTCGTCGGTGATGGTGGGACTCAAGATGGTGTTGACCAAGGTAATAATACCAGTAGTGAAGAAGAGTTATTTCGTATTCATGCTCAAGGTTATGTGGGTGGACTAACAGCGGGTTCTCAATCTGTTATGGCATCCTTTAACCGCTGGCAAGGCGATAAGATTCATGGTTCCGAATACTTACTTAACCAAGTACTTAAAGAACGCATGGGTTTTGACGGGTTTGTCGTAGGTGATTGGAATGGACATGGCCAAGTTGCAGGGTGTGCCAATGAAAGTTGCCCACAAGCAATTAATGCGGGTCTTGATATTTTTATGGCGCCTACTCAATCATGGCGCGCTTTATTTGACAACACCTTACAACAAATTAAAGATGGCATAATCCCAATGAGCCGTATTGATGATGCGGTGACTCGTATATTACGTGTCAAAGCCCGTGCTGGGATTTTTGACCGTCCAAGTCCTGCAAAACGTGCATTTTCTGGGAAAATGGAATTGATTGGACATCCTGATCATCGTGCAGTTGCTAGAGAAGCTGTACGTAAATCGTTAGTTTTACTAAAAAACAATAATGTACTGCCACTTAACCCAACTGCCAATATCCTGGTTGCAGGTGATGCTGCTCATAACATCGGTAAACAATCTGGCGGCTGGACCATTACGTGGCAAGGTACAAACAATACTAATGACGATTTCCCTGGTGGTTCATCTATCTATGATGGGATCAAAGCCTCAGTGGATGCCGCAGGAGGGAACGTCACATTAAGCGCCGACGGTAGTTTTACTGATAAGCCCGATGTCGCCATTGTGGTGTTTGGTGAAGAACCTTACGCAGAAGGCGTGGGCGATCGTCCATCAGTCGAATATCAACCAGGTAATAAAACAGATTTAGCTATTTTGAAGCGCCTTAAAGCACAAGGCATTCCTGTAGTTTCGATCTTCATCAGTGGGCGTGCTATGTGGGTTAACCCAGAACTAAACGCTTCTGATGCCTTTGTTGCAGCTTGGTTACCAGGTTCTGAAGGCAACGGTGTTGCCGATGTCATTATGGCAAAAGCAGATGGCAGTGTGAATTATGACTTCCATGGTAAATTATCATATTCATGGCCAAAAACACCTGACCAAATCGTTAATGTAGGCGACGCAGATTATGATCCACTATTGCCTTATGGATTTGGCTTACGTTACGGTGATGAAAATGTATTAACAGCGATGCTGGATGAATTAGATATTGATACATCTGCTAATGCATCAAATATGATTTATAACCGTGCCGTTGTATCACCATGGAACTTAGCATTGGTGTCAAATGGAACAGCAAACAGTGTCATGTCTAATACTGTCAATTTACCTAATGTGAACTATCGAACTTATGATCGTAATGTACAAGAAGATAGCTTCCAGCTTACATTTACAGGTAATGGACCAAGTGCTGTGTTATTTAATACTGCAAATGCCGTAGACCTAGCGAATGTCGCAACGGACATGGCGCTCTCTATGGAGGTGAATGTTGTTAAACAGCCAGATGGGCCCGTTTACCTTGGTATGAACTGCTTAAGTGATACCAATTGCAAAGCACAAGTCGATATAAACCAAGTATTAAGTACATTACCACTTGATACATGGGGTAATGTCTCTGTTGCAACCAGCTGTTTTACAAAAGCAGGTATTGATTTGACACAAATCACCAATGCGTTTGCGCTAAGTACAGCAAATAGTGCCAATATTATCTTATCTGATATTGGTTTTAAGGCACCTTCAGAACAAACAATGACATGTGAGTAAATTTATATGTTGAGAAAAGGAACACTCTCAACGGCATTAGGCCTAGGTGTGTGTGTGTTTGCGCCGTTAAGTCAAGCTGACTTAACGGCCGCGAACAAGGCATTACCGGTCGATGCAGCAACACTCACACCCATTACACCTAGTGAGCATTGGCAACTGATATGGCAGGATAACTTTTCTGCCAGTTCTTTAGATACTCATAAATGGTCCATCGAATACAATTGTTGGGGCGGCGGTAACAACGAACAACAGTGTTATACACCATCACAGCAAAACGTCTTTATTAATAACGGATTGTTAATTCTTCAAGCTGTAAAAGGGGACACTACAGGTCCTGCACTCACCGAAAACCACGCGGAATATTCTAAAGACAATACACGCACACTCCCCTATTCATCAGGACGAGTACGTTCAAAGGGTAAAGGAGACTGGGTCTATGGGCGTTTTGAATTTCGCGCTAAACTACCCAAAGGGCAAGGTACATGGCCTGCGATTTGGATGCTACCAACAGATAATGTTTACGGTACATGGGCTGCATCTGGTGAAATAGATATCATGGAGGCTGTCAATTTAGGGACTAAGTCTGATGCTAAAAATGCGTCAAATACTACGCCAGAAACACGTATACATGGTACTCTACATTATGGAGCTAAATGGCCAAATAACACCTATACAGGAGCCGGAGTCGTCCTTCCTAATAACATAAATCCGGCTGATGGCTTTCATGAATACGCCATCGAATGGGAACAAGACGAAATACGTTGGTATATTGATAATTATCATTTCTTAACTCAACAAAGCAGTCTTTGGTTTACTCGAACACAAAGCGAGTCAGGAGAATGGACTACAGCACCAAATGATGCTCCGTTTAATGAACGCTTTCATATAGTGTTGAATTTAGCGATTGGTGGTCAGTGGCCAGAAAATGCGAATGATAAAGGGATTGATGACTCTCACTTCCCCAAACAACTTATCATCGATTATGTCCGTGTTTATCAATGCAGTAAAAACCCTAACACGGGTAAAGGTTGTTCAGCAGTCGATCCTCAAGCCAGAGTAATCAATTAAGAATAGCAGACACTACAGTGGTTGTTATGTGTAATTTACTCATTAACACTTAGTACCTCAACTCCCCCCATTAACTGACCTTTAGCAATGTATTAGACTTAAATCTATATAAGATTAGCTAGCCCATGTTACGCTAAACACTGTCACATGGATTGTGAAATAGCGTTTAACATTGCTAATTCCCACATCTGTAATGATGGTTAAATGTATAAAAAAATATGTGTTTATTGATGTGGTTAAGTAGAAAGATATGTTCTGCTAAAGTTATGATTGTTTAGAAACAAAAAACCACTATCAGCAAAACTGATAGTGGTTTTTAACGTTATAATTTAAGTATTAATTAAAGTGATTTAATACGGAAACCAACTGTATAACGTGGTGCATATTGTGCAGCACTTAAGAATTGGCGTTCAAAACGACCAAAGCTACGCTCAGTTTCATTCGTTAAGTTAACCCCTTCGAAAAATACTGTGATGTTTTCTGAAACGTCATAGTTGACACTTAGATCCCATTGTAAGTACTCTTCAACGTATTGAGGAGGAGCATCACTTGTATCTGGCTGGCCTTGGCCTGCAAGATACTCATCACGCCAAGCTGCAGTTAACTTCACAGATAAACCATCTTTTTCATAGAAAGTTTGGAAGTTAGCTGAATTACTTAGGCCCGGTAAAATAGCTTGTGCAGATAGAATATAGTTATCATATTCAACATCACCATCCACAACAGTACCATTAATACCTACACCATAACCAGAATCACCGAATAAATGTTGAACAGCAAATTCTGCACCATTTACACTACGTGAACCGACGTTCTCAGGTGAATTAATAGTCCAATCAATTAAAGGGTCACCAGATGGATCTGGAAGAATACGATTATTCTCACCAATTCCCACACCAGCACTAACTATTTCTTGGTAAATAGCACTATCAGTCGCTTGCTCTCCACGTTCAGCTAATGCCGCTACAGCAGCATTCCAACGAGGACCTTCATAAACATCATAAAGACCTGGGAACGTTGTAGTTACCTGAGAGTTGTCAATCCAATCTTCAACTTCTTTCCAGAATAAACCAACAGCAGCATAGCTACCTTCATCATAGTAATATTCTAAAGAGATATCTAAGTTATTAGATTTGAATGGCTCTAGGTTTGGATTACCACGACTACCTGTTCTTGAACCAATTTTAGGCGATGGAGTTAAGCTTAAGTTTCCTAACATATTACCTAAACCAGGACGTGTAATTGTCGTTCCAACAGACATACGACCCACTAAGTCATCTGATAAATCAACTTTGAAATCTAACATTGGTAATAATAAGTCATACTCACCAGTGAAATCGACTTCAACAGCAGCACCACCAGCAGCAAACTGTGTGATCCACTCAGAACCACCAGCCCAATATACTAATTCTGGTACACGGCTCTTAGCAGGGCTGACGACTTCTGTACGTTCATAACGTAAGCCAAAGTTGGCATCAATGATGTAATCTGAAACTTCAAATTCCCAAGCGGTTGAAACATATAAACTTGACGTTTCTTCAGTGATTTTATTCACAGGGAACTGATCAAATGTACCAATTTCATAAACATCGCTACCAACCACTTCTTCTGTTAAGAATGCAAGTTGGCGAGCAATCGCTTCATCGAAATTAAATGCATAAGCATAACCTGGAGACATGCCCATAGAACCTCTTGTAAACTCATCTAAGAAACCAGATAAGTTAACTTGTTCAAACATGCTATCAGGGAATATTTCTGCAAATGTACCGTTATTAAATCCTGGAGCGTTCGCATTATTTGAACCACCTGAACCTTCTAAGGATTGCTCAGTGAACGCAGCACCAAATTTAACACCCATCAAGCCATAACCAATATCAGGTAACCATTCACCTTTAAATTGGTATTGGGTAACTTCTGATTGACCAGGTGTACGGGTGAATATTGAGAAGTTAGAACCAATTTCACTTGGGTCAAGAGTCGTAGAACCGTTATCCCAATTAATTGCAAAACCAGGAATATCACCATCACGGAAGAAGTATTCCTTCGTAGATAATGCGGCAGAACCTAAGATCACACGACCTTGAGCATTCATACCTGAATCTAGACCATTATCTGTGGTGGTTTTTGAACGATGCATATCAAATTCGAAGTTCAGCGTATCTGAATAATCATAATCAATATTAAAACCAGTCGCACTTGAGTCAACTTCAGTCGTTTCACGGAACGCAGTATATGAACCATCATCACCAGATGAGTTGTAATAAATTGCTGTACCATTTTCATCTAACTCATAAGAGTTGGCGTTGCCACCGAACGAACCATTCCAAACACCCCATGATAATGAGTTATTACCCGTTGTTGCTTTGGAAGTAGTATGGTCGAGTGTATAAGTTAAGCGATCAGTAGCAGCAAATTGTAATGTAATATTACTATTTAAACGTTCACGTTGAATGTCATCACGCCCAAAGCTTATCTCTTGTGGGAAGAAAGCTGCTGAAGTAGACTCTAAAACGCCCGCTTCATTTGGTGCCATGAATTGTTCAATGACATTACCATCAACATCTTGTGCTCTGCCATCAGTCACTACTGCACTGTCAGATAAATTTGGATTTAACTGCCATGAACGAATATTGGCTGATTGACGTTGGAAATCACGACGCTGATATGAAAAGTTTGCAGAAACACCAATACGATCGTCATGGAAAGTATTAGTGTAAACACCTGCGACTTCAGGAGTAACATCTTCACCTGTTTCGTTTGATGAATCATAGATACCTTTGGTCATTAACGAGAATTTCTGACCAGGGCTTTGAAGAGGTTTTGTCGTTACAATGTTTACTGTAGCACCTAGGCCACCTGTCGGTACATCAGCACGAGCAGTTTTATAAACTTCTAATGCACTGACACCTTCAGATGATAAGTTTTCAAAATTAAATGAACGAGAAAAACCTGTACCAGACATTTGGCGACCATTTAAGGTCACCAAGTTAAACTCCGGACCAAAACCACGCACTGTGATTTGACTACCTTCACCATTGGCGCGCGATACAGATACACCCGTTATACGCTGTAATGATTCAGCTAAGTTAGTATCAGGGAATTTACCCATTTCCTCTGCAGTTATTGCATCAACAACACCGCTTGAGTCACGCTTTAGTCTGCTTGAACTGATTAAACTTCCACGAATACCACGTACTGCGATGACTTCAACATCTTCATCTGCTTTAGCACCCGCATCTTCTTGTGCTACAGCTGGCATAGCTATAGCTGCAGAACCAATCAATAAAGACATGGTTGCTGCTAGCTGTGTTTTTTTAAAATTATTTAGTTTCATAATTAATCTACTTATATGTAATGGCTAACTAGAGCTTGGTATCACTCATTGAGTGATACCAAGACCATGCTTTATTTTTTCTCAAACAACATAACATCATCGATTGAGACATCACCCACTTCTGCACCCATGTCAAATAATACACGACTGTTATCATCACCGTATGGTGTGCCTGTAGTATCATCATTTGCAACAAATGTGTAAGTGAATGTTTGCCATTCAGTTGTTAAAGAAACAACCTCTGTTGAAGAGTAGTATGGTGCTGCATTTAAGCCTATACCAGCAATAATCCCTCTTTCAACTGATGCTTTTGCTTTAAAAGACATCACGTATTCTTGACTAGGAACAAGCGTTAATACTTGACTTAAATTAACTGACCATGGGTCACCTGCTGCACCAACAGTAGCTTGATAGATATTATTATCACCTTCAGTTACTACGGTACCAGCGTTCCATCCTTCAATCTCTCCAGAAAAATCCGAGTTAGCAACTAACTGATTAAACGCACTTACAGGTATCAAACTAACGTCGTCAATTGATACTTCACCTGTATCTGCACCCATGTCAAATAACACACGGCTGTTATCATCTCCGTAAGGAGTTCCTGTTGTGTCATCTACTGCAGATAACATGTAAGTGTATGTCGTCCACTCAGCTGTTAATGAAACACTATTGGTTGATGAATGATAAGGGGCTGCATTTAGTCCGATACCAGCAATCATAGTGCGACCTTCAGTACCCTTGGCTTTGAAAGACAATATATACGCTTCACTTGGTACTAATGTAGTGACCTGGCTTAAGTTTACAGACCAAGGATCGCCTGCTGTTGCTACATTAGCGGTAAAGTATGCATTATCATTGACTGTAACAATTTCTCCACCGTTCCAGTCAGTATTTCCATTATCAAAACCACGGTTAACTAATAATTCACCACTTAACGCTGTCACAGTAACATCATCAATGTGAACAGTACCTACGTCTGCACCCATGTCAAATAGTACACGACTGTTATCATCACCATATGGTGTGCCAGTAGTATCATCTACAGTTTCGAACGTATAAGTGAATGTCTGCCACTCTGTTGTTAAAGAAACAACTTGTGTTGACGAGTGATAAGGCCCTGCATTTAGGCCTAAACCAGCAATCATAGTACGTTCTTGTGTAGCACGTGCTTTGAACGTCACTTCATATGACTTACTAGGTACAAGCGTTAATACTTGACTTAAGTTCACAGACCAAGGGTCACCAGCTTCTGCAACATCAGCCGTGAAGTAATTATTTTCTCCATCAGCAGCTGTTACACCCGCATTCCAGAAATTAGTGCTGTTTTCAAAATTACCATTAACGACTAGTTGCGTTGATTTAGTTAAGGAAATGTCATCTAGCGACACATCACCAACTTCAGCACCTAAGTCAAACAGTACTCGACTATTTACATCACCAAACGCCTCACCTGTGGTTAAATCCACTGAAGATAAATGTAATGTAAAATCACTCCATTCAGTAGTTAACGCGACAACTTCTGTATCTGAGTAATAAGGTGCAGCATTTTGGCCGATACCAGCAATAATATTTCTAGCTTCAGTTGCCTTGGCTTTGAAAGTTAATGTGTAATTAGTTGCAGGCTCTATAGTAAGCACTTGACTAACATTAACTGACCAAGGGTCACCTGCAGCACTTACTTCAGATAATAATACATAGTTATCACCTTCAGCAGTTACAGTACCGGCAGTCCAAGCTGTTGACTCACTCGCATCAAATGAACCATCAACAATTATCTCTTGACCGATAGCATACACTACAGGCTCAGGAACTTCAGGCTCAGCAGGTTCTTCTGTCTCACCTCCAGCATTTCCACCAGTACTTGGTGCACTTGGTCCGGCAGAGCCATCAATGATTTCCATGTTATCAATACGGAAAGCCGCATCAGCTCCAGTACCCCACGCTGGGAACACCATAATAACATCGATATCACTAGGATCTAATGAGCCTGCATCTAACAAATCAACTAAATTGAATGTAAATGTCTGCCAAGCATCTGAAGGATTGACACCTTCGTTGCTTGTATTCAAATTGATTTCTACCGCACCTGTGGCACCGCCAGACTCAATTTTCAGCATCCACGCTTCATTTCCAGCAGCTGGAGCATTCATCACTTTTAAATCAAAGCGGAATACACCGGTCGCTAATAAGCTTGTTGCGTCAACAGAAACACCAGTACCACCATCAGTAGTACGAGAATTTAGGCCCAGTACCGTACCTGAGTTTCCATTTAGTACTTTAAACTCAGCGACTTGACCGTTGGTATCATCGTTCACAAACTCTGGAGTAGAACCACCACAGCAATCCCACAGTGCCCAGTTTTCATTTACTGCACCGGCATCAATGAATGTTGCAAGCGCCTCTACAGGAGCAGCACCTGAGCCTGGTACAGAGAATTTAACATTTGCTACACGGAATACTGTATCAGCACCTGTGCCCCATGCTGGGAATAACATGATAACGTCAAGATCACTTGGATCAATTGATCCTCTATCCATTAAATCAGCAATTGGGAATGAGAATGTTTGCCATGCATCAGATGGGTTAACACCTTCCGAGCTAGTGTTTAAGTTCACTTCAGTTGCGCCTGTAGCGCCGCCTGACTCAACTTTTAACATCCAAGCTTCGTTACCACCAGCAGGTGCATTAACTACTTTCAAGTCAAATGAAAGTACACCGTTTGCTGCAATTTCTGTAACATTCAGCGTTTCACCAGTACCACCGTCAGTAGTACGAGCGTTCCAACCTAATACCGTACCAGAGTTGCCATTTAATACTTTGAACTCTGCTACAGAGCCTTTTTCTGCATCTTCAACCAATTCAGGAGTTGAACCGCCACAGCAATCCCATAACGCCCAATTTGTGTTTGTTGATACCGGGAACTCAGGGTATGAAGCGCCAGTTGTGTCTTGAGCAATCGCAACATTATCCATGCGGAAAATAGCACCATCACCTGTCTGCCAAGCTGGGAACACCATGATGATATCTAGTAAGGAAATATCAACACCATTATCAGCAACGTCTTGTAAAGGTACACGATAAGTTGCCCACTCACCGACAACAGGCTCTGGACCGAATGTCGTTAAATCAGCTTCCCAAGCACCGCCAGCTGCTTCGTCTGCTTCAATCTTAAATTTCCACACTGAATCTGGATTCGCAGGAGCGCTTGTTACTTTCAAATCAAACGTCACATAACCACCGTCTATCATGCCTAAGGCATTGTGCGGCGTAGCACGTGACGGCGATGTTGGATCAGAGGATAAGAATGCTGAACGAGTTACAAAACCAAAAACAGTTCCATCGTTGCCATTTTCAACCGTAAACTCGTAAACATCACCACGCTCGGCATCATCAGCAACTAAACCTGGAGTAGAACCACCACAGCAGTCCCATGCAACCCAGTTCACATCAACCGCATCATCAAAGATAGTGATTGGATTTGGCGCACCAGCAACAAGAGTCGGTGCAGGTGCACGACCTTCTACTAATTTTCCACCATCGGCGACATCAATATCGTATCCTGGTGATACAGTTTCACAACCACGACCAGTGATTGGATCTGCTGAACATTGATATACACGCACATAATCAACTTCTAAAGTTTGACCTTCAGCGAATGCATCGGCATCAATACCACCTTCATTAACAGACTCAGGCCATGAACCGCCTACGGCAACATTTAAGATCAAAAAGAAATCTTGATCAAACGGTGCTGGCGAATAATCAGTACCTAATTGACCTGTTGCGACATCATATAATTCTGCATACCAACCACGATGACTTAGGCCTAATACTGTGCCGTCAGCGGTTGTACGAAGTTCAGACTGACGCTGAGTTGCATAAAGTACATTATTAAAGTACCAACGAATTTCACCTTCCTGCCATTCAATCGCATAAGTATTGAATGAGTCAGCAGGGCTCGTTGATGGAGTATGAGCAGCACCAGTAAAATCACTTGCTGGTCCTGCACCATAGTGAATGGTACCGTAAATATTTTTCTCTGCAGAACCATCCGCACGTGCAGTACCTAAGTTAACTGCCTCCATAATGTCAACTTCACCTGATTTTGGCCATCCGCCATAAACAGAATCAGTCGGCATCATCCAAAATGCTGGCCAAGAACCTTGACCTTTAGGTAATTTAGCTCTCATTTCAATACGACCGTATTGAATATCGACTTTATTTTGCGTCGTCATGCGAGCTGAGGTATAAGGTTGCTCAGCACCTTCTGCAGCTTGCTTAGCTACAATTTTAAGCATGCCATCGCTAACAAATGAGTTTTCTGCAGTGTCTGTGTAACACTGCTTCTCTTGATTACCGCCACCAAGACAATTGACTTCATGAGTCCAGTTGTCTGAATTAATAGCAGTGCCGTCAAATTCATCACTCCATACCAGACGCCAATCATCTACTGGCACGGTTGGATTGACTGCATTAACGTCAGTCTTCGTTTCCGTTCCACCGCCACAAGCGGCTAACGTGAGTACAGATAGCACTGCACCAAATCTTGTTATATTTGTCATTCTGTTTTTCATGTGTGTTCAACCCTAGTAAGAAAAACGCGCTTAGTTTGATGTAAGCGCTTACATCTATCTCCCAAAAAATGGAAACATAAATGTAAGCGCTTCCACAGCCAGTATAAGTTGTTAACAAAAAATATCAATACTTTGTTAAAAAAAAGTAACTGAACTTCTAATATACACTTAATTTTTATGTGAAACAAAAACGAGAAACAACGTGTTATCTGGAGGTGTAAAGGATTTCATACTGATGATGACTCACTTTATTAACGCATCAACTTCAGTAATATATATGTGAATTCAATGTAAGTTAACATTAAAAAAAAAGGTCACTGATTACTCAAGTGACCTTTTAATTAACAATTCTTATGAATGCTCACATCCATGAAGACGAATATCTAAATATTATACATCGTAAGTGGTCGATGCAGTGTTACCGCCACGCCCTGTCCAATTGGTATGGTGAAATTCACCCCGCGGCCCATCCAGGCGCTCATAAGTATGAGCACCAAAGTAATCTCGTTGCGCTTGTAATAAATTAGCAGGTAAACGAGCAGTTCTTAAGCTATCGAAATACGTTAATGCAGCACTTAAGCAAGGTACTGGGATCCCAGCAACGGTTGCATTACCAATCACCTGGCGAATACCCGACTGAGATTTAATGACTGTCTCACTGAAATAAGGATCTAATAACAAATTAGATAACTCTGGATTGTTGTCATATGCAGTCTTGATATTGTCTAAAAACGCTGAACGAATGATACAACCACCACGCCACATTAATGCAATACCGCCGTAGTTAAGATCCCAGCCGAACTCTTTCGCCGCTTCAGTCATCAAATCATAACCTTGTGCATAAGAAATCATTTTTGCCATTAACAGCGCTTGTCGAATACTTTCTATAAATGTAGTTTTATCACCGACAAATTTGGGGACTTTGGGCCCTGTTAGAATACTTGAAGCATGAACTCGAGCTTCTTTTTGTGCCGAAATACAGCGAGCAAATACAGACTCAGTAATTAACGTCAGTGGCACACCTAATTCAAGTGCAGTTACGCCAGTCCATTTTCCAGTCCCTTTTTGCCCTGCAGTATCGAGGATTTTTTCAATTAAAGGCGCGCCGTCTTCATCTTTATAACGGAAAATGTCAATCGATATATCGACAAGGTAGCTATCTAGTTCAGTTTTGCTCCATGCCTCAAATACATCACCGATCTCATCCGCATTCAGACCAACTAAATCGTGCAGTATGTGATATGCCTCACAAATAAGTTGCATATCGCCATATTCAATACCGTTATGTACCATTTTTACAAAATGGCCCGCACCGTCATCCCCAACCCAATCACAACATGGAACCGTTAAATCACCATTCTCATCAGCCACTTTGGCAGAGATTGATTGGAAAATATCTTTCACATGAGGCCATGCAGCAGCGGCACCGCCAGGCATAATAGAGGGCCCTTTTAACGCCCCTTCTTCACCACCAGATACACCAGTGCCAATATAATGCAGACCTTTCTCAGCTAAATAGGCTGTGCGTCGATTTGAATCAGGGTAATGAGTGTTACCTCCATCGATAATGATATCTCCGGCATCTAAATATGGAATCAGTTGCTCAATGAAGTCATCGACTGGTTGTCCCGCTTTTACCATTAACATGACTTTTCGGGGAGAAGACAAAGAAGCGACTAGTTCAGGAATATCTTTTGCTCCACGGATTGTTTCACCCTGCGCACGACCATTGAGAAACTTCTCAACCTTGTCGTAACTCCGGTTATATGCCGTGACTGTAAAGCCTTTAGAAGCCATATTAAGGATGAGATTTTCACCCATAACGGCTAAACCAACTAAACCAATATCTGATAATTCTTTCATGAGTTGCCCTAAATCCAAATAGTGTATATATGATACTTTTTTTACTCGTATAATGCTATTGTCTAAGGAGATTGCGCAATAAAAGAACACTTCATGTCGAGCGTAATTACATACTCTTTTCATCATCCCCATATCACAACGCGTATCTTCATTATGTGATGAAGATTATCCGGTCATTACAATTAAAAAATTTTTATGGTTTTTTATTACATCACCAAACCATTCTAATATTTATTTAGGTTGATAATAGCCATTCATATATCTTTATTTCGACAAAATAAGGCACTATGATTAACTTCATCAACCTCATTGTTACGAAGAAATTATGGAGTTCAACATGAAACATATATTACTCATCAACACATCATTAAACCAAGATAATGGTAATTCTTCGGAATTAGCCAATCAACTAGTGCAGCATTTAAGCCTAAAATATCAAGCAACTGTTGATAAACAAGACTTATCAACCCATGAGCTACCCCATTTAACCAGCGCCGAAATGGGTGCGTGGATGACTGAACCGAATGAGCGTACTGAGGTTCAACAGGCTTTGGCTGAAATATCGGATACCTATATAGCACAAGTAAAACGCGCAGACACGATCGTCATTGGTATGCCAATGTATAATTTTGGCGTACCATCAACCTTTAAAGCTTGGGTCGATCGTATTGCTCGAGCTGGTGTGACGTTCGAGTACACTGCAGAAGGCCCTAAAGGTCTTTTACAACATAAAAAAGTCATTGTTGTTGCGGCTCGTGGTGGCGTTTACCAAGGAACACCAATGGATACACAAACCAATTATTTGAAAGATTTCTTTGGCTTTTTAGGGATAACTGAAGTTGAGTTCATTTATGCAGAAGGGCTAGCAATGCCAAGCAAGGAAGAAAGCTTAACGGCAGCAAAAAGTGCTATTCAACAATATTAAATAGGTACGAGATCTTTTAACAACTCAAAAAAAAACCCGCTAAACGCGGGGTTAAACTTAACATAGGAACACACTATAAAACACATACACTTTAATAGAGCGATGTTCTGAGGATTAGTTCAAATTATTTTTGTCATATTTCTTCCGCCCTTATTCATATCCAATTACATATCTACTTTAGATCTTTGTCATACTTGCGAATCTCAAAAAGTCTCCTACACTCAATAAATAACCCTTTTTGTATTTGCTGATTATGTTTGTACCATCGAAAGTAACACCGATACTCATCACTCTGTTGAGTGTAGTCGCATTCATTGCGCTAACCGTCATTACTGGGTGGTATTTGCAGGAATCGTTGCTAATTCAAATATCTTCGTCATTTGTACCTATGCAATTCAATACGGCAATATGTTTTTTATTAGCTGCAATAGCAACAATATTTCTCATTTTACAAAAGAAAACACTCTCAATCTCCTTAGCAATAATATTAATCGTTTTAGCAGGGCTAACCGGCTTTCAGTACATCATTGGACAAAACTTAGGAATTGATCAGCTGTTTATGGAAGCCTATTTATTAGTGCACTCACCTAATCCAGGTCGTATGGGATTGAGTACGAGTATTTGTTTTGTGTTAATAGGAATCAGTGTAATAGCAGAGAATCGCACTATTAACTTGGGTATCATAAAGCATCTAGTGATGATAGTTATCGCTATCGCATTACTCTCTTTTATTGGCTATCTAGGTAATATTAATACCGCATATGTATGGGGCAATATGTCGGGAATGGCGGTACATACTGCATTTAATTTTATTATATTGGGTCTTGTCATTTTCTTAGTCCAAGTTCAACATAATAAAAATATCGAACATAATAAACCATGGCATATCGCTCCCATCGTAACATCTAGCTTGATTTTATTTCTTGGATTTTGGCAAAGCTTGGAATCATTCCAAATACAGCTAATGAGTAAACAAATACAAAAATCAACGGAAGCAGTCACAAAATCGATAGAACTGGGTTTTAATATTCAAAATGCTGAAATCGAGCAATTTGCCATATTATTTAAAGAAAACATTCATAATCCTGAAACTGTATTAACCGATAATATGGCCAACTATTTTAATAGCCACAATGCCGTTTTATCCATTAACTGGTTAGATGAAGATAATCAATTACAGTGGAGTATAACTCGTGACGAAAGGAGCATAGCAACCAATACACAAAGCACTATCCAAAGTCTGGTAACTCCGTCTATAAAAGAAATTAAATCTGAACAAGAGCCCTTCATCGTCTGGGGTAATATGATGAATAATAGTGTCGCTACTTATCAAGTATTATATCCATTATTTGAGCTAGACAAGTATTATGGCGCATTCCAAGTTACTTTCTTAACAAACACTTTGATCCCAGCGTATTTAACGGAAAGCGATATATTTGCAACACATTTAATTAGCTTAGATACCGATGAAGGTAATGTATTTCGCAGTTTTGCTTTAGATACTTTACTTGAAGCAAAAAAACATGCCGCCTTCAATACAATATCGCATGAACAATCTTTCTCAATGCTTGGACAACAACTCACTCTCAAACTCCAGCCATCTGTGGAGTTTATGGAAGATAACTTAAGCCCTATTCCCAAATTCATTCTAGTTATCGGTGTGTTGATGAGCTTTTTAATTGCTTATGCATTAATTATGAGAGTGAAAGAACGACAAGCGTACCAGCTATCAGAGGCAAACCAGCAAAAAATTATAAGCATACAAAAACAAGCAATTATAAAGCACGAGAAACTCGAAAAAACGTTAACTCGCAGTAACGAAGAATTAGACAAATTCGCTTACATTGCTTCTCATGACTTAAAATCTCCTTTACGTGGTATTGCACAGGTAGTGTCATGGGTCGAAGACGACTTAAAAGATACGATTAGTGATGAAACAAGTGGCCATCTAAAATTAATCAAAAATCGAATTGAGCGACTCGAAAGATTGTTAAATGATCTATTGGATTATTCAAGAGTGGGTCGCTTACATGGGGACTTTAAAAATATTGCCCCCGAAGAATTTATTCTCGAAATTTTTCAGTTAAGTAATCCACCAGCAGAATTTAAATGTGTCATTAATACTGACATTCAAACCATTGAGACATTGCATGTACCCCTAGCATTAATCATACGCAATCTCGTATCTAACGCGATAAAGCATCACGATAGAAAGGATGGCATGCTTAACATTACTGTAAAGGACCAATCTGAATTTATAGAGTTCATAATAAAAGATGATGGGCCGGGAATCGATCCAAAATATCATGAAAAAGTATTTGAAGTTTTCCAAACCTTAAATGCACGAGATAAAGTTGAGGGAAGTGGTATTGGTTTATCGATAATCAGAAAACTTGTCAATAACTATCAAGCGACGCTTAATTTAGACAGTGATGGCCTCAATGGCAGTACCTTTATTTTACATTGGCCTAAAGTACAAAGATTACACGAGGTGAAAAATGCAAGCGAATGATGAAGTTGTAATATTACTAGTCGAAGATGATGATATTGATGCAACATCAATTGAACGTGCCCTAAGTAAGCACAAACTGTTAAATAAAATTATAAGAGCAGAAAATGGTATTGAAGGACTAGAAATATTAAGAAAATATGGGAAAACGAAACAGTTCTTAATCTTATTAGATATTAATATGCCAAAAATGAATGGTATCGAAATGTTAAATGAACTACGTAATGACCCTTTGTTGCATCAAAGTGTCGTTTTTATCCTAACAACATCCAACGATGAAAAAGACAGATTTGATGCATATGAAAAACATGTAGCAGGCTATATATTAAAAAGTGACATGGATGGCTTCTTCCCCAAATTAGTAGAATTAATTGATGCTTATTGGTGTATTGTATCTTTGCCAAAACCGGCCCTTGAATCTACCCCTTCAAAAAAAGGGATAACGTGATTATGCAATCTTCTATTCATGAGCATTTGTTAAGTTTAAGGATATTAAATATTGATGATGATGACATTGATAGGATGAATCTGACGCGTCAACTTAAAGCGGCAAATAGTAATATTGAAGTCGTTGCAACAGCCAATGTTGAAGATGCATTACAGTATTTAGAGAATGAAAGATTTGACATGATATTTGTCGATTATTTTATGCCAAAAGTCACAGGGTTTGAGTTTATAAACTATCTAAATACATCTACTGAAATAAATATACCTATTGTTGTTCTCAGTAATATGGAAGATATGACTATATCTCTTGAATGTCTTATTGCCGGTGCACAAGACTTTATCTTAAAATCAGAGATCAATAGTAGTCGATTAATCCGTGTCATTTTACAATCTCGTAAGCGCAACGAAATTAAACAAGCCTTGGTCGAAAGTAATCAGCAGCTAAAAGAGTTAGCAGAAATAGATCAATTAACGGGTTTAGAAAATCGTTACATGTTTGACCGAAACCTGAAAAAAATGTTTCAGCAACATAGCGTTGTAAGTGGTGGGTTTGCGTTACTATTACTCGACCTTGATCATTTTAAAACTATCAATGATACCTTAGGCCATTCTGTTGGTGATGAGTTGTTGACTGCGGCAGCTCTGCGCATAAAGAATAATATTAGACAAGAATGTAAAGTATACCGTCTAGGAGGGGATGAATTTGGTATTATATCGACCCTTCAGAATAAACATGAGATAGAACAGCTTGTCCCTCGTCTTATGAATACCCTCAACACCCCATATGCATTGACAGACATGAATATTGAATGCACTTCAAGTATCGGTATAGCGATTTATCCAGACGACGCTACATCGGCAGAATCATTATACAAACACGCAGATATGGCGTTATACATTGCAAAAGATGAGGGACGAGATCGGTGTCAATTTTATAACGAAGATATCCAACACCGGTTCTTACGAAAAATTTATATTGAAGACGCAGTAAAGAAATCACTAAAAAATAAATACTTTAGTGTTTTTTACCAACCCGTAATATCACAACTACAATCTAAGCTAGTAGGTGCCGAAGCCTTATTACGCTGGGGACCAGAGCAACACTTTCAAATCAGTATTCCCGAAACAATTCAGGTTGCTGAAGATACTGGGCTTATAATTCAAATTGGGTATCAAGTGTTTGAATTGGTTTGCCGACAATTATCCTTATGGCGATCGACCAACACTGTTGATGATGATTTTGCTATTTCAGTTAATCTCTCTCCAGCACAACTTAAATGTGTAGATATTGTAGAGAGATTTAATAGGATAGCGACCAAGTATGATGTTTTACCCAAACATATAAAGTTAGAGATCACAGAATCTCTCCAGCTAGATGATGAAAAGACCAACTCTATACTGACAGATCTGTCTAATGCTGGATATAAAATTGTACTGGATGATTTCGGGACCGGCTACGCATCAATTGCACAGCTATGTAACCCCATCTTTTCAACCATCAAAATTGATAAATCTATTATTGATACCATCGCTACAGATGACGAAAAATTATTTTATGCCGTAAGTAAGATGTTAAACACGCTTAATTTACCTATTATAGCGGAAGGGATAGAAACACAGAGCCAATTAGACGCATGTTTTGGTGTCAATATTGACATGATCCAAGGCTACTTTTACTCGAAGCCAACTACTGCTGAAGTATTTGAGCAACGATGGCTGACCCATTAGTAATGTTTATTAATCAAAGACAATTCTGAGAATTGAGAGGTTACTAACACCTTGTATTTTAAGGATAATTTAGTAACCTCTTGAAAGGAACTTACTCTACGGTGACTGATTTAGCTAAATTGCGAGGCTGATCTACATCAGTACCTTTTATAAGGGCGACATAATAAGACAACAGCTGCAACGGGATGGTATAAATAATCGGGGCAACGGATTCAGCACACTGTGGCACATTAATCACACGCATCGTTTCATCTGACTCAAACGCTGTATCTTTATCAGCAAAGACATACATGATCCCACCACGGGCACGAACTTCTTCTACGTTTGATTTGAGCTTTTCAAGTAACTCATTATTCGGGGCAACGACAATCACCGGCATTTCATCATCTATCAATGCGAGCGGGCCATGCTTTAACTCACCGGAAGCATAGGCTTCTGCATGGATATAAGAAATTTCCTTAAGTTTTAATGCCCCTTCCATTGCGATGGGGTATTGCTCACCACGACCTAAAAATAAGGAATGATGTTTATCCGCAAATTCTTCAGCTAGATCTTCAATCTCTGCGGCTAAACTTAAGGTTTCTTCAAGTTTTGATGGTAAGCTTTGTAAACCGTTTAAAATATCATCACGGGCTTCATCACTCATGCCATTATGTTGACCTAACGCCAATGTCAGCATTAAAAATGCACCTAACTGTGTCGTAAATGCTTTCGTCGAAGCTACACCAATCTCAGCGCCTGCTTTGGTCATAAACGCCATATCTGATTCACGAACTAGGGATGAGCCTGCGACATTACAAATAGTCAGACTCGACATATAACCAAGCTCTTGAGCTAAACGAAGCGCTGCGAGCGTATCCGCTGTCTCACCTGATTGTGAAATAGTCACTAATAAGCTGTTTGGATGAACCACCGATTTACGGTATCTAAATTCAGAAGCAATCTCTACATTACATGAAACGTTGGCGTACTGTTCAAGCCAATAACGCGCAGTCATACCTGCGTGATATGAGGTACCACAGGCAATGATTTGTACGTGTTTTACATCACGTAATAAGGTTTCAGCATTCTCACCAAAAATGTCTGGTGTTAATCCTTCTAAACTCACACGCCCAGCCAGTGCATTGCGGACAACGGTTGGCTGCTCATAAATCTCTTTTAGCATATAATGGCGATAGCCGGCTTTATCTCCAGCATCATGTTCAACTGTCGACTCGACAATATCGCGCACTACTGGATGACCATCGACATCAAAAATATTCACTTCACGACGCGTAATTTCAGCCACATCTCCTTCTTCTAAAAAGATAAAGCTACGAGTCACAGGTAATAATGCCATCTGATCAGAAGCAATGAAGTTTTCTCCTACTCCTAAACCAATAACTAAAGGACTACCTGAGCGAGCAACGATAACCCGAGAAGGGTCTTCACGATCCATAATCACCGTACCGTACGCACCACTAAACTTTGTCACGGCTTCTTGAACCGCTGCCAATAACGTGTCATTTGTATCTAATAAGGAATGAACAGTGTGGGCAATCGTTTCTGTATCTGTATCTGTGCTAATGGTGTAACCTTTATCACGTAGCTCTGTACGTAATTCACCAAAATTCTCGATAATACCATTATGAACTACAGCAATACGGTCAGAAGATGTATGAGGGTGTGCATTATTTTCTGTTACACCGCCATGAGTGGCCCAGCGAGTATGTGCTATACCTGTGGAACCCACGCCATTTTCAGATGTAATAGCATCTGCTAACGCCTGCACTTTACCTGTGCGACGAACTCGAGAAAAGTCACCATTAGGACTGAGTAATGCAACCCCTGCAGAGTCGTACCCTCTATACTCCAAGCGTTTCAACCCCTCTAACAAAATCTCTACGACATTACGTTCAGCTACCGCGCCAACAATTCCACACATACTTAATTCTCCTTGATGGGTGTACAATTTACTTGCACCCCGTACTGCTGTATTTGATGCTTTGCATCATCACTTAATAGGTTATCGGTCACTAACGTGGAAATCTTCATCCACGATAGCTCTATATTTGGCATTTTTTTGAATAATTTATCTGATTCAGCTAAAACAATGGTTTGTTGAGCAGCATCACTCATCACTTGACTGAGTTTAGTAAGTTCATGAAAGGTCGTGGTGCCTTTGCTTAAATCCAAACCTGAAGCTCCAACAAAAGCCATTTCAAAATTATATGATTGGATCATTTTCTCTGACATTTGCCCTTGGAAAGATTGAGATAGGGGATCCCATGTCCCACCGCTCATTAAGATGGTTGCATTGTGACTTTTTTGCGTCAGAGCGTTCGCAATAGGCAGTGAATTAGTCATCACGACCAACCCTTCGATTTGTTGTAGAAAAGGGAGTAAGTGGGCAGTAGTGCTGCCGCTGTCTACCACAATACGCGCGCCAGGTTGAATCAGCTGAGCGGCTGCAGATGCAATACTTCGTTTAATCGGGTTATCATCGATAATGGCAGGCTGAGATAGCGCATCAGCGTGCTCAAGCATATCTTTAACGACAGCCCCACCCCGAGTACGGATCAACACGCCTTCATTTTCTAAAACCGATAAATACTTTCGAATCGAAACCTCTGATACTTGTAACTCATCAGATAAACGCTTAACAGTTACTCTTCCCTCACCGAGAATGTGCTGTTTAATAGCATTTAAGTTTGATTCTGTGTAAGCACTTGGGCGAGGCATAAATAATTTCGATTGATAAAATAAGTTTCGAATTATAACTTTAAATCAATGAAATACAATATTTTTGTATATAAATTGATGCATCACACAATTAAATGGTGTTGTGATGCATCGCCTTTTTAGACATTACTTTTTAGTAGGACGTTCCCAGCCCGTCATTTGACGTTGCTTTGCACGAGCGATGGCTAAAGCGTCATCGTCAACATCTTTCGTAACCACGGAGCCTGCACCAACAGTCGCCATCGCACCAATATTAACGGGAGCAACAAGAGCACTGTTCGAGCCAATAAAGGCATTCGCGCCAATGACAGTGGCAGACTTATTCACACCATCATAGTTACAAGTAATCGTGCCAGCACCAATGTTCGCATTCGCACCGACCGTGGCATCCCCTAAATACGTAAGGTGATTCGCTTTAGCGCCTTCACCTAATGTGGATTTTTTCATTTCTACAAAATTACCCACTTTCGCTTTCGTCTCTAGTACTGAACCTGGACGTAGGCGTGCATATGGACCCACTTGGCAAGCTTCACCCACCTGCGCTTCTTGGATAATCGAATTCGCTTCAATCACCGCCCCGTCAGCAATCTGGCAGTTTTGTAGAATACAATTAGGACCAATTTTTACATTGTTACCAATGGTGACCTTACCCTCAAAGACACAATTGACGTCGATAACCACATCGTTACCCACTGTCAGTTCGCCTCGAACATCAAAGCGAGCAGGATCAGCTAAAGTAGCACCAGCAAGCATTGCATGATGAGCCTGTTCAAGTTGGAAAGCACGTTCAAGTTTAGATAAATGCACTCGGTTATTAACACCTTCTACCTCTACAGCTGAAGCAGGCTGTGCCGAACGTATCGTTTTACCCGCGTTAGCAGCCATCGCAATAACATCGGTTAAATAAAACTCACCCTGAGCATTATTATTTTCCAGCCCATCAAGCCAACCAATTAAATCACCACCATTTAGGATCATGACACCAGTATTGATTTCTTGAATAGCGCGCTGTGTATCAGACGCATCTTTATGTTCAACAATCGCAGTAATATTTTCACCCGATGCATCACGAATAATACGTCCCATACCAGTAGGATCATCTAAATTCACGGTTAACAAAGCGACGTCAGCAGTCTGTTTGACAGCTTGCAGCTGAGCTAGCGTCTCTGATTTAATTAGAGGCGCATCGCCCACCAGAACCAACACATCATCTTCAGGCTGAATGAACGGAGTTGCTTGCTTGACCGCATGGCCGGTACCAAGTTGTTCTGCTTGTAAGCACCAATTGAGGTTGTCTTCTTGGATGTTTTTTTGAAGTAGCTCTGCGCCATGTCCATAAACAAGGTTAATCGCATCTGCACCTAATTCGTTCACTGTGTTAATAATACGTTGAACCATAGGTACACCACCGATAGGGTGAAGTACTTTAGGAAGTGAAGATTGCATTCTTGTGCCTTTTCCTGCAGCAAGAATCACGACAGATAATGCCATAATTGGGTCCTTTGAGTTAAATATCGCACGAATATACCAAAAACCAGCCGAGTCGGCTATGGCTTTTATCTAGCTTATCGCCGAGCTCTCGAATGGCAAACGGAATATTATTTTAAACGCATGAGCTTTTTATATTTCGTTTTAGAAATGGCGCCAGATGTTAGACTGATCCCCAGCAGTATCGTTATGCCACCAGCTATCATGTAAGAAGAAATGGTTTCTTGAAGAATTAATGCTCCCCAAATTAAACCAAAAAGTGGCACGAGATAACCGACATATATTGCTTTTGATGGCCCTATATTCACAATCAATCGAAAATACATCATGTATGCTACACCAGTACATACCACCGCTAGAAAACCAACGGCTAGCCAGCTTTCGAGATCAGGTGATCCTGGCATCGGCATATATAACGCCATCGGTAATAATACCAATGCAGATATTGCTTGGGATCCAACAGCTATCGCTAATGGTTTGGCGTTGGGTAAATACCGTTTGATATAACAAATCGCGTAACCGTAACCAAACGTCGCACCTAAACACGCTAAGACAGGTAATAAGCTTACTCCTTGAAAATTCAATGTTTCATAACTAAGTAAGTACACACCAACAAAACCACAGACAAAGCCTAATTTTGCTGAATGTGTCATGGATTCTTTGAGCCACAACCACGCTAATAGCGCACCAAACATAGGTGCAGTTCCATTAAGCAGGGCGGTTAATGCAGAGGGTAAATGTAATGAACCATAAGTAAATAAACTAAATGGAATTGCTGTATTCGTAAGCGCCACCACAAATATAGGTTTGGCAAAAACACGAATATCGCCTAACTGCTGTTTCGCGATGACAAATGGTAATAACACGAGTGTCGCCAATAGTGCCCTTAACTCTACGACAGCCCATATCCCAAACTCAGGTGCCGTTATACGCATCAACATAAATGATGATCCCCAAATCGCAGCTAGCAAGAGTAACTCTATCAAATACTTAATTGGCAAGCTTGAACTCTCCAACTTCATGGGCTAAGAGCCATGCTTTTTTATCTAATCCACCAGCGTAACCGGTGAGCTGTTTATTTTGACCAATGACACGATGACATGGAACGATGATCCCTAACGGGTTTTTTCCATTAGCCATGCCGACAGCACGAGCAGCCGTCGGCTGCCCCAAACGCTGTGCAATATCACCATAACTGCATGTTTGACCAAAAGGAATAGTCAATAGTTGCGCCCAAACGCGGTGTTGAAATTCTGTTCCCACAGGATCCAGCGGTAAATCAAATGCGTGAAGCGTACCAGCAAAATAAGCCGTTAACTGCTCTACTGCCAATTGTGTGATAGCCGACGTTTTATCCGCATGGAGAGTTTGTTTGACAGCCATATCGCTAAACCATACATGGGTCAGACCTTGCTCTGTAGCGTTTATAATAAGTGCGCCTAGTGGAGTAGACATGGTTTGTTGATCCATCGAATGCTTAACCTCTTTTCAACATCGCTTGGTTCATGTATTCGCATGCTCCCACAGCTGAATACACACATAACTACGCCAGGGTTTTGCCAATTCGGGAGTTAACGCAAATCGAGCCAATTGGTTTTTGACTACTAAATCATTATCCAAAAATATATCTGGGTGAGAGATACCACGCATTAAGACATAATTGACTGTCCAAGGCCCAATGCCTTTGATCTTGAGTAAATCTTGGATTGTTTCACTATCATGTAATGGTTTTGCTTGAACCGCTTCAGCAGCTAGATTCAGGGTTGCTTGACGAGCTTTAGGCATGGGTAGTTTAGAAGTATCACAACAGGCAATTTCAGTGGCCGAAGGAAAATGCCGATAACCATTAGCTTGCTCACGCAAGCTTCCAATCCATTGATTAAGGATCTTGACGGCCCCATTAACACTAATTTGTTGCCCGACTATAGCTCGGATTAATGCTTCAAACGGAGACCAAGTTGCAGGTAAACGAAGACCAGAGGTCATGTGTTCTGGTGTGAGCCCTGCTTTCGTTAAAGCTTGAGCAATGGTATTTGGATCTTGCTGCGCATCGAGTACTCGCGCAATATTAGCTAACACCGCTTCTCGACATGCTTCATTGTGTAATGAGAGTTGCACAGCAAAACGTTGTGCTTCAGGTTCATATGTGGCACAGAACCAGCTCGATGTTAACCCTTCATTCGATACATGAGACAACCCACTGACGGCATAAAAATCCGTTTCATCAAAATACCGCGCATAATGATATTCTCCGCATTCCTCAATCCCAGCGATGGCACGACGCGTTAAAAACGCATGTACCATTGACCAGTTATAAGGTTGAGTCACACTAAGATAATTCATCATTGTGTTTTTAAATAGGTATAGCCTTTTAAGCAATCTTCATAGAAATCTGTCCAGCGCACACCTTCACGAGGCTTCATCACACCTTCTACCACTCGTTTATCAATCAAACGTTTTACATCAATCGCCATTGAATGCGGGTTATATTGCATGACAGATAATACATTTTCTACCGACGAACCATGTACGACCTCTTCTATATAAAAATCTTGAGGATCATCATCATAACTGAAGATATGTACTTCATTTAAGCGACCAAATAAATTATGCATGTCACCCATCACATCTTGATAAGCGCCAGTTAAAAACAAACCTAGGTGATATTTTTCATTTGGGATCAGTGGGTGCATGGGTAGTACATTAGAGATTTCGCGCCCCACAGCAAATTGGTCAATTTTACCATCGGAATCACACGTAATATCGACCAACGAACAATTCACTGTCGGCGCTTCGTTTAATCGAGTCAATGGCATTACCGGTAGGATCTGGTCAATCGCCCATGTATCGGCGGCAGATTGGAACACTGAGAAATTACACAAATATTGACTTGATAAATTAAACTCCAATGCTTGTATTTCTTCTGGAACAAATTCCTCACCTGCATAGCGCAATTGTAGTTTTTGCATAATTTGCCAATATAAGGTTTCTACTTGCGCCAGCTCCGTCAGTCCTATGACGCGAAACTTAAAAGCATCATTCGCTTGTTCTTTGTATTGTGATGCATCATTAAAGACTTCTTGAAGATTCGTAGCCAGTTCAATGTTCTCAGATAACTCGCGCATATTAGTTAGTATCACGTGCTCTTCATGACCGATGGTCAAATCTGCTTGCGCAGAGTCAGGACGAATTTCACCCATAATTTCGGTGATCACGCAGCTGTGGTGCGCCGTAATTGCTCGGCCTGATTCACTGACAAGTGTAGGATGTGGTACTTTTTCTAAATCACAGACTTCTTGCATACCATAGACGACATCTGCCACATACTCTTCAATGGTGTAGTTTCGTGATGAATCATTGGTGGATTTCGTGCCATCATAATCAATGCCTAGCCCACCGCCAATATCGACATATTCAAGGTTGAAGCCTAAGTGGCGTAGCTCAGCATAGATTAAAGCACCTTCATTTATCGCCTCTTTCACCGCACGAATGTCCGTTAACTGACTACCAATATGAAAATGTAGTAATTTAAGGCTCTCGCCCATCCCTGCCTCAGCAAGGGTTTTTCCAGCGTTAATAATTTCACTGATCGTTAACCCAAACTTAGCTCGATCGCCACCACTGCCTTCCCATTTACCTCGACCTTTTACGCTCATTTTTGCACGCAAACCGATCATTGGCATCTCACCTAATTCATTGGCGATTTTAATGATAGTGGCAATTTCAGAAAACTTCTCAACCACAATTAAGACTTTACGCCCTAGCTTTTGGGCTAAAAACGCGAGGTTCACAAACTCTTCGTCTTTGTAACCGTTGAGTACAGTCAACGCTTCCGGTGTTGTGTTATAAGCTAAAATGGTAATTAACTCAGCTTTAGAGCCAGCTTCTAATCCGTAATGATATTCTTTACCAGCATCAACGATTTCTTCAACCACTTCACGCATCTGGTTCACTTTAACCGGATATACACCCCGATATTGACCCTGATAATTGGCTTCTTGAATACATTTATTAAATGCTTTATTTAAATGAACAACCTGTGCACGCAACACATCATGAAAACGGACGACGACAGGAAATTGAATGTTAGCTTGCTGGATATCACTAATGACCGAGGCAAAATCAATTTGCATATGCGGTTTCTCAATATCCGGAGTGACACATAAATTACCATTATCACCAATGGCAAAATATCCGGCTCCCCACTTTGAGACACCATATAATGCGTCTGCAGCGTCTTTGTCCCAGGCTTCAATAGAATGTGAATGTTCTTTCATGCTGTATGCTTAGATGAATAACAAAAGAAGTATTATAAACATTACTTAGTGAAGATCGAAATTATTTGTGAAATAACATCATTCCCCGTAATTTCCGGAAAAAACATACAAAAAAGCCCTGTGAAAACAGGGCTTTAAATCGAATTTAGAATGAAATAATCTAAGGCGCTTAGCCTTACATCATGCCGCCCATTCCACCCATGCCGCCCATATCAGGCATTGCAGGAGCCGCTGACGCATCAGCAGGAACATCAGCAACCATCGCTTCTGTCGTGATCATTAAGCTTGCAATCGATGATGCGAACTGTAACGCGCTACGGGTAACTTTAGTTGGATCTAAGATACCCATTTCTAACATATCACCGTAAGTGTCATTACCCGCATTATAACCGTAGTTAGCATCGCCAGCTTTCACGTTATTCACTACTACTGATGCTTCAGCACCAGCATTAGTTGCGATTTGACGCATTGGAGCTTCCATCGCACGTAGTGCTAGTTTCACACCTAACGTTTGCTCTTCATTGTCACCAGTAAGGTTTGCTAATTTAGCTGCGACACGCACTAGAGCAACACCACCACCTGGGACTACACCTTCTTCAACCGCCGCGCGAGTTGCATGTAATGCATCTTCAACACGTGCTTTCTTCTCTTTCATTTCAACTTCTGTTGCTGCGCCAACTTTAATGACCGCAACACCACCGGCTAGCTTAGCTAGACGCTCTTGAAGTTTTTCTTTGTCATAATCAGAAGAAGAATCTTCGATTTGCGCACGAATTTGTGCACAACGGCCTTCGATGCCCGCTTGCTCACCAGCACCGTCAACAACAGTAGTATTATCTTTATTGATCACTACGCGTTTTGCAGTACCTAAGTCTTCTAATGTCACTTTTTCTAACTCAAGACCAATTTCTTCAGAAATTACAGTTCCACCAGTTAAAATAGCGATATCTTGTAGCATCGCTTTACGACGGTCACCAAAACCAGGTGCTTTTACTGCAGCAACCTTAACAATGCCACGCATGTTGTTCACAACTAATGTAGCTAATGCTTCGCCTTCGACATCTTCAGCAATAATCAATAATGGCTTAGATGATTTTGCTACAGCTTCAAGCGTCGGTAATAATTCACGGATATTAGAGATTTTCTTATCGACTAATAGAATGTAAGGAGATTCTACTTCGACTGTGCCGTTTTCTTGGTTGTTGATGAAGTAAGGTGATAAGTAACCACGGTCAAACTGCATCCCTTCCACAACGTCTAATTCGTTTTGTAAAGCTTGGCCTTCTTCAACCGTAATCACGCCTTCTTTGCCTACTTTGTCCATCGCTTCAGCGATGATGTCGCCTACTACGGTGTCAGAGTTTGCAGAGATAGTACCTACTTGCGCGATAGATTTGTTATCTGCACAAGGCGTAGATAATGCTTTTAATTCTTCAACAGCTGCTAATACCGCTTTATCGATACCACGCTTAAGATCCATAGGATTCATGCCTGCAGCGACTGATTTTAAGCCTTCAGTCACAATAGCTTGTGCTAATACAGTTGCCGTCGTAGTGCCATCACCAGCTTCATCATTCGCTTTTGATGCCACTTCTTTAACCATCTGTGCACCCATGTTTTCGAATTTATCTTCTAATTCGATTTCTTTTGCAACAGAAACACCGTCTTTGGTGATGGTTGGCGCGCCAAATGATTTATCTAAAACAACGTTACGGCCTTTAGGACCTAGAGTAACGCGTACTGCGTTAGCAAGAATATTGACACCGTTAAGCATTCTGCCACGAGCGTCATCAGAAAATAGTACTTCTTTAGCTGACATAATTAATTTCCTTTAAAATAATGATTATTCGACGATCGCAAGGATGTCGCTTTCGCTTAAGATCAAGACTTCTTCGCCATCAATCTTTTCAGATTTCACGCCATAGCCTTCACTGAAAATTACGGTATCACCAACTTTAACGTCTAATGCTTGCACATCACCGTTATCTAAAACGCGACCATTTCCCACAGCGATGACTTCACCACGAGTAGATTTTTCAGCCGCAGAACCAGTTAATACAATACCGCCTGCAGACTTACTTTCATGTTCAGCACGCTTGATGATTACACGATCGTGTAAAGGACGAATTGCCATTTTATTTCTCCGATTTCAATTATTTAATGATAATAACAAACCCTAAAGGGCCGGCTTTAATCGCTAAATAAATAATTACTTAGCTATGCTTCGTTATATGGCGTTAAAGAGAAATCTTTCAAGAGAAAAATAAAAAAAAATCTCCGTTTAGAGATTTTTTTCCACTGGTAATCCATTTTGTTTATATAAGATGCCATCTTTCATCACTAGATCGACACGCTGTAGGAGATTAATGTAGCGTAATACATCACCTTTGACTGCGATAATATCAGC
>Ga0233438_10000186_pt1 | contig 86590 bp, 90 predicted proteins | sample SI_123_September_FD_182720 | JGI IMG/M metagenome (GOLD analysis project Ga0233438, IMG submission 182720) | Seawater microbial communities from Saanich Inlet, British Columbia, Canada - SI_123_September2016_10_MG | ecosystem: Environmental > Aquatic > Marine > Inlet | place: Canada: British... | reverse complement strand
ACCTAAAACAAGATATATTCCAATCAAAAAGTTCGAACTTTTGTAAGATTGGATCACTTAAACGGAGAATTGATTCACAGGAATTGGTTCTCCTTTTTTTATATTTGAAATTTACTTCGATAATATTGGTGTAGAGCCAAAAACATCAATAGGAAATTAACTCAATTAAATGGTTCTAAGTGTTTTATATTTAGTTATGTAAAAATAATTATTTAGATTTGTTTAAACTTAATATGTTAAAATCATGAAAAATAGTTTTACAATATTTTTACTAATTTTTCACCTGTTTCTTTTTTCTCAAGAAGACGATAGTTATAATTTAGATTATAATAATTCTAGAAATGCCGCTGAATTATGCACACAATATAAATCTAATGGTTTTCTGTCTAATGCTGAAGCAGACAACGCATTGTCTAAGATACTATCGGTTGTTGGAGCATCAAAAAGATTTGTAGTTGCTCCGTGTGAAAACATCAACAATGCATTGGCTATTATTAACGATGGTATGCGCTACATCCTTTATGATCCAGAATTTATTAACTCTATTTCCGAAACATCAAATTATTGGGCTAATATGTCCATTTTAGCACACGAAGTTGGTCATCATATTAATGGACATACCTTGGGAGCAAGCGTGTCAGCATATGAAAATAAAATTCAAGAACTTGAATCCGATGAGTTTTCTGGATTTGTCATGCAAAAAATTGGCTCCACATTAGATCAGGCTACAGACGCTATCGCTTCTATTGCGTCTAGCGGAGATGACACCTATTCTTCACACCCAAACAAAGAAAGACGAATAAGAGCTATTACAAAAGGATTTAATAATGCTAAAAATAACAGCTTTATTACTGAAAAAAAATTAACTGATTGGGAGGAATATTACTTTAGAGGTAATGAAAAATTTGATTCTGAGGATTATGAAGCAGCCATTGAAGATTTTTCCGAAAGTATAAAACTAAAACCTGATGGAGCCACTTATTTAAAAAGAGGACGGAGTAAATCTAATCTTGCAGACTATTCAGGAGCAAAATCAGATTTTATAAGAAGTATCGAAATAAATCCTAAAAACTGGGAATCACAATATCATTTAGGAAGAACCTTACATAAAGCTAACGATAACTATGGAGCACTCTCAGCTTTAAGTACATATTTTGAGTTAGTTAGTTATTCAGGTGATTATTATGATATTTGGGCAGGTTATTATATGGCTGCTTCTCTTTATGGTGAATCTATCTACAACAAGTCAAATTCATATATTGACTACATCCTAACTAGACAAGATTTCACTTCTGTTATTAATTCTGAATTTCATCACCTTTTTTATCGATTAAGAGGTCAAAACTATTTGGCACTTGAAAAATTTGAATTAGCTAAAAAAGATTTTGAAAAAGCTTCTAAATTAGATACAAAAGATGCTTTATGCATTGAGCTTTTGGGAGATGTCTATGCAAAGGAAGAAAACTATGAAAAAGCTATTGAATTTTATAATCAGGCCTTAGTATTAGACCCTGATAAATATAGTATTTATGAGTACAGAGCTTATGCATATGAAGCATTAGAAGATTATTTTAATGCTCTTTTAGACATGAATGAGGCGATAAAACATGCTCCTGATTATGGACATTTATTTTTTAAAAGAGGTGAATACAGTTTTAAAATGGGTGATCAAAAGAGTGCGTGTTCTGACTGGTTGTTAGGTAATGAAAAAGGTGATACAGACTCATTTAATAAACTGATAGAAACCTGTGGTTACTCAAAAGAAGACTTTTATAATGCTAAAGACTTTATAAATGCTTCTATTGAAGAGAAGGATAAAGGGAATTATATAGAGGCTTTTAGACTTTTGGATAAATCTAGAGAATTAGGATATAATGACATTTATTATTTGGAAACAGTCTTGTATTCTATTTATGCAAAAAGTGAACAACTGGAACTTGCATTAGAAGTCTTAAATAAAATTGAAGGGGATACCCCAGAAAATAATATAATCTGGTGGAATTACCAATTTGTGTACATAAATTTCAATTTGAAAAATTGGTCTCAATTAGTAAAAAAGGTTGAAGAATTAATAGATCGGTTTAAATTAGACCCTGATGCTTTAGACTCCAGCTTAGATATTAATTTTATTAATGAAAACCTTGATTTTGTTTTTGATTTGTATGATTATGGTGGATTAGCTCACTCCCGTTTAGAAAATTTTAATGAGGCCTTAAATTCTAACAACAAACTTTTTAAAATTGGAAAAGCTATAGAAAACAACAAATTTATTAGGATTGCATATTTAAGACTTGCAGATAATAAAGATGATCTTGGGCAGTACCTTGGGGCTTTACAAGATGTTAATGAATACATTAAAATGAGACAAGAATGGTCTGTTGGATATCAAACTCGAGGTGAAATTAAGCTAAATATGGGTGAAGCCTACAGTAAATATGCCTGCGATGATTTTAAATTAGCTCTTGAGGTTTCTCTAAAAAATGATCATGAAGATGAGGAAACACAGCAAGAAATACAAAAATTGATTGATGATAATTGTAAATAACTAATTAGAAATTAGATTTTAAAACAACAATTATACTTTCTTTAATGTTCGAACTTTTGTAAGTTTGGGTCACGAATAAATAGTCCAAACAAAAAAACGCTCAAGCAAGCTTGGCGTTTTTTTGTTTGGACTATTTTCAGCGCGTAGCTTTGTAGGATCAGCCCACTTTAAAAATAATGTATTACATTCACGTTACAAATAAAAATAATCATGAAAATTATAACCTTTACTTTAGCTTTGCTTACATCTGCAGTCACTTTAGGTCAGGATTTTAAATTATATGAAAAGGCGGTTTTTACTTTTGAAAACGACACACTAAATTACAGAATTCTAAAACCCTTAAACTATGACTCCAATAAGCAATATCCAGTACTTTTATTTTTACATGGAGCTGGAGAACGAGGGGATGACAACAGTTCTCAACTCACTCACGGAGGGAGGTTGTTTTTAGACACCTACAATAGAAAAAAATATAATTCTTGGGTCATATTTCCTCAATATTCAAAAGATGATAGATGGGCAAACTTAGTAAACGATGATTGGGATCTCAACTTTAAAGATACAATCACAAAGCCTAACAAAAGTTTAAATCTAGTTATTAGGTTTATGGATGAATTTATACAAAAAAACAAGTTGATACGCAAAGAATTTATTTAAATAGGTATTGAGATCATCAGGAAGCAGATCAAGTAGGTTCTTTTGTTCTAATCTACAATAAGAACTTGTCATTACCCCCAACTGACTGCTTGCTTTCACAAACCACTCCCAATCCATTGTTTCGCAACTTAATTGCTTTCTTAGTTCTGCTTCATTTGGCTCAAAACTCAAAATTTTTGCTATGGTTTTTTTGGATTTTTTCATCCTAAGATCTAAAAAGTTTCGAAAATACTTTTATGGCTTCCTCAGTGTTGGAATAGGTTAATTCATAAAAAGTCAGGCATTCAATCCAATTCATAAATTCTTTGGCGTGTTCTTTTTTCGGTGAGATCCATGAATCTGGTAAAAATATTTCCATCGCCTCAGAAAATGCAATCTCTTTGAGTTCAGTTTTTGAATGGGGTTTATAATTAATACTCACTATTTTTTGACACGAATAACTATGCTTAGAATTTGTTTTGTTGTTTTTAAATGGCGCTACAAATTTTACGGAACCTTTTTTTTTGTCCTTTAAAAATAAGCGGTAATTTATCAAACCCAGGAATTATTTTGGAGAGGGATTCAAAGGCCCCTGATTTGATAGAAATGGCCCCAGGATAGGAATATATATGTTTGTTTTTTGCTAGAACAGCGACTAAATTTAGTCCAGCAGCCATCGCATGTGTGGTGAACGTACTTTTTCCTTTTCCAGATTCTCCAATAACTAAGATGGCTTCTTTTTCATTGGCAACCGTGGATGCATGAATTGTTCCTAACCATTCTTCCTCAGTTTTCTCATGAATAACACATAACAACTGCATGCAAAAAGTCCCCTGAAGAGTGGGGTAGTCACTCTGCTTATAAGAGTCAATTAAAACACTGTTCTTATAAAAATTTAAAGTACTGTTTGAGAAAAAAACATCAAAAACAGTTTGATTGTTAGTTAAGGATTTCTCTAAAATTAGATGGGCTATTTGTGGGTGTAAAAGCTCTTTAATTTGTTTGTGACTATAGTTCACTTTTATAACTTTTCCATACACAAGATAGGTTTCAGAAAAAGCTCTTAAAGAGGCGTCAAAAGGAATAATTTTAGGAAGTTGTTTCTTATGAATAGGATCTGCTGATAAAAAATGCTTAATCTCTTCGTAATAAATTTCAGACTGAGAACGAGGAACTTCCATGATCTCTGAAGCAGCACGGATAAAAAAAGATTTTTTAGAATTTGACACAAACAAATTAATGAGCTTATTAATGTCTTTATGTGCAATGATATAGCTGTTTGAGCAGCTAAACCATAACAGTTGTTGTCCATTAATTTGTTTGCTAAGACTTGGGGCTTTTAGCATAATATTCAACCTTTTTTACACCACAAGAACTTTCAGTTTATCGAAGCAGATATTAGGAATTTAGAAGCCTGCAGGAGAGCCTGTCACCAAGTTGACTATGTGTTACATCAAGCGGCTTTGGGTTCTGTGCCTCGTTCTATTAAAGATCCAATTACGACGAACGCCGTCAATGTCAATGGTTTTCTTAATATGCTCATTGCTTCCAAAGACCAAAACGTAAAACGGTTTGTATATGCCGCCAGTAGTTCTACTTATGGAGATTCTACGAAACTCCCAAAGAAAGAAGATGAAATTGGTGCGCCCTTATCGCCTTATGCCATTACAAAATATGTCAACGAATTATATGCAACAATTTTTAAAAGTAATTTTAACTTAGATACGGTCGGGTTGCGGTATTTTAATGTTTTTGGAAGAAAACAAGATCCAGAAGGGACTTACGCAGCGGTCATTCCAAAATTTATAATCTAACTGATAAATCATGAAGCGCCCGTCATTAATGGAGATGGTTCAAATTCCCGCGATTTTACTTATATTGACAATGTTATAAGTATGAATCTTTTAGTATTAAGCACAACAAAAGAGTCGGCATTAAATCAAATATATAACACTGCGGTAGGGGATCGGACGAGTTTAATCCAACTTGTGCATAGTTTAAAAAAATATTTATCTAAATTTGACCCAACGATTGCAAACATTAAAGAGATTCATGGACCAAACCGGTATGGAGACATTCCACACTCGCAGGCCTCCATTGAAAAAGCAGTCAGATTATTAAATTATAAGCCAACCCATGACTTCGAAAGCGGATTAAAAAACGTTGTAGAATGGTATTGGAAGCTATTTAAAAGTTAACCAAAATGAGTATAAATACAATTTGTTGTATTGGAGCAGGCTATGTAGGTGGGCCGACAATGTCCGTCATTGCCCAAAAAAACCCTTCTATAAAAGTGATTGTAGTGGATATGAATCAAGTGCGTATTGATGCTTGGAATTCCGAAGACCTAGATAAACTCCCAATTTTTGAGCCTGGACTGGATGCTGTTGTTGCAGAAGCACGTGGACGGAATCTATTTTTTTCAACGGACGTTGAAGGGGCTATTCACGAGGCAGATATGATTTTCATTTCAGTCAATACACCCACAAAAACCTATGGTGCTGGAAAAGGGATGGCAGCCGATTTACAATATGTAGAACTCTGTGCACGTCAAATCGCCAAAATTGCAACTTCTGATAAAATTGTGGTTGAAAAATCGACTCTTCCAGTAAAAACAGCCGAAGCGATTAAAGATATCTTAGAGAATACTGGAACAGGGGTTAATTTTGAAATACTTTCTAATCCGGAATTTTTGGCAGAAGGGACCGCTGTTCAAGATCTAGAGGCCCCAGACCGTGTTTTAATCGGAGGGGACCAAACAGAAAGTGGGCTCAAAGCTATTCAGGCTTTGGTTGATATCTATGCGACTTGGGTTCCAAAAGATCAAATCATCACCACAAATTTATGGTCATCAGAATTATCTAAATTGACAGCTAATGCATTTCTTGCACAACGTGTTTCTTCCATCAATGCTTTGACAGAACTTTGTGAATCCACAGGGGCAAATATTGACGATGTAGCCAAAGCAATTGGAATGGATTCACGGATTGGTCCAAAATTTTTAAAAGCTTCTGTAGGATTTGGAGGTTCTTGTTTCCAAAAAGATATTTTAAATTTAGTGTATATATGCAAGTCTTTAGGATTAGACGAGGCTGCTGATTATTGGGAGCAAGTGATCATCATGAACAACCACCAACGCAGTCGATTTGCGCAGCAAATAGTCACTTCTTTATACGGAACAGTAGCAGGGAAGAAAATCGGATTTTTAGGATGGGCATTCAAAAAAGATACCAACGACACTCGAGAGTCTGCAGCAATTTATATTGCTGATAAGCTGATTGAAGAGCAAGCCCATGTTCAGGTGTATGACCCTAAAGTAACCGCAGTTCAAATGCGTTCAGATTTGAATGGATTGAACAGCAGAACAGAATCAGAAAATGATAAATTTTTAAACATTCATAACAATCCATATGAAACTTTAGAAGGTGCACATGCACTGGCGGTGATTACGGAATGGGACGAGTTTAAAACCTATGATTGGCAAAAAATATATGACGGCATGCTCAAACCCGCCTTTATTTTTGATGGCCGAAATATTTTAGATCAAAAAGCACTTGAAGCCATTGGATTCATATACAAAGCAATTGGCAGATAAGATGAATCAGCAAACAATTTTAGTCACAGGAGCAGCAGGTTTTATAGGATTTCACTTGTGTGAACGCCTTTTAAAACAAGGCTACCGTGTGGTTGGATTGGATAATATAAACAATTATTACAACGTCGAACTTAAATTTGGTCGACTCAAAGAATTAGGAATCGATCGCTCAGAGGCTGAATATTTTGATACTGTTGTTTCAAGTGCTGTTTATGGGGATCAGTTTCAATTCATTCGTTTAAATCTTGAAGACCGAGACGCTTTACCTAAGCTATTTAAAACCTATCAATTTGAGAGTGTTTGCAACTTAGCAGCTCAAGCAGGTGTGCGTTATTCTCTCGAAAATCCAGAAGCTTATATTGACAGTAATGTGTCTGGGTTTCTCAACATTTTAGAATGTTGTCGCCACCACAAGGTGCCTCGTTTGGTATATGCAAGTAGCTCTAGTGTTTACGGAAATAGTGAGGACGTTCCTTTCCAAGAAACTGCCGTGGTGGATCAGCCGATTAGTTTATATGCAGCTACCAAAAAATCCAATGAGTTGATGGCACACACCTATAGCCACCTTTATAATATTGAAACCATTGGTTTGCGATTTTTTACAGTCTATGGTCCATGGGGACGTCCTGATATGGCTTTGTTTCTATTCACAGAAGCTATTTTAAAGAACCAACCTATTAAGGTTTTTAACGAAGGTAATTTATCTCGAGACTTTACATATATCGATGATATTATTGAAGGTGTAGAGAATACACTTCTAAAATCCTTTAAAGAAAAGGAATTATACAAACTATATAATATTGGAAACAGTCAACCGGTACAGCTTTTAGATTTTATTGAGGCGATCGAAAAAAGTACCGGCAAAACAACCGAACGGATCATGATGCCCATGCAAGCAGGCGATGTAAATCAAACCTGGGCAAATGTAGAGCATCTCAAAACCGACTATGACTACCAACCTTCCACGCCTTTAGAAACTGGTGTACAAGCTTTTGTGGATTGGTATAAGTCTTATTATAGTTAAAAATATGAGTTATGTGATCAACGGTGTGAAAGAAAATAGATCGTATGGGTACAATTATAACTATAGATATAATTATGGTTACGGAGATATAGAAAGTTAACTAAAAACTAGGAGGCTGTCAACGCTTTTAAATCTTTTATGGTGTTTGCAGGTTCTGAACTTTTGAACACAAAACTACCAGCAACTAATACATCGGCACCCGCATCCTTTAGTGCTTTGGCATTGGCTGAGGTCACACCACCGTCAATTTCAATAAGGGTAGAAGCACCTTTTGACTTAATAAGTGCTTTAAGTTGTTTTACTTTTTCATAAGTGTTCTCGATAAAACTTTGACCTCCAAAACCTGGATTCACACTCATAATACATACCAAGTCAATGTCGTTTATGGTGTCTTCTAAAACATTGATATTCGTATGAGGGTTTAATGCCACTCCCGCTTGCATACCTTCGGCTTTGATAGCCTGAAGGGTTCTGTGAAGATGCGTACAGGCTTCATAATGCACGGTGAGAACATCGCTCCCTAAGTCTGCAAACGTTTTGATGTAGCGATCTGGATCTACAATCATCAAATGTACATCAATAGTTTTTTTGGCATGCTGTGTAATCGCTTTTAAAACAGGCATTCCAAAAGAAATATTTGGTACAAAAACACCATCCATAATATCGATATGAAACCAGTCGGCCTCGCTTGAATTAACCATTTCTAAATCTTTTTGAAGGTTGGCGAAATCAGCTGCTAAGATAGAAGGTGCAATTTTGGTAGTGCTCATGTGTTCTGTTTTGTTTTCGTAAAAATAATATAAAAAAATAAACCCCTACAATTGGTAGGGGTTTTGTTATTAACCTAAATAGGTTTTTAAAATTTTACTTCTCGACGTATGTTTCAAACGTCGAATGGCCTTTTCTTTTATTTGACGCACGCGTTCGCGAGTCAGGTCAAATGTTTCGCCAATTTCTTCTAAAGTCATCGGGTGTTGGTTTCCGAGGCCAAAATACAATCGAATCACATCCGCTTCTCTTGGGGTGAGCGTTTCTAATGCACGTTCAATTTCTGTTCGCAATGACTCATGTAATAAGTCTCTGTCTGGATTTGGAGACTCCCCACTTCGCAATACATCATATAAGTTAGAGTCTTCTCCTTCAACCAATGGTGCATCCATGGATACATGACGTCCAGAATTCTTCATAGACTCTTTAACATCGTTAATGGTCATATCTAATTCCTTGGCAATTTCTTCTGCACTAGGAGGACGTTCATGAGATTGCTCAAGAAAGGCATAGGTTTTATTTATTTTATTGATCGAACCAATTTTATTTAAAGGCAGACGAACGATACGAGATTGTTCTGCTAAAGCTTGAAGTATAGACTGACGAATCCACCAAACCGCATAAGAGATGAATTTAAATCCTCTAGTTTCATCAAAACGTTGAGCCGCTTTTATCAATCCTAGATTTCCTTCATTAATTAAATCGGGAAGTGTCAATCCTTGATTTTGATATTGCTTTGCAACAGATACCACAAAACGTAAGTTTGCTTTGGTCAATTTCTCTAAAGCAATTTGATCTCCGGCCTTAATACGTTGTGCCAATTCTACTTCTTCATCGGCTGTAATTAAATCTACTTTTCCAATTTCTTGAAGGTATTTGTCTAAAGATGCGGTTTCTCTATTGGTAACCTGTTTGGTAATTTTTAGCTGTCTCATTTAAAAGGATTTGTTTTTAAACTGGTTAATGTGGTAACATTAGGTTATACGAGCATTTGACACTAAATGTTACAAAAAAAACCGTTTTTAATTTAAAAACGGTTTTTTTCATTTAATTAAGTTTAAAACTTAATGTGTGTTAGCGTTTGTTATCACGTCCACGATTGTCACGTCCGCGATTGTCACGTCCACCAGAACGTTTGTCATCTCTTGGTGGTCTTGCAACATAACCTTCAGGTTTTTCTAACAAAGCTTTACGCGATACTTTTTCTTTTCGTGTTCTTGGGTCTTGTCCAAAATACTTCACATCAAAAATATCACCCATATTCACAACATCAGATACGTTTTCAGTACGTTCCCATGCCAATTCACTCACATGTAGCAACACTTCGTTGCCAGGTGCATCCATATATTCTACAACTGCACCAAAGTCAAGCATTTTAATGACTTTAACTTGGTAAGTGTTTCCAAGTGATGGCTTAAACATTAATGAATCAATTTTAGATAAAACAGCATCAATACCATTTTGATCTGTTCCAAGAATTTCAACAATTCCTTCTTCAGTTACTGGATCTTCATTGATGACAATGGTAGTTCCTGTAGTTTTTTGAAGTTCTTGAATTACTTTTCCACCAGGTCCTATAAGGGCGCCAATAAATTCATTAGGAATGACTCGCGTTACCATTTTTGGAGAGTGTGGCTTCACATCAGCAGCTGGAGCTGCAATTGTTTCTGTTATCTTGTCAAGGATATGTAAACGACCTGCTCGTGCTTGTTTCAAAGCATTGACAAGAATTTCGTAAGACAATCCTTTGATTTTGATATCCATTTGACAGGCTGTAATTCCTTTAGCAGTACCAGTCACTTTAAAATCCATATCTCCTAAGTGATCTTCATCTCCTAAAATATCAGATAATACAGCATATCGGTCGCCGTCAGAAATTAGTCCCATTGCAATTCCTGAAACAGGTCTTTCAATTTGAACTCCTGCATCCATCAATGCCATTGTACCTGCACAAACAGTAGCCATTGAAGACGATCCGTTTGATTCTAATACTTCAGAAACAACTCTTACGGTGTAAGGGCAATCTGCAGGAATCATTCCTTTTAATCCACGTTGTGCAAGATTTCCATGTCCTACTTCACGACGCGAAGTTCCTCTTAAAGGTCTTGCTTCTCCTGTACAGAAAGGAGGGAAGTTGTAGTGTAAGTAAAAGTTCTCTTCTCCTTCATAAGAAGGCATATCAATTTTATTTGAATCTCTTGAAGTTCCTAGAGTTACAGTTGCGAGTGCTTGTGTTTCACCACGTGTAAAAATTGAAGATCCGTGGGTAGATGGTAAGTAGTCAACCTCACACCAAATTGGTCTGATTTCGTCTGTCTTACGTCCATCCAAACGAACCCCTTCGCTTAGTGTTAATTCACGCACTGCTTCCTTTTCAGCTTTGCTATAATAATCACTTACTAAGTGTCCAAATTCTTCATTCTCTTCTTCAGTAAAAGATGCTTTGACCTCTTCTTTTACTTCCGCGAATGCTGCACCACGTTCAGTTTTCGAAGTTCCTTTTTTAGCAATTGCATAACATTTGTCATAAGCCATGTCATGAATACGTTTTTCTAAGTCTTCGTTTACTTCAGCAGTTTCATATTCACGTACTTCTTTTTTTCCAAATGCTTCAGCAAGGCGTACTTGCGCTTCTATTTGAACTTTAATAGCTTCATGTGCAAATTTGATTGCATCCGCCATTTCTTCTTCAGAAACTTCATCCATTTCACCTTCTACCATCATTACAGAATCCGCAGAAGCACCAATCATCATTTCAAGATCAGAGTCTGCTAATTGTGCACGGCTTGGGTTGATTACGAATTCGCCGTTTACACGAGCAACACGTACTTCAGAAATTGGACATTCAAATGGAAAATCACTCAACTGAATGGCTGCAGATGCAGCTAATCCTGCAAGTGCATCAGGCATCACATCTTCGTCATGAGACATCAACTGAATCATTACTTGTGTTTCTGCATGATAATCTTTTGGGAATAATGGACGTAATACACGATCCACCAAACGCATCGTTAAAACTTCACCATCGCTAGGGCGTGCTTCTCTTTTGAAGAATCCACCTGGATAACGGCCTGCTGCCGCAAATTTTTCGCGATAATCTACCGTTAAAGGTAAAAAGTTTACATCACTAGCTTTGTAGTTTGAGACCACAGTACATAACAACATGGCTTTCCCCATTTGTACGACTACAGATCCGTGGGCTTGCTTTGCGAGCTTACCCGTTTCGATAGAGATTTCTCTTCCATCACCGAGGTCAATGACCTCCTTAAATACTTTTGGTATCATAATTTTTTGTTCTAATTAAACATTGGTGTTGTGTCGTTGTCGTTGTGTGGTGTGACCAATGAAAAACTCTAATTAGCTTCTTCTATTATTTATGAACTTTAAAAGTGTTAAAACTTAAAAAACCACGCTTTGTGCGTGGTTTGTAATCTTATTTTCTTAATCCTAATTCTTTGACAATCGCACGATATCTTAAGATATCTGACTTCATTAAATAGTCTAATAATGAACGACGTTTTCCAACCAGTTTTACTAATGAGCGTTCTGTATTATAATCTTTACGATTTTGTTTTAAATGCTCTGTTAGGTGATTGATTCTTTCCGTAAATAAGGCAATTTGACCTTCTGAAGACCCTGTGTCTTTGGCGTCTTTTCCGTGTTTTTTAAAGAGTTTCTCTTTAGCTTCTTTTGTTAAATACATTCCAATATTATTTAAATAATTTTTATGCTGTTAACTACGTCTTTCGCAATTAGTTTGCAAATATAGTGATTTTCTATTGGTTATGCCTTGTAGTTCTTTAAATTATTTAAACTAATGAAATATCTTATTGTGGCAGTCAGAATGCTTAAAAACAAACAATTAGCTCTGTTAGAATTTATTTTGTGCTGTGACGTAATTACAATACACCCATTATTGTTGTAACGTCTCAAGTTTGTCTCAAAAAAAGAGGCTTGTCAATGCCATAAATAGAGCATTAATTTTTAAAAGCCTGTTCTTATTATGGGTTAATTTTTAATAATTTTATTGGACTCTAATACGAACTAGGCTCTAAGAGGTTGGTTTGATATTAAATCAATGTACTGGTTTACTTTGTTTTTTAGTTCACATCGTGGTGTGATGAAATCTAAAAAGCCATGCTCCTTTACAAATTCAGCAGTTTGGAATCCATCTGGCAATTCTTTTCCAGTGGTATCCCTTACCACTCTAGGACCTGCAAACCCAATGAGTGCTCCTGGTTCGCTTATATTGATATCTCCTAACATTGCAAATGAGGCAGTTGTGCCACCTGTTGTAGGGTCGGTACATAGTGAGATATAAGGGATGTTTGCGTCGGCAAGTTGTGCCAGTTTTACAGATGTCTTTGCGAGTTGCATGAGTGATAATGCCGCTTCCATCATACGAGCTCCTCCAGATTTTGAGATGATCATAAAAGGCAAATTGTTATGAAGTGCATGGTCAGCTGCACGTGCAATTTTTTCTCCAACTACAGACCCCATTGATCCACCAATAAAACTAAAATCCATACACGCTATGACCAAGTCTTTCCCCTTAGATTTGCCAACAGCAGTTCGAACGGCATCATTTAGATTCGTTTTTGATTGCGCTGCTTTTAATCGGTCTGAATAAGATTTCTTATCAATAAACTTTAATGGGTCTTTTGAAGTGATGTTTGCATCTAACTCTCTAAATTTATTATCATCAAAAAGCATTTCAAAATACTCATTACTTCCAATACGTACATGGTAACCATCTTCTGGGCTGACATAGAAATTTCTTTCTAATTCATCCGTTTCAATGACTTTCCCAGTAGGTGATTTGTACCAAAGTCCCTTTGGTGTGTCACGTTTTGCTTCTGTTGGAGTTTGAATTCCTTTGTCTTTTCTTTTGAACCAAGCCATATATTAGTGTCTAAATGGTAAAATTAAAGTACAAAACTACACAAATTTTATAATGTATCGACATTATTTAAATCTTCAAATGCTTTTTTAAGTCTAGCAATGAATGCTTTTTCACCTTCACGTAACCAACGTCTTGGATCATAATATTTTTTGTTAGGTAAATCGCTTCCGTCTGGATTTCCAATTTGTGCAGCTAAATATTCTCCGTTGGCTTTAAAATCGTCGCGAATACCAGTCATAAATGCATATTGCATGTCTGTATCGATATTCATTTTGATAACACCGTAAGAAATTCCTTCTCTGATTTCTTCTACTGTAGAACCTGATCCTCCATGAAATACGAAATCAATATGGTTTTCTGAAACACCGTATTTTTTTGTGATATATTCCTGAGAATTTAAAAGAATTTTTGGAGTTAATTTCACATTACCAGGCTTGTATACCCCGTGCACGTTTCCAAAAGCAGCTGCAATCGTAAATTGGTCACTTACTTTGCTAAGCTCTTCGTAGGCATAGGCTACTTCTTCCGGTTGTGTATATAGTTTTGAGACATCAACATCGCTGTTGTCAACTCCATCTTCTTCACCACCCGTAATACCTAATTCGATTTCTAATGTCATTCCCATTTTAGACATTCGTTCTAAATAGGTTTTACAGATTTCGATATTTTCTTCGATTGGCTCTTCAGATAAGTCAATCATGTGAGAGCTGTATAATGATTTGCCAGTTTGCGCAAAATGAACTTCACTCGCGTCTAACAACCCATCGATCCAAGGTAATAATTTTTTTGAACAGTGATCGGTATGTAAGATGACAGGAACTCCATAGGCTAATGCCATTTCGTGGATGTGTTTTGCTCCTGCAATTGAACCTGCAATAGCTGCTTTTTGACCTTCGTTTGAAAGACCTTTTCCTGCATTAAATTGTCCGCCGCCGTTAGAAAACTGAATAATTACGGGAGCATTTAATTCTTTTGCGGTTTCAAGAACACCGTTTATTGTGTTTGAGCCAATTACATTCACCGCTGGAAGAGCGAATCCTTTTTCTTTGGCCAGTTTAAAAATTTCTTGAACTTCGCGTCCTGTAGCAACGCCTGGTTTGATGTTGTGACTCATTTTGTTTGTTTTTGTTGGAGCCGTAAAAGTAATGATTTTTAGTAATTTGCTGCAAATTATTGGGCTGATTAGCGGTTTATTATACGAAAACGATATAGCTAATCTGGTATTTCTAAAAGGGATAATTTATTCCAATATTATAAACAGCATTACTGAAATTAAAATTGTTAAACCAACGATTTTGATCTCCGAAAGTTGGTTCGTAAGCCTTAAATCCTGTGTCAAACCTTAAGATAAAAAAGCTAAAGTCATAACGCAAACCAATTCCAGATCCAATAGCAATATCTTCCAAAGATTTAATAGAATCAAAATTAGCCTTTGTGTCTGTAACATCATCTAAGACATTCCAAATATTACCAGCATCCATAAACAAAGCTCCATTCAAATTCCCAAATAATTTGTAACGGTATTCCAAACTAAAAGCGAGCTTCATGTTTGCTTCGTTAAATTCATTGTTGTTATCTGAACGACCTGGACCTAAATTATAAGCAGTCCAGGCTCTGTTGTCGTTAGAGCCACCTGCAAAAAAACTTTTTGAAAACGGAATACTTGTTGAATTTCCTAAAGGAATTGCAATCCCGAAAAAACTACGCAATGCCAAAACATTACTTCGTCCCAAATTCCAAAGTTTGATATGATCTATTTCGGATTTAATATATTGAGAAAATGGAACACCACTGATTTTATAAGCGCCCTCAGAATTATTTTCAAGATCAAAGAGTTTAGAAGTGGTATAAAGTAAATTACCTGCAAGCTCTAATTTTACTCTAAATATTGAAAAGTTTGTATCAAAAGGATTCTCTCGGCTGTTTCGAACATAATTAAAATTACTAGCCAAAATGAAATTATCTTGAACCAGTCGGCTTTTTCGTTCCTGGATATTTCGAACCGTTTGGTACTCATTTGGATTGGAATTCTTGTATAAGATGTCTCCATTCACTAAATTGATGAATTCGTCCGCTCGCGATTTTAAAAGTGTTTGCTGACCATTAGCGTTTGTGTTAAAAAAATCAGCCGGTGTAGAGTAGGAGTCAAGTGCAATAGATTGGAGTCGGTTGAAAGAATTTTGATATACACTAAAGTAGTTCGTTGGATTTAGATTTCTCACGTATTGTAAGTTGACTAAATCAAGCGTATTTGTTATTTTTTCAGATGGAAACCACTTGTATCTAAAAACACTATTGAAGGTTTGTTTGTCCAGTCCAATATTTGTTTGCCCTGTAAAACCAGTACTTATTTGTGTACTCGGTGACATGTATTTTGGGATGATTTTATCCGTATTTAAAGGAAAAAATAAGCGAGGAATATTAAGTTTAACATCCACACCTAACTCATTTATGTCAAAAAATCGATCTTCTGCACTGGCCCCATCCTTAGACGCACCAACAGCTCCTAGTGCCGAAATTTGAAGGGTTTCAGCGCCTTTAAAAACATTGCGAATGACAATTCCAGTGGTAAAAGAAAGTCCAACTTTTTGAATATTACTTTGTGAGACACTTACATCAAACCCTAAGCCGTATTTCTTCTTTGGTGTTAGGTAAATATTAGCGGTTAAAGTGGTATCCTGTGGGTTTTCCACGTATTCGATGTTAGGGTACTTAAATGTTTTTAATTCATTTAGGTAGCGATAGGTCCGTGCAAGATCCAAATCTTTATAAACACTGCCTTTTGTGATTAGGACAGCGTCGGTTAGGGCTTCGGGTCTGTATTTTAATTTTTCATAAGCATTTACATTATATGTATTGTAACTAACAGATTTTGAGACAGTTTTTGAGCGGTTTTCAAAAGTGGCATCTGTATATATATTTACCTCTTTAATTCGATATGTTTGAAACGGAACGCGCACAATTGAATCGTCGTTACGAATAATGCGATTTTGAATTTGCATTGAGACATTGACCTTGTTTTGTGTTCCAATAGTGTCATTTTCGTATCGGAGATATTGTTCTGAAAAATGATAAACTCCAGAATTCCTAAATGCATTGGTCAGACGCTTTCGTTCACTATCAAAATTAGATATCTTAAACTGATCTTCTATTTTTAGGTGAGAACCTTGTTTTAAGTTTTTGTATAATGTGTCGATTACAGGGGAGTCAATGCGCTCAGAAAGCGATCCTATAGAATAGGGAGTTCCTGTCTCGATTTCAAATTTCAGTGCAGCTCTTTTTAATCCAACGGTCTCAACCTTATAATTGACAGTTCGGTCAAACCAACCATTTGCAAAATAATACCGCTCTAGGTTTAGTTTTGTTTTATTTATTTTCAAAGAATCTAACAGAACGGGAGCTTCGCCTGTGTTTTTTAACCACCGATTAAATCCAATCGCCGAAGTTTTTAACTGATTAAGTTGTTTTTCTGAAAGCTTTGAAATTAAGCGTTGTTTTCGTTTGGGGTTTTTCTGAAGCCATGCTTTAAATATAGAATCTTTGTGAGGACGTGCTAAATTATAGATATGCAGTCCCAAAGGAGCCCCTAGGAACGAGGTGTTTTTTTTCTGAAATGATAAGTTGGTAAGTTCTTCTGATTTTTTCTTCTCACCGTTGATAAAAAAACTGTTTTCAGTCAATAAATAATCGGTTGCTTCAACCCGTTTTACAGCGTCACATGCCGTAAAAAAACAAGTCATTACAAATGCGATGGTTATTTTTATCAGTGTTTTCTTCAACAATCAATAAATAAAATTTAGCTTTACTGTCTAAATTAATAATAATCAAAAGTACGTTTTTTAGATGTTAACGAAAAGCCAAATAAAGTTAATCACGAGTTTGAAGCAAAAAAAGTTTCGAATGCAACATCAGTTGTTTGTTGTTGAAGGCATTAAAGTTGTTGAAGAGTTTTTAAAATCAGATTACGAACTAGATGCTATTTTTGCTGTGGACGATCGTTTTTCTCATTACAAGCAGAAGTTTACCAAAGTCAATTCCAAAGAACTTGCGAAAATCAGTGGATTTAGCACTCCTAATGCAGTATTGGCCACTTTTAAAATTCCAATACCTCTTGAAGTAGATTGGTCTTCCTTAGTAGTTGCGTTAGATGGCATTAACGACCCTGGAAACATAGGAACGATAATACGTCTATGTGATTGGTTTGGAATTGAGAATTTAGTATGTAGTGAAGATACAGTTGATTGCTACAACCCTAAAGTAGTGCAAGCAAGTATGGGGTCTCATACGCGGGTCAATATTTCGTATTTTGATTTGAAAAAAAATTTACCAGCCACTTCAAATTGTATGGGGACATTTATGGATGGTGAATCTATTTATGAGCAAAATCTACCCAAAACAGCTGTGATTGTTTTAGGCAATGAATCCAATGGTATTTCCGAAGAGTTAGAAGACCTGATGCGCGTCCGTCTATCTATTCCCAGATTTGGAAAATTGCAGCAAACAGAAAGTCTTAATGTTGCAAATGCAGCTGCAATTATTTTAAGTGAATTTAAAAGAGATTCTATTGAAAGGTAAAGTTGATAAACAATCCACGTGTCTGCATTTGAGCTATATAGCGAGTCCATCGACTGTTAGGATCAATATCTTTCACCAGTTCATCTTGCAGTGAAAAGACCCCACGAATTGAGGGTGTAAACTTGAACCAAGTCAAGTAAAGGTCGATTCCAATACCCAGTTCATAATACATATTATTTTTAGTAACCCTGAAAACGTTTTTACTATTGTCATCAGGATTGTCTTGTTGACTCGACAGGTTTAATGCCGTTGAAATTCCAGCGACTACAAATGGCTTAACATTGTTAATTCTCTTTGACGATAGTTTTACTAACAAAGGGATGTGTATAAATGTAGATTGAATTTCTCGTACAAGATCTTTGTCTTCAAATGCAATTCCAGTAAAATAAGTTTGGCTGTAGTTTAATTCGCGCCTCGAAATTACCAGTCCTGGCTCAAGACGAATATCTACATAGTCATTGATTCTAACGTTTCCAATAAGCCCTACATTAAATCCAGTAGACTTCATTACTTGAATGTCTTTGACGTCAGTGTAATAGTCAAAATTATAATCATAAATGTTAAATCCTAAATAATATCCATAGGACAAACGTGCTTTGTCAAAATTCTCATTATTTATAACGCGTTCTTTACTTAGAAGCTGTGCACTCGAAAATTGAACAGAACATAAAATAAAAAAGAATGATAAAACGTGCTTCATGATTATTTTTTTGTTGCAGTATAAATGGTAGCAACTCCAAATGTTTGCGGGAGGGCTTTCGAGTTTATAAACCCTGTTTTATCCAAAATATTGTTAAAAGCGTTGCCATAAGGAAATTTAGAAGCGGATTTACTCAAATAAGTGTATGCAGATTTGTCTTTGGAAAAAAGTTTTCCTACTAGAGGTAAAATAACATTAGAGTGTAAATAATATCCTTGTTTGAAAGGAAACTTTGTTGGTACGGACGTTTCTAAAACTACAAATATCCCACCAGGTTTTAAAACTCTCAATATTTCGGCTAAGCCAACTTCAAGATTTTCAAAATTACGAACACCAAAGGCAACAGTGATTGCATCAAAAGTACTGTCATCAAAAGGAAGGTTTTCAGAATCACCGACCACCATATCAATAGTTTTATGTAATTCTTTATTTAATATTTTTTTCCGACCCACTTCCAGCATCCCCTCGCTAATGTCCAATCCAATAATTTGGGCCGCATTGGTCCGAGTTAAATTAATAGCTAAATCGCCAGTTCCCGTAGCAATATCAAGAATATTCTTTGGCTGTGTATCAGCCACAAGTTGAACGACTTTGTTTCGCCATTTAATATCAATTCCAAAGGATATGACACGATTTAATCCATCGTACTCATTTGAGATTGTATCAAACATTTGAGCGATTTGTTCTTTTTTGCCAAGTTCGCTATCTTTATAAGGAGTAATTTTTTCAGACATATGTGGTGAGACCTTTCTAAGTATTTTCAATGCAAAGAAATACAATTCATAAACAAATCCCTAAAAATAACGTATATTTGAGCATCTTTTTAATTGATAATTAATGAAAATTATTATAGCCGGTGCAGGTGAAGTTGGGTTTCACTTAGCGAAGCTTTTGTCTTACGAATCACAAGAGATCACACTTATTGATTTGAACAAAGAGAGCCTCGTATTTGCTGATACCCATTTGGATATAAAAGTTATTAGAGGAGATGCAACCTCAATTTCTGTACTGAAAGAGGCACGAATTTTAAATTCAGATTTATTTATTTCTGTAGCTTCTTCTGAGACTTCCAATATCACCGCTTGCGTATTGGCCAAACAATTGGGTGCAAAACGAACTATCGCAAGAATTTCGAACCCAGAATTTATAAATCATAAAGACGAAGTTGGTTTCACCAAATTTGGTATAGATGAGCTTATTTCACCTGAATCTTTGGCGGCGGCTGAAATTGAACTACTACTGAGTCAGTCGGTATTTAATGATACTTACGAATTTGAACAAGGTGCGCTAACGATGCTTGGATTGTCACTTTCCAAAGACGCTAAAATTATTAATAAATCTGTAAAAGTTGCAGCCCAATTGCTTTCTGACATCCATTTTATTCCTATTGTGATACAGCGTTCTGGATCGCATCAAACCATAATTCCGCGAGGAGATACTGTTTTTAAGGACGGAGATCGTGTTGTTTTTATCACTTCCGAAGGAGGTGATGAAGAACTCTGTAAACTTACAGGAAAGAAAAAAACTGAAATTAAAGACGTAATGATTTTAGGAGGGGGTAAAATTGGATCTAAAACTGCATGTGATCTTTCTAAAAGTTTCAATATTAAACTTGTCGAAAAACTTAAAGATAGAGCTTTTGATTTAGCAGAACAACTTCCAAACACCTTGGTGATTAATGGAGACGGTCGAAATGTTGCACTTTTAGAAGAGGAGAATATCAAAGATATGGATGCATTTATTTCTGTAACTGGAAATTCTGAAACTAATATTATGTCGTGTTTAGTAGCCAAATCAAAGGGGGTTAAAAAAACCATCGCATTGGTTGAAAACATGGATTATTACGAGCTATCACATTCAATTGGTGTCGATACGCTCATTAATAAAAAACTTCTTGCTGCCAATAGTATTTTTAGATACATCCGAAAGGGAGATGTAGTAGCAATGACCAAACTTAGCAATTTGGATGCAGAACTGCTTGAGTTTGTAGTGAAACCGACATCTAAGATATGTGATCAGTATATCAAAGAGATCGAATTTCCTCTCTCTGCGATTATTGGGGGTGTGATTAGAAATGAAGAAGGGTTCATAGCCTTGGGAGATTTTAAAATCGTTTCAGGCGACCGTGTCGTTGTTTGTTGCTTACCTCAATCTATCAAAAAAATTGAGAGCTACTTTTACTAACCCATCCTGTTAATGAAACTCAATTATAAAATTATATTTCACTTTTTTGGTCTTTTATTGTTGTTCAATGGGGGCTTTATGTTGTTAGCTGCTCTCTTAAGTTTTTGTTATAAAGATGGCGAGACTTTTAGTTTATTTCTAGCGGGTATTTCTGTGTTATTGTTTGGAATCTTAGCTATGTTTTTTACTCGAGATCACACCAAAGAAATGAACAAGCGTGAGGGGTATTTGGTGGTTACTTTTGGTTGGATTGTGATGACCCTGTCCGGGACACTTCCATATCTATTTACCGGAGTTATTCCTGATTTTACAAATGCTTTTTTTGAAACCATCTCAGGATATACCACAACGGGTTCTACTATATTGAATGATATAGAGTCACTCCCCAGAGGCATCTTGTTTTGGAGGAGCTTAACTCATTGGATAGGGGGGATGGGAATTATTGTATTAGCAATTGCGATTTTACCACTGTTAGGAATTGGAGGTATGCAGCTTTTTGCAGCAGAAGCTCCTGGGCCTAGTGCCGATAAATTACATCCACGAATAACAGATACAGCCAAACGATTGTGGCTTATTTATTTTGGATTTACAGCAGCCGAAACTTTGTTTTTATCCCTAGCGGGTATGTCCTTTTTTGATGCGCTTAATCACTCTATGAGTACTCTTTCAACTGGTGGTTTTTCAACTAAAAATGCGAGTATGGCATTTTGGAATGATTCTCCTTTGATACAGTACATAGTCATCTTTTTTATGTTCTTAGCAGGAACTAATTTTGTATTGAGTTATTTCGTGTTTAAAGGAAATGTAAGCAAAGTAGTAAGGGACGAGGAATTTAAGTTGTATTTTAAATTGACAATCCTTTTTTCACTTATTGTAGGGGGAATTATTTATCTCAATACTTTTTTAGAAAGTAGTTCAGCGTTTACTCATCCCGCGATTTGGGGTGTTGGCGAAGGGTCTTTTAGGCATGCACTTTTTCAAGTCGTAGCAATTTTAACAACCACTGGTTTCGTGTCATCAGATTTTACTTTATGGTCACCACTATTAGTAGTGTTTTTCTTTGGGTTGATGTTTCTTGGAGGATCTGCAGGGAGTACTTCAGGTGGGGTAAAAATAGTACGACATTTACTGCTTTTAAAAAATGGGTTTTTAGAGTTTAAGCGTTCATTACATCCAAGTGCGATTTTACCTGTTCGTTACAACAATAAATCTGTTTCTGGAGACATTGTATTTAATGTACTTGGTTTTTTTATTCTCTACATGCTATCCTTTATTGTAGGGGCATTAGGATTTGCACTTTTGGGTCTCGATTTTCAATCTGCTGTAGGAGTAGCTGCTTCAAGCTTGGGGAACGTTGGTCCTGCGCTTGGAGAGTTCGGGCCTTCTCATAACTTTTTTGCAATGCCTACAGCCGGAAAATGGTGGGCAGCATTTTTAATGCTGATTGGAAGATTAGAATTATTCACAGTTCTGATCTTATTTACTCCTTTTTTCTGGAGAAATCGATAAAAACAATTTTTAGCTAGCTTACGGCTTTTTTGATACGACTGATTGCTTCGATAATTTGATCTTGAGACGCTGCATAGGATATGCGGATACAATTTGGATTTCCAAACGCATCTCCTGTAACAGTAGCCACCAAAGCAGCTTCTAACAAGTACAAAGAAAAGTCTGTAGCGTTCTCAATAAGTGTCCCGTTTAGTGTTTTGCCAAAAAAGGCAGTGACATCTGGGAATACATAAAAAGCACCTTCGGGCGTATTGCAAGTAAATCCATCAATATCTTTTAATAATCCGAGAATCAAATCGCGACGCACTTTAAACTCGTCAATCATATATTGAACTTTCGTAGGGGATGCCTCTAAGGCTGTAATTACAGCACGTTGAGCAATACAATTTGCACCACTTGTAATTTGTCCTTGCATTTTGTTACATGCGCGTGCAATGGCTTCTGGAGCTCCAAGGAAACCAATTCGCCAGCCTGTCATTGCAAATGCTTTAGAGACTCCGTTAACGGTTATAGTTCGGTCATACATGTCCTCAAATTCAGCCATGCTTGCATGGCCACCAATAAAATTGATATGCTCGTAAATTTCATCAGAAACGATATAAATATTAGGATGATTTTTTAAAACATCTGCTAAAGCTCTAAGCTCGGTTTTGCTGTAAACAGATCCGCTTGGATTACAAGGGGAGCTGAACCAAATCATTTTAGTGTTTGGTGTAATAGCCGCCTCTAGTTGCTGAGGTGTCATTTTAAAGTCATTCTCAATAGAGGTCACTACTTCAACAGGAATACCATCAGATAATTTAACGATATCAGCGTAGCTCACCCAATATGGGCAAGGTAAGATCACTTCGTCTCCTTTGTTTAGTAGTACCAAGGCTACATTTGCCAAACATTGTTTTGCTCCTGTAGAAACCACAATTTGAGAGGGCTGGTAGTTGATATTATTGTCACGTTTAAATTTGGTGATGATGGCTTGCTTTAATTCCGCATATCCATCTACTGGGGTGTATGAATTGTAGTTTTCGTCGATGGCTATCTTGGCAGCATTTTTGATGAAATCAGGAGTATTAAAGTCTGGCTCTCCCAAACTCAACCCTATAATGTCTTTGCCTTCGGCTTTTAATTCTCTTGCTTTGGCCGCCATCGCTAGTGTGGCTGATGTGGCCATATTTAAAATTCTTTCAGAAAGTAATTGGTTCATTGTTGTTCTTTTATGCTTGTAGTAAAGGTTTTGTGCCCATTTCTTTCAGGTATTTAAAATGGGCTATGATTGCTTTTCGTGTGGTTTCAAATTCGTTATAAGGTAAGTTAAATTCTTGTGCAGTTTTCTTTACAATTTCAGCAATTTTACCGTAGTGAATATGTGATATATTTGGAAAAATATGGTGTTCTACTTGGTGGTTTAATCCTCCAGTAAACCAGTTAATCAATCTGTTTTTTGGTGAAAAGTTAACTGTTGTTTTAAGTTGGTGAATTGCCCATGTATTTTTCATTGTGCCATCAGTTTCTGGCATTGGCATTTCTGCTTCGTCCATTACATGAGCCAATTGAAAAACAATACTGAGAATCAGTCCTGCGGTGTAGTGCATTACGAAAAAACCTATTAGAACTTTATACCACGCAATATCCAAAATCAACATTGGAAGTGCAATCCATAAACCTAAGTAAATTACTTTTGAAATAACGAGTGTGCTCCAGTTTAAGAATGGATTTGGAAATTTTCCGTAGGAAAGTTTCCGCTTCATATACCGCTTCATCTGTAGAAAATCGGTAGTAATTGCCCAATTAATAGTTAGTAAACCATACAGTAAAACCGAGTAAATATGTTGGAATTTATGGTAACGTTTCCATTCTGTGTGTTTGGTGAATCGCAATACACGACCTGCATCTAAATCTTCGTCGTGTCCGTGAATGTTGGTGTAAGTGTGGTGCAATACATTGTGTTGAACCTTCCAGTTATAAACATTGCCAGCAAGGATATAAATACTCCCTCCCATAATGTTATTGACCCATGACTTGTTAGAAAATGAGCCATGATTTCCGTCATGCATAACATTCATTCCAACTCCGGCCATTCCAACCCCCATCACTACTGTAAATAGGATTTGGAGCCATCCAGGCATATTAATTGTAAGTATTAAAAAATACGGCACAAGAAAAATTGAAAACATCACAATGGTTTTGGTCCAAAGTTTCCAGTTTCCAGAGCGTTTAATTTTATTTTCTTTAAAATAATTATTAACTCGACCGTTTAAAGTTTTAAAAAACTTAGCAGAATCTTTTCTCGAAAATGTGATGGTTGATTTTGTCATGAGTTGTTATTGTTATTTTGATGGAAAATAATAATCAAATGTAAATAATAAAAAAGTTTAGAGCGAGAGAATTCTTAACATTTAACATTTTAATGGCTATTTTTGCAGAAAACTTACCAAGTTATGCTTTTAATTCAGAAATATTTTCCTAACCTTTCAGAAATTCAACTCAAACAGTTTGAAGCATTGCAAGAATTGTATGAAGAATGGAATTCGCAAATTAATGTGATTTCCAGAAAAGATATTGAGGCGCTATATTTGCGTCATGTTCTTCATTCGTTGTCTATTGCAAAATTAATACAGTTTAATTCAGGGGCTCAAATTTTAGATATTGGGACCGGAGGTGGATTTCCAGGAATTCCGTTAGCCATTTTATTTCCTGATGTAAAATTTCATTTGGTAGATAGTATCAACAAGAAATTAAAGGTCGTCAATGGTGTTGCACAAAGTTTGGGTTTGGATAATGTCAAAACCACACATGCCAGAGCCGAATCAATTAAAGGTTACTATGATTTTATTATAAGTCGTGCTGTGACCAATATGCCTGATTTTGTGGGATGGGTCAAAAATAGAGTTGCTAAAAAAAACACACACTCAATCAAAAACGGAATCCTATATCTTAAAGGCGGTGATTTAACAGAAGAGCTTAAGCTCTACACAAAAACTACTCTGTACGATTTAAGTACTTATTTTGAAGAAGATTTTTTTGAAACCAAAAAAATAGTACATCTCCCACTTAAATACAAGGGCAAGTAATTTAAAAAGTAGCTACTAAATTAAGGGTTAGTCCTGCGTTTTTACTCACGGGTCTACACACTCCTCCAACACATAACAAGCCTCCTCGTTGGCGTCCATAATTGATTCCCACACGCGTGGAGCCTTTTGTGTAGCTCCCTCCTAGGTTGAAAAAATGAATTTTAGTATTTTCAGTTATTTTACTCTCCTCGTAGTTGTAGGAGTCATTAAGGTATACCCCAAATTTTGAATTAAAAAAATACTCGATGGTGCCCCCCGCCCAGTTTCGAGCATCATCATTTGTAGAAAGATGCTGTAACTCCAGTCTAACGGATTTACCCGCTTTAAATTTATAAGTGCTTTCAGCAATCCCAATCCAAGCATTTACAAAATCATCGGCCCCTTTAGATTCTAAAAACCCTTTGTTATAACTTAGGTTTATATAAGTAAATATAGATTTTAATTTAGGAGACCATTTTTTACGAATTTCAGCATTGATTTCTGAATAAAGTTTGTCGTCAAAATTCAATAATTCTGTTTCATAAGTTAAATCATCACCTGTAAAATATGGTGTTCCTGAAGGGTCGGAATAACTGTTTGTTAGATTTGCCCAGTATGCCCAATTTGCGCTTAGTTTTGTTCCGTATTTACCTCCAAAAAGAGTGCCTTTTTTTATATTGTAAAACACATCTATAGACTCTCCAATCTCCCCAGATTTGATTAATGGAGTGCCATAATTTTCAATAACTAGCCCTGGTTGGGATTGATAGATATAGATATTGGCAAGTGTATAATCATGTTGTTTGGTCAACGCAGGCAAGTAGTTCATACTCAGTTGTGTTGTTGGATTGTTGTTAAGGTTTAGAAAACTTCTTTCCGAGAAAAATCGCATATTTTCAAGTCTTCTAAAAGTAGAGCCAATTCCAAATCCTTTTTGAGAATAACCAATATTCCATGTGATTGCATTTCCGTCAAATAATACTTGCTCTGAAAATGATACTATATTTGGAATGACATTATTAAGACGTACATCTTCACTTTTGTATATGTATTCAAAGTTGGTATATATATTTTTGTATTCTAAATCAAGTTGAGCTCCAAATGAATTTACCAACTCAGGAATTTCAATTGTAGTTTGTGGATTTGAAGCTTCACTTTTATATTCTTCTTGTTTACCTACATAACTCAGTCCTAGTTTTAAACTATTAAGGCTTTCTATTTGAAAAGCATTTGCAATGTCAAATTGAGTTTCAAATCCAAAAACATTGGAGTCTGAAACATCAAAACCCTTACGGTGTTTACCGTAAAGTGCCGTTAATCTCAAATAGTTTGTTGGGTCATAAACAATTTTACCTCCTCTTAGAGCATTATTAACGCCTAGAGCACGGTCTTCCCAAGCTCGTAAAATAAGACCACTGCCAAACTGAACATAGTAATGTCCGAGAGTAATGTCTAGTTTATTATTGCTATAATTAAGATAGAATGTCCCTAGTCCTATTTCTTTGTCAAATAATCTACTGTAATTTAGCAGGGGTTCTGGTACATAGCTTTCTAATTGAAATCCACTAGAAAACCGATCTGAAATTTGATAATCAATTCTTAAATAACTATTTGCTCTTAATTTTTCTTCCTCATCAAAGTCCTTAATAGCATCGTCATTCAAATACCATTGTGAATTAGACTCGAAACTAACATTGAGGCGTTCTATAATTTTATTAAAACTACTTTTCTCTTCGGTTTCTTGTGAATGAATCGCTACAGTGATAAGTGAAACAAGCGCTACAAGGATTTGTTTATTCATTTTAATGGATTTTAATTATTTAATCAAATACGAGTTAAGTTGATGCGAGTACCCCCTCGAAATAAAGTGTTTAGTCCGGCTTGAAAGCGTTAGTCTTTCAGGGCGACAATTTTTTCGTAAAGTTCATCTTCAAACCCGGGTGTGTATCCAGTATGTTTGAATACAATCTCACCAGATTTAATAATAATTGTGTAGGGAACTGTGCTTACACCAAAAGCACGTTTTAAATCGCTGTTTTCATCCAGCAAAATTTCAAACTCCCATCCTTTACCATTAATCATTGGTCTGACTCGTTTGGCAGTTCTGGGATCGTCAATTGAGACTGCATAATAAATTACACCTGTTTCTGAAACCCAATCGTCATATACATCTGCGACAGCATCCAATTCGTTTTTACATGGAACACACCATGTTGCCCAAAGCGAAACTACAATGAGATCATTTTCAGCAGCGATTTCACCCAAGGTCGTGTTGGAGCCAGATAGTGTTTTCAGGGTTGTGTTTGGTAATTGTTCTTGTGCAAAAAGTGTGAAGCTCAAGCTAAATACTAAAATATATATAGTTTTTTTCATAACAATGTTTTTATACTCACTACAAACATATTATTATTTTGTTTAATAAAATGAATAATTTGATAAACTAAATATACAAAATACTATTTAACTTAATATGCAATTTTGATTTACCTCGAGATGCTGGTTTTTTAAAGTGATCTACTAAACGTTTAATTAACAATAATAGTTACAACGCAAAGGAAGTCGGTGTAGAAAGAACTCAATATTTTGTTAAACCAAAATAAACATACATAAAAAAGTCAGTATTTTTTTAGGCCTTATTTAAAGAAGATTACCGAACTTATTAAAATTTATAGTTTTCACACACAAAAAAGCCACTCATTGAGTGGCTTTTTGAATTGAAATCAATGGGTTATTCTCCTAAAAAAGGATAGCGATAATCTGTTGGTGTTACAAAGGTTTCTTTAATCATTCGTGGTGAAACCCAACGTAATAAATTCTGAGCAGACCCTGCTTTGTCGTTGGTTCCAGAAGCACGTGCTCCCCCAAAAGGTTGTTGTCCTACAACAGCACCCGAAGGCTTGTCATTAATATAAAAGTTTCCAGCAGCATTTTCTAGCAATTTAGTAGCTAATGTAGCTGCATATCTATCCGTTGAAAAGATAGCGCCTGTCAGCGCATATTCGCTTGTTTCGTCTACAAGTTTTAAAGTGGCTTCATATGCAGAGTCTTCATAAACATAGACTGTCATCACAGGGCCAAATAATTCGGTGCTCATTGTTGCATAGTTTGGATTGGTCGTTTCAATAAGTGTTGGTTCTATAAAGTAACCTTTACTCTTGTCATAGTTTCCTCCAGCAATAATAGTTGCATCAGCATCTTCTTTAGCTCGATCTATAAATCCTGCAAGCTTATCAAAGGACCCTTCGTGAATTACTGCTGTTATAAAGTTTGTTAGATCTTCAGGCGATCCCATTTTAAATGTTTTCATTTCTGAAATTAAAAAGGCTTTAATTTCAGGCCACAAGCTTTGAGGAATGTAGGCTCTAGAAGCTGCGCTGCATTTTTGCCCTTGAAACTCATAAGCACCTCTTAACATTCCGGTCGCAACCTGTTTGGCATGTGCCGAAGGGTGTGCGACTATAAAATCTTTTCCACCTGTTTCGCCAACAATCCTCGGATAAGTTTTGTAGTTGTGAATATTAGTTCCAACTTGTTTCCAAAGTTCTTTAAAAATGTGGGTTGATCCTGTAAAGTGAAGTCCAGAAAAATCGGGGCTCGCCAAAACGGTATCCGTAATCATCACAGGATCTCCAAAAACTACATTAATGACTCCTGGGGGGATACCAGCTTCTTCAAAAATATCCATAATAATTTTTGCAGAATAGGCTTGACTGTCACTTGGTTTCCATACCACAACATTACCCATTAAGGCCATACAGGCAGGAAGATTCCCCGCGATGGATGTAAAGTTAAATGGAGAAACTGCATAGGTAAACCCTTCGAGGGGTCGGTATTCGATTCGATTCCAAGCGGCACTCGTACTTTGAGGTTGATCTTTATAAATATCGATCATAAACTGAACGTTGAATCTTAAGAAATCTACAAACTCACAGGCAGCATCAATCTCAGCTTGAAAAACTGTTTTAGATTGTCCAATCATTGTAGAGGCATTTATTTTTGCTCGATATGGCCCCGCTATTAATTCGGCTGCACGAAGAAAAATTCCTGCACGTTGTTCCCAAGGGAGTTGTGACCAAGATTTTCGCGCTTCCAAAGCGGTAGCAATCGCTGTTTCTACATGCGTTTTTTCAGCGGTATGATACGACCCTAAAACATGCTGATGATCGTGCGGAGGATGCATTGTTTGTGTGTTTCCTGATCTTATATATTTGCCATTTATGTACATTGGAACTTCTAGAGTTTCCTTTAGCATTGTCTTATAAGTTGAGAGTACTTCTTCACGTTCCGGAGAACCTGGCTCATATGATTTGACAGGTTCATTTATTGCAACTGGAACCTTAAAAAATCCTTTTCCCATGATGTTTGTTTTTTTAGTGTGTGCTATTAAAGTGTAAAACTACACTTTATAGTCGATGTTTAAGTTTAAAATGTAGTTTAATTTTGTGCAAATGAGGCACTTAATTTAAAAGTTGGAATTGTGACCTTGAATTGTTCTGAATTGGAGGGATTTACCATTAGGTAGCTACCTTTCATAGCTCCAAAAGGAGATTTCAAAACACATCCTGAGTTGTATGTGTGACGATCACCAGGTAAAAGAATGGGTTTTTCGCCAACCACTCCTTCACCAATCACAATTTCATTTTCGTTCAGGGCTTCCATGATAATCCATTTTCTCGCAATTAGCTGTGCAACTTCGTGACTTTTATTTTCAATAACAACTCCATAACTAAATGCATAATGAATACAGTCATCCTTGTAGAAGGTGCCTTCAAAGTTGGATTCTATTGAAATTTTAATTCCTTTGGTAATTTGCTCAATCATAGCGTATAAAAATAGTAAATTTAGTCAAACTAAAAAATTATTTAATAAAAAGCTCTGTCTTGTTGTGTCTGTATTATAAAATAGGAATTAAATTCCAAGCGTATTAATTACCTATTTGTGTAGAAGTGCCTTCTCCAAAACCTACGATGCGATCGTAGCGTGCACCCAAGTCTCTATAATAAACGAGTACTTTATAGTTGTTTTCAGTTTCATAAAAATCACCACTAATCACACCTTCCTCTAATTTTCCTTGAGCATTCACAAGTACGTATTTGTAATTGTAAAATCCTTGTTTTAGTTTTATGGCAATTTCATAAACGCCACTCTCTGGGTTGAAAACCATTTGATTAGAAGAGTTTAAGGCGTAATTATTAAAGGCTCCGTAAACATAGATGGATTCATTTGACAGTTCTGGATTTAAGAGTGAAAAATGAACAACGGTATAATCAGCCTCAATGGAAGGGTTGTCACGATCTAAAATAGTAATTTGAAAATTCCCGTTGATGTCTGGATTGTAAGTATAGCCTCTGTTATATCGATTGCTGTCCAAATATAAATAACTGTGATATAAATCCTCCAATTCAGTAAACTGAACTCCTAAATTTGTTCCTCTTACATCTTTAGTTTCGAAATATAAATACTCGTTTCCACCCCAAAAAGAGGATTCAGTGGTATAGCGATAAATCAATTCATTTCCTAAGATATATTGAGGTTTCAAACCCGAAATAGCTGTTTTTAAGTTGTTGTTTTGAAGGATCACTGTGTTAACTGTTTGTTTGGGGTTATTAAAATTGTAGTTGGTTGTATTAATTACAAAATCAACGGATTGTTTTGTGTTTACATGCCTTACATCACGCGATCGTTTTAGTTGTATTCCAACATTTGCTAAGTTTTCATAGACCATAAACTTACGGCTAAACACAATTTGGTCGTTTTCATCATAAATTTTAATTAAATAATTACCGGTTACCTTGAGTCGTGTTTGTTTATTGGGAATTTGGAGTCGATAATTAGAATAAATTTGATAGGTATTGAAAGAGTTTTCATAATTCACAATTCGTAAGTTGTCGAGTCCCTGAAGGTATTCAGACTTCATTAAGTTAGATTCAGTCCAATCATAATTATAATGTTCAATGACATAATAGTAGTCCTCCTCATCCGGGCTCAGTACGTCAAATTCTAAATACAAGCGTTCATTTAAAGTTAAAATGGGTAATTCAGATTGATTGGTATTGCTTTTGAAGTTGATTGTTTTAACGAAATCATTTGGTTCAACTTCTTTTATTTGTGAAAAACTAGTAGTAGACACCAGTAAAAGAAATGAAATATAAATATGTTTAAGCATGTGAATTTTATAAAATACAACGTAAATATAAACAAATTTTGTACCTAAAATAAATTGCAGACTTTTATTAAAAAAATGTTAGTATTTATTGTGTAAACTGTACATTAAATTTGTAATTTTGCAGCGTTTTTTAGATAATAATTCAACAAAAATTACCTATGTCCAACGACATCCGAATTAAAAAAGGGTTAGATATTAAGTTAGTAGGGGAGGCAGCCTTAATAAAAAGTGATGCCATTAAAAGTAACTTTTACAGTATTAGACCTGAAGATTTTCACGGACTCACACCTAAATTATTAGTAAAAGCGGGCACCAAAGTGCAAGCTGGTGAGCCTATTTTTTACGATAAATCCAACGAATCTATTCAATTTGTTTCACCTGTTTCTGGAGAAATTGTTGAAATTTTAAGAGGTGAGAAACGTCGTATATTAGAAGTTAAAATCCAAGCCGATAAAACTCAAACATTTTTGGACCACCAAAAAATTGAAGTTGAAAGTGCAAAAGCTGAAGAAATTAAAGCAAAATTACTAGCTTCTGGTTGCTGGCCTTTTATCATGCAACGTCCCTATGATGTGATTGCAAATCCAGAGAGCACTCCAAAAGGAATTTTTGTTTCTGCCTATGCTTCTGCTCCTTTAGCAGCCGATTATGATTTTGTATTAACAGATAAAAAAGCAGAACTACAAGCAGCCGTTACTGCCCTTTCAAAATTAACTACTGGAAATATAAATGTGAGTGTTTCTAAAGATTCACATTCTCCTTTTACCAATTTAGAAGATGTTGTAACTCATAAGGTTTCAGGGCCACACCCATCAGGAAATGTCGGAACTCTCATCAATAAAATCGACCCTATAAATAAAGGTGAAGTTGTTTGGACCGTAACGCCTCAAGATTTGGTTATTATTGGTGAATTACTTTTAACAGGTAAATTCAATGCCGAACGTATAGTGGCACTTGCCGGATCAGGTATCAAAGAGCCACGCTATTTAGTTACTAAAATTGGTAGCGAAATCGCAACCATGGTTTACGACCGTGGGATTGAAAAAGATGCGCATGTAAGAATTATTTCTGGAAATGTTTTAAGTGGAAAAGAAATTAAACCAGATGGCTATTTAGGGTATTACTCTAATGTGGTAACGGTGATTCCAGAAGGAGATGATTATGAATTTTTTGGATGGAATAAACCTGTTTTTAACAAGATATCCACCTCAAGGGCTTTGACGTTTTCGTGGATGACTCCAAATAAAAAATTTGACTTAAACACCAATACAAACGGAGAACATAGAGCTTTTGTAATTACAGGATCTTATGAAGAAGTTTTTCCATTAGATATCTTTCCAATGCAAATTCTAAAGGCTTGTATGTATCAAGATCTTGACGAAATGGAGGCACTTGGAATGTATGAAGTAGCGCCCGAAGATTTTGCGTTGACTGAATTTGTATGTGTGTCTAAACAACCACATCAAAAAATAATTAGAGAAGGACTAGACTTAATGCTTAAAGAAATAGGATAAAATGAGTTTAAAGAATAAATTACATACCATTAAAGAAAAGTACAGAGACACAAAAATGGCTCCTGCTTTCAATGCCTTACACACCTTTTTATATTTACCAAACGAAATCACGCACAATGGTACGCACATCAAGGCTGCCGATGATTTAAAGCGTACCATGAATACCGTCATTATGGCTATGGTACCTTGTTTGATTTTTGGAATGTTTAATGCGGGTTACCAACACCATTTGGCACTGGGAACTATTGAGTCTGCTCAAGGTTTTTTAGGTGGATCTTTTTGGACTTGGAGCAATTTAGTCATAGGAATGTGGAAAGTATTGCCTTTGGTAGTTGTATCTTATGGAGTTGGATTGGCAATCGAATTTTTGTTTGCAGTTATTAAAGGACACGAAGTTGAAGAAGGTTACTTAGTAACCGGAATGTTAGTGCCACTCATCGTTCCTATTGATTTACCGCTTTGGATGCTTGCAGTTGCCGTCGCTTTTGGCGTGGTTATTGGAAAAGAAGTCTTTGGAGGTACAGGGATGAATATTTTGAATCCTGCACTGACCATTCGTGCCTTCCTATTCTTTGCGTATCCAACATGGATGAGTGGAGATAAAGTTTGGGTTCACGGAGCAGTGGAACGTGCTGGAACAGCAGATGCCATTTCAGGTGAAACAATTTTAGGTAGTTATGCTCAAAACAATTCAGTGATCTATGATTATTGGGATATGTTCTGGGGGATCATCCCAGGTTCTGTAGGAGAAACCTCAAAATTGTTAATCATTTTGGGAGCTCTCTTTTTAATATTTACAAAAATTGGAAGCTGGAGAATCATTTTAAGCACCCTTATAGGAGCCCTTACAATGGGACTGATTTTTAACGGCGTTGTAGATGCGGGTTGGATTTCAAGTTCAAGCAAGTTTTACGGATTAATGAGTGTTCCATTTTGGCAACATTTAATAATAGGAAGTATTTTATTTGGAGCCGTATTTATGGCAACCGATCCTGTAACAGCTGCCCAAACCAACAAAGGAAAATGGATTTATGGATTTTTGATTGGGTTTATCTCCATCATGATTCGAGTGTTTAACCCTGCCTATCCAGAAGGTGTCTTTTTAGCCATTCTTCTGATGAATGTATTTGCGCCAACCATCGATCATTATGTGGTTCAAGGAAATGTCAAAAAACGAATGAAACGTCTTAATGTTAAAACTGCATAAATATGAGTACTAATACAGACACAAACAAATACACGATTCTATTTGCCATTGCAATGGTGGTAATCGTAGGATCCTTGTTAGCCTTTACAGCCTCTTCTTTGAAACCAAATATTCAAGAGAACAAGCGTATGGAAACACAGCAAAACATTCTGTATGCAATGGGAGTCAATGAAAACGGTGCTTCAGACATCAAGTTTATTGGAACCGATAAAGTGGCTGGAGAATTTTCAAAATACATCTCAAAACAATTAATAATTAATGCAGATGGTACTTCTGAAGAAAATACAGAAGCCTACCTTATCGACGTCAAAAAAGAACAAGCCAAAACTAAAAACGGAGGCACTCGTTTATTGCCTTTATTTTTAGGAGAGAAAGAAGGAGAATCATTTTACATTATACCTATCAGAGGAAAAGGACTGTGGGATGCCATTTGGGGTTATGTAGCTTTGGATGAAAACATGGTTGTTCAAGGTGCCTTTTTTGACCATGCTGCCGAAACTCCTGGTTTGGGAGCCAACATCAAACAACGTTATTTTATGGATGATTTTGTGGGTGAAAAATTATTATCAGAAGATGGTACTTTTAAAGGAATTACAGTCGCCAAAGGAAATAACGATCCTAAAAACTTAACTAAAGATGACTATGAAGTCGATGCTTTGGCAGGGGCAACAATTACTGGAGATGGCGTGTCTGCAATGATAAAAAAGGATTTAAAATTGTATTTACCATACTTTAAAAATTTAAAAAATCAATTGAACTAACATGGGACTACTTTCAAAAAAAGATGCCAAATTAATAACGGATCCGTTAGCAGATAACAACCCAATTACAATTCAAGTTTTGGGGATATGTTCAGCCTTAGCAATTACGGCAGAACTCAAAGCATCCCTAGTAATGGGAATTGCAGTACTGTTCGTTTTAGGAATTGGAAATGTTGTCATCTCGTTGATGCGAAATATTATTCCTTCTAAAATTAGAATTATCGTTCAACTTATTGTTGTAGCGTCCTTAGTAATTATTGTCGATCAAGTACTCAAAGCCTATGCATATGAGTTAAGTAAAACACTCTCTGTATTTGTTGGATTGATTATTACCAACTGTATTATCATGGGACGATTTGAAGCCTTTGCCCTTGGAAATGGGCCATGGAAATCTTTCTTAGATGGTATCGGAAATGCATTTGGATACGCAGTGATACTTATAGCGGTAGGGTTTTTTAGAGAACTTTTAGGGTCTGGAACCCTTTTTGGAGTTCCAGTACTTGGAGATCCCATTGAGAAAACGGGACTCTACTCCATAGGATATGAAAACAATGGATTTATGCTTATGCCCCCAATGGCCTTGATAATTGTAGGTCTTATTATTTGGGTACAACGTAGTAGAAACACAACATTAATTGAAGATAAATTTCTTTAGTAAGAATTTAAATAAAAGACAATGATAGAACACATCGAATTATTTTTCAAATCAATTTTCATTGATAATATGGTGTTTGCGGTTTTCTTGGGTATGTGCTCATATTTAGCCGTCTCTAAAAAAGTAGCAACCGCTGTTGGACTTGGTGCCGCCGTCATTTTTGTACTTGCCATCACAGTGCCTCTAAACTGGTTGTTAGACCAATATTTATTACAACCTGGTGCATTAGTTTGGTTAGGTCCAGAATTTGCAGAATATGACCTTAGTTTCCTTTCGTTCATTATGTTTATAGCAACGATAGCAACCATGGTTCAGCTCGTAGAAATTGTAGTTGAAAAGTTTTCACCATCTCTCTACAATTCACTAGGTATTTTCTTACCCTTAATCGCGGTAAACTGCGCGATACTTGGAGGCTCTTTGTTCATGCAAGCGCGTGAAATCGAAACTTTAGGGCTGGCTGTTAATTACGGCATATCATCAGGAATTGGTTGGTTTTTAGCCATTTTAGCCATTGCTGCCATTCGCGAAAAAATCCGTTATTCTAATGTACCTGCACCTCTTAGAGGTTTAGGGATAACATTCATTGTTACTGGACTTATGGGGATTGGTTTTTTAAGTTTTGGTGGAATGCTAACAGGAGGTGACGAAGAAGTAAAAGAAGCCCCAAAAGAAGTAATATCTGAAACTACAGAACTCGAAGCAGAAGTAGATAATCAAATAAAAATAGTTAACTAATATGATGATTTTAGCCGCTGGAACAACCGGAACCATTTTAGCTACCGTTGTAGCATTTTTAGTGACCTCGTTGCTATTAATTAGTGTACTCCTTTTTGTAAAACAAAAATTATCACCATCAGGACCTGTAAAGATTCTTATTAATGGTGAACGTGAAATTGAAGTGGCTTCAGGAGCTACTTTATTATCGACTCTTGGGTCCAATAAAATATTTTTACCATCTGCTTGTGGTGGTGGTGGAACCTGTATTCAATGCGAATGTCATGTTCTCTCAGGTGGAGGTGAAGCCTTGCCAACAGAAACTCCTCACTTCTCAAGAAAAGAGCTAAAAAGTGGGGCCCGTTTGTCCTGTCAGGTAAAAGTGAAACAAGACATGGAAATTACCATTCCAGAAGAAGTGTTTGGGATTAAAAAGTGGGAAGCAACTGTTGTACGTAACTATAATGTTGCCTCTTTTATTAAAGAATTCGTAGTGGAAATCCCAGAAGATATGGGGTACAAAGCTGGGGGGTATATCCAGATTGAAATTCCAGAATGTGAAATTAACTTTAAGGATATTGACATTACAGCACATCCTGAAGAACACGAAACTCCAGACAAGTTTCAAGCGGAATGGGACAAATTTGGTCTATGGCCACTAACTATGAAAAATAGTGAAACGGTAGAGCGTGCCTATTCAATGGCATCTTACCCAGCAGAAGGACGCGAAATCATGTTAAATGTGCGTATAGCTACGCCACCATGGGACCGTGCTAATAATGGATGGATGGACGTAAATCCAGGAATTGCATCCTCGTATATTTTTGCGCAAAAACCAGGAGATAAAGTAACTATCTCTGGACCTTACGGTGAATTCTTTATTAATGAAAGTGAGTCTGAAATGTTATACGTTGGTGGTGGTGCTGGTATGGCACCAATGCGTTCGCATTTGTACCACTTGTTTAGAACTCTCAAAACAGGCCGTAAAGTCACTTATTGGTATGGTGGACGTTCTAAAAGAGAATTATTTTATCTAGACCATTTCGAGCAATTAGAAAAAGAATTTCCAAATTTCAAATTTTATTTAGCCTTATCCGAACCTATGGAAGAAGATAACTGGAAAGTAAAAGATGGCATCGATGGCGAAGGAGACGGTTTTGTTGGATTTATCCACAATTGTGTGATCGATAATTATTTAAGCCATCACGAGTCACCTGAAGATATCGAACTGTATTTCTGTGGACCTCCTTTAATGAACCAAGCGGTTCAAAAAATGGGTGAAGATTATGGAATCCCAGATGAGCACATTCGATTTGATGATTTTGGAGGGTAATTACTTCTAAATTTTATATAATCTAGCCCAGCACTTGTGTTGGGCTTTTTGTATTTTTGTAGCATGAGCAAACCACTTTCCAAACAAGAAATGCACAATTTGGCAATGAACCATGTCGGAAAGGATTTAGAGTCCCGTGGATTTGAATTTGTAGCCATCAATAGCAAACTCAAAAAACACCCCCAATTTGTGTGTATTGATAAAAATAGCCAATACTTTTTCGTGATCGTTCGCGTGGTAAAGTTACCCGATAACCCCAACAATTACGATGTCGTTTGGATGGAAACCTTCAAAAACCATGCGCAGGAAAAAGATGCCAAAGTATTATATGCCGGGGTTGGAATAGGAAATCCAAAGGGTGAATCTTTGCCAGTATATCTTAACGAAGAATACCTTATTGAATACAATGGCATTCAGGTGATCGAAACAAATTTTAATTAGATGATGAAAAATTATCTCCCCTTTCTATTACTGCTAATGTTTATGTCCGTTTCTTGCAAACAGGAATTAACAAACACCAAATTAAACGGGCCAATTTTTGGAACATTCTATGATGTCACTTATGCCTCCGATAGCAATGAAAACTACCAAAAATCCTTAGATAGTATCTTTGCAGCGATCAACCAATCTATGTCTAATTACCAAGCGGACTCAGACATTTCTAAAGTCAATAAACACGAATTAGAAGTTGTGGACGCTCATTTTATAGAAGTGTTTAAGGCGTCTAAAAAAATATACAATCAAACCAATGGTTTGTTTGATCCTACCATTGGAACCCTCGTTAATGCCTGGAATTTTGGATCCGAAGAAAACAAAACCAAACCCGATAGTCTTAGGATTGATAGTTTAATGCAGTTTGTAGGGTTTGAAAAAATAATATTAAGAAATAACACCCTCATCAAAACGGATCCCAAGCCTTATCTCGATTTTAATGCGATTGCCAAAGGCTATGCAGTGGATTTAGTGGCGGATTTTTTAGAGTCTAAAAATGTTGCAAATTATTTGGTTAATATTGGTGGTGAACTCCGAACCAAAGGGGAGAATATAGAAAAACATAATGGCTGGACAGTAGGCATAGAAAATCCCAATTTTGACGGTTCTCAAAGCTATGATAAGGTATTTGTGCTTAAAGATAAAGCCATGGCTACTACGGGGACCTACCGTAAGTTTAAATTGGATGCCAATGGCAAGCGTTATGCACATATTATTGATACCAAAACAGGCTATCCTACCAAAACAAACATTTTAAGTGTTTCTGTGATTGCAGATGATTGCATGATGGCAGATGGCTATGCCACCGCTTTTCAAGCGATGGGTATAGAGAACGTTAAACAATTTTTAACTGAGCATTCAGAACTCCAAGCCCATCTGATTTTTGAGAATGAGAATATGAAACTTGAACAACTTTCCTTGTACAACTTTCCTTCTAAATAGATTTATACACCACTGGAATAATTTCCCCTTTTGCCAATCGGTATCTGTTAATTTCTTGATCGGATAAGGTCGCGGTATAATCCACTTCCTCCACTTTAAAACCAACAGACCTTAATTTGTCAAAGTAATCCCGTCCATAAATACGTACATGGTCATATTGTCCAAAAACTTTAGCACGTTCTTTTTTATCGGTAATGCTATGGTCTTCAAAAGAGGTTTCGCGATTTAAGTCTTGTGGAATTTGAAACACCCCCATTCCGCCTGGTTTCATGACTCTGAAAAGTTCTTGCATGGCTTTGGTATCATCTAAAATATGCTCCAGCACATGGTTACACAAAACCACATCAAAACTATCAGACTCAAAAGGGAGTTTGCAAATATCGGCTTTGACCATTGCAATAGGGGAATTTAAATCGGTAGTCACATAGTCAAAATGTTCTATTTTTTTGAAACGTTTATGAAAGGCTTGCTCGGGAGCAAAATGCAATACCTTTTTTGGGCTTGTAAAAAAGTCTGTTTCGTTTTTTAGGTACAACCATAATAATCTGTGGCGTTCCAGCGAAAGGGTAGAAGGGGAGAGCACATTTTCACGTGGTTTCCCATAGCCATATGGTAAAAATTTCCGAAAACTTTTGCCGTCAATTGGGTCTGTGTAAGAATTTCCTTTTAAAAATAAAACGAGAGCTGGTTGGGCGACGTAACTCATTTTAATAAGTAATGGCCTTGGTATAAAATTTAAAATAAACTTAAAAAGCGTTTTCAAAATTTAAATGTTTTACACGACTTCTAAAGTTTTTAGTTTTAAAATGGAATCTGTAATATGATCCCATAATTTAAGACGTAACTTTAAAGCCTCTTTGGCAGTTTCTAAAACTTCTTTCCATTTACTGTCATCTTCACCACAGAGTTCAGCGACCATTTTAAGAGAAATAGGTCCGTGTTCGTCGCCATCTAATTCGATATGACGGTTCAAATAATAGAGTAATTTACCATAGCTTTGATCGTTGTCTTGAGTTTGTGACTGGTTCACGATTTCTAAAAACATATCTGGAATCACATCCTCTCTTCCAAAGGTAAATGCCGAAGCAATGCAGTGTGGTTTGTTAGAATACACCACTTCCATAGTGAATTGAATAAACTCAAAAATAGGCGCTTGTAAATCAATTCTTTTGGCGGCTGTTTCAATGGAATCTCCGTTTTCAATAGCATTGACAAATAAGTCTATGGCGCTTGTATCTGCTTGGGCTTGATCCATGGCATCCAAATACATTTCGTAGTGGCTCATTGGTACTCCTAGTTCGTTGACATCACTTTCTTCCGCCATCACAATTTCATTTATAAAACGTGCAGTCGCACCGCCACCTTTAGGCGTCCAAGGGACATTCACATTGGTTAAATGATTCTGAAGTGATTTTAATAAGGACATAAAATCCCATACAGCAAATACATGGTTTTCCATAAACACAGCTACATCATCCATATTGGAAAGGGTGCTGTATAAAGGATGTGATTTTAATTGCTCACGTAGGGGTTCTAGTTGTAATTCAATGGTGTTTAAACGACTCATCTATTGGTTAATTATAGTGTTAAAGGATTGATTCGTAATCCGTCTTCTTCGTTACTTTTTATCCCTAGCGCTTCATAAACATAAGCGAAGGTTGATAATAATTCTGGTTGTCCATCTACAAGGGCGACATTGTGTTCAAAATGGGCGCTGGGCTTGTTGTCTTTGGTCGTAATCGTCCATCCATCGTTGTGATGTTTGATTTTATGCGTTCCCATATTAATCATCGGTTCGATAGCAACTACCATACCTTCTTGGAATTTTTTTCCACGACCTCGTTTTCCATAATTTGGCATTTCGGGTTCTTCGTGCATGATGCGGCCAATGCCATGTCCGATCAGTTCTCTGACCACGCCGTAACCATGAGATTCACAGTAATTTTGAATGGCATAACCAACATCTCCTATGCGATTATTGTGTTTAAAGGCACGAATGCCTTCATAAAGCGATGCCTTAGATACGTCTAGTAATTTTTGAGTGTCTTCATCGATCTCCCCTACTGAAAAAGTGTAGGCATGATCGCCGTAAAATTCATTTTTTAATGCACCACAATCAATCGAAATAATATCCCCTTCTACTAGTGGTGTGTTGTTGGGAATTCCATGAACGACTTGGTCGTTTGGACTCATACAGAGTGTGTTTGGAAATCCGTACATCCCCAAAAACCCAGGAATTGCTCCATGGTCTCTAATAAATGTTTCTGCCAGTGCGTCCAAATGTAAGGTCGTTACTCCGGGTTTTACTTCGCTAGCAAGCATTCCTAATGTTTTGGAAACAATGAGAGCACTTTCGCGAATGAGTTCTATTTCTTCTTTTGATTTAAGCGTAAGCATAGTAAAAAAAATTATGCCCAAAGATACTTAATTAAAGCAGTTTTTAGTTGGTTTTATAGCCTTGATTTTGTTAGAGTTGTCTTAAAAGTTTTAAGACCTGAATAAACCTAAAAATCCTTTTTTCTTTGGAAGTGATAAGGGGTTGTCGCTATCGGTTAGGAGTTGATAAATTTCGCCCCATCCATAAAAGCCCCCCACATTTCTATCATCTATAAATAGGTCTGCATTTATTTTTCTGCTTTTTTTAGGGTCGTATTCTTCGTTCGGAAAACTACTGTTCACAGCATAAAATTCGAGTCCATTTTCTTTACAAAAATCGACGGCATCTTGCAGTGTTTTTCCATGTCTGTATGTCCAAAGAATCAATCGGTGGCCATCTTGTTGTAGTTTTTTTAAGGTTTCAAAAGCAAATATTTTGGGCTTGCCTACTTTTGGATATGCATCTTCGACGATGGTGCCATCAAAATCAATTGCGAGGGTGAAGGTTTTAGTTAAGTCCATTTTTATTCATTTAGATTAAGCTGCTTTGGGTCATCACTTCGGGTTTTTCAACCCCTATTAGTTTTAAGATTGTTGGTGCAATGTCGCCAAGCACACCATCTTTTATGGAAGTGAGCTCTTTGTCAATTAATATAATGGGAACTGGGTTGGTTGTATGGGCCGTATTGGGCGATCCATCAGGATTGATCATTGTTTCGCAGTTTCCATGATCCGCAATCAGCAAGGTCGTATAGTTGTGTTCTAATGCTGTTGTGACTACAGCTTCCACACAAGTATCCACTGCTTCACAAGCTTTGATAGCTGCCTCCATCACGCCCGTATGTCCAACCATGTCTCCGTTAGCAAAATTTAAACACACAAAATCAAGGGTCTCTTTTTTGAGTTCCTCTACAAGTGCATCTTTAAGTTCAAATGCACTCATTTCTGGCTGAAGATCATAGGTTGCTACTTTTGGAGAATTTTTTAATATACGTTCCTCTCCTTTAAATGGCGCTTCCCGTCCCCCAGAAAAGAAAAAAGTAACATGTGGATACTTCTCTGTTTCAGCCATTCTTAGCTGTGTTTTTCCGTGTGTTTCCAACACTTCTCCGAGTGTGTTTGTGACGTTGTCTTTGTTAAAAATGACTTCAACGTTTTTAAAATTATCATCGTAATTTGTCATGGTCACATAATGCAAGTTGAGTTTATGCATATTGTATTCATGCTTATCATTTTGACTGAGTACTTCTGTTAATTCTCTTCCTCGATCGGTTCTAAAATTAAAGAATAAAACAACATCTCCATCCTTAATCTTTGCAATGGGGTCGTTATTATAATCAGTCATTATAATGGGTTTTAAAAACTCATCTGTCAAACCATCTTCATAATTGGATTCAATGGTTTTAGTTGCATTTTTAGAGTGCTCACCTTCGCTATTTACTAAGGCATCGTAAGCTATTTTCACACGTTCCCAACGGTTGTCACGATCCATCGCATAATAGCGTCCCGTAATGGTTGCTAGTTTTGTGGAAGATGATTCCAAACGTGTTTCGAGTTCAGAAATAAATCCGTAACCCGACTTAGGGTCCACATCTCTACCATCCGTAAATGCATGAATAAAAGACTTTTCAACTCCATGATCTTCGATCACATCTAGGAGTCCATATAAATGATTCAAATGTGAATGCACCCCACCATCACTCACCAATCCCAAAAGATGCACCGCTTTATTGTTCTTATTAGCATATTGTAAAGCGTCTTTTAAAACAGTTTCATCTTTCAAAGTGTCATTAGTTACTGCTAAGTTTATTTTTGCAAGATCTTGATAAACAATACGTCCAGCTCCTAAGTTCATGTGGCCAACTTCACTATTGCCCATTTGACCTTCTGGAAGTCCTACATGCAGGCCGTCAGTGCGAAGGCTAGCATGGCCATACTTTGTATATAAAGAATCAATAAATTGTGTATTAGCATTATCTATTGCAGATACTTTGGGATCTGGAGATTTTCCCCAACCATCTAAAATCATTAAAATAACTTTCTTGTTCATAATCTCGCTGTTAAAACGTGTCCAAAGATAAGAAGATTAAAATAAAATTCAGATGAGATGTTCAATTTAGATGCTAAAAATTAGTTGTATTTTTGAGGGGTTAAATTCTTTTAAATGCAAATCCAATTCAAAATTATCCCAGCAGAATCTATTGACATCGTCGTGCCATTAGTTAAAAAAATGTCGAAACCCTTAATTTCAGAAGCGATCCTCTCAGAGCGATTTAAGGAAATGGTCTCTCAGAATTACGAATGTATAGGCGTTTATGATGCAAACAAACTTATTGGAGTCTCAGGCTTGTGGTTTTGTACGCGACACTACTCAGGCCGCAGTGTTGAATTGGACCATGTATTTATCGAGGACCCTTACAGAAACAAAGGTTTAGGGACACAATTTATCAATTGGATTGAGAACTATGTCAAATCTAAAGGTTATCAAGTCATTGAACTCAATGCCTACATTGATAATGAACCTTCTCAGAAATTCTATGAAAGAGATGGCTTTCAAAAATTAGGTTATCATTTTGTAAAAGTGGTTATCTAATTCAAACCAGAAACATCCGTCTCCGATTCAATCTCGTAAGGCGTTTTATCTTTCTCAAATATCCGCGCGCTCAAAGGGCCTTTAAGTGTGATTTTTGAGCCCATGACTTCTAAATAACTTCCTTCTCTTAATCCAATCACAGGTTGCGAATTAAAGTGATGAAATTCCTGGATTCTGGTTTCACGGGTTTCTCCCATATGTGTACTGTTAGGATCTGGGTCCAAATAGTGTGGGTTGATGTTAAACGGAACAACCCCCAAAGTTTTAAAGCTTTTTGGATAGGCAATAGGCATGTCATTTGAAGTACCTATTGTAAGCCCACAAATGTTACTTCCTGCACTAGTGCCTATATAGGGTGTGCCGGATTCAATAGAGGATTTTAAGGCGTCAATGGCATTTGTTTTATAGAGATGATCGACCAATACAAAGGTATTTCCACCCCCAGTAAAAATCCCTTCCGCATTTTTGATAGCCTCCCTAGGATGTTCGAATTCATGCAGTCCTTTGATGGTTTTTCCTATTTTAGAAAAAACCCTCTGGACAATTTCTGTATAATCATCATGCGAGATTCCACCAGGACGTGCATAGGGAATAAATAGAATAGTTTCTACATTCTTAAAATGAATTTTTAAGGGATCCAACAGATACTCCAAAAAACTACTTCCATGTAAGGTAGAAGTGCTCGCAATTAGGATTTGTTTCATGTATTTATATTTATTATTTTAAAAGGTCTCATGCTGCCTGTCTGCCGCAGGCAGGTTCGCTATTAGTCATTCCCATGGGTGATAATAGTTTAAGCATGCTCGTTTCATCTTTTAATTTTTGTAAATTTACCAATTATTATAATTTTTAATCAATTTGGCGTCTCCTTTTTTTTCAAAGCAATCCATCCTATTTCTTACCATTGTTAGCGGGTTGGTATCAGTTACGACTCACGCACAAAAGATAGAACTTTCGGGTAAAATTATTTCCAGCGGAGAATTGGAAGGGATTCACGTGATTAATAAGACTTCCTATAGATATACAACAACTGATCAAAACGGATTATTTATTATTGAAGGGAAAATATCGGATTCGCTCTATTTTTCATCTATCCAATACATGCCCAAAACCATTGTTTTAACTGCTCAACAAATAAAAAGTAAATCCATTACAGTCAGCCTTTCGGAATCTATTAATGCTTTAGACGAAGTTATGGTAGGAACTATATTAACGGGCAATCTAAATTCTGATATCACCAATTCTGATGCCGAACGTCCCATCGATTTTTACGATTTGGGTATCCCAGGCTATACAGGCCCCCGAATGAACTTAGCAGAAAGACGACTTTTTGAAGCAGATGACGGTCCTCTTATCATTGGTACAAGTGTAAATTTCTATAAGTTTCTTAATATGATTTCTGGTCGCACAAAAATGCTTAAAAAACAACTTAAACTCGATAACGACAAGCGAACCATCCAACATATAAAAGACGTTGTAGGTCCGCTGTTTTTTAAAACGAATGAGTTAAAAGAAGAAAAGCGAATGGAGTTTTATTATTTCTGCTCTGATGCGCCTGATTTCCTACAACGTTGTAGAGGAAGGAGTGATGTAGAGATTTTTCAATTCTTAGAAGGAAAATTAAAAGACTTTAAGAATGCAAGTTTGTCTAAAAATTAACAAAGTGGATCAAAGAAATCTCGTTATATTTGTACTATGATATACACGCACTTTTTATTTATTAGTGGTACAGAAATCACATTTATTTTGTTCATTGTGATATTGGTCTTTGGTGCAGATAAAATTCCTGGCATCGCAAAAGGCCTTGGTAAAGGCATGCGAACCCTTAAGGATGCGACCAATGATATCAAGGGTGAAATTCAAAAAAGTGCCGACAAAAATGGCATTGATACTTCAATTACTAAAGATGTGAAGGAAGAACTCGATAAAGTGAAAGATGAGGTCAATGACTTGACCGGATCAATCCGTAGAAATTTCTGAGTTTATTTTTTGATACTGACTGTAAGACCATCTCTAATAGGGAGCAAAACGGTTTCTAAGCGCGGATCTTCTTTTAATAACGCATTGTATTCTAAAACAATTTTAGTTGATACATCTGAAGGGTCAAGGGTTTCAATCACTTTTCCACTCCATAAAACATTGTCTGAAAGAATGACTCCGCCAGGGTTGAGCTTGTCTATAATTTGATGAAAATAATTAATATAATTAGGTTTATCAGCATCCATAAAAACCAGATCAAAGTTGGTGTCTAAGGTTGGAATGATGTCCAAAGCGGATCCTAAATGCTGTATGATTTGTGTTCCATAATCTGATTTATCAAAATAGCGACGCTGAAAGTCTACCAATTCTTCGTTGATGTCAATCGTATGTAAAACGCCGTTTTTGTCCAAGCCTTCTGCCAAACACAAGGCCGAATATCCTGTAAAGGTTCCTAATTCTAAAATGGTTTTAGGTCTAATGAGTTTGGATAACATACTCAGCACTCGTCCTTGATAATGTCCACTGAGCATTCTTGGTTGCAAAATTTTCTGATAGGTTTCTCTTGTAAGTGCTGCCAAAAGTGTGGGTTCCTCTTCGGAATGTTTTACGACATAGTCGTCTAGTTTCTCTGAAATAAAATGCATTTAGGATAGTATTTTTTGAATCAATTTTTCAGCTTGTACTTTGTCTTCTCCGAACAACCATCTTAAAACATTGTCTTCCCAAATCTCGTCGTATTGCGTTTGAGATATAAGTTCTCGGTCAATTGCAAGATCGAGTAGTTTTCCTGGATAAGAGGACTGTGCTTCGCTTTCCATTTCTCCTAATGGATAAGGATCGTCCAATCCCATAATAATTTGATTACTTCCTTGACGCTTCAACATTAATTCTAAGGAATCCGTATCATGAACCAAGGTGTCAAAATAAATATTTGGGTGTCCAACGGCTTTACGTGGATGGGTTTTCCCTTCAAATAAATCAGGGCGACCATCAAATCCTTGAATTCGTCTTCCAAGATTCATTTGCGCCATTTGACCTCCATGGGCAAAACAGGTTCGGATGTTTGGGTAGCGTTCTTGCATGCCATTTAAAGTGTAAAAGTGATAGGCATCTCCACATTGTGCTAGCATCCATATTAAATGAAAACGCCACGAGGTGTTTTCAAGTTTAATCATTTTTTCACCATCGTAGGGGTGAACTTCAATAGCTAAGTTATATTCATTTGCTAATTCAAAAATCGGGTCATTTTCTTTATCAAACACACTTCGCCATTGCCCAATACTGTCCATAAAGTGAGTGGGTAAACACAACACTCTTAAACCTAATTCTTTCACGCAGCGTTCAATTTCCCACAAAGCTCCTTGAATAAATCCTGGATGTACCACAAATCCACACGTGAATTTAGACGCATTGTCGTGTTGAATTCTCGCATTATAATCGTTCTGAAAACGCAATGCTTTTTTCATTTCTTCTAAACGCAAGCCATTTCCGTAGAGTTGAGATAAATTTAAAACAACTGCGTGGTCAATTTTATTTTCCTCCATCCACTCCAGTTTTTCATCTAAGAAAAAACTTGAATGCGTCACAGGCCGACTCCATCCCTTTTGTAGCATATGCTTGCGCTCATCGTCCACCCAAAAAATCTCCTTTTCTTTCATGAATTGAGGAATTTCTTCTGGATAAGGAAGTAAATGGGAATGTCCGTTGATGCGAAGTTTACGTTTCATAGATGTATGTATTTTAAATCTTGTTTGGTACCTCCATTTTGGTGCCACACTGGGCACAGGTACATTTTTCTTCACTCGAATAATAGCGATCAAATATAATCGGCATATCGGTTTCAATATTGTCTAATACAAAGGGTGCTCTAAAGAGTTGATGGTTGCAGTTTTCGCAATACCATTCCAAAGCATCTTCTACTCCTTTTGGTCTTGGGTATTCAATGACGATCCCAACCGTGTTTGCACCCCTTTGTGGGGAATGTGGGACTTTTGCAGGCAATAAATAAATATCCCCTTCTTTGATATGGACATCTTTGGCGATGCCATTGTCAATTATTTTTAGGACAATATCCCCTTCTAATTGATAGAAAAATTCTGGGGTTTCATTGTAATGGTAATCTTTTCTGTTATTGGGACCACCAACAACCATCACTATAAATTCGCCATCGTTCCAGACGCATTTGTTTCCAACAGGGGGTTTTAATAAGGCTCTGTTTTCTTCAATCCAGGCTTTAATATTTAAGGGAGATACTAGCTTGCTCATGGGTATTATATTAGGATTAATTTTTTAAAGTTACAAAGATTTTGTGCGACCACCATCCACAGGGATGTTTACGCCGTTTATATAGCTGGCTGCTTCACTCGCTAAAAACACAATTGCATTGGCAGTTTCTTCTGGTTTTGCAAAGCGTTTTGCAGGCGTATAGTTTTTCATGATTTCTGTCATTTCTTCTATACTCGTCTGCGCTTGATTTGCTTTGATTTTAATAATCTCGTTCAAGCGTTCGGTTTCAGTAAATCCAGGTAAAACATTATTAACTGTAATTCCAAAACTTCCCAACTCAAAAGAAAGTGTCTTACTCCAGTTTCCTACAGCATTTCTAATGGTATTACTCACACCTAAACCTTCAATCGGTTCTTTTACTGAGGTTGAAATGACATTAATAATCCGTCCATATGATTCTTTTTTCATAAATGGAACGGTGAGTTGTGCAAGTACGTGGTTGCATTTTAGATGTTGTGTAAAGGCATTTTCAAAGGCTTCTAAGCTTGCGTCGATAATGGCACCACTTCTTGGACCTCCAGTATTGTTGACAAGAATATGAAATCCATGATTCTTTTGAATATAAGTTTCCACTTTAGCTTTTAAATCTAAAGGGTTCATAAAATCAGCAATAATATAATTGTGTTTTTCTGTATTGGGAAGAGTTGCAATTACGTCCTTAAGTTTGGTTTCATTTCTGGCGACTAAGGTGAGTTTGACGCCTTCAGAAGCTAAGGCAAAAGCGGCGGCTTTTCCAATCCCTTGTGTGCTTCCGCAAACAAGAGCGTTTTTATGTTCTAAGTTTAAGTTCATCGGTCTTTTTTATTATTCGTAATTGATACATATATTTTTAGTTTGGGTGAAAAAACGAAGCACTTCAAATCCGCCTTCCCGACCAACCCCCGAAGATTTTACTCCTCCAAATGGAGTACGCAAATCGCGCTGCATCCATGTGTTTATCCAGACAATTCCCGTTTCTAATTTCTCAGAGAACCTCAAACTTCGTTTTAAGTTATTAGTCCACACTGTGGCTGATAAACCATATTTAACATCGTTTGCCAATGCCAATGCTTCAGCATCTGAATTAAATGACATAAGAGTAACTACAGGGCCAAAAATCTCTTCTTGGTTCAGTTTACACTGATTAGAATTTACTTCAATCACAGCAGGGGAAAGATAGTAACCATGTTCAAAACCATCAATAAAGACGGGTTCACCTCCACATAACAATCTACTTTCTTTGTTATCAACTTCCTCAATATAAGTTTGTACTTTCTCAAAGTGGGACTTAGACACCAAGGCTCCAATTTGTGTGGATTCATCTGAAGGATGTCCGACCACAAGTTGTCGAACACGTTCTGTAAAATCGACTTTAAATTGTTCGTAAATAGAAGCTTCCACAAAAATTCGACTTCCGCACAAGCATATTTGACCTTGGTTAGAAAACGAAGACTTTAGAGTGGTGGTGAGCATTTTCTCATAATCGCAATCTGCAAAAATGATGTTTGGGTTTTTCCCGCCCAATTCTAGGGACAATTTTTTAAACAAGGGAGCAGCTGTTTTGGCAATAAATTCACCTGTTTCTGTGCCACCCGTAAATGAAATTGCTTTGATATGTGGGTGCTCTACAATGGCTTTTCCGGTACTTGACCCCAGTCCATGTACAATATTTAAAACTCCTTTAGGAAGTCCTGCTTCGGTACAGATTTCGCCCAATAAAAAAGCAGTATAAGGGGTTACTTCACTAGGTTTGGCAACCACACAATTTCCAGCGGCCAATGCTGGGGCAATTTTCCATGACAACAAATACAAGGGTAGGTTCCAAGGAGAAATACATCCCACAACTCCTATTGGATGTCGTAGGGTATAGTTGATTGTTTTTTCACTTTTAGTTTCGTGACTTTCGCTGTAAAACTGAGTGATCGCATGTCCAAAAAACCGAAAGTTACTCGCTGCTCTAGGAATGTCAACAGCCTTTGCAACAGAAACAGGTTTCCCATTATCTTTACTTTCTGCCGCTGCAAAGCGGTCTAAATTGTTTTCTATCAAACTTGCTATTTTCAGTAAAATAGCACTTCTTTTTTCAATGGAGGTTTCTGACCAAGTGATGAATGCTTTTTGAGCAGCTTCATAAGCAACTTGCACATCTTCAGAACTCGAGTTTGGAATTTTCCCATACACTAAACCATCGGCAGGATCTATATTGTCAATCCATTCATTTTGAATGGGATCTGAAAATACTCCGTTGATATAGTTTTGTATGTGGATCATGTTCATTTTTTATAGGCCATTACTTTAATTTCAACCACCAAATCGGGATGTGGAAGTTGGTGCACCGCAACCGTGGTGCGTGCAGGCCCTGATTCAGAACTAAAAAACTCAGCATAAACTTTATTATAACCTGCAAAATCATTCATATTCACCAGAAAAGTAGTGACATCAACCACATCTTCCAAACTAGCCCCTTCGTTGATTAAATTGGTGTTTATATTTTGAAGAACTTCACGCGTTTGTGTTTCAATATTTAAGTACTTTGTACCCATTTCATCAATGATGTCCACGCCCGCAATACTGTTGTCTGCCCGTCTCGAACTAGTCCCTGAAACAAAAATAAAATCACCAACGCGTTTGGTATGTGGATAGGCACCTCTTGGTTTAACTTTAGTACTCATAAGCTTCGTTTTTTTATTAGTGCTTTAATATTTTAAAAGTGTATCCTCTGAAAGAATACTCTTTGTTTCTTCCTGTACTTTTTTAAGTTGTTCGTCTAAACTTTCATTGGAATCTATTTTTTGAGCGGATAGCATGCTCAAAATCGCTTTGTCTTGCGCACGACCTTGGGTCATGGCTTTGTTATAGCCAATTGTTTCTTTGAAAGTTACCAATGAATATTTTGAATAATAGATATCTGGAAATTCAGTTTCCAAAGCCATTTCAATTTTTCGTTTTTCTTGAAATATTGGGTTGGCAACATGATCTTTCATTTCGTGGAAGTTGTCAATTGCTAAATCGGCAATCGCATCGGTATCTACTTTTCTATGAGTCTCAAATGCTTTGAATGTGGCTTCCCAATCTCCTTTATGTTGGTCCAAAAATGCATCAAATTCAACGACATCTTCAAATGAGGCGTTCATGCCTTGTCCGTAAAACGGAACAATAGCGTGGGCAGCATCTCCTAGTAAAAGGCTGTTGCCTTTGTGCTGCCATGGAAAACACTTCACCGTTCCTAAGGGTGCGGTTGGGTTTTCAAAAAATTCTTCTACTAAATTAGGCATTAAATCCAGAGCATCAGGGAATTCATTCCTGAAAAATTCAGTGACAATTTCTGGGGTTTTTAAATTATTGAAATTGTATTCGCCTGTTTCATAACTTAAAAATAGGGTTACGGTAAAACTGCCATCTAAATTTGGCAATGCAATGATCATAAAATCGCCTCTCGGCCAAATATGGAGCGCATTTTTAAAAGCCTTAAACTCGCCACTTTTTGTTGGCTGAATCGTTAATTCCTTATAGCCATGGGTGAGATAATTCTGTGAAAAACTAAATAAAAATTTACGTTTCTCGAAATAACTTTTTCTTAAAGAGGAACCCGCACCATCTGTTCCGAAGATGAGGTCGGCGGATACCTCAAAAACTTCGCCAGAAATAGTGTCTTCAAAACACCCTATTTTGGCTTCGAAATCTACTTTTGTACTACGTTTATTGAATTCTATAGTCACATTTTCTAGGGCTTCTGCCTCGTCAAGTAAGAGAGCGGTTAGCAATTCTCTAGAAATAGAATTTATAGACTCATTTTTACGTCCACTATAGTTTGAAAGAAAGGTATTTCCTTCTTTATCGTGTATCATTCGACCGTGCATTGGAATGCATAAGGATTCAACTTTTGATTCCAATCCAACCATTTTAATCGCTTTCAATCCACGATTTGAAAAGGCTAAATTGATAGAGCGCCCTGCACTGATATCCACTTTTCTTAAATCTTGCCGCATTTCTATAACACGTACGTTAAATCCGCGTTGGCCTAATCGCAAGGCGAGTAAGGATCCACAAAGTCCTGCTCCAATAATTAATATGGATTCTTGTTTAGGCATTTAAAATTGTTTTTAAGATTTCTACCATTTTATAAACGTCTTTAAATGAATTATAAAAAGGGGTAGGAGCACACCGAATCACATCTGGGGTTCTCCAGTCAGTAATCACATGAGCATCAGTTAGTTTTGTGTGTAAAGATTTGTTTGCGTTTTTCACTTGTATGGAGAGTTGGCATCCTCTTTGCTCTGGGTCTTTTGGTGTTATGATAGAAATATTTTCATTTCCAAGTCCCAAAATGAGGTATTCTAAATAGCCTGTCAGTTTTATGGATTTTTCTCTTAATGCGGACATCCCAACCTCATTAAATAGTTCCAAAGAAGCTTTAATTGCTGCCATAGATAAAATAGGAGGGTTGCTCAATTGCCAGCCCTCTGCTCCCGGAATAATATCTAAAGGTTGACGCATATCAAAACGTGTGGCTTTATTTTGACTCCACCAGCCTGCAAATCGTTTTAAGGACGTATCATAGGCATAGCGTTCGTGAACAAAAATTCCGCCGAGACTTCCAGGACCAGAATTCATGTATTTATAAGTACACCAAGCCGCAAAATCGACTCCCGATTCATGAAGCTTTGGTTGAATATTTCCAACCCCATGTGCCAAGTCAATCCCTACTTTACATCCCTGTTGATGACCGAGTTCGGCAATTCTTTTTAAATCTAAATATTGTCCTGTATAATAATTGACACCGCCAATTAATAACAAAGCGATTTCATCGCCTTGAGTCTCTAAAATAGTTTCTAAATCCTCTATGTTTAAAAGGGTTTCACCCTTTCTAGGCGTCCATTCTACCAGCGATTCTAAAGGGTCAAACCCATGAAAGCGCAACTGTGTTTCTACGGCATACCGATCGGAGGGAAAGGCATCACTTTCAATCACGATTTTATATTTTGTTTTGGTCGGTTGATAAAATGAAACCATCAACAAGTGAAGATTGGTCGTCAGTGTGTTCATAATGACCACTTCTATCGGCTTGGCTCCCACAATCTCCGCCATAGTTTCGGTCAGAAATTCGTGGTAAGGCATCCATGGATTTTTGGCTTCGAAGTGACCTTCAACGCCTAAATTTGCCCAATCATCTAACTCTTGTTGAATCTGTTTTTTTGTTTGTTTAGGTTGAAGTCCTAGAGAATTTCCTGAGAAGTACAACCATTCTTGACCTTCTGAGTTTTTAGGAATGTGAAACTTTTCACGGTAGTGAGCCAAAGGATCTTTTTGATCTTGTGCTTTAGCATAATCAATTCCGGGCTTGTGACTTGACAACATTTGATATGATTGAATTCTCTCAAAAATAAACAATTTTGATTGAAAACAAAGTGGAATTGAGGCTTAAAAATTAATGGTTTGATTTAAGTAAGTGCGGGAATTTCTGCTGAAATTTTCTTAAACGAGGGATAGATACGTTCCTTATGTAGGAATTATTTGGATGTAGCCGTTCATAATTTTGATGATAGTCTTCCCCTTTCCAGAACTTTTGGAATGGATAGATTTCGGCTGCAACATTTATGTTTGATGATTTTTCAAGTGTTTCAATCTTTTGATTAATGAGTGCTTTTTGTGTCGTATTTTGATAAAAAATGATAGAGCGGTATTGGGATCCTCTATCAGGTCCTTGCCCATTAACTTGTGTAATGTTTTGGGAGCCAAAATACACTTCCAAAAGGGTTGAAAAATTCACGACTGTTCGGTCGTAGATCACTTCAACAGCTTCGGCATGCCCGGTTCTTCCAGTGTTGCTTGCTTGGTAAGTGGGGTTCTCTGTGTAGCCTCCTGCATATCCATTAATAACCTCTGAAACACCTTTGACGCTTTCATAAACGGCTTCGACACACCAAAAGCACCCACTCGCAAAATAAGCGCGCGCCATGCCGTCTTTTAGAGGAACCTCAACGGGAGATGCATTTTTTACATCCACTTGCATTTGAGTCTTTTCTTTTTTTGTTTGACAACTTGCTAAACTGAAGGTTAGGCAAATGATAAGCGTGGTTATGTTTTTCATTCTTTTTTTATTTATTAAAATCTAAAACTACAACCCAAATTTTATTTAAATGTGAAAATTATATTAAATAAAAAAGCCCTCATAAAAATGAAGGCTCTGAATATATGTAAAGTAAAAATTAAAGTTTAGAAATCAGTTTTTCCATTTTAATTTTTTGTTCTTCAGCTAAAGCAGCATCGACTAAAATTCGACCACTATGCTCATCTGTAATAATTTTTTTGCGAGATGCGATTTCCATCTGAACTTGTGGTGGGATTGTAAAGTAAGATCCCCCTGAAGCACCTCTTTCAATAGGTACGATTGCTAAACCATTTTTGACGTTTGTACGGATTTTAGTGTATGCTTTTACTAGACGCTCTTCGATATTTTTTTTATAATCATCTGATTTAGCTAATAAAAGTTTTTCTTCTTTTTCGGTTTCTGCTAGGATGGCATCAAGATCAGCTTTTTTGTGCTTCAAATGGTTTTCACGTTCTTCTAGGCGTTCCTTGGTTGAAGTAATTACCACATTTTTTTGTTCCATTTGAACGTTAAACTCTTTGATGTGTTTTTCAGCTAATTGGATTTCAAGTTCTTGGAATTCAACTTCTTTTGTTAGAGAATTAAATTCACGATTGTTACGAACATTTTTTTGTTGTTCGGTATATTTTTTAATCAATGCAGTCGCTTCCTCAATAAGAATCTTTTTAGATTTTATTTGATTTTCGATTTCCGTAAGGTTTTCTTCAAACTTTTGAACTCTGTTTTTGAATCCTTCAACATCGTCTTCTAAATCTCTAACTTCTAGAGGAAGTTCTCCTCTTACATTTCTAATTTCGTCAACTCTTGAGTCGATCAATTGTAAATCATAAAGAGCTCTTAATCGATCCTCTACAGTTAGTTCTTTCTTTTTAGCCATGCTTATTTATACGTTACAGGGTTTGTATTTATCTTTGATAAAAGGACTGCAAAATTAGTAATTTTTTTCTTAAGATGGGCAACTAAAATATTTTTTATATGTTGTTCACTTTCATAGTGTCCAACGTCTACCAATATAAGCTTGTTTTCTGCACTAAAAAAATCATGATATTTTAAATCGGCCGTGATAAATGCATCTGCATCAGCAGCTTTAGCGGCTTCGATTGCGAAGCTTCCAGATCCGCCTAAAACAGCTATTTTTTGAATTGAAGATTCTAATAATACTGAATGCCTAATAGACGAACAGTTCAAACGAGTTTTAACAAATTTTAAAAAAGATATTTCATCCATTGGCTGCTCTAGTTGCCCAATCATTCCCATGCCAATATGTTGGTTTTTATTTTCTAGTGTCACCACCTCATAAGCAACTTCCTCGTAGGGATGGCTGCTAAAAAGTGCTTTCAAAATGTCATTTTCTATATGTTTTGCAAAGCTCACCGTGATTTTTGTTTCAGAAACTTTTTGAAAATCATGTTTCGCTCCAATGACAGGGTTTGAATGCTCGTTTCCTTTAAAGGTTCCTGTGCCATCGCTGTTATAACTACAGTTGGTATAATTTCCAATGCTTCCAGCACCACTTGTAAACAAGGCGGTTCGAACGGCATCAGCATTTTTTTTAGGAACATAGGTGGTCAATTGTTTGATAGTGCCCGCTTGTGGAATCAGGATTGCTTTATTTTTTAGCCCTAAAAGATCACAAAGCCCTGAATTCGAGCCTTCAAAAACATTGTCAAGCGCCGTATGAATGGCATAAATCGCAATTTTATGTTCGATCGCTTTTAGCAATACACGTTCCACGTAGGTGTTTCCAGTAATTTTTTTGAGACCTTTAAAAATAATTGGGTGAAAACTCACAATCAAATTGCATTGGTTTTCAATGGCTTCATCTACCACTTCTTCAAGAGTGTCGAGCGTTACTAATAAACCTGTTAATTTAGTGGTTTTATGCCCGACCAAAAGGCCCACATTGTCAAATTCTTCAGCATACGGAAGTGGTGCTAAAGTTTCTAAATGCGTGATCACATCTTGAACTATCATAAGTTTTTGTTTAAGTTCAAAGATAAAATAATTACTTTCGTTGCAATGAAGCTTTTTAGAAAAATATTATTTCCCTTTGTTCCGCTCTATTATTTAGTGGTGTTTTTAAGAAATAAATTCTATGACTGGTCGATCATTGGATCCAAGTCCTATGATTTTCCATTAATTTGTGTGGGGAATCTTTCCGTAGGCGGTACAGGAAAAACCCCCATGATTGAATACTTAATCAGACTACTAGACACCAAATATAAATTGGCAACTTTGAGTCGTGGCTATGGTCGAAAGTCCAAAGGTTTTTTGATTGCTGTTCCCAATGCAATGTCCAAACATATTGGAGACGAGCCTTTACAGATTTTCAATAAATTTAAAAATATCACAGTGGCGGTGGATACCGATCGTCAAAATGGTTTGAAATGTTTAAAAGAACACAACCCGCTGTTGGAAGTTGTGTTGTTGGATGATGCGTTTCAACATCGGAGAGTCACAGCAGGGTTTAATATTCTTTTAACCGCTTACAATCAATTGTATTGTGACGATTTTGTTTTGCCCACTGGTAATTTGAGAGAGCCTAAATCGGGTGCCAAACGCGCACAGTTAATAGTAGTGACTAAGTGCCCAGAAAATTTGAGTGAGCTAGAGAAGACGCAAATTAAAAAACGGTTAAACACAGAATCTAGTCAAGCTGTTTTTTTTAGCACTATTCAGTACAGTGAAACACTAATTTCATCCACCTCAAGTCGTGCCTTGACAGATTTAAAAGGCACTCGTTTTACGCTGGTAACAGGCATTGCAAATCCGAAACCATTAGTGACATACCTTGAAGAAATGGGACTCGATTTTGTACATTTAAATTATAAAGATCATCACGAGTTTTCTACATCAGAATTGGAGCTGATTCATTCAAAACCGTTGGTAGTCACTACCGAAAAAGATTTTTCACGTTTAAATTCCGAAGCAAAGGATCAATTATACTATTTGCCAATTCAATTGAAAATTGATAGGGTTTCTGAGTTTGATCGTTTGGTAGGGGAGTATGTCAAGCAATTCTAACAATTTCAAAAAAATATGATTTTTATAATATATAATCCCTAGCTATCTAAGGATTATTTTTTTTGTCAAAGATGTTTTACCATCAAATAATATTGCAAAATACAGACCTTTTTGAAGGTTTTCTAAGTTCAAATTTTTATGAGCTGCAGTTAAAATGTTTGTATAGATTTGTTTTCCTAGTACATTTATTAATTCGATTTTTAATTCTGGAAATTTAGCCTCATTAAAATCAATGGTTAGTGCTCCTTTTGAGGGATTAGGATAAATTTGAGTGGAAGCAAGGCTGTAATTTTCTTTCCCTAAACTACTTACTGGAACGGTCCCTGAAATAAAATATTGTCCCAAGGATCCATAATCCGAATATCCATTCGTTAATGGGTCTCCAAATCCTACACCATCAATTTCTATATAATAGGTTCCTGTCGTAACCGATTTATTGATACTTGCAGACATTCCTGAAGGGTCTGATAGCACAATTTGAGTGCCTGATGCATCCAAAAGTCTAGCTTGAATATCTAAGTTAGGGGATTGTGATAAACGGTTTTCAGGACGAAAAGTTAAATCAATGGTGCCACTTACGGCTGCAGTAATTTTAAAAACATCCTTATCTGTTCTTTGTTCAATGATCCCAAGATTTTTGGTTTCTAATACAGTGCCAGTAATAGGTTCAGACATTAAATCTGAACTATTTGAAATGTCATTTCCGTGATCATCCGTTCTAAAACTAACATTATTTGATGACTTAATTGTTTCAATGTCATCTTCTGAATTATTTGCGTTTTGGTACTCTCCTTTATTCCATTTGACAAGAGTCTTGTTTGCACGCCCCATGATGGAATTATAATCCGCATGTCCCAGCCAGTATTCACCTGTTGGACTTCCATCATGAGCGAGTCCAAAAGTATGGCCAGCTTCATGAGACCCTACGTTAGCCCCTAGCCACACTGAATTTACAATCCCAGTGGTATTAACCCAGCAAGGTTGACTATTAGGTCCGTTGAATGTCAGGAATTGTGCAACACCCCCTTGTGGAGGGAAGGTTTCGTTAAAAATAACCATTTGACGACTGCTCGTACCCGCATTGTCATAGACACTTCTTTTTGTGGTTACATTTATTGTAAATGGGGCAAAATCTTCTGCCATAATATGCCATACATCTGTAATTTCAGATTCTGTATAACTAGAAGCTTTGGCATTAATAGTTCCCCATGAACCTCCTGACACATTTTCTCCATCAAAATCAATATACAATACCACCACTGCTCCGGGTAAACTTTCTAATTCAGGGATAGCTCTGTTTGAAGGATTAAATTTTTGGCTTGTTTTATTTTTTTTTGAAGTTTTATTCGAGTTCCAATTGTCCATGATACAAACGACTCTATGAATATTAATCTCTTTGACAAATATTTGGTTTGGTGCCTCTGTATAAATTTCAAAAGCTTTTTTGTTTTTATAATCTATGATTTTACCGTTGAGAGCCTCCTCATTACCTAAAATATAAATGGTAGCATTTTCAAAACCTCTTAAAGTCCCAAACAAATAATACTTGTGAATATTGGATGTGGTGGATTCGATATCGATAGTAAAGGAATCTTCTGCAGATACATTTATAGTGAGAGATTTTCGGTTTTTTAATTCCATCTTGGTTTCAATAAATGACTGAATTGACCCTAAGTTGTAAGCTGATTTGTATTGTTGTGCAAATCCGTCAAAATTAAAGCAAAGAATGACTAAAGTTGAGAGTAAAATTTTGAAGAATTTTTTATGTTCCATGATAAAAGGTATTTAGGGTTGTATGAGTTTAAATCTCATGAATTGATTGTTTGTAAGACAAATATTCATATAATAAGTAAACAAATAAGTAAGTAAATACCCTACTAAATTTTAAAATTGATAAAGCAGTTTTCTAAAATAATAACATTTAGAATACGTAAAATTGATACGTGTCTTTAGTTTTTCAACCTATAAATCAAATCGACAATACGGCTGGAGTAGCCAGTTTCGTTGTCATACCATCCAATAATTTTCACCATTGTTCCAATGACAGAAGTCATCTGCGCATCAAAAACACAAGAATGTGTGTTTCCAACAATATCAATGGACACAATCGGGTCTTCGGTATATTCTAAAACTCCTTTAAAGGAAGTTTCCGCAGCGTCTTTAAACGCTTTATTTATCGCTTCAGCAGAAGTTTCATGCTTTACGTTAAAGGTAATGTCTGTCAACGAGCCATTAATCACTGGCACTCGAATTCCACAACCTCCAATACAGTTGGCCAACTCTGGAAACACTTTTGTCAGTGCTTTCGCTGCTCCCGTTGTTGTGGGAACAATTGACTGTCCCGCAGCACGGGCACGTCTCAAGTCTTTATGGGGTTGATCATGTAAACTCTGATCGGTTGTGTAGGAGTGTACCGTTGTAATATACGCCTGATCAATTCCACAAAGTTCATTAATAATGGAAAGCATCGGTGCCGCATTATTGGTCGTACATGAAGCATTTGAAATGATGGTATCCTCTGAGTTTAATAAATCGTCATTGACTCCTAAAACGACTGTTTTTACAGAGTCATCGGTAGGAGGGACGCTCAAAATAACTTTAGAAGCCCCGTTATTTATATGTTGAATTAACTCCTTTTTGGTTTTAAATTTACCTGTTGCTTCAATAACAATATCTACATTATAGGGCGTCCAGTTGAGGTCCTTCAGATGGGTGTTGTTTAATACAGGAATCGCAAGGTCATCAAGGATTATATGTTTATCATCACTAGAAATAGTTCTTTTTAAAGTGCCGTGAATGCTATCGTATTTAAGCAGATGCGCCAAGGTTTTGGTACCTGCTAGGTCGTTAATCGCAACCACTTCAATTGTTGGGTGTGCTAGTAAAAGTCTGAACACGCGACGGCCAATGCGTCCAAAGCCATTGATTGCGACCCGTGTCATAACTTAGTTGATGTGTTTTTGAGCTTTATAAGAAGATCTTACCAAGGCACTACTTTCTACATGGCGAAAGCCTAAATCCAATCCAATAGTTTCGTATTCTTTGAATTGATCTGGGGTGATGAATTGTTTTACAGGCAAATGTTTTTTACTCGGTTGCAGGTATTGACCGATGGTAACTACATCCACGTTCGCATTTTTTATATCGTGAAGCGTTTCAATAACTTCTTCGCGAGTTTCTCCTAAGCCTAGCATCAAGCCTGTTTTGGTACGGCGCTGTCCTTGGTCTTTTAGGTATTTTAAAACGCCCAAACTTTTATCGTATTTGGCCTGAATTCTTACTTCACGTGTCAGACGTCTGACCGTTTCCATATTATGAGATACCACTTCGGGAGCGACTTTTATAATGCGATCGATGTGTTTTTCAATCCCTTGAAAATCTGGAATTAAAGTTTCCATAGTGATGTTTGGGTTCATTCGTCTCACCGCTTTCACAGTTTCAGCCCACATGATGCTTCCCATATCTTTCAGGTCATCTCTATCGACGCTGGTGAGTACCGCGTGTTTGATGTTCATGATTTTAATGGAACGTGCTACTTTTTCAGGTTCATCCCAATCTACAGTTTCGGGGCGACCGGTTTTAACACCACAAAAACCACAAGATCGAGTACAAATATTACCTAAAATCATAAAGGTTGCTGTACCCTCTCCCCAGCATTCACCCATATTCGGACAGCTTCCAGAAGCACAGATGGTGTTAAGGTTATATTTGTCAACAAGCCCTCTGAGTTCAGTGTATTTTTTGCCTGTTGGCAATTTGACACGAAGCCATTTTGGTTTAGCTTGTCTTTTAATTGGGTCTGAAAGTGTTTCTACAGCCATGCGTTCAATTTGAGCCACAAAGATACAAAGTATTCTTATAAATAAATCATAAAATTGTGAGATACCAAATGCTAAAACCTACTAAAAAAAGAATGCCAAAACAGCTTATAATATGGAGTAGTTTGGAAGGCCGCCACTCTTTTGGAGTATGTTTACTTGAAATTAGAATATAATTGGAGAGTGCGTAAAAAGGAGCTGTTAGAAATGATAGTACCGTAGCTAATTTTATAAGTCTTCCCATTTCTGAAAGAAAGAAAAAATAAATACTGAGAGTCCCTATAATTAGTACAATACTCCAAAGTAAATATCCGTATTTAAATGGTTTTTCAAATACTAATTCAGTTGTTTTATGCATTGAACGTGGAGAGGCGTCAAGCGTTGTCAAGGTCGTACTGAACATCGTAGTGAATGCAGCGATTCCAATAATGACATAAGCCCAGTTGCCGAGACTTTGGGTGTACATATCGATAAGTTGAACAGAAAAAGTGCCAGCACTATTACTAAAGCTATTTCCAGTTGGATGCATGACAAGTGCACCTAGTGCTACAAAACTAACACCTAATAAAACGGTCCCTAAATATCCAATATTAAAATCCAATAAAGCTGTTTTTGGACTGGGTTTTTTGCGAGTTGTTTTTTGCTTTTCAGTCGTCCATAACGAGTGCCATACCGAAATATCCAAAGGAGCTGGCATCCATCCCATAAAGGCGATTAAAAACGTGATTTCGAGACTGCCTTCTGGTAAGAGTTGAGTAAATGATACTGCTTCACTCGAATTGTAAATGGCCATTCCTGTGGCAATCAAAGTAGTGAGGGTTAAAGTAACAATGATAACTTTCATCATCACATCTAAAAACCGATATTTTCCAACATTTAAGATGATAAAACACAGACTTAAAATCACTACTGTCCAAATCTTTACATTGATAAAGTCGCCAAATAAAGAAGTGGCAATACCAGCGGTCACAATCGTCACAGCGGCTTGGATTGTGAACATTGTTAAGGAGGTCAGCAGTCCATACGCTATCAAAACGCCTTTTCCTAATTTACGATAGCCTTCTAATAAGCTTTGCCCTGTAGCACTAGCATAACGTGGACCGTATTGGAAAAACGGATATTTTACTAAGTGAATGAGGAATAGAGCCCATAGGAGTCCAAATCCAAAATCGGCTCCTGCACGAGTGGATTGCACGAGGTGAGAAACGCCAATAGCAGCGCCTGCAAAAAGAAGCCCAGGGCCAAGTTTTTGTATAAAGCGTTTCATTTTTTTGTCAAAATAATTTCAGCTAAGAGTTTTTTTGCTCTAAGGAGTTTGATTTTTACATTATTGACAGGCTCATTAATTTCTTTGGAAATCTCAAGGTATGACAACTCTAAAAAATACCGTAAATTAATTACTTGTTGGTAGTGAGGTTTTAATTTTTTTATATCTTTCAATAACTCTGCCAAATTTTGTTCTGTGATAAGCTTATCTTCAGGTGATGGTGCTTCGTCCTGAATCCAATAGACACGTTCTTCATCTTCTTCAGATGTCTGATTACTAAACGATATTTTTTGTTTCCTTAAGCTGTCAGAATGGGTGTTTTTTGCAATGGTAATCAGCCATGTTTTGAATTTAAATTTTTCATCAAAAGTTTCGATTTTTTCAAAAGCTTTCGAGAACGTTTCGATAGTTATGTCTTCTGCATCATTTTCATTTCGCGTACGGTTCATTAAAAACCCATACACATCATTCCAAAAAGTATGCAATAACAAATTGAACGCAATTTGATCGTTGTTTTTTGCTTTCTGAATGGCTTCGTTTATTTCCAATGGAATGGTGTTGGTGGATCAGCGTTTTGAAATAATAAGGTTTAAGAATGTTGAGGTTCAGAGCAGTTTTCGAATTCGTTAGGTGTCTTACCACAAAAGCCACAGTTTTCTCCTTCTGTGTTAATCATTGGGTTTTGACTGGCGCAGGTTCCTGCAAATTTACCATCTTTTTTAGCCCATAATTTTATTGAAATTCCTCCAACTGCAATTCCTAAGAGTGCTAATGTAATTAAAAATAGAGTCATCTTAAATTTTTTCACAAAGATACACTTTTCATTAATCTGATTTTGGTATGTGACTTTTTTTAATTTGTGGGTCAAATAATAAAAATCAAACTTTTAATTATTATGAAAAAATTATTTTCAGAGTTTTTTGGAACTTTTTGGCTAGTTTTTGGAGGTTGTGGCAGTGCCATTTTTGCTGCCAGTGGTCAAGGTATTGGGTCTTTTGGTGTAGCTGTAGCGTTTGGTTTAACAGTATTGACAATGGCTTTTGCTGTAGGTCCAATTTCTGGAGCCCATTTCAATCCAGCAGTTACACTGGGTTTTTGGTCCTGTGGAAAGTTTGACACCAAATTGTTATTAGGCTATGTTGTTGTTCAAGTTCTGGGAGCTATTGTAGCTGCCGCGACCTTGTTTTTGATTCTTTCAGGAAAATCTGATTTTTCTGTTGGCAGTTTTGCTGCCAATGGATACGGAGATCTTTCTCCTGGCGGTTACTCACTGGAATCTGTGTTAATTACAGAATTTGTAACAACTGCTTTTTTTGTGATTATTATTTTAGGGAGTACAACGCACAAGGCCTCTAAAAAACTTTCGCCCATTGCTATAGGGTTGGCGCTGACATTGATTCACTTGATTACTATTCCAATCTCAAATACTTCTGTAAATCCAGCACGTTCTACGGGGCAAGTGTTTTTTGCCGAAGGTGGTGATTATGTGGGGCAGCTGTGGTTGTTTTGGTTGGCTCCCTTAGCAGGAGCACTTGTTGCAGGGTTTGTTTGCAGGTTAAGTAAAAAAGCTTAAAACCTTTTAGAGGATATTAACTTCTGTTTCTAATTCAATATTAAAAATAAATCGTACAGCTTTTTGAATTTGTATGGACAGTTTTAAAATATCTTTTCCAGAAGCACCTCCATAGTTCACCAAAACCAAAGCTTGTTTTGCATGTACACCATAATTTCCAAATGTTTTTCCTTTAAAACCTGCTTTGTCAATTAACCATGCCGCAGGAATTTTAATAGAATCTTCTGAGATCTTATAATGCGGAATTAGTGGGAATTGAGACTTTAAGATATGAAAATCGGAAGAAGAAATCACAGGATTTTTAAAAAAACTACCACTGTTTCCAATAACTTTTGGGTCTGGTAATTTTGAATTTCTAATGGAAATAACCGCTTTTGAAATATCTTGAATTGTGGGGTTTGAAATTCCATAATTTTGAAGTTCAGCTTCAATGGCACCATAATTCGTTTTGAGACAGTGGTCTTGACTGCTTAGATCAAACACTACCGATGTAATAATGTATTGTCCTTTTAATTCTTCTTTAAAAACAGAATTTCGATACCCAAAATTACATTCTTCTTTTGTGAATGTTCTCAGTTCTTTAGTTTGAATATTTAGGGCTTTACAACTTACAAAAGAATCTTTTAATTCCACTCCATAAGCTCCAATGTTTTGGATTGGTGCCGTACCTACATTTCCAGGAATTAATGATAAATTCTCGAGTCCTCCAAAGTTTTCTTTGAGACACCAACAAACCAATTCATGCCAGTTTTCGCCAGACGAAACCTCAATTTGAACGTTGTTTCCCTTTGATGAAATTACAGAAATTCCTTTGAGGTTTATTTGTAAAACTAAGGCGTCTATGTCTTTTGTTAGAAGTAGATTGCTACCTCCTCCAAGAATTAGTAAATCTGAAGGGTTTGTGTCTAACACATCTTTGAGATCTTGTATGGAATTGATAGACGCAAATTTTGATGCGTTTACGTCTATTCCAAACGTATTGAATGGTTTAAGAGCTATGTTGTTTTTTATGATCATCAAGCGGTATACTGAGTGAGAGCTGCTTTTAAAATAGCAACCGAAGTTTTAAGATCTTTTTTGTTTAGGACATACGCAATTCTCACTTGATTTTTTCCGAATCCCTCGGTAGAATAAAACCCTGCAGCTGGTGCCACCATGATGGTTTCATTATCAAGTCTAAAGTCTTCTAGTAGCCATTGGGCAAATACATCCGAATCTTTTACAGGTAGCTCCACAATGCAGTAAAAAGCACCCTTAGGTTTGGCAACTTTGACCCCTTCAATTTTTTCAAGTTCCTCTACCAAAATATTTCTTCGTTCTACATATTCAGAAATAACTTCACGAAAATAACGATCTGGGGTATCCAAGGCAGCTTCACTTGCTAGAAGGGCATAGGTGGGTGGAGACAACCGGGCTTGTGCAAATTTTAAAGCCGTATCAAGAACCATTTTATTTTTAGTTACAATACATCCAATTCGAGCGCCACACATGCTATAACGTTTCGATACCGAATCAATCATAATGGCATTCGACTTCAAGTCTTCCTCTTGCATAATCGAGTAATGTTCATGTCCATCATAAGTAAATTCACGATATACTTCATCAGAAATTAAAAATAAGTCGTATTTTTTGACTAGTGCTGCGAGCTGTTTAATTTCATCTTTACTATATAAATACCCAGTAGGATTTCCTGGGTTGCATATAAGAATTGCTTTTGTTTTTGGTGTAATTAAGGCTTCAAAATCGGCAATAGGAGGTAATGCAAAATTGGATTCAATATTAGAAACAACTGGAACTACTTTGACTCCTTGTGCCGTAGAAAACCCATTGTAGTTTGCATAAAAAGGTTCTGGGATAATCACTTCATCTTCAGGATCCATAATGCTTCCAAAGGTAAAAAACAAAGCTTCGCTTCCTCCAGTAGTAATGATAATATTATCATGACAGATATGAATGTTATTTTTTTTATAATATGCTGCTAATTTAGTTCGGTATGTTTCAGATCCTTCCGAACGACTGTAGGCCAAAGTGTCTAAAGTGTTGTTTTTAACAGCATTTAATGCCACCTCCGGAGTTTTAATGTCTGGTTGACCAATATTTAAATGGTAAACATTTACGCCCTCTTTTTTGGCTTGTTCAGCGTAAGGCACCAATTTTCTAATTGGAGATAGTGGCATTAGAACCCCTTTTCGAGAAATTTTCGGCATGCTTTTTTTATAAATGTTGATTACAAATTTATCTTAAAGTTTGTATAAAATAAAGCCCTTTAACTATTATTTAAATAAATCTATTGTAAATTAGGTGTACCCCCTTACTACTTTTGTGATGCTAAATATAAAATTACTTGGTGTTTTTCTTTTAATAGGCTTTAATTTGAGCGGATTTGCTCAAGTAAATTTTGAACTTCAAAATGGCAAAAGTGATAAAATCCATTTTAAATTTGTAAACAACCTAATAATCATTCCAGTTACCGTTAATGATGTACCCTTATCTTTTTTGCTTGATACAGGTGTTTCAAATTCGATTATCTTTAATTTCTTTAATCTAAAGAAAGAGCTCTCTATTCACAAAACTGAATTGATCTAAATTTAAGGACTGGGTAACGACAAACCTATTGAAGCCTTGAGATCTTCAAACAACACTCTTATTATAGGAGAAGCCGTCAATCTTAATCAAGATTTGTTAGCAATTATTGATGCTTCCATCAACTTTGTGCCTAGTTTAGGGATCCCTGTTCATGGAATTATAGGGTACGATATTTTTAAGGATTTTGTGGTTGAAATAAATTACAGTCGAAAATTCATCAAACTTCACAATCCGCTTTTGTACGATTCAAAATTATCTCGAAAATGGAAAAAATTAGATCTCATTTTTTATAATAAAAAACCCATTTTAGAAGCCTCTGTAACGGTTGATAAAGAAGCAATTCCTGTGAATCTATTAATTGATACAGGAGGGAGTGATGCGTTGTGGCTTTTTGAGGATTCGACACAATCTCTCTCAATTCCAGAAAAGACATTTGACGATTATTTAGGGAAGGGACTTAGTGGTTCTATTTTCGGAAAACGCGCGGTACTTCAATCTTTTCGTCTAAAAGACTATCAACTAAATGAGGTGAATGTAGCTTTCCCAGATTCCTAATCCATTAAAAAAGCAAAAATTAATACGCTTAGAAACGGAAGTTTAATGGGCGATATTTTACACCGTTTTAATTGGGTGTTTAATTATAAATCACAATGGGTAGCTTTTAGGAAAAATAAATTTTTCAAGAAGCATTTTGAGTATAATAAAAGTGGAATCGTGATGCAGTATGCAGGAGTTCGACTGCTTAAAACACCTTCGCAGATTTCTAATAATACCGCTAGTTCTGATAATATAAACTCAACAAATAATCTCACGACCATCAACTTTACTTCTACTTATAAATTTGAAATAGTACCAGAACTTATAATTTCAGATGTCAGAGCCAATTCTCCAGCAGATGAGGCAGGACTAAAAATAGGGGATGTAGTACTTTCAATCAATAATCAAAGTCTGCGATCTTTGACACTTCAAAAAGCGATTGATCAATTATATAGAGCTGATGGAAAACGAATTAAAATGACCATAGAACGTCAAGGTATAGTCCTAAAATATCAGTTTAACCTCCGCGATTTACTGCATAAAAAAAGCACCAATTAAGGTGCTTTCATTTATTTAAAAAGGATTAAAGCTTATTGCTCTAAAACACTTTTGTCTTTATCACCAATAACGCTCGACTTACTAGGGTCGATAACAGTGCCTTTAATTTTCAAAGCAACGGTCGGTCGATCAGCATTAGAAGTAACTGTAATTGTTTTTCTAATTGGATTGACACGGTTTGTATCATATTTCACTTCAATTTCACCATTTTCTCCAGGTAAAATTGGTGCTGTTGGTTTTTTGGGAACCGTACAGCCACAGCTAGATTTCACCGCAGAAACAATTAAAGGAGCATCCCCTGTATTTTTAAATTTGAACACACGAAGACCATCAGAACCTTTTTCAATGACTCCATAATCTATGGTTTCAGATTCAAACTCGATTTTAGCAACTTTATCTTGTGCATTGATTCCCAAACTAAAAATGGAAATGAATAATAATGTGAATAATTTTTTCATGATAGGTTATTTATTATTGTAAATTTAGGTACTTTTTTTTCAAACTACAAAAATGTACTCATATAAATTCAATTATTAATTCTAAAGAAAATAAAATATAAGTACTTTTGTAAATTAATATTCAAAAATTATTCCAAAGTATGTCTATTCCTTCAAAATATGATGCGTCAACTGTTGAAAACAAATGGTATGACTATTGGATGACTCATAAATATTTCCATTCAACTCCCGATTCTCGAGAGCCCTATACCATTGTGATTCCTCCCCCCAACGTGACAGGAATTTTACATATGGGACATATGCTAAACAATACCATTCAGGACGTTTTGGTGCGACGAGCACGTTTACAAGGAAAAAATGCGTGTTGGGTTCCGGGTACTGACCATGCCTCTATTGCAACCGAAGCGAAAGTGGTTGCAAAATTGAAAGAGAAAGGGATCAATAAAAACGATCTTACAAGAGAAGAGTTTATGAACCATGCTTGGGAATGGACTGAAGAATATGGAGGGGTTATTTTGGAACAACTTAAGAAACTGGGGTGTTCATGCGATTGGGATCGTACGAAATTCACTATGGATGACGACATGAGCGAATCTGTAATTCAAGTATTTGTTGACCTATTTAACAAAGGACTTATTTACAGAGGGTTTAGGATGGTTAATTGGGATCCTCAAGCTCAAACTACTTTGTCCGACGAAGAGGTGATTTACGAAGAACGTCAAGGGAATTTATACTACTTAAATTACAAAATCCAGGAAAGTGATGAGCTGATTACTATTGCTACGACACGTCCTGAAACAATTTTAGGTGATTCCGCCATTTGTATCAACCCGAATGACGAACGCTATTCGCATCTGAAAGGTAAAAAAGCAATTGTTCCCTTATGTGGTCGTGTTATTCCTATTATCGAAGACGAATACGTTGATATTGAATTTGGAACAGGATGTTTAAAAGTAACACCTGCTCACGACATCAATGACAAGGCACTTGGTGAAAAGCACCAACTAGAAGTGATTGATATTTTTAATGCTGATGCAAGCTTGAATAGCTTTGGTTTACACTATGAAGGTAAAGACCGCTTTGTGGTACGTAAAGAAATTGTTAGAGAGCTTGAAACTAAAGGCTTCCTAATTAAAACGGAACAACATTTACACAAAGTTGGAACTTCAGAACGGACTAAAGTAGTAATAGAGCCCCGTCTTTCTGATCAGTGGTTTTTAAAAATGGAAACGCTAGCAAAGCCAGCTATCAAATCGGTTTTAGAAGATAAAACCATACAACTGTTTCCAAAGAAATTTGAAAACACCTACCGTCATTGGATGGAAAATATTCGAGACTGGAACATTTCTAGACAATTGTTTTGGGGACAACAAATCCCTGCATATTTCTATGGAGATGGTAAAGACGATTTTGTAGTAGCATCATCAATTGAAAAAGCGTTAGAATTAGCGAAAGATAAATCGGGGAATACACAATTAGACCTAACAGATTTAAGACAAGATAGTGATGTTTTAGATACCTGGTTTTCTTCTTGGTTATGGCCAATGTCTGTATTTGACGGCATTCAAAATCCAGAAAATGAAGATATCAAATACTATTATCCTACCAATGATTTAGTAACCGGACCAGATATTTTATTTTTCTGGGTCGCACGTATGATTGTTGCTGGGCATGAATATAAAGATCAAAAACCTTTTAATAATGTCTATTTTACAGGACTTGTAAGGGATAAACAACGTCGTAAGATGAGTAAGTCTTTGGGGAATTCTCCAGATGCTTTGAAGCTTATAGATAACTTTGGAGCAGATGGGGTTCGCGTTGGGTTATTGTTGAGTTCAGCTGCTGGAAATGATTTAATGTTTGATGAAGCTCTTTGTCAACAAGGAAAAGCTTTTGGTAATAAAATATGGAATGCTTTCCGACTTATTCAGGGCTGGGAAGTAGCCGAAATTGAACAACCGGTTTATGCTTCCATGGCAATTGAGTGGTACCATGCCAAATTTCAAAAAACACTTCTTGAAATTGAAGACCATTTTAGTAAATACCGCTTAAGTGATGCTTTGATGTCTACTTATAAATTAATCTGGGATGATTTTTGTTCTTGGTTATTAGAAATGGTAAAACCCGCCTATGAGGCACCCATTGACAAAAAAACTTATGAAGCTGTGGTAGCGATATTGGAATCAAATCTTAAGATTTTACATCCTTTTATGCCATTCCTTACAGAAGAAATCTGGCAATATTTAGAAGAAAGAACGCCTGAACAAGCTCTAATTGTGGCTTCTTGGCCAGAATTGAAGCCTTACGATTCGACTATCTTAGAAGGTTTTGAATTTGCATCAGATGTTGTATCAGGAATTCGTACCATTCGAAAAGAAAAAAATATAGCATTTAAAAACACCATCGATTTTTTGGTATTGAACAACGAGTCTCAAACCAAAGGCTTTGATGCGATTATTTCTAAATTAGGAAATATTTCAAACTTGACATACACCTCTGAAGCGGTTGAAAATGCCTTGTCCTTCAGAGTAAAATCTAATGAATATTTTATTCCAGCTAATGATACCATTGATGTGGCAGCTGAAATATCAAAATTAGAAGAGGAACTTAAATATATAGAAGGTTTTTTGAAATCGGTACAAAAGAAGTTATCTAACGAGCGTTTTGTTTCTGGAGCTCCAGAGCAAGTTGTGGCTAGTGAAAAGAAAAAAGAAGCAGATGCTGTTGCAAAAATTGAGACCCTTAAGGCAAGTTTGAAGAATTTAAACTAAACTTATTTTCTGTAAATAAGGTAAGTATTTGCCAAGTCTATATATCGTTGTTTAGCTTCATCTTGAGTAATGTCCTCGACCTGAAAAAGTGCATTTGTTTTAAAAGCATTTATGATTGCTTTACTACTACTTGGCCGACTATAATCGTTAGTAGCTTTTTTGTAATAGGCATAGAGTTTCAATAGAATATCGGCAGGGAATGGCTGCTCATGATTGTTGATACTTTCAACAGCTTCTCTAAATTCTATGTCTAAATCCTCCGCATTCATACTAAACTTCTGAAATGATACATTCTCCGCCTTTTACTTTTTGATTGAGTTTCACTTTTAGTTTGCTGTCTAAAGGTAAAAATAAATCAACTCTAGAACCAAATTTTATAAACCCAGCATCGGTACCTTGTGTGACCGTCTGACCTTCTTTGGCATAATTGACAATTCTTCGCGCTAGGGCTCCCGCAATTTGTCTGTAAAGGACTTTTCCGTAAGTTTTATTCTCAACTACAATGGTTGTACGTTCGTTATCTGTACTAGCCTTTGGGTGCCAAGCAACTAAATATTTTCCAGGATGGTATTTACTAAAAATGACAGAGCCGCTAATTGGATAGCGTGTTACGTGAACATTAATAGGTGACATAAAAATACTGACTTGCAGGCGTTTTTCTTTGAAGTATTCTGTTTCTTCAACTTCTTCAATGACTACGACTTTTCCGTCTACGGGAGCAATTACTTGCTGATCGTTTATGTGGGTGTGACGTTTAGGATTTCTGAAAAATTGTAGTATAAGTACAAGGACCACCAATAAGGCAAACTGAACGAGTTTTGAGACCCAAGGCATTCCTAAGTTATCGATTAATAGAGATGAAGCCACTACAAAAACGAGTGTAATAAAAATTATTTTTTGACCTTCTTTATGAAACATAATTTAATATTCTTAAAAATAAATAGATAAATGGTGCTGCAAATATAGCACTATCTAAGCGATCTAAAAGGCCTCCATGCCCAGGCATTATTTTACCACTATCTTTAACTCCTGCTTGACGTTTATACTTGGACTCTACTAAGTCACCTAGAGTTCCAAAAACACTCACAATAACACTGATAATTAACCAGTTGGTAAAAAGCAGTGAATTAGTATAATTAGCAATAACGTAACTTCCCAATGCTGCAAAAAAGACACCGCCCAAAAACCCTTCGACTGTTTTTTTTGGTGAAATGCTTTCAAAAAGTTTTTGTTTTCCAAAATTCTTACCCACTATATAAGCAAAACTGTCGTTGATCCAAATCAAAATAAAAATGTACATAATAATTTCTGTACTGTAATTTTCAAAATTCAGAGCTATCAATAATAAAAAAACAATCCCACTGCTGACATAAAAAGTGGTGTTTATAAAATGATTTGATAGTAGTGTAGGTAAGCTTTTTGAGGAAAATAAATCTCGAATTAATAATAAGTTAACCAATACTGAAATGACAAGTAATATTTGTGAAATATCAGAGAGACTCTCCTGGGATTTAAAGATATTTTCCCAAAATGAAACTGCCAAAAACAACATTATAAAAATGATGTAGGAAGCTGTATTTTTCTGATGAATTAATTTATTGAATTCTGACAAGCAAAGCAATCCAAATATAAAAAAAAGCACAATACAAGCGTATTTTAATTGTAGTGAGCCAATTAAAATAATCGCAAATAACAGGCCTGATAAAGCTCTTGTGGTTAGTTCTTTCAAAATGTGTGTTATAGGTCTTCTAAAAGTAGCAAATATAGGTTTTTTGTACTACTTCCATAACTTAGAAAATCGTTTGTTTCGTTGGCTTTAAAATGTTTAATTGTAGTAATATTGGAGGGTATTTTGGTTTTACTCTGAGCTTTTATTCCTTGAAGTCCCTCGCTTATGGTATTTACAAACTGACTGGTCGTCGCAAAGACGATAAAATTCTCAGGCAATTCAACTAGTTTTTTTTCAGCTATTTGGTTAGAGGATATAAGCAGAGATCCATCATTAGCAATTAAAGATTCGCATGTGGTGAATAGAAAGTCTGCGTCTTTTGCTTTTTGAGATGCTTCTAACTTAAAGTGTTTAAATTTTTCTTTTAGACGTTTGTTGAGTATAAGTGCTTTTTTTTTGTCCCAATTATTCTCCTCAATAATATTTTTGAGAAAATTTTGCACTTCATCGTTATTTTCGCAGTACAGGAATTTACCACCATTTTTATTAAAGTTGATGGTAAAGGCTTCATCAGCTGGTAAGCCCTTGGTTTCTAAAAACTTACTCTGATCATTTTCATCAGTTTTGCTTTTAGAAGCATCCGTATTTGAACCAAATATTTTACGAAAGACACTCATTTTTCATCTAAATATAAGTATTGAACTTACATCTTTCCAAAGATAAAAAATTAAGGTTTAATAAAAAGTTATTTTAAACTTATTCTTATTCTTCTTCTTCTTTTTTGTGAGTGGTTTTGACAGCCTCTTCCACAACAAATGGACGCTTGCCAAAGATGGCTTCTAAATTGTCTTTAAAAATAACCTCCTTTTTTAGAAGTACTTCCGCCAACTCTGTGAGCTTATCTTTATTGTCTTCTAAGAGTTTAATCGCACGTTTATATTGTGTTTCAATGATGTTTGATATTTCTTTATCGATCAGTTCAGCAGTGCGTTCGCTATATGGTTTTGAAAAACCATATTCATTTTCACCAGATGAGTCATAATACGTTAGGTTACCAACTTTATCACTCAGTCCATAAACAGTCACCATAGCTCTTGCTTGTTTGGTTACTTTTTCTAAATCACTTAGAGCGCCTGTAGATATTTTATCAAAAATAACTTTTTCAGCTGCTCGACCTCCTAAGGCAGCACACATTTCATCTAACATTTGCTCAGGTCTTACAATCAGTCGTTCTTCTGGAAGGTACCAAGCGGCACCTAAAGATCGTCCTCTAGGAACAATGGTTACTTTTACCAAAGGGGATGCGTGTTCTAACATCCAGCTAACTGTAGCATGACCTGCTTCATGAAATGCGACGGCTCTTTTTTCACTAGGTGTAATAATTTTATTTTTCTTTTCAAGGCCCCCTATAATTCGGTCGACTGCATCAAGAAAATCCTGTTTTTCAACTGCTTTTTTGTTATTCCGAGCTGCAATAAGTGCTGCTTCGTTACATACATTTGCAATGTCAGCACCAGAAAAGCCAGGAGTTTGTTTCGACAAAAAGTCAGTATCTAAATCTTTAGATTTTTTTAAGGGCTTTAAATGCACTTCAAAAATTTCTTTTCGTTCTCTAATGTCTGGCAAATCAACATAAATTTGACGGTCAAATCGTCCAGCTCGCATCAATGCTTTATCTAATACATCTGCACGGTTAGTCGCTGCCAAAACAATCACATTTGTATTGGTGCCAAATCCATCCATTTCAGTTAATAATTGATTGAGAGTATTTTCTCTTTCGTCATTGGATCCAGAAAAATTACTTTTTCCACGGGCTCGCCCTATGGCATCAATTTCGTCAATAAATATAATTGACGGCGATTTGTCTTTTGCTTGTTTAAATAAATCTCTTACTCTTGAAGCTCCAACCCCAACAAACATTTCAACAAAATCAGACCCTGATAATGAGAAAAAGGGTGCTTTTGCTTCTCCTGCTACTGCTTTTGCTAACAAGGTTTTTCCAGTTCCTGGAGGCCCCACTAATAAAGCACCTTTAGGAATTTTACCTCCTAGGGCCGTATATTTTTCTGGGTGTTTTAAGAAATCCACAATTTCTTGAATTTCTTCTTTAGCACCTTCTAAACCAGCAACATCTTCAAAGGTAGTTTTGGTTTCTAATTTTTCGTCAAATAGCTTCGCTTTTGATTTTCCAATATTGAAGATTTGACCTCCACCGCCACCTGGACCTCCACCACCTGACATTCGTCGCATGATAAAAATCCAAACTCCAATGATTAGTATGAAAGGAATGAGTGAGGATAAAATATCCCCCCATGGGTTGGTTTCGGACTTAAAATCTAGGACCGTATCAAGTTGTCCCTCCTGAATGGTGTCTTCCAATTGTTTTTGGAACAATTGGACATCCCCAAACTCAAATTGATAATTTGGACTAGAAGCCCCCCTTGGAAACAGCTTTTCTGTTTGAGTTTTTTTGTGGATTTCTTTATTGGAAGCTTTTGTTGTTAGGTACACTAAAGCTTCTCTTTTGTTTATAATTTCTACTTTTTTGACGTCACCATCTCTTAAGTATTTGAAAAATTGTGATGGGGTTGTAGAAGCTTCTGAAGAACCTCCCAGGCCCCCTGAAAACAAATTAAATCCTAAGAAAAGTACAATGGCAATCCCGTAGACCCAATAGGCGTTAAATTTAGTATTTTTAGGTTTTTTTTCGTTAGACATGAGTCGTATATTTTAGTAACTAGTTTCTATTTCGGTAATTTTAGCATCTCCCCAAAGGTTCTCAATATCGTAGTATTCTCGAATATGCTTTTGAAACACATGAACCACTACATGAACATAATCCATTAGCACCCATTCGCCGTTTTCACTGCCTTCAATATGCCAAGGTTTGTCTTTGGTGTTTTTACTCACCTTTTTTTGTATCGAACTAACAATAGCATTGACTTGTGTGTTAGATGTTCCATCGCAAATGATGAAATAATCACAAACCGTATTTTCTATAGCTCTCAAGTCTAAAATAGTAATATTTTGACCTTTCACATCTTCAATTCCATTAATAGTGAAAGTGATGAGTTGGTCTGCGCTAGGTGTTTTTTTTGTCATGAATCAATTTTACTGTGCAAATTTATTACTTTTTTGGCTCTAAACGCGTTATATTGTCTTAATTATATTATAATTTAGATCCATAATTTTAACTATGCAGATAATCAAACCTAATGTGACTGATTCTACCAACAATTATTTAAAACAATTGTTGATGGATACTGTTTTAGAAGATTTTTGCGTGGTAGCCACTAATCATCAGACTAAGGGGAAAGGGCAAATGGGGACTGAGTGGGTTTCTGATAAAGGTAAAAACCTTACAATCAGTATTTTAAAGAAGAATCCTTCCGTAGTTTTATCCCGTCGTTTCATTCTGAGTATCCTTGTTTCATTGTCTATAGTCAAAACACTAGAGGGTTATAGAGTTCCAAAGTTAGCGATCAAATGGCCCAATGATATTTTGTCAGACCATCAAAAAATTTCAGGTATTTTAATCGAAAATCTTATCAAATCAAACAAAATTGATTATTCTGTAATAGGAATCGGACTAAATGTTAATCAAGAATTATTTGAGGGTTTGTTAAAAGTAAGTTCTCTAAAATCTATTTTAGGAAAGCATGTCGATAGGGATCAATTACTGCATAAACTTCTCGAGAACCTTCAAATGTATTTCAAGTTGTACGCCACAAAGGGGGAAGAAATTCTAAATACAGAATATGAGTCGTATTTGTTTAGAAAAGACAAGCCTTCTACGTTTGAATTACCCAATAGCACTTTATTTACCGGAATTATTAGAGGAGTATCAGAGACAGGCAAACTGCGGGTTCAAATGGAACATGAAACAAAAGAGTTTGACTTAAAAGAATTAAAATTATTGTATTAAATATTCTTTGGAATATTTAGCGCTAACGTTTCAATAAATTTAGAAATTGGTGCTTTGATCATCATTGCCATCATTGCATTAAAATCTCCTTCAAATGTCAATTGAACATCGCTTTGAGAATCGGATACAGATTCAATTTTAGCAGTTAATGAAAAATCTAATTTTCCGCCTGCTGCTCCCAGAATAATTGTATTTGGAGATTCCATTGATTTTTTTTTCAAAACTATTTCTGGCATCCCACTCAAAGCAAATAAAAAGGTATCTGCGTCTATCAGATTAAATTTACTAGTATTGTCAGGCATCAATTGTTCAAAATTCTCAACATTGGTTAAAAAATTAAATACCTCTTGAGCTGATTTGTCTATACTTACGGTTGTTGATTCTAATTTCATATCTAAATTTATTTACCAGTCCATTCTGACGGATTTGAATTCCATTTTGATAACTCATCTACTTCACTTTGGTTGATGAAGTTTGTATCTAAAGCCTGTTCCAGCAAACTTTCGTAATTACTAAGTGTGAAAAGATCGACATTCTTTGTTTTAAAATTTTCTTTTGAAACGTCAAACCCATAAGTAAAAATAGCAACCATTCCTTTTACATTGGCTTCGGCTTCTTTTAAAGCATCTACCGCTACTAAACTACTGTTTCCTGTACTAATTAAGTCTTCTACAACTACCACATTCTGACCTTTTTCGAGAAAGCCTTCTATTTGATTTTGTCGTCCATGCTTTTTAGCTTCTGGACGCACATACACAAAAGGAAGTCCAAGATATTCAGCAACCAAAGCTCCAATGCCAATAGCACCTGTAGCAACACCAGCTATCACATCTGGTTTTCCAAACTCAATCTCAATGTTTTTTGCAATTTCTTCTTTGATGTAATTTCTTACTACTGGAAAAGATAAAACCAAACGGTTGTCACAATATATTGGAGACTTCCATCCCGAAGCCCAAGTAAATGGGTTTTTAGAGTTTAATTTAATGGCATTTATCTGAAGTAAAACTTCTGCAGTTTTTTTGGCGGTACTTTTGTTGAAAATCATGTGTCAAAATTACTAAAAATAACTACTTTTACTTCCTATTAATTAGTTTTTAATTAACAATGTATAAAATATTTGTTGGTAATAAACCAATAGTCCTCACAACCAAACTAGAAACTGAAACTGATTTCAAGAATATTCTAATTGATTCTGTAGATATTAATAAAGTACTTTCAAAACTTAGAAAAGATAAATATAATTCGGTACGTCTTGTGGGGTCCGATAAAGACCTACTTCTTAAGAAATTCCTTTCTTTATTGCCTAATGTGATTGCAGGAGGTGGAAAGGTTTACAACTCAAAAAATGAAATATTATTTATTTTTAGAAATGGAAAGTGGGATTTGCCAAAAGGAAAAGCAGAATCCAAGGAAACCATAAATCGCACTGCACTTAGAGAAGTGGAAGAAGAAACGGGCATCACTGGGTTGAGTATTACAAAGCCTTTGGAAATAACCTATCATATATTCAAAAGAAATAATAAAAACTTTATCAAAGTTACTTATTGGTTCGAAATGTATTCTGATTATGATGGAAAACTTATTCCTCAAGAGAAGGAAGGAATAACTAAGGTTAAATGGATTCCGGAAACCAAACTTCAAAAAGTATTTAACAACTCTTATTCGAACATTAAGTTGCTCATTTAGAGAAACTTATAAAGGTGGTGCTATAAATATATTCAATTAAGTGCGCTTAAAAGTTGTTATCATTTTCAATAAGTTTATTTTTGCCATCAAAATTTACTGAAAATGATGGAGTTTATTAGAAAGCGTTCAAGCAATGTTAAAAATGATATTTTAAGTGGCCTCACGGTTGCATTGGCCTTAGTGCCAGAAGCCGTTGCGTTTGCTTTTGTAGCGGGGGTTGATCCTTTGGTCGGATTGTATGCAGCGTTCATGATTGGTTTGATTACTTCAGTTTTTGGAGGGCGTCCTGGAATGATTAGTGGAGCTACAGGTGCACTAGCTGTAGTGATGGTAACTTTGGTTGCACGTGGAAATACTATGGGGCCTGAGGGCGATGAGTTAGGGCTTTACTATCTCTTTATGACCGTTATTTTAATGGGTGTAATTCAAGTTTTAGCAGGTTTGTTTAAACTTGGAAAATTTGTCCGTTTGATTCCACATCCTGTGATGATGGGATTTGTAAATGGATTGGCTATTGTTATTTTTCTTTCACAATTAAGTATGTTTATGACGTCGGAAAACGGCGAAATGGTCTGGATGCAAGGCGCATCTTTATGGACCATGATTGGTCTTGTAGGATTAACCATCGCCATTATGTTTTTACTTCCACAAATCACTAAAAAACTGCCTGAAGCACTTGTGGCAATTTTGGTAGTTTCTGCAATTGTTATTTTTGGAGATTTAGACGTTGCAACCGTTGGAAGCTTTATTAGAGACGGGGGTGGAGAAGGATTAAAAGGTGGCTTGCCACTACCACAATGGGCTATTTTTGAAAAAATTCCTCTAAACTTTGAAACCTTAAAATTTATCGGGCCTTATGCACTGATTCTTGCAGCGATTGGCTTGATTGAATCCTTAATGACTTTAAACTTAATTGACGAGCTTACTGAAACACGCGGAAACTCCAATAAAGAATGTATCGCTCAGGGAGGAGCAAACATCATCACTGGATTGTTTGGTGGTATGGGTGGTTGTGCAATGATTGGACAATCAATCATCAATATCAAAGGAGGTGGAAGAGGACGTCTTTCTGGAATTGTAGCGGCATTGGCGTTGTTGGCATTTATCTTATTTGCATCGGGTCTTATAGAACAAGTTCCTATTGCGGCATTAGTAGGAGTGATGTTTATGGTGGTCATTGGTACCTTTGCATGGTCTAGTTTTAGAATTATTAATAAAATTCCAAAAACGGATGTATTTGTGTTGGTATTAGTCTCGTCTATGACGGTCTTTTTTGATTTAGCAATTGCAGTGATTTCTGGAGTAATTGTGAGTGCACTCGTGTTTTCTTGGGAGAATGCAAAGCGTATTCGTGCTCGAAAACGCATCAAAGAAGATGGTACAAAAGTATATGAAATTTGGGGCCCTTTGTTCTTTGGAAGTATCAAAACTTTTAATGATAAGTTTGATGTAAAAAATGACCCTCAATCTGTAGAGATCGATTTTGTTGAATCAAGAGTGAGTGACCATTCTGCTATTGAAGCCATTTCAAATCTTGTCAACAAATATAAAGAAGAAGGTAAAACAATTCACCTCAAACACCTAAGTGAAGACTGTAAGGTTTTATTATACAAATCAAGCCCACTTTTTAAAGATATTATAATTGAGGCAATAGATGACCCACGTTACCACTTAGCTGAAAATCCTGAAGCTTTTACAGAAGGACTTTCAGAATATAAACTCTAGGGTTTTTGAATACGTACGGTATCGGGAACAAGTTTTTTGTAATCGCCCTTAAAACGAATAATCTCTCTCACAATTGAAGAGGATATAAAGGAGGTTTGAGTAGAGGTTAATAAAAAGACGGTTTCTACCTTGGATAATTGTCGGTTGGTATGTGCAATGGCTTTTTCAAACTCAAAATCTGCTGGATTTCTCAAGCCTCTAAGGATAAAATCAACACCAATTTCTTTACAAAATTCTGTAGTTAGCCCCTGGTAGGAAACAACTTTTACTTTTGGGTTGTCTTTAAATGCATCTACAATAAACCTATTGCGTTGTTCCAACGAAAACATATAGTCTTTAGAAGAATTTTCGCCAATGGCAATAATCACTTCGTCAAATAAGGTTACTCCTCTATTAACAATGTCTAAGTGCCCTAAAGTAATAGGGTCAAAGGATCCTGGGAAAATTGCTTTCTTCATGCGGTAAAGTTAAGAATTTTTCTGAAGTGCTTGTTGAATTGCGTTCTCAAACAATTTGGGCAATGAAATTCCTGCCTGAGCTGCTTGTTGAGGTAATATGCTTTCCTTAGTAAGTCCTGGAATTGTATTGACTTCTAAGAAATGAGGTTTATTGTCTTTAAAAATAAATTCGCTTCGAGAAAACCCATCTAATTTCAAAACTTCGTAAATATGTTTTGCAGCCTTTCTAACATCTTCTTCTTGCGTTGTGCTCAAACGTGCAGGAGTAATTTCTTGTGATTTCCCTAAGTATTTTGCTTCATAATCAAAAAAGTCATTTTCAGTTACAATCTCGGTAATAGGAAGAACTTTGACTTCCCCTTTATAACGAATTACTCCGACAGAGACTTCAGTGCCGTCTAAAAACGATTCAATAATAAGTTCGTCATCCTCTTTAAAGGCAGTTTCTATAGCATCTGGCAATTCGGTTTTTGAATAGACTTTGGTAATTCCAAAACTACTTCCGGCTTTATTAGCTTTTACAAAACAAGGAAATCCAACAGCCTTTTCAATGGCTGAAGCGTCAATTGCATCTCCAGCATTCAAAAAATAGGAATCCGCTGTGAGAACGCCATAGGGTTTTAAGGCACTTAAACAATCACGTTTATTGAATGTGAGTGCCGCTTGATACATACCGCAACTGGTATGTGGAATGGATAATAACTCAAAATACGATTGAATAATTCCATCTTCTCCGGGACTGCCATGAATGGCATTAAATACACAGTCAAAATTGATCTTTGAACCTGCAATAACGATGGAAAAATCAGCTTTATTAATGGGGTGTTCTGTGGAGTCTTCTGTGACATACACCCATTTATCTTTAAAAATATGGATGCAATACGCATTGTAGCTTGCTTTAGGTAAACTGTCGTAAACCATCTTTCCGCTTTTTAAAGAAATTAAATATTCGCTAGAATATCCACCCATTATAATGGCAATATTTTTTTTCATTTCTACGTTTATACAGTAAAAATATTACTTTTATATTAAATCAAAATCATTTTCAACTAAATATATTAACTTCAAACTAAACAAGCTAAAGATTTTAAGGACACAATTATTTGTTTAGCTTTGTTACATTATAAAAAAAGCTATGAATTTTATTAAATTCTTGTTCAGTAAATCGTTTGTAAAGCAATTAATCCTTGCGTTTATAGTTTCAGTTGTTTTTGGGTTTTTAGCTCTTAAGTGGCTCAAATCTTATACCAATCATGGGGCATTTGTGACGGTTCCAGCACTTACAGGAAAAACCTTTGACGCAGCTCAAATTTTAATAAATGAACACGAACTCCGAAGTGAAGTTCAAGATTCCTCAAACTATAATCCTAACTACCCCAAAGGGGCCGTGATCGAACAAGATCCTTTAGAGGGAAGTCAAGTCAAAGAAGGTCGAAAAATATATTTAATTCTCAATCCCTCTGCCTACAGAACTGTAGCAGTTCCAGATGTCATTCGTCGTACGTTTCGACAAGCTAAATCTTCGTTCGAAGCAGTGGGGTTCCAAATAGGAACCAAGACTTATAAGGACGATTTGGGAGAAGATGAAGTTTTACAATTACGCCACAATGGCCAAATCATCGAAGCAGGTACGATGCTTCCAAAGACCTCGAAAATCGACCTAGTTTTAGGGAACGGAGTTCGAAAGTAATAATTAACCATGGAAGAATCAAATGAATTATTAGTGAATGAAAATGAATTGCATGAGCATTATACATTCACGGTCGAAAAAGGGCAACAGCCTTTAAGAATCGACAAGTATCTTATGAATTTTGTTGAAAATGCGACTCGAAATAAAATTCAAGCCGCTGCTAAGGATGGAAGTATTTTAGTGAATGAGATTGCAGTAAAATCAAATTATAAAGTGAAACCATTGGATAAAATTCGCGTTTTATTTGAGCATCCCCCTTATGAAAACTTGTTAGTTCCAGAAGACCTTCCTATCGATGTTGTTTATGAAGATGAAGATTTATTGGTAGTTAACAAAGCTCCAGGTATGGTTGTCCATCCAGGACATGGGAATTATTCGGGCACCTTGATTAATGCCTTGATGTTTCATTTTGACAATTTACCCAATAATAGCAGCAACCGACCGGGACTGGTACATCGAATTGATAAAGATACAAGTGGGTTGTTGGTAGTTGCTAAAACCGAAATTGCAATGGCTCATTTATCGGCACAGTTTAAAGCCAAAACAAGTGAGCGCGAATATGTTGCCTTGGTATGGGGGAATGTTGAATTAGACGAAGGTACAATTGAAGGCAATATTGGACGTCACCCAAAAAACAGATTGCAAAATACGGTCTATTTCGGAGACGAAGCTGACAATGGAAAACCGGCTGTGACTCATTATAAAATTCTTCAACGTTTGGGCTATGTAACCCTGTTAAGTTGTCGTTTGGAGACAGGTCGTACGCACCAAATACGGGTACATATGAAATACATTGGACATACGCTTTTTAATGATGAACGGTACGGAGGTGAGCGGATTCTGAAAGGAACAACTTTTACCAAATACAAGCAGTTTGTGGATAATTGTTTTAAAACCCTTCCGCGTCAAGCTTTGCACGCCAAAACCTTAGGGTTTATACATCCAACTACTGGAGAAAAAATGTCTTTCACAACCAAAATCCCTCAGGATATGCAAAACTGTATAGAAAAATGGGAAAGCTATTCGAATCATCTGGAATAAGACAAAAATTTAGAAGCATCAATTTTGAGTATTGATATATAGAAATTATAAATATAATTTTTTTTAGAGTTCAACCGTAGTGTTTTAACTTTGAATCACAAATATATTTTATAAAACGAGCATGTTAAAAACAGTGTCATCCAATATGATGATTAATCGCGAAAACATGTGACCGTTAAAAAGTATTAAAAATAGACACATGAAATTAGTTATCTCACCTGCGAAATCATTAAATTATGAAAGTGCATTGCCGACCACTTTAAGCACCGACAGTTGTTTTTTGAGTGAAGCGCAACAGCTGAACACACTTCTTAAAAAGAAATCAGCGAAAGCCCTCTCGGAATTGATGCATATTTCGTCTAATTTGGGGCAACTAAATTATGAGTGCAATCAAGATTGGGCAGTGCCTTTTACGGCTCAAAATGCCCGACCTGCAATTTATGCGTTTAGCGGGGATGTATATCGTGGATTAGACTCCTACACTATTGAAGAATCAAAAATAGAGACTTTGCAAAACTCTGTTCGTATTATTTCAGGATTATACGGACTTTTGAAACCGTTGGATTTAGTGCAGCCATATCGCTTGGAAATGGGAACAAAATTCCCAGTTGGTAAATCTAAAAATCTCTATGAGTTTTGGCGTCAAAAAGTAACTACGGCTTTGAATAATGAGCTCAAAGAAGGAGAGTTATTTGTCAACTTAGCAAGTCAAGAATATTTTAAAGCGATAGATGTCAAAGTTCTTAAAGTCCCTGTGATTCATGTTGATTTTAAAGAATTTAAAAATGGACAGTACAAAACCATTGCTATTTTTGCCAAACTAGCTCGTGGCTATATGACGCGTTACATCATTGAGAACGCTGTGGAAACTGCCGAAGATTTAAAAACGTTTACAACAGATGGCTACGCGTTTGATGCGAATTTGTCAACGGATACTAAATTGGTGTTCACACGCTAATTATTTAAAATAAGACGTACCTTTGTGGCACCGTTCGGAATGACCTATCGTATTGCATACTGTCATTTTCAAAACATAACATATGACATTTCAATCTTTAGGCCTCATCGAAGCCTTACTAAAAGCAGTTCGTTTACAGGGCTACGAAACTCCATCTCCTATTCAACAAAAAGCAATCCCTCCAATTCTTGAGGGTCTTGATGTATTAGCATCAGCTCAAACAGGAACAGGAAAAACAGCAGGGTTTACACTGCCAATGCTACAAATTTTATCCAAAAACCCTATACCACACCGCCGTCCCGTACGTGCGTTGGTTTTGACGCCAACTCGAGAATTAGCTGATCAGGTATATACAAATGTGAAGCATTACAGCAAATTTTTGGACTTACGTGCCGCTGTTATTTTTGGTGGTGTAAATCAAAACCCGCAAATTAAACACCTCCGCAATGGAGTAGATGTTTTAGTAGCGACTCCAGGACGCTTGATTGATTTGGAAAACCAAGGTCATTTATCGTTATCTAAAGTAGAGATTTTTGTACTCGATGAAGCCGACCGTATGTTGGACATGGGTTTCAAACGTGACATAGATAAAATCAGATCATTGATTCCATCCAGACGTCAAAACTTAATGTTTTCAGCGACGTTTTCAAGAGAAATCAAAAGCTTAGCACAAACTATTTTGCAACGTCCTACACTTGTAGAAGCAACGCCAGAAAACACGACCGTTGAAGCGATTGCTCAACAGATATATAGAGTAGCAAAAGAGAAAAAAACAAGCCTTCTTATCAAATTAATTCAAGATGGGCAGTGGCAACAAGTGTTGGTATTTACACGTACCAAACATGGCGCTAATAACCTTTGTAAAAAGCTAGAAAGTGCACGTATTTCTGCGATGGCAATTCATGGAAATAAGAGTCAGGGAGCACGAACACGTGCTTTGGCGGGTTTTAAAAATCATGACATTCGTGTGTTGGTAGCAACTGATATTGCTGCGCGTGGCTTGGACATTCCTTTGTTACCACATGTGGTCAATTACGAGCTTCCAAATATTCCAGAAGATTATGTACACCGTATTGGTCGTACAGGTCGTGCGGGTGCTAATGGAGTGGCTTTATCGTTAGTGTGTGCAGAAGAAACTTCTTATCTCTCATCTATTGAGAAATTGACCAAACAACGTTTTAATAAAGAAATTGTTGAAGGTTTTGAGCCTGATCCAAATGCCTCTACGGTGCCACCAAAACAAGGTGGTGGTCGTCAAAAACGTGGTGGTGGTCGTCCAAGCAACAATCGTCAGGGGTCTGCACGTGGAGGGAGCCGATCGAACAACAACCGACGCCGTTAATTTTATGGAATCCCAACCAAACAATCCCTTACATGGTGTAAAACTGGAACAAATCCTTATTGATCTTGAAGCTCATTATGGCTGGGAAGCAATGGGCGAGAAAATTAATATCCGTTGTTTTACAGATGGTCCCACACTAAAATCCAGCTTAAAATTTCTCAGACGTACCCCATGGGCGCGTACCAAAGTGGAGAATCTTTATTTGAAGTTTTTAAAGACGAAGTAGGGTGGGGTGTTTTAGGTTTTTAAACTTACTCTTTCTAGGATCTTAGGTTTATCTATCGAGTGCAAAAAAAAACAATTAATCTCTGTATTTTTTCACATCGTACAAACTGCCAAAACAATGAAAGCTTAAAAGATGACTCCGTTAAGTAAGGTTCTTACCAAATGCAGTGTTCCCCATTTTTTGATGTCGTTTGCTGTTTGTTCCGATGTTAGATCGACATTTGGGTCCATAAGCCGTCTATTTAGTGGCATCATATAATCGATGGTGTAGGGTCCATTTAAATGCATAAGCATTGAGGTTCCAAACCACCACCAATTCTCCGTTAATATAGAATATGCCAATGCTAAAAGGGTTACAATGATTGATAGTATTAAAACCCATATATGTGTTTTGTCAAAAAAGGGTTTAAAAACTTCAATGGCAGTTGTTTTTTTGCCATAAATAAAAATTGGATGCACAATGACTGTGGCTGTTAATGCAATTCCAAACTGCCCCCCATTAGCAATAGGATCGATACGATTAAAAGGTCATTCATAGATTAGGTTTTAATTTACTTAAATAGCATCCTTCAAAATAAGATGCATCAAATACAGGCGCCTATACAAGCGTCCTTCTTACAGTAAAAAATAGTTACTCTTGGTTTTATTGGTTTTGAAGAATCAGATTTGAGGTCCAAGTCTGC